>Ga0157375_10000408_pt1 | contig 38993 bp, 32 predicted proteins | sample M35metaG_FD_115311 | JGI IMG/M metagenome (GOLD analysis project Ga0157375, IMG submission 115311) | Miscanthus rhizosphere microbial communities from Kellogg Biological Station, Michigan, USA - M3-5 metaG | ecosystem: Host-associated > Plants > Roots > Rhizosphere > Soil | place: USA: Michigan... | reverse complement strand
CAATTCCGCGCCGAATTTCTCCGCCTGCGTGAATGCCCGCGCGGCGAGATCGGCGCCGGAGATCCCCGAGGGAAAGCCGAGGTAGTTCTCGATCCGCGAGCTCGATGCGGCCTGCCCGCCGGGCGCATTCGATTCCAGCACGAGCACATCCAACCCCTCGGATGCCGCGTAGACCGCGGCCCCAAGTCCGGCCGGACCGGCGCCCACGATGATCACGTCGCGAATCCGCGTGCCGTCGATGGCTTCGTTGAATCCGAGGCAGTCCGCGATCTGCTCATTGGTTGGATTGCGAAGAACGAATTCGCCGCGGCAGATCACCACAGGGATGTCCGCTTCGCTCACATGAAAGCGGTCGAGGAGAGTCTGCACATCCTCCTCCAGATCGAGATCGATGAAGTGGTAGGGCTGACTATTGCGCGTCAGAAAATCCTTGACGCGCACGGTTGCTGCGCAGTGGATCGAGCCCAGGAGAACGACGTCTCCGATTCCGCGCGCGACCAACTCCACCCTGCGCAGGATGAATGCGCGCATGAAGATCTCGCTGAGCTCACCGTCGGTCTGGACGAGATTCAGGAAACTCTCACGATCGAGCTCGACGACCTGGCCCGGTCCCGCCGCGCGGATAGTGGCCAGGCCGCGCCGGCCGGCGAGCAGGTTGATCTCGCCGCTGAACTGGCCGGCCTGATGGACCGTCACCAGCTGTTCCTTGTCGCCCTGTTCCTTGTCGCCCTGTTCCTTGTCGCCAGTGATGAGAACGACGTCGAGCTGCCCCTCCGTGACGACGAAGAACGAATTCATCGGCTGGCCGCCTTCGACCAGCACCTCGCCGGCAACTACGGACCGGGTGCGCCCGTGCGCCGCAACGCGCGCGATCTGCTCGGGCGTAAGCCTCGGGAAAACCTCATCCTGCCTGGAGCGGAGAGTCAACGGTATGGGAAGCGTCGTCGCCATCGTTCGGCCTCAGAAGAGTGCTCATTATCCGCGCAGCCTCATCGTTCGGCGAATGTGACCCTGATCACTTGCGCAAGGCGGACCGGGAACCTAAGTTTCCTCGATACCCCCTAACTGATTACGTAAGGAGTTCAGATGAAAACGGCCGCCCGCGTCTTCCTCTCTACAGTCGCGCTTGCGATGTTTTCCCTCGCCCCGGCAGCCTTCGCTCAGAGTGCAAGCGGCGGCTTCCATGTCGATACTGACGGCGGGACTCGCAATATCGAGTTCAACGCCAAAATCAACCCGAATGGCAGCGTCTCGGGCGATCTCAAGTTCTCGGGACCGCTCTCCGTTCCGGATCAGGACGTCGATGGCGACGGCACCGGCGATCCGAGCGCGACGGCGACGACGCTTACGCTGCGCGTCGACGTCGACTGCTTGAGAGTCGACGGAGCGCGCGCTGCAATCGGCGGCGTGGTCAAGGAGTCGAACGTCGCCGAATATATCGGCCGCCGGATGATCCTCACCGTCGAAGACGGCGGCGAAGGCAAGAATGCCGCGCCGGATCGCTACACGTGGGGCCAGTACCGCTCGACGGCCGCAACCTGGGTCGCGAGCGACGGGGAGCTGGATTCCGATCCGGGCGTCGGCCTGATGTGGATCGCCACCGACGCCGAACGCACCGACGACGCCGGCGTCTCTTCCACCCATTCGACGACCATCGATTGCCATAGCTTCCCCGTCGGTTCGTACGCGCTCGATGCACTGCCGGAGGGCAGCGGAAACATCCAGGTCAAACCGTAAACAACGAAGATTCGAATCGAGAAAGCGGCCGGCATTCGCCGGCCGCTTTTGTTTGTATAAAACCTACCGCCGCGGCGCTTCCACGCGGATTTCCGCACGCGGGGGCCGCATCCGCGCGAAGACTCGGGCCGCATCCTTGGAGCCGATCACCGCGACGTCGATGGTGCAGGCGTCGAGCAGCGTTTCGTCGCGGACGCCGGCCTCAGTGCAGATGGCTCGCGCTCGTTCGTAGTTCCTCGCGTCGAGGTCCTGTGCGTAGAAGCGGTTTTGGGGAACGCCACTTTCTGCATCTCTGTCGCCACAGAGCCGCGATAACAACGATTCGCGCGGCGCGACGCGCCAGCTATCGGCGTACGGGTGATAAAGGTCTGCGAATGCGAGCGGCTGCGCGAGCACGACGCGATTGCGCGTCGCAAGATCGTCTTCGCCCATGTTGCCGTTGGCATTGCCGAGGAGTCCGTACACCTTGGCCTGCGGTGCGGAGCCGAGGTCGACGGACACATTGATGTAGCCGGAGTTGACCTCGGCGCGCACGCTCTCGCTGCTGGGGCGCGTGAAGAGGAATACGTTGCCGCTGCGCGCGACGTGGACGCCGGTGGGAAGCGAAAGCGATTTGTCGTTGTCCAACGCGGTCTGCTGCCCGTCGATCATCAGGCGGACGGGATCGAGACAGACGGCGGCGCGAGTGTCGCCCAGTTTCATCGCTACGGCTTTGTTGACGCTCGCATTCGGCCACGTCGGCGCGCCCGACTTCTGCCGCGTTTGCACGACGAAATCGGGATTCGTTTCCGCGAGCAGGAAATCGCCCGAGGCCTGGAAATCGTAGAAAAGTCCGTTGAAATTCGTCAGATGCGTATCGCCAATGCTCGTTCCGCCGACGCACGACGACGTCGCGCCGGGATTGTTGCTCAGCCAGAAGACGACCGCCGGAAACGCGCCGCCATACGGACAGCATGGAGGCACGAGATTGAGGTTGTTGGTCTCGCTGGTAAACCCTTCCAGCACGCAGGTTGGTGCGGACATGGTTCCGTCGTCCACGGTGGTGCGCACGGCCATCGTTGCGCCAGCGTTGAAGGTCGCATCCGATCCGCCGCCGTCGCCGAAGATGCCGAACTCGGCGAGCTTCCACCCCTGCGCGAGACTGAGCTCGTCGTCCTGATACATGGCGCTGAGATCGCCGCCGGAGGTCGAGATCATGAGCGTGTCCGATCCGCCCGCGCTTGCGGTACCGGTCAGGCTAAGCTGCAAGAGGTTCGCGATCGGCTCTGCAGCGACCGGGATGGCGGTGCTGTTCTTGATGCAATGCACCGACACCTGGTTCCATCCCGCCGGGCACGGCGCCGCGTAGTCGATCAGCCAGTATTCGATGAATGCGGAAGCGAGCGTGGTGGAGTAGATGAACTGCTGCCACCCCTTGCAGACATTAGGATTCGCGGAGCCGGCGCAAGCGGGCGATACGAAGTACTCAGAGTTGAGCTGGAGCGAGTAGGTATCGGGACTGCCGGAGTTGTTCTCGCTCGTCACATTGACTGCATCGAACGACCCGGTCGCCGACGCGATGTGGCCCGCGACGACCGCCGAAAAGTCGACGGCGCTTCCGACGGTATAGAGAAGCCGCGGCGGATACGAACGTTCCGGAGCCGCCGTGCACGGCACTTCGTGCCACTCGCTATTCGGATACGAGGTCTTGAAGCACCCCTTGTGCGGCAACCGAACGCGCGCCATCGATTTCCGCCAGGCAGTGAGCTTGCGAGCGTCCTCTTTGCTGACGGTGGTCGGCTTAGCCACGGGCGGCGCAGCGACTGCACTGATGGTGAAAAATGCGGATAGCACGCTCGCGGTAAGAAGGTGCGCGACGGGAGAAGGTTTCATCGCAGTCTCCTAAAGATTCGCCCGGAACGCGAAAGGGGTGTTGGACTTCTTCCTGAAAGGCCGAATGTAGGATGGATGCCTCGGCGTGTCAAAGCTGCATGCCTTTCCAAGCGATAGTTACAACCGGTGGTCGACGGAGAGGTCGACGAGAGTCCGCCATGCCGCCTTTGAGTTGGCGCGAATCCGCACAACCGAGGGATTCTTCCCTCCCTTCAGATCCGGAATGAAGACCTCTCGACTCGACTTTGCCTCGCGCACAATCACACCAGTCGTGCCGTCGACCGTGGCACGCCCCGTTTCGCGCCATGTGGACGTCTGGTGAGCGATCTCCTCCGGCGTATCGACATTGCCACGGTACTCCTGCATCTGCTGCCATACGCCGCCACTCTGCCGTATCCACTCTGTTGCGAGCCAGGTATTCGATATGTCCTCGGTACTGTCCCATGCGAAAGAGGTTCGGGGCGTCGGAATCGATACTGCGGTCTGTGGTGATTGGTCCTGCCTCAAGATCACCAGAATGGGCGCATTGGAGCCCGGAACAACCTTGATCGTCTTCCGCACAGGCAGGAAATCCTGGACCGAGGCCGTGAGAAGCCACTGGCCTGGGGTCAATTCGACCGGCTTCGAGCTCGCGCCTTTCACGAACTTTGTTCCGTTTGTCAACTGGTACGGGACATCGCTGAACCGCAAGGAATCACCCATACGGTGCTCCCCCTCGGGGACATCGAAGGTGATCATGAGGCTCGACTTTTCGGTAAGACCAGAGGGTGACTTCGGCTGCAGGACGGGAGGCGCAGGCACGGTCGTCGAAGTCGTCGATGAGGATCCGGAGTTGCTCGGAGCGCGAGAAGGCATGGTGATATCGGGGTCAGGCTCGGGCGATTCTGTGTCCGTGGCGGACGTGTCGGCTGTTGCCGTCTCCGCCGCTTTCTGCTCCTGTGCCACCTCACCCACGCCGCCTCCGACGGCCACGAGGGCAGCGAAGGCTGCCATCAGGACGGTGTAGGCCACGGCGCTCGGACCGAGGGCTCTGAAGCCGCCGCGAAAACGGAGGCGCGACCAGCGGCCGGGCGGCGTGGTGTGATCCGGCGCGAGAAGGCGCGGCAGGTCGTCGTCTCTTCGGATCAGCGCGGGATCGACGCGCCGCAACTCGTCCGTTACGCTGGTATCGATCACCTCACTGGCCGCAAGGTCATGCGCGACGGCCTCGACGAGCAGAATCTCGGAAGCGAATGATCCGCGGGGAGCTTCGGTCGATCTGCGGCGCAGTTCCTCCGCGACGGCCTTCCGAGCTGCGCGCGCAAGCGACCGATCCTCAGTGAGGATCGCCAGCAGTTCCTGGCGAAGCGCCTCGGGAATTGATCCGTGACGAAACCACCCGAGCCGAACCAGTTCCAACAGCTCTTTTTCGGTGGAGCCGGGATAAGCGACGCGGCCGATGGCCAGGGTGGCATTCCACTCCAGCGAGCGCTGCACCGCACACGCTGTCAGCCAGCGAAAAACGCCGGCCGAAAGTACGCGCTGAAGCTGGGCAAGAGACGGCGCTTCGGCGACAGTCGCGTCGCTGGCCGGCGTCGCATGCGTGACGGTCGCCGACGCGAAGCGCTGGGCCATGCGCAGCAGACCGGCAGAGTCCGCGCGCTCGACGGCGAAGTGCGCCGAAAGACGGACCAACCTCGCCTGCTGCGGAATGGCTGGCACCAGCAGCACGCGCTGATCCCAGTTGAGATCGCGCTCGACCCAGGAGTGCATCGCGCCCGTGCGCGCGTCGAGCAGGCCGGCCGCATCGGTGAACAGGAGAAGCTTCGCGGTCGGGCGGGCGGCGCGAAGCTGTCCGACGTCGACCATCGTGCCGTCGCGTGCCGTGCAGACGCGCGGATCGCTGTCGAACCTATACCTGTCGATGGCCGCGCCGCAGGTTGCCAGCTGGTCGACCAGCAGCTCGAAGTACGTCGCCAGATGATCGTCGGGAGAGCGGCGGTCGATCAGCGCGAGGTATTCGGGCGACTGCGCCGACCCGAAGTAATGAAGGTTGGGAAAGCCTCCGCCGTCGACCGTGGCGCGGATGGTGCGGCGCAAATCGACTTCCCAACGCTCGCCCGCTAGCCGGCCCCGCAGCGTCGTCGCCGCCTGCTGAATCGATTGCGACTCGAAGATCGCGGCATCGGAATCGGGAGGCCGGTGGAACTCGAACGGCGGCCTGCGCCCGGCGATGCCGCGAGAAGCAAAGCGACGCCACGCCCATCGCCCTGTGTCGGCGAGCACACCGAAAGCCAGCAGAAACGTCATGAATGCGCCGAGGAGTGCCCAACTGATAGAGGGTTCCTGGGGCGTCGGCACAGCACTGCCGGTGGAGGTCGTGCTCGCAGTCGTCGTGCCGGTGTCGGTCGGAGGGGTAATGGCGGTGTTCGCGAACCAGCCGTACTGCCAGGCAGCGAGCGCGAGGATCGCCGCGACTACGCAGGCCGATGCAAGCAGCATCCATGTCCGCCCTGAAAGGCCCGACACTTTTCTTGCCGCTCGGTCGTGAGCGCGTACCGCGAAGCCTCTGTTGATGAACAAGTTAGGCGGCTCGTGCGGCGGAGCACCGGAGCCGACAGAGCGGAACACGTCGTCGAACCTTTGCTGCTCCTCTTCACTGGACGTGAAGAGCGGTCGAAGCGAGATCCGTAACTCGTCGCGCGCCGCCGTCTCGCCGATGATCTCGATAAGGCGGAACAGCCGGAGGTAATCCGCAACGCTGACTTCGAAACCGGCAGCGCGGAGCCGTTCCAGCAGCTCATCGATCGGGAAGCGGTCGAGCATCAGCTCACTTCCCGGTGGCAGTCTTCCTGATACGGCCCGCGTCGGCTTCTTCCGTGGCCATGACCGCATACGTGATGCGCAATGCTTCGTCGTCACCGGCTCGCACGTCTTTCGGCGTCTTGCCGCTCGCACCAAGCATGCGTGCCCACTGCAGGAGTTCCGCAGTCGACGGTTCCTTGTGAAGCTTTGCCTCGGTCCGGATGGTGTCGAAGAGCTCCACCAACTCGTCCACAAGCCCCACCGGGAAACCGGGCGTGTCGCCACCCGTCAGACGCAGTGTCACGATCTTTCGGAGGTCAGTCTTTTCCGGCCGCGGGATGTGAAAGAAGACGCACCGCCGAAGAAATGCGTCGGGAAGACTCTTCTCGCTGTTGCTGGTGAGGATAACGATGGGCCTGTAGCGTGGAACGATACCGTTGGGCGGCAGCGTCTCGCTCGTTTCGCGGATGGTGAAGGACAGCGTTTCGATCTCGCGAAGGATGTCGTTGGGCAGATCGCGCGGCGCTTTGTCGATCTCGTCGATGAGCACGACCGACCGGCGAGGTCCGAGCTTCTTATAGTTGGCCGGGAGGTACTCGCGGACAGTCGGATCATCCGAGGCCAACAGCGAGGCGATGCCGAGGGCTTGCAGCTCGACGTAGCGCATCGTCTCGCGGCGCTGTTCTTCCTGATCTGGCGTTGCACCAAGTGGAGACTCGCCCGCCGCGACAGCTGCCACAGCCTCGGCACGGCGCACGCTTGCGGCCTGAAAGTGCCGCAGCGCATCGTAGCGATAGAAGAGATCCTGCGCGGTCGATGTCGTTTTCGCATCGAACACCAGCGGTTTCTGTTTGCCGAACTTATGAGCGACATGCCACGCAAGCTGCGTTTTTCCGCAGCCCGGCTTGCCGGTGACGAGCAGCGGCATGCCGAGCTTCACGGCCACGTTGACGGCTGCCGAAAGTTCGTCGCTGGGCCGGTAGAGCTCCGGCTTTTCCATGCTAGCCAGCGACTCGTAATCGGGCGCCGCCTCAAGGGTGGCGGCGTCCTTCCCGTAGTATTTCCAGTCAGCGGTCATGCGCTCTTCTCCTGCTGTTCGGTGAGGGCTAAGTAAAATTGGTCGATCACTTCGCCTAGCTGCCGTTCCGGCGCGGTATCAAAGAGCTCGCGGCAATACTTCTTCGTGCGTAGGGCCAGCAGCTTGTCGGGGAAGGTGTTCGCCCATTCTTCGATGACCACCTCGTTGACGGTCGAGAAACGGATCGTGGTGAACAGCGGCAGAGTACGGCCGCTGCTTGCCTTTGAGTCGATTTCGCCGATGGCGGTCTCGATGCGATCCCGGAGCGTCTGGTCGACGATGCGCGGCCAACTGACGGTGAAGAGGACGATTACTTCTTTGCGTACCGGCGGCTTGCCGGCGCCGCCGGCCTGTTGCATCAACCGGATAGCGCCGCGCCAAAGAGTGAGATAGTCGGAGAGACGCTTCGTCGTCTCCGGCAACCAGCGGTTGAGGGGCATCGGATGGATGATCACGACGACGCTCTCCCGCAATCCAGCCACGAGCGAGGCGATGCCGGATTTGTCGAGCTGCCGGGCCGTCAGGGCCGGATTCAATTGCCGGAAAAGCTTTTCAATCAAAGGCTTGAAGCCGTGCCGAACTGGCCATTCCGTCGGCCAGTTCACCTCGGCCACGCGGACCACGTCTGGCGCGCCGGGGTTCGCGCCGCTGAGAAAGCGCGCGCTCGTAGCCAGCATCCCTTCGCGCAGACGCGCGACGAAGAGGTCGTGCCGCGCTCGAAAGTCGCCGAGCAGGCAGTAGAACTTCGGGGCGCCGGGCACCCGTTGCTCGCTGTCGTCAAAGGCCTGTTCGAAGAGCGCGTGCTCGTCCTTGCGGTCGCAAAATGCCGGGAGAAACTCCGGAGCGATCTCACTCTCCTTCGCCTTGTCCAGATCCGGCGGCACGCCGAGCCCAAGGTATTCGAAAAGCGTGGCAACCTCGCGCCGCAGCGGTGCGAAGAGCGTTTTCAGACCACGCACGACCTCTGGGACTTCGTTCTCGCGCGCTGCGATAACCATCGGGATTACCGACAACCCCTGCCTGAGTGCCAACTCCAGCTCCTGATGCACCCAGTCGACCTTGTCCGAGGCGAAGGACGCCAGGATGAGGAGGTGCGTGCAGCTCTTGTCGATGGCCAGTTGAATCGCCGTCAGGATTTCTTCGCCGACGTGGATGCTCTGCCGGTCAAGAAAGTAGTCGATCTGGCGCATCGCAAGCGCGGCCGCGATCGAATCCGCGACCTCACCGTCGTAACGATGCCGGCCCGAGTATGAAATGAAGATCCGCATTTAGGCGCGTGGAATCCCGATTTGAGTGGATGTGGAACTATTGTAAGCGGAGCCCTCCACAAACCTGCACGTGTTCGGGACTCTTGCCGCGCTGACTTACTATCGGACGGATAAGATCCGATCGTTAGCGACGCGGCACTGACCTGTCATTGAACAAGACTTGCATTCATGCTCCGGCCAACGAATCGGCGGTCGCGCGCGGCGCTGAAGAGGATCGAGAGGAATGAGAGCTGGCGGACGATTCTGATCGCGCTGGCGGCGAATGTCGTCATCGCTATCGCGAAGCTGATCAGTGGACTGATGTCGGGATCGACGGCGCTTCTGGCGGAATCGGCACACTCGCTCGCCGACGCATCCAACGAAGTTCTCCTCGGCATCTCGCTGCGGCGTGCAACGGCACCTGCTGATGATCTTCATCCGCTCGGGCATGGACGCGAGCGATTCCTCTGGGCGTTCCTGGCGGCGATCGCGTCGTTCCTCATCGGCGGCTGTTTTTCGGTCGGCATGGCCATCCGGCAGTTGCTGCACCCCGAACCGCTCGGCAATCCGATCGCCGCGTGGATCGTGCTTGGCGTCGCGTTCGTCGGCGACGGCATCTCGCTCGTGCAGAGCCTGCGGCAGGCGCGCAACGAAGCCGAGGAGCGCGGGTGGAATGTGTGGTTCCACCTGTTCCGGTCGAGCGATCCGACCGTGCGCGCGGTGGTGGTCGAAGACAGCGCGGCGTTGATCGGCATCGTGATCGCCGCCGCCGGACTTCTGCTCAGCCATCACTTCGGAAGCGATCGACCGGACGCGTTCGCGTCGCTGCTCATCGGACTGCTGATGGCCGCCACCGCATTTGGTCTGGGACGTCCTCTTGCCGATTTCCTGGTCGGAAAATCGTTGCCGGCCAGACTGCTCGATGAACTTCGCGCCATCATCGATCGCGATGACGCGGTCGAAGAGATCCTAACGATGCAGGCGGTCTACATCGGGCCGGAGGAAGTGATCGTTTCGGCGAAAGTTCGTCCGTCGCCGCGATTGACCGTCGAGCAGCTCGGCCGCGCGATGGACGATCTCGATCATGCGCTCCGCGAAGCGTCTCCGTTTGTCGCCGACGTCTTCATCGACGTCACCGCGCACCACGCGAGCGAGCTGTCGCGCGATCCCCTATCCTGAACCTGCGAAGGAGCTATCAATGCGCAAGGTACTGGTCATCGTTTCGTCGTTTCTTCTTCTCGTCGCCGCGGCACCGAAACGCGATTGGAAGGACGTCGAGCAAGCCCTCGGACGCACCGGGACGCTGCTGCCGGGCGATGTGTACAAGGTGAGCTTCCCGCGCAGCGATCTGACCGTCACGCTCGACGGCGTCACGATCAAGCCTGCGCTGGCGCTGGGATCGTGGACGGCGTTCAAGGAGATCGGCGGCGGTCACGTCATGGCCATGGGCGATCTGGTCCTGCTCGAATCCGAAGTCACGCCGGTGATGGACGCGCTGCAGAAAGGCGGCATCGAGCAGAGCGCGCTGCACAACCACCTGATCGGCGAGTCGCCGCACGTGATGTACATGCACTTCGACGGTCACGGCGACGCGGCCGCGCTCGCGCGAACGCTGCACGACGCGCTGGCGCTGACGAAGACGCCGATGGGCGCGATGCCGCCTCCCCCATCGACCCCGCCAACAATCGATCTTCCCACCGCGGATCTCGACCGCATCATCGGCGTTTCCGGAAAAATCGCCGGAGGCACCTATCAGTTCGCCGTGCCGCGCGCAGAGAAGATCATGGAGCACGGCGCCGAGGTACCGCCGTCGATGGGAATGGCCATCCCGCTCAATTTTCAGCCGGCCGGCAACCGCCGCGCCGCTATCACGGGCGACTTCGTCCTGCTCGCATCGGAGGTCAATCCCGTGATTCGCATTCTTCGCCGCGGCGGAATCGCCGTGACCGCAATCCACAGTCACATGCTCGAAGAATCGCCGCGCCTTTTCTTCATGCACTTCTGGGCGGTCGACGACGCCACGAAACTCGCCACGACGCTGCGGGCAGCGCTGGATGCGATGAACGTGAAGAAGTAAATGTCCACCGATCACGATCAAAAAGAAGCGGCGGCCTTGCGGCCGCCGCGTTCAAGGAGGGGTGTTACAAACACCTACTGCGCGAATGAGAAAGCACAGGGCGAGGTCTGGACGAAGTTCAGGTTGTTGTTGCCGGCGTCCAGTGCGTTCTTGAGCGCCTGCTGGTACGCGCGCGCCGGGGAACTATCCGGCGTCGATCCGTCCGTGGCAAGGCTCGCATTCGCCTCGGCGAGGATGGCATTGACCGATGCGTAGCCGAACTGATTCGCGCTGTTCGTTCCCGGAGCATAGATCAGACGCGATCCGTTGACGCCGCCCGAGGCAACGTTCAGGGTCATCGCTGTCATCTGCACGGAGAGCATGTAGGCCATGTTCACGGCCGTACCGCTGAGCAGCCAGTCATGAACCTGTTTGTAATTGGCCGGATCGAAATTCGTTCCGTTGGCATTGCGGAGATTGAGCGCGGTGAGCACGGCGAGGGCGTTGGGGATGTTACCGAACGACGTCTGGCCGTTCTTGTTTGACCAGTATCCAAGCGTTAATCCACCGCCGGCTCCGACGCAAAGATTGCCGAAGCTGATGGTCTTGTTATCGCCGTCGGCGATCGGCGTGTCGACGTGATTCGCGAGGATCATGCTGCCGTCCGCGCCGGTAGCTGCAATGAATCTCCAGTTCGCCTCACTCGCAAATGCCTCGCCGGAGTGATACGTGCCGGCATCGACCTGCAGATCGGCGGGAGTGGAGCGGACGTAATCGACCCAACTGTGATCGAACCAGTTGATCTCCTGGTCGGCAACGGCAACCTGCCAACCGCTGATCAACACTTCGCCGCTGTCGTACTTGCCGTTCGCGTTCGCGTCATAGAACTTGAGGACGTGCAGGTGGCCGGGATTGCTGGGGGCTTCCACCTTGACCTTGAAGTTGTCGGTCTTCGTGGAGTTGTTGCTGAAGTCGGCGGTAGTGCTGATCCACACCTTGTACTCGCCGCCGGGATTCGTCGTGTCGTCGTAGCCGACGCTGCCGTCGGACTGCTTCACCACGTTAGCCGACAGGTTGTAGCACTGCACGAATCCGCTGCTGCCCACGATCACCATCGCGATCGGATTGTTGCTTCCGTCGCGCGGCGGATTACCGAGCGGCGCGCCGTTCGGCTCCGTGACGCGCATGAAGTACGCACCGGCGGGGAGGTTGGCCGCACCGGGATGGGCCGGGCCGCCGTTGACGAAGACGTCGAGCTTGGACGCATAGATGTTCAGGTCGGTGCCATTGCAGGCTGCGTTCGTCGTGAAGATTGCGCCCGGCAGCGGCGCCGCGGCAAAGAGCTGAATGGCCGAAGCGGCCAGGATGAGCGTGATTACAGCGAACAAGCGGACAAACCTCGAGCGATTGGATGCCATGGTGTTCTCCTCTTTTCTCTTTTTTCGGACCAGGGACGATTAAGTGGAGCGGCTCTCTCTGCAAAGAGTGCCCTACGTGTTTCTCGACAATAGAACCGTCGTTAGAAAGAACCGCGGCGATGGATCTGGTTGCCGTTCCTGATAGGTAGTGCACCGGGCGCACGCCGATTTCCCGGATTTCGAATTTTTCTTCGTCTGAATCGAAGGTTCGGATAGAGGAGTGACCGCTCGCGCCCGTACCGCCAGCGGTTCGCTGGCACTTTCGGCACGCTTCTACGCCATCTTCGCTTCCGCCACCCGCACGCGGCGGCGCAGTTCATCGTCCTGCGCGGCCTCGGCGGCTGCATTCGCGATGCGCAGCCATTCGCGGGCGCGATCGAGATCGCTGCGATGCGCGAGTTTCGCGAGGCGCAGGGCCGTTCCGACGACGCCGGGCGACACGTTCGTGGCGGCGTAGAGATGGAATGCTTCCTCCCAAAGCAGCGCGGTGTTTTTGATGACGGCGAGGCTTCGAATCGCGTTCGCGAGGTCGAGCGGCGGCGGGTCGGAGGCGCGATAGAGCGCGAGCGCTTCGTCGTACAGCAGCTCGGCGAGATCGTCACGGCCGTCGTCGTGATGGAGATCGCCGAGGTGGCGAAGGGTGTGCGCGAGGAGGAGCGGATCGCCGATGTCGCGGCAGACGGCGACGGCTTCTTCGTAGAACGGCAGCGCCTCGGCGCGGCGTCCGAGGTCGCGGTCGATCTGAGCGACGCCTTTGAGCGCGTCGACCAGTTCGCGGCGCGCGCCGTTCTCCCTCGCCTTCTTCACTGCCTCGGCGAACAATGCGCGCGCCTCTTCGGGCTGCTCGAATCGCAAACGCCTTGCGTGATCCGGCCGCGCGCGGAGAAGCAGCTCGTCGATCGCAGGAATGCCGGTGCGCCAGTCGTCTTCGACCTTCGCACCGGCGGCGATGAGCGCCTCCACAATCTCTCGATGCTCTGGCCTCGGATGATTGACCGCAGACCATAGCGTCTGGTCGAGGACCGTGCCGCCGTACGAGTTTTTCACCTCGATCGGCGCGTTGTGCGCGAGGAGCAGCTTGACGGTGTCGAGATGGCCGTCGTGTGCGGCGAGATGCAATCCGGTCATTCCCGCGCCGCCGCCGAACGCCGGATCGACGCCGTGATCGAGGAGGAACGTAACGACGTCGTTGTAGCCGTATTCGCAGGCCCAAACGAATCCTTTTCCGATCTCGTTTTCCGACGCCGCCGGCAACAGCTCCTTGACGCGATCGAGATCACCGACGCCCGCGGCGTTCTCGAAATCGAGATGCGCGCCACGACTCGCGAGAAATCGCGCTGCGATCGGACGTCCGTTGGCGAGACACGCGCGCACTGCTTCGCCAGGAACGCATTCGATCATCGCGCCGCGATCGAGCAGCAGCTCCATCAGCTCGATCTGCACGCCCGCAACCTCTGGATGAATACTCGTGGCGGTGAGACCAAGCGTCATCGAGTGCCCTGCATACGCGTCCGACTCCGCGTTGACGTCCGCGCCGGAGTCGAGCAAAAGCCGCGTGATCGCGACGATGTTCGCCGGCGTTCGCTGGCGAAAGTCTTCGATGCCGTTCGCGGAGACGTAATGAAGAAGCGTCGATCGATGCTCGCGGCTCGATCGCTGCCGGATCAGTTCCGGCATCTCATCGAGCAGCCGGCGAAGCGTAAGGATGTCGCCGGAGACGATGGCGTCGGCGGCCTGCTCGAACTTCGAGTCAGGTGAACCGGCGTGCTGCAGATCGTCGACGTGGCGAGCGAACTTCGGCCAGCTCGCGAATCCATGAGCACGGGCGATGAGGAATTGCGCATCGGCGAGTTTGCCGATGTTCGCCGATTGGATGTGGCGTTCGACGCGCTCGACCTGATCGGGAGCGAATCGCATCGCCCATGCGCGCAATGCATCGGGATCGCCGCAGACCTTGACGAGATCCTTCGCCAATTTCTTGTAGTAGCCGAGGTGAGGATGAGGCGGAAGAGGAAGGGCGTTTGACATACGAAACTCCTTTCATCGCATGCCTGGAGTCCGCACGGTCAGGCTGAAAGAAGGTTCGTACCTTCGATGAATTCAGTGGGTGGGCACGGCCCTTTCCGCGGACTGGATGCGCCCCAAACGCTGGGGCGCATTGTAGCCCGTCCGCGCCGATTACAGCAGCATCCCCGCGATCGTCGCGGTCAAGAAGTTCGCTAACGTTCCGGCCAGCATCGCGCGCATCCCAAGCCTGGCAAGGTCGCCGCGGCGTGACGGAGCGAGCGATCCGATTCCGCCGATCTGGATGGCGATCGACGAGAAATTCGCGAAGCCGCAAAGCGCGTAGGTCACGATCACGAAGCTGCGCGGATCGAGGCTCGATCCAACGCCCGGCTTGCCGAGGTTGGCGAAGGCGACGAACTCGTTGAGCACCATGCGCGTGCCGAGGAGGTTGCCGACCGTCAGGCTGTCTTTCCACGACACGCCCATCGCCCACGCGATCGGGCTGAAGATCCAGCCGAGGAGTTGATCGAGACTGCCGGGGAACCAAACCGCCTGACCGTGTACGTATCCGAAAATGCCGTTGATCAGCGCCACCAGCGCGATGAACGCGATCAGCATGCCGGCAACGTTGAGCGAGAGATGCAAACCCTCGATCGCGCCGCGGCCGGCAGCATCGATGACATTCACATCCTGCTTCGGTACGACCACTTCGACGTCGGCGCCGGTGGCCGGCTTTTCCGTTTCCGGCACGATGATCTTGGCCATCATGATCGCGCCCGGCGCAGTCATGATCACGGCGGTGAGCAGATGGATGACGTCGACTTTCGCCACGAGGACATACGCCGCCATGATGCCGCCGGAGATGTGGGCCATGCCGGCGGTCATGATGGTCATGAGCTCGGACATGGTCATGCCTTCGATAAACGGCCGGATCGTCAGCGGCGCCTCGGTCTGACCCATGAAGATCGATGCGGCCACCGACAACGATTCCGCGCCTGACGCGCCCATGAAGCGCGACATCAGCTTGGCGAAGAAGCGCACCACCACCTGCATCACGCCGAGGTAGTAGAGGATGGCGAAGATGGAAGCGATGAAGATGATCGTCGGCAACACCATCGTCGCGAAAACGAAGCCGATGTTTGTGTTCTTCGTATCACCCAGCGCACCGAAGACGAACTTCGAGCCCTCGCCGGTGTAGCTGATGAGCTGCGTGACCACTTCCTTGAGGTTCTCGAAGAGGAAAGCCAGCAGGCTGTACGAGAGGAAGAGAACCGCGCTGATCACGAGGTAAACGCCCCACAGCGCCTTGCGGCCTCCGCCCAGCGGCATCCGCTTGGCGATCTGCACCACGATCACCGTCAGCGCGATGAAGATGAGCGAGGCGATCCACGGACTGATCGCCGGCATGAAGGTGGCGAAGGCGGCTGCGATCGGAATCGCCTTCAGGACGGCGATTGCGATGAGGATCTGCAACGTCAAACCCCAGAACACCGTCTTCCAGCGGATGGCCCGCCGGTTGGTCGACAGCAGAAACGCAATCGCAAGAATCCCTACGAAGCCGATCAGCGCAGAAAAACGCTCCATTCACTGCTCCCGTCGTTGCCGTATTTTTTGATGTGACCGATTGGTCTGCGCATTATGCGGGATCGCGGGCGCGGTGGATAGGTTCGCGTTGCCGTCGCCGCCGGACCGCGACCGCGCTTATACTCCGCGCTCCAAGTTCGTCCAAAACGAGGAAGCAATGATCAAGACCATCGACGAAGCGGTCGCTTTCGTACGCAGTAAGACTTCCATCCAGCCGCAGGTCGGCGTGATTCTCGGCTCGGGACTCGGCAATGTCGTCGACGCGCTCGATATCGAGACGTCCATCCCCTACTCCGACATCCCGGGCGCGAAAGCGTCGACCGTGGTCGGCCATCAGGGACGCATGATCCTTGCGCGCGTGAATCAGACGCCGGTCGTGGTGATGCAGGGCCGCATTCATTTTTACGAAGGTCACGAGATGTCCGAGGTGATGTTCCTCTCGCGCGTGATCGGGCGCCTCGGCATCAAGCAGCTCATCGTCACCAACGCCGCCGGCGGCGTGAACACCGCCTACAAAGCCGGCGATCTGATGCTGATCTCGGATCACATCAACTTCATGGGCATCAATCCGCTGCGCGGACCGAACATCGACGACCTCGGCGTCCGCTTTCCCGACATGAGCGAGGCCTATCCGGAGTCGTTGCGCGACGTGGCCAAGCAGGTCGCGCGCGAGCTCGGCCAGCTGCTGCAGGAAGGCGTCTACCTCGCGCTGTCGGGTCCGACCTACGAGACGCCGGCCGAAATCCGCGCCTTCCGCACCCTCGGCGCGGACGCCGTCGGCATGTCAACGGTCCCCGAGGTCATCGCCATGTCGCAGATGCAGATCCCCGTGCTCGGCATCTCCTGCATCACCAACATGGCCGCCGGAATCCTGAAGCAGAAGCTGACGCACCAGGAAGTGATGGACACTACCGCCCGCGTGCAGGCGGACTTCACCGCGCTGGTGCTGGGGTGCTTGCAGAGGTTCGCGGGGTAACATATTCAGGCGTTGCTACGTGCGCGCTCGAAACGTATTTGCCGCGTGAGCGGCGCGAAGGCCGCTGGAGGCGGCCCGTACGGTAGCCGGTGGTCGCACGCGAAGCGGGAGACCACCGGAACGACGAACGCGCCCGATTTTCCGACCGCGGCAGCGGTCGCGGAGGGAATTCACGCCGCTTGGTATTTTGATCCGCAACCCCTGCCGGGGTTGGTGAAAACACGCACATTACGGTCCCGGTGGTCTCACGCTTCGCGCGCGACCACCGGCTACCATACGAAACGCCTCCGGCGTTGATAGCAGCAATCACACACATCCTGCTCCGTCACTTCTTCTCCTCGGCACCGAAGTAAACCTGAATCTCCACGATGCGGTTGCCGGCGCACTTTAGATATTCGGCGTTGCGAAACTTCACGCCGTCCTCGACGCGCGTTACCTGATAGCGAACGAACGCCTCGTCGCCTTTTTCGAACAGCTTCTCCAGCTTGAAGTCCTTCAGCTTGTCGCTGTTCGGCCAGCAGCGGACGAAATACTCGTCCTTGTCGATGTGATCATCCTGCGGACTGGTGAAGGTGAAGTCGTCGCTGAGCAACTCCTCCATCCCGGAGCGATCGCGAGAAAAGAACGCGGCGTAGCAGCTTCGGACGACGTCGGAAACGTTGCTGGACTTCATGCGCAATCGGCGTGCAGATGTAGTGCCTGCCCTAGAAATGGAACGCGAACATCGGCACCCAGTGCCACGCCACCCAGAAGAGAAACGCGCCGAACATCGTGTTGGCGAAGTTCAGCGTTCCGTTCGCGATCGGCGAACCGTGGCGGCGGTTCCAACTGCCGAGAATCGACTCGAGGTAGGAGCCGAAGAATGCGCAGAGGGTGAGCACGATGATGACGCGCGATTTGTAGATTGAGACGCTGCCGACGAAGCCTGCCTCGAAATGATGCGCAGCCATCGCCGTGCCGGCGATGGCGACGATGCAGCCGGCCACGAGTCCCGCAAGCGTCCCTTCGACCGAGATCGCCCCTTCCGTTCCGCGCTCGACACTACGAAACGACAGCGGCAGAAAGGCGCGTTTGCCGAAGAGCTGGCCGATCTCAGATGCCGTCGTATCGGCGGCGGCCGTCGCCAGCGCGGCGATGCCCATGAACAGCGGCACGAATCCCAATCCGCGCCAGCAGGCGACGGCGCAGAGCGCGGCCACGCCGACATTCGCGAACGCATGCGCGGCGCCGCGCCGTCCGCCTTTCTCCTGCGCCAGCCCTTCGCGCGCCTTGCGCGAGTAGCCGAGCTTCGTGGCCAGCGTGCCGATGATGAAGAACGCCAGCAGCGCGATGTAGAGCGGAGGCCCGCCGCCCAGGATGAGAACGCAGCCGAGTATCCATCCGACGAGCGCGCCGGAGACGTCGACGCTGCGCAGGGCGTAGCCGATGATGGCGAGGACTGTATTCACGACGATCCACGGCCATGCGATCGGAGGCGGAGAAGAAGCAGCGACAATCGGCTTGATAGCCATCGCCGCAAGTACCGCGGCCGCCACGAATGGCACCGTCACGTTGTCGTCGATGCCGAGGGGAAGCGTCTCCGCGATCGCGCTAACGATCAGCGCCGCGGCGATGGCGACGTCGTGCGGCGCGCCGAACACGCGCGCGATTCCAAACGCCGCTAGGCCGCCGAAGAGAATGAACGCGGCGAAACCGCCCCACGACTTCGTCTCGTTCCACGGCAGCGGCGCCACTGGGATTCGCTTTCCGATCACGGTACCGAATCCGTCGCCGAACGCCATCAGCACCCAAGCCACCGCGGCGATCTCGATGTGCCAGTTGAAAACGACCACCAGCACCAGCACCGCGAACGGATAGAGAACGATGCCGACGTCCCAGCCGCGCTCGTGGCGCGAGACGCGACGGCCGACGAGCCGATGCAGCAGCAGCCAGTTGCCGATGACGGCGGCGGCGCAGATCAGCGCCGCGTAGCGCCATGGAATGCGCGCCAGCGCCAGCGCGCCGAAACCCATTCCGATGTGCAGGAACTTTCGGAGCGCCTCATTCGTTTCGTGTGGCTCAACCGCGGAATCAGTCATCGTTTTCAACACCTTACAATACGCGATCCAATGACGGACTCTTCCCAGAAACCGCCGCTGCTGTCAGTGGTCATTCCCTGCTACAACGAGCGCTCGACGGTCGGCGAATTGCTGCGTCACGTCATCGAGGTGCCGATCGAGAAGGAGATCATCGTCGTCGATGACAAGTCGACCGACGGCTCCGCCGGCGTCGTGGCCGCGCTGGCCCAGCAGTATCCGCAGATCCGCCACGTTTTTCAGCCGGTGAACATGGGCAAGGGCGCCGCGATCCGCCACGGGATCGCCGAAGCCATCGGCGACATCGTCCTGATCCAGGATGCAGATCTCGAATACGACCCCAACGAGTATCCGAAGCTGATCCAGCCGATCGTCGACGGTCATGCAGACGTGGTCTTCGGCTCGCGCTTCGAAGGCTACCCCCGGCGCGTGATGCTTTACTGGCACCGCCTCGGCAACAACCTTCTGACGTTCCTCTCGAACTGCACGACCAATCTCGATCTCACGGACATGGAGACCTGCTATAAGGTTTTCCGCCGCGAGGTCATTCAGTCGATCAATCTGAAATCGAACCGCTTCGGCATCGAGCCGGAGATCACGGCCAAGGTGGCGCGCCGCGGCTACCGCATCTTCGAGGTGCCGATCTCGTACTACGGCCGCGATTACTGGGAAGGGAAGAAGATCAACTGGAAGGACGGCTTCAGCGCCATCTGGACGATCTTCCGCTACGGCCTCTTCGACGATCCGTCAAACGAGCCGAAGACGTACAAGACGCTGCGCCGCCGCGGCTCGCTAAGGCGCTACAACAAATGGATCTGGGAGCGCGTGGCGCCGTACGTCGGCCAGCGCGTCCTCGAAGTGGGCGCGGGCTCGGGGACGATGACGCGTTTTCTCTACGGGCGCGAACTGATCGTGGCCACGGACAAGGAGACGCCGTACATCGACCGGCTGCGCAATGCCTTCCGCCGCCGGCCAGGCATGCTCGTCGATCGTCTCGATCTCGATCGCGATGATGCTCTTGATCTTGCGACTCACGAGTTCGACACGATCCTCTGCATCAATGTCCTCGAGCACACGTCGGACGATGCGGCCGCGCTGCGCCGCGCGTATCAACTGCTGATGCCGGGCGGCCGGATCATCATCTTCGTCCCCGCTGGGAAGGATCTCTTCGGCACGCTCGACCGCGGCATCGGCCATCAGCGCCGCTACGAACGCGACGAGTTGATCTCGCTGCTGCAAACCGCAGGCTTCGAAGTGGAAGACACCGTCTTCCAGAACCGCGCCGCGAAACTGGCGTGGCGGCTGAACTCGAAACTCTTCAATCGCAACGCCCTGCCCGCCGCGCAGTCAAAGATCTTCGATCGTCTCGTTCCGCTGCTCAAGGCGCTCGACGGCGATCGGCCGAAGAGCGGATTGAGTCTGATCGCGATCGGCAAAAAGCCGAGTGCGGACGGTGAGTTGGCGGTGGGTGTTGAAGCGAATGCTGTCCCCTCGCCTACCGTCGTTCGTTCGCCACTCCCCGCCTCATAGCGCCATGCCCCGTATCTCGCCGATGCCGCGGATCAGCATGTAGACGCCGAGCGCGAGGATGAGCCCGGAAACCGCGCGGCGGAAGATGCGCTCCGGGATGCGTCGAAGAAGACGAACGCCTCCGATCGTTCCGATCAATACGCCCACCGCCGCCACGAGCATCAAGGGCCAGGTGGAGAACATCTTGTGATGCTCGGTCCAGAGATAGACGGGAAGGCGCGCGGCATCGACGACCAGCGCGATGGCCGTGGCCGTGGCCACGAAACTCTCCTTCGGAATGTCGAACCCGAGGAGCGCGGCGGAACGGATGCCGCCCTGATTGCCGACCAGGCCGCCGAAGAGTCCCGACAGCGCGCCGGCACCCCACGCGGTCTTGCGTCCGAAGTGCATTCGCTCGGCAACCCCCGTGATTCCAGTGATGCCGGCGAACAGCAACAGCGCGGCGAAGACGAGCGTGAGCCAGCCGCTGTTCGCCTTCGCGTTCAGCAGCGCACCGATGAGCCCTCCTGCCGCACTGAGGATGCCGAATCGGATGAGGACCATGCGGTCGACGTGGCGACGAAGCGAGATGAATCGCCAGATCGTTCCGATCAAATGAGGGACTGCCGCGATGGCCACCGCCAGTTTCGTTCCGAAATGAAGCGCCAGGAGCGGCGTGAGAATGCTCCCGATCCCAAAGCCGGCCACAGCAGCGATCGCGCCGGCAATGATCGCGGCGACGGCGACGATCGTTGCGAAAATCACGCGGGCAATTATGGCGTTGAATCCATCGCTGCGGTGGGGTCACACCTTCGATCTGTGGTTATTGAGACGTGGTGGGGTCACACCTTCGATCTACGCCGATAGTCGAAGGCACCGTCGCTGCGGTGGGTCACACCTTCGGTCTGTGGTTATTGAGACGTGGTGGGGTCACACCTTCGATCTACGCCGATAGTCGAAGGTGTGACCCCTTCGAAAGGAACTTCCGGCCGGCAAGGGTGAAACTCAGTGGGGTCACACCTTCGATCAATGGTTATTCGGATCATCGGTGCACCAGCCGGCCATTTCTGGCCAGATCATCGTCACGCGATAAGCTGGGCGCATGTCCACCCGCACCGCACTGATCCTCGCCGGCGGCGTCGGCTCGCGCCTGCGACCGCTGTCGTCCGACGAGAATCCGAAACAGTTCCTGCGCATCTTCGACGGCGCATCGCTGCTGCAGAAAACGTACGGGCGCGTGGCCCGGTTGATGGAGCCGTCGTCGATCTTCGTGTCGACGAATGAACAGTACGAGTCGAAGTGCGCGATGGAGCTGCCACTGGTGCCGGAAGTCAACATATTGACCGAACCGGCTCGGCGGAACACAGGACCGGCCATCGCGGTCTGCTGTTTCGCGATCGAGGCAGCGTTCGGCGACCCAGTCATCGCCGTGCTGGCGTCCGATCACTTCATCGCCGATGAGGACGAATTCATCCGCGTGCTATCCCGCGCCTACGACTTCGCGGCAGCAAAGGACTCCCTCGTGGCCATCGGCATCGAGCCGACCGAACCGAACACGGGGTATGGCTATCTGCAGCTCGGCGGCGAGATCGAGCCCGGCGTCAACGAGTTACGGCGATTCACCGAGAAGCCGTCGCGCGAGGTCGCCGAGGAGTTTTTACGAGCAGGCAACTATCTCTGGAACGCGAGCATGTTCGTCTGGCGCGCCGGCGTCTTCCGCCGCGCCCTAGAAAACGCCGCGCCGGAAATCGCCTCACTCGCCGACCGCATCGTCAGCAGCGGCGATCCCGGAAAACGCGTCGAGCATTACCAGGCCATGCCATCGATCTCCATCGACTACGCGCTGATGGAGAAGGCGTCGAACGTTGCCGCCATCCGCGGCGACTTCGGATGGAGCGACGTCGGTTCGTTCGAGGCGCTCGAACGCGTGGGCGTTCCGGTGGCGGAGCTGCTGAAAAACAATAAGGTGGCCGAGCCTTAGGCACCAACCCCGCCGGCCGTGCCGGCTAGCGCCGTCTGACGCTGCGCCGACACTTGGCCTCGGCGCGTGATTCAATCTGGCGCACGCGCTCGCGGGAAAGGCCGAGGATTTCGCCGATGTCGCGAAGCGTCAGCTCGTCGTCCTGCAGCACGCCGTAGCGAAGGCGCAGAATCGTCCTCTCCTCGATCGGCAGCGACTCGACCGTCTTCTGCACCGCGCCCTGCTGCTTGAGCGACTCGAGCGCCGGCATCCTGTCCTTCGCAATCTGCGGCGTCATCCCTTCATCGAGATCGCCGAGCTCATACCAGAACCGCCACCACGCCTTCGCGTTCGGATTCGTGTAAAGCAGCAGCTGCGCGAGCTCGCTGTGCGTGATCGAGAGCGCCTCGCAGACTTTGCCCTTGGCGGCGGCCAGCACGGCTACGATCTTTTCGCGCGGATGATTGAGAAACGCCGCAAGTTCGTCGAGCCGCTTCGGCACGTTGTCCGTGACGCCGTGGCGAAGGCTGAGGACGAGCCGCTCCTTCGGCGACAGCTCGGACATGTGCGCGAGCAACTCCTCGCGCCGCCCCTGCACCTGCATGGTGTCCTCGGCGGAAGGGACCGTGGTCTGCTCGATCATGTCGGCGAGTTCGGTGTGTGACTCGTCATCGAGCTCGGCGTTCAGCGAGAAATTGTCGCTGTTCGCGCGCAGCAGCGTCTGCACTTCCTTGACCGATACACCCAGCTCCGCCGCCAGCTCATCCGCGGTCGGAATCTGCTTGCCGTCCGTCATCGCCGCGGCGATGGCGCGCTCCAGCCGGTACATCAGATTGGCGCGTTTCGGAGGAAGACGGAAGGCGCCGCCCTGCTCGGAGAGCGCGTGCAGGATGGACTGGCGGATCCACCAGACCGCGTAGGTGATGAACTTGACGTTCTTGTCGGGATCGAACTTTTTCGCGGCGTGGATCAGACCGATGTTGCCCTCGTTGATGAGGTCGAGGAAGAGGACGTGCGAGTTGCGATACTTCTTCGCGTACGAAACCACGAATCGAAGGTTGGCCTTCACCAGCTCTTCGAGCGCGGCTTTGTCGTTCTCCTGAACGCGCTTCCCCAGCTCGCGCTCGCGCTCCGGCGTCAGCCGCGGCACCTGCGCGATTTCGTGAAGATACTGATTCAGGAGATCGTACGAGTCGTCTCGCTCTTCATATCGGGCCATGTTTTTGGAACACGCATTCTACTGCGCCCGATGACGCGCCGCACACCTTCGATCATCAACTTCTTCTGGAAATCACAACTTCGGTAACTAGCTCGACTTTCAAACGGGGCCACACCCTTGATTCGAGATTACGATCCGGTGCGATCCGGGGTCACACCTTCGAAAAAGCGAGACATACAAAGGTGTGACCCCACCAAGAGTCGATCATCACGTTCGAGTATGAAAATAGCGCCTTGGTTTCTCTGATGGCAGCGAACTTAAGCGACGTCCCGCGGAACATCCTGGGAGTAGGCACCCGTCAAACAGCAACGCATCCGCACGAATCGCCTGGGAGCGTCCGGTGCGACGTGAAGCGGTTATTGATTTACTAGGCTCGGACGATTGCGAGCGCTTGATCGAGGTATCCGAGCAGACTCGGGTCTGTGGCGAACTCACGGTCACATCGTCGGATCAACCCTGATATGTGACCTTCGCTGCGCAGACGAAGTGACGCTGCGATTGTGCGAAGTGTCACCAACCCCTCGTACCAGCCGATCCACGCTACCAGCCGGCGCAGGCAGCTGCCGCGTGTTTCGCGGATCGCCGACGCAGCCACATTCGCTGCTCGGGCCACCGCCGTCACCACCTCGTGCATCTTGGGACGTCCCACCGCGCGCTGCAGCCTCGGGTGGTCTGTCGAGCGTGGCTTCGTTTCAACAACCTTGCGCATCTTCTTCGCCCACGGCTCGGAGCCGAGATAGATGCCGTTGATCAGTTCGTCCCACAAGCAATACTCGGAGCCCACCTTGGCCGCGACGAATTCGCGGTAGTACGACTGCGCCAGTTCGGTATCGGGAGCGAAGGGCGTAAGCGCCGCATTGACGTCGAGCCAGTCGGGGGCGGCATCGAGTCCGGCGGTGCTCCGATAACTCGACCAACGGTAATCCTCCGGAGCCTTCGCCAGGCCGGCTCGCACCGGGTTGAGAACCACGTAGCGAAGAACCTCCGTGAAGTACGTCTCCTTCTCGACCAGAAACGCCTTGAAACGTCCGCCGAACAGATGTCCCCACCTCTTGTGCTGGTGGTTGAACCATCCTGCATAAGAGCCATTGAGCCAATGCATACCGCGTGAGAGATTCGGCTCTGGCGTCTGGAGCACCAGGTGGAAATGGTTCGTCATCAGCACCCACGCGGTGATACTCCAGCCGAAGCGCTTCGCCGTCTCGCTCAGGAAAGCGAGAAAAGCTTTGCGATCGCGGTCGTTCTTGAAGATGCGACGTTGTTCGTTGCCGCGTGACGTGACGTGATAGACGGCGCCGGGAAACTCGATACGAAGTGGTCGTGCCATAACGCGCCGAGGTTCCCTCGGTTGCAAGGAAATTCCGAGGAATCTCTCAACTGTGGAGCGATTTCTGCCAAAACCTCCTCGGAATGGAAAATACTCGGCGAACTGCTCTACGAGCAGGAGAGTCGCCGGTAGCGCGAGAACGAAGAATGAGGAGCAAACAGCGCCCGCGTCGTTATGCATGTCGGGGTCAGACATTCGAAAGTAAATGAAGGACCGAAGGTGTGACCCCGAATCCAATACTCCTGACCCCCGAATCCTTCAATCCTGCCCGGCGACTCGCTAGGAGCGAAGGTGTGACCCCATTCAGCAAAAGCATCGCGAAGAGCGAAGGTGTGGCCCCAATTCAAAACTCGCGCAGGAGGGCGGGATCGACTTTTGCGCGGACGGTGCGGCGGTCGAGGGCTAGGGTTTCGGCGACGGTGCTGTAGTTGCGGGAGGTGGCGTAGAGGAGGGTGCAGTATTGGCGGAGGAGTTGGTCGGCGGTGAGGTGGCCGGAGACGATATTGTCGGCGATGCGCCGGCGGGCGTCCGGGTGGACGGGGGTGGGGCGGGGCTGGTAGGTGCCGCGGAGCATGACGCTGCGGACGCACTGTTCGAGTTCGCGGAAGTTGCCGGGCCAGCGATAGTCGAGGCCCGGTGAGACTTCGATGGCGTGCATGACTTCCTCGGTGAGTGTTTCCGCCTCGGCTTCGCCGGCCACGCGAGTGCAGATGAAGCGGACGAGGTGATTCAATTCGTTTTCGCTGCCGGAGAGTTGTTCATGGAGAGTTGGCGTGGTGATGGTGTCGGCGCAGAGGCGGTAGTAGAAGTCCTCGCGGAATCGTCCCTTGCGGATCTCCTCGGGCAGATCGCGATTCGTTGCGGCGATCAGTTTTCCTTCGAAGGCGCGCGGGGTCGTGTCGCCGAGGCGCTGCAGGGTGCGGGACTGGAGGACGCGCAGGAGTTTGACCTGCACGGCCGGATCGACTTCGCCGACTTCGTCGAGGAAGACGGAGCCGAGCGCGCCGCACGATTCGAGGAAGCCTTCGCGGTCGGCGGCGGCGCCGGTGAAGGCGCCCTTGCGATGTCCGAAGAGCTCGGACTCGATGAGCGTCGGCGACAGCGCGGCGATGTTGATGGCCACGAAGACCGGCTGCGCGGGACCGGTGAATCGTTCGCGGCGTTCGTCGAACGGGATGTAGCGCGAATACGCGATGGCGCGCGCGACCAGCTCCTTGCCGGTGCCTGTTGGTCCCGTGATCAGCGCGGGGATGTCGCCCATGCGCGGCCACAACGAACGACGATAACGGCGAACGTCGTGCGTGAAGATCGACTGCCAGACGGCGGCGCGCAACGCGGCAACGGGCCGGGTGCGTCCGACGATATTGCGGTAGACCTGATGGAAGGCGCGGCGCACTTGATAGAAGCAGGCGAAGAGGTGCCCGGCGTCCGTTCGTTCACCGAGGTACGCGATGACGTCTGCGCGAAATCGCGGGTAAAAGTCGACGCGGGCCGATGCTTCGCCGCGTTCGATCAGTCCGAGGATGGCCTCGCGGTAGCGCTCGTAGAGAAAGTAGATGACGACGTCGTCGTAGAGCTGACGCTCATCGCCTGAAGGACGGGCGCCGTTGCGAAGGCGACCGCGAAGCGTCTCCACGAGTGCGTCGCAGCGCGCCGCGATCGCGGTGATGGTGGCCTCGCGTTTGGCGTCCGGCTGGAGACTCCAGTACGGCTGGCCGTCCGAATGTGTATCTCCGAGGATGCGGCGCTCGTGCGTGATCCGCTCTTCGAGAAACGGGTTCGCGTAGACCAGGGCGGCGAAGTCAGTGGCGAGTGCTTTCTCGGACGCGTTGAGGAATCGCATGCATGAAATGTATGCGGCTGTACATTCAATGTCCACAGCCTAACCAACGATGCGCCGTAAGTCATTGAGAACAAGTGATGCGGCGCGTGGCAACGGCCTCGCTCTTCTGTCGGCCCGCAACGATGGAGGACTGCATGAAACGAATCATCCTCACGATCCTCGCCTTGCTGATTGCGCCGGTATTGTTCGCGGCAGGCACGCTGACCGCGGTCACGTCAGGCAATGCGCCGATCCAGATTAAGGAGCACCTGGTCAACGTCGTCATCGACAACGGCTTGGCGCGCACCGAGGTCGTGCAGACGTTCTTCAATCCAAACGACAAGGATCTGGAGGCTGTCTACGAGTTTCCGGTTCCGGCGAGCGCGAGCCTCGCGGAGATCACCATCCGCAATGGCGATCGGACGCTGAATGGCGAAGTCATTGCGGCAGAAGAGGCGAAGAAGATTTACACCGAGGAGCGCGATGCGGGCAACGACGCGGGACTGGGCGAATGCTCGTGTACGAAACCGAAAGACGAGGTCGAATACAACTCGTACAAGTTTTCGGTCTCGCCCGTGCGCGCGAAGAGCGAGACGAAAATCCGGTTCGTCTACTACCAGCCGCTGACGATCGACAGCGGGATGGGGCGCTATATCTATCCGCTGCAAGAAGGCGGCACCGAGGAGGCGGCGAAGAATTTCTGGACGCGCAATCCGAAAGTCGAGGAGCACTTCACGATCAATGTCGAGTTGCGCTCCGGCTGGCCGGTGGAGGAAGTACGCACGCCGGGCGCGGCCGACGCCAACGTGGCCAAGCTCGCTGACGGGCATTACAAAGTCGTCGTCGATCGCACGGCCACCAGCCTCGATCACGACTTCGTTTTCTACTACCGACTTGCCGACAATCTGCCGGGGCGCGTCGAGCTGATGACGTACAAGCCGAAGGCCGACCAGCCGGGAACGTTCATGCTGACGGTCACGCCGGGCGCCGACCTCGCGCCGATCGGCGACACACGCGCTCCATCGCAGACGTCGGGGATGACCTACAGCGAGTCGATTACCGTCAACGGGACCGCCGGCGCCGACTACATCTTCGTCCTCGACATCTCAGGGAGCATGCGCGAGAAGCTGCCGACGCTCGCGCACGGCGTGGAGCAGGCTCTGACGCAATTCAGGAGCGGCGACCGCTTTCGCATTTTCGCTTTCAACGGCGATGTAAGCGAGTTGACGAACGGATTCGTGAATGCGAACCCGCAGAGCGTCACCGAATGGTCCAGGAACGTGCAGCGCTTGCGCGCGCACGGCGGAACGAACGTCTACGCCGGTCTGGAAGAAGGACTGCACGCGGTCGAGGGCGACCGGGCCACGAGCATTCTCCTCGTCACCGACGGGGTGGCAAACATCGGCATCACCGATCCGCAGGGGTTCTACGCGCTGCTGAAACGGCACGACGTGCGTGTCTTCGGCTTTCTGATGGGCAACAACGGCAACTGGCCGCTGATGCGCCTCATCGCCGAGACCAGCGGCGGCTTTTACGATGCGGTGTCGAACGACGACGATATCGTCGGAGCGATCCTGCTGGCGAAGTCGAAGATCGTCAGCGAGGCGATGCACGATGCGAAGCTGACCATCGACGGCGTGAAGACGTTCGATCGCACGGACGACGTCGTAAGAAAGATCTATCGCGGCCAGCAACTCGTCATCTTCGGGCGCTACGAGAAGGGCGGACCGGCGAACGTGACGCTGGCGGCGAAGATGACCGGGCCGGACGCGACCTACACGACCCGCTTCGATTTTCCCGATGTGAGCACTGAGTATCCGGAGCTGGAGCGGATGTGGGCGATGGCCGGGATGGAGCGCGTGGTGATGAAGGAGAACACCGGCTTCGCCTCCCCCGAGGACGCGAAAAAATCGATCCGCGACCTCGGCATCAAGTACCAGTTGGTCACGGATTACACGTCGATGATCGTGCTGAGCGACGGCGATTTCACGAAGCGCGGCATCGAGCGGATGAACGCGCCGCGCATCGCCGTCGAGGAACACGCTCGCGCATCGCGCGGCGCGCCGCGATCGACGCGGGTCGACGGATCGCGGCCGATGTTTAACGGGACGGCGCCGACGACGAAGGGCGGCGGTGCGGTCGATCCGATCGTGGGGATCCTGGCAGCGATCGCGGTATTCGCGGTCTGGCGGAGCACAGTCAAGAGTGACCGTGCCACATGAAAACTGCGATCTCGCTCACGTTGCTGGCTGTCGCCGCCACGCTGCTGCCTGGCTCCTGGCTGGAGCTGCAGCGCGGCGGCGCGGCGTGGCGGATTGCGACGTGTCACTTCACGCACTTCACGTATGAGCAGCTCGCCTGGGACGCGCTCGTGTTCCTGCTCCTCGCCATCGCCTGCGCGCGCAGAAATCGCGGCGCGTTCCGGGCGACGCTGCTCGCCAGTGTGGTGGTCGTACCGATCGCGGTTTTGGCATTCTCGAATGTGACGACGTATCGCGGTCTGTCCGGCATCGACTCGGCGCTCTTCGGACGCCTGCTCGTTACGGAATGGCGAAGGAGCCGCGTCATCGCAGTCTGCGGTGTGGCGTTCGCGGCGAAGATGGTTTTCGAGATGAGCACCGGTGCAACCGTTTTTGTGCACAGCGATGCGTTCGTCGCCGTGCCGGCGGCGCACATCGCCGGCGCATTGGTGGGAGTGATCGTTGCGATCAGTCAGCGGCTTTTCAGCTCGTCGATTGCGCAGGTGAGCCGGGGGTGTTCCGGATCGGTCAGGTCCATCTTTTCCCACGGAATGCGATGCGGATGCGCGCTCTGGGAGCGGCTGCCAAGATACCGAAGGAGGCCGATGCCGACGTGGTAGATCGAGAAGCGCTCGAAGAGGCCGTAGCTGCCGACGAGGTAGTGCGTGACGAGCAGCTCGTCGCCGGCGCGATCGGCCAGCACCTCCTCGATGCGGCCAACGCGCTCGCCGTTGATGTCGACGACGCGGGTGCCAAGGAGCAGTTCCAGCTTCACCTCATTCTTCTTTGATGTGCTCATGAGCGAGCGGCAGCCTCCCGATCAGATGGTCGTCGAGCCAATGCTCCCAGGCGAAGGCGTCGGACTTCACGCCGTCGACGTCGAGATGAATGTCGATGCCGGTCTTCGTCACCTTCGACCACGGCACGCGAAACACGGGATTCTTGCGAACGCCGAAGTGTCGCGTCATGAACGCGGCAAAGCGCTCCCAACGCAGGCCGAGGCGGCGGGCCAGAATCAGCGCGCCCGATTCGAGATGCGTCACGCGCGGCTGCTTTCCCTGCGCGATATGGATGACGATGCCGTCGATCTTGCCGAGGTTACGTTTGTCGCGGTCGACGAGCTGGTTGTCGAGCAGATCGCGGACGAGGTGGTAGTGCGCCTTCATCAGCCGCCTCCCATGATCTCGAGCGGAATCGTGACGATGGCCACGATCGAGGCGAGGATCAAGGTGACGATGACCACCGTGTTTCCGATCGGACCGTTCGTGTGTTCATGCACATACGTCTTGTCGTTCAGCAGGACCACGAACGGCAACACGATCAGCGGCAGGATCACGGCGGTGAGCGCCATCGCGAACATCGTCAGTTTCAGCGGGTCGATTCCGGTGAGTAGCAGCGTGCCGCCGAGGAGCAGCATGATCACGTAGGTCATGGCAAAGCGCGCTTCCTTGTCGGGCTTCTTGTTCTCGCCCCAGTTCCAGCCGAGCGTCTGCGCGAGCATGTAGGCGGTTGCCAGGCTCACCTCGATCGCTGCGCCGAAGCAGCAGACGCCGAGCGTGGCGGCGAAGAGCGGCAGTCCCCATCGGCCGAGAGCCGGGATGAGGATGAGGGCGGCCTGTTCGTAGCGGTCGACTTGGATGCCGCGCGGCGCGAGCACGAGCGCGGCGCAGACCAGAACCGCCATCGACATCACCGCGCCGAACGACATCCCGAGCACGGCGGTGATGCGGTTCGCGCCGAGGCTGTCTTCGCCCCATTTGTCCTCGATCGCGCCGGAGCCGTAGAAGTGGAACATGTACGGGCTGATGGTCGCGCCGAGGATGCCGACGGCGATATACCAGTAGTGCGCGGGATCCTGGTGCGGCGCGGAGGGGATGAGACCGCGCAGAACGCCGTGAACGTCGGGGTGCATCTTCACCGCGGCCACGACGAAGGCGATCGATACGAGGCCGAGGATGGAGGTCGTGTCTTCGATGAAGTCCAGCGTTCCGGCCCAGATTGCGAGCCAGATCAGCAGCGTCACGGGGATCGCCCAGACGCGCACTTCGATCCCGGTGATGAATTTCAGCGCGAGGCACACGCCGCCGATCTCCGCACCGATGACCATCACATTCACAATGACCTCGGCGGTGCGCGGGATGACCGCGAACGGAAAGCCGAGACGTTCGCGGACGGCGTCTGCGACGGCATGTTTGGAGATGGCGGCGAGGCGGCCGGTCATCTCGACGAGGAAGATGAGGCAGATCGTGCCGAGGGCGATCGACCACAGCAGTGCGTATTTGAACGATGCGCCGGCCTCGGCCGCCGTCGCGATCGAACCGACTTCGAGGAAGCCGCCTATGCCGGTGACGACGCCGAGCGCGACCTGGAGGAACTTCTTCATCGGACCAGCTCGCCTCGTGCGTTCGCAAGGGCCGCTCGATCGTCAGCTTCGATGGCCCGCCGGAGTTTTGCGACGACGCCGATGAGGCGTGCGGCACGGTCGTCGGTCGTCTTCGCCGTCTGCCCTTCGAGATCGTCGACGGCTTCTTCGATCGTTTTCAGCGCAAAGCCTTTGCGTACTTCGTTTTTCAGGCGCGCGTCGGCGACGAGTTGCAGTGTGGCCGACCAGGAGTCGACCGATTTCCGAAGTTTCTCGGCGTCGTCCTGCTTGTTGCAGGCGAGGGCCAGCAGGATCATCACCGCGGCGACGTTGCGCATCGAGGTACCGTTCGGTTGCATTTGGCAGGCCGGGTCACGCGGAGGGCGCGGAGAGGCCGAGGACGGCGGAGGGTCAGGCCTTCGGTCCTGCTTTTCTTCGAATCGAAGGTGTGACCCCAGAAAGCGGGGGTCAGGCCTTTGGTACTGCAATTGGCGAATCGAAGGTGTGACCCCAAAGAGGAAATAGAGTGGCTTGCTGCTTGCTTATCTGGGGCTCAGGATGAATCCAAATAACCGATTGATCGCTCTCTTGGCGCTGGTCACGATCGCGCTTGCGGTTCCCGCGGCAAATGCTGCCGTCGCGCAGGCGGCGACGTTCGACGAAAAGGTCGACAACGCGGCCGCGATCTTCCTCGGCAAATGCGTCCGGACCGAGGCCAGGTTCGATCCGACCGGGCGCTGGATCGTCACGTACGCGACGTTCAACGTCGAAGACACGATGAAGGGCAACGCGGCTGGGCAGGTCACGGTGGTCACGCCCGGCGGCAGCGTCAATGGGATTCATCAGGAAACGATCGGTATCCCCTCCTTCCGCGAAGGCGACGAGCATGTGATCTTCCTCAAGAACACGCGCCTCGGGCCGACTCCGCTCTACTTCGATCAGGGAACCTACAACGTCGCGGCCGGCGAGCATGGCGAAAAGATGATCGTGCCGATGCCGTCGAACGTGATGCACATCGACACGCAGCGCGCGATGGCCGTCGCGCCGAACGACGAGCCGCGTACGCTCGATTCGTTCAAGCGCGCCGTGTCCGACTCGATGAAGGGCACGCCGCAGCGCATGCAGATGAGCGCGCTGCAGTCGAAGGCGAAGCCGCAGAAGTCGATCTGGACAACGCTGGCCGACAACAAGCTGCTCGTAGCGCTCGCGCTGATCGGCATCGCTCTCGCCGCCTGGCAGGTAATGCGCAAGTAAGCGGCCTCAGATGGTCAAATCCGCACCACGATCCGGCGTGCGCCGCGCGCTCGATCAGGACCAGCTTGTCCTCTTCTACCAGCCGATTCATGAGCTGGAGTCGCGCCGAATCGTCAGCGCCGAGGCGCTGTTGCGGTCGCGACGGGAAACAGGCGAGATCCGCAGCGCGGTGCCGCTCACGCAGGCGGCCGAGGAAGGTCCGGACCTTTTTCGCCTCGACTCGTGGACGATGCACCGCGCCTACAGCGATGCCGCGGTCTGGCAGAAGGACGGCGGTCCCGACGTCCATCTCAACGTGAACCTGTCGCCGCGCGAGTTTCAGGAAGGGAACTTCCTGCAACGGCTGCACAAGCTCGTCACGGGATGCGGCAACGATCTCCGCAAGATCAACATCGAGATCACGGAAGTGAGCTACATCGAGCATCCGAAGCAGACCACGCACGTTCTCGACGAGATGAAAGAGTTGGGCGTGCAACTCTGGCTCGACGACTTCGGCACCGGACATTCATCGGTCGAGCATCTGCTCCGATTCCCGCTCGATGGCTTGAAAGTGCCGGCGACGTTCGTGGCGAAGCTTTCATCGGATCAACGCGCGCGGGCCATCACGAAATGGATGATCGACCTCGCGCACGAGTTGGAGATGAAAGTCATCGCGGAAGGGATCGAGCACCGCGACCAGCTGGAGTTCCTGCGCGAGATGCGCTGCGACTACATTCAGGGCTTCCTCTTCAGTGAGCCGATGCCGCTGGACGAGTTTCAGGCGGTCTTGCGCAACGGTTCCTCGGGACAGTAGAAATCGCGCCGCCGGTCGAGGTCGCGCATGACGTTTTTCTTGAACTGATCCGCGCCGCCGTTGCGCATCATCTCGTCGACGTAAGTGGCGATGTCGACGATCTCCAGCCGCAGCCGGACGGTCTTGAAGATGCGCGGGAGGCCGCCCGGGAACTGGACGTGATGCAATCCGCCGCTGTACGCGATGAGCATCCTCCCCTGCTTCATGGCCAGCAGGATGTCGGCGATGCCGCCGCGCACGCTCATCGGATTGCCATGCAGATCCAGCCCATTCGCGCGCTTCATCCGCCCCTCGGGGAGGATGATGACCATGGAGTGCGGATCGATTTTGTTGAGGAGCTGGAACCAGGTGTGGTCGCGCTCGCGCGTGATAGCCACGACGTGATGCGCGACGAATTTGAAGATCATGCCGACCAGCGGCCGGCCGGTGGTCTTGTCCGCCGCCGGCACGACGCCGTGCGCGGCCAGGCGCCAGACGAAACTGTTCGGAACACCGCCGAGGAAGACAGGCTCAAAGAGACTGGTGTGATTGAGGAAGGCGACCAGGCGAATGTTGTCCCACGGCTTCAGCGGGACGTCGCCGACCCAGCCGTAATCGTGGCGGTAAAAGAGTTTGCTCACGTACTTCAATGTGAGCAGCATCGAGAACACCATCAGGCTCCGCAGCAGCGACACGGTTGCGAAGCGTAGCGATGGTGCGCCGCGCCGTCAACGAAGCAGCTCACGGAACTGCACCGCGAAGCGCGGCCCTTTGCCTTCGTCCTCGTGCTTGAAAAAGACGTAGGCGTCGTCCCATGTCTGCCGCTGCACGCGCTCCGCCCACGCCTGCAACTCCGCCGCGCTGTACTCGGCGCGGCGCAGACGCATGTAGCCCCACGACGCCGTCGGAACGAGGAGCGAGTCGGCGTCGGTGACTTCATCGGTGTCGGCGGCGCAGAGAGCGATGTCGCGCTCGCGCAGGATGGCGTAGACCTCGTCGTCAAACCACGATGCGTGACGGAACTCGAAGGCAACCCTCCCCTGCTCCGGAAGCTCGGCGACGAATTCGTGCAATCGCGCGGCATCTTTTTTCAGAAACGGCGGAAGTTGAAAAAGGATCGGACCTTGTTTCGCGCCGAGGGTGGCCGCGACCTCGAAGAGGTATTTGACGTCCGCGCTCGCGTCCGCGAGTTTCTTCGAATGCGTGATCCGCTGCGGCGCTTTCAGAACGAACGTGAATCCGTCCGGCACCTGCTCGCCCCATTTCGCGACCATCGCCGCGGCGGGCATGCGGTAGAAGGTGTTGTTGATTTCGACGGAGTCGAAGCGTTCGCTGTAATACGGCAGCATCTTCGCGGCCGGAAGATCGTCGGGATAGAAGGTCCCCTTCCACTCTTTGTAGCTGTAACCGCTGGTGCCGACGCGAATGCGCATGGGAAGCGGATTATCACACTGTCATCCCGAGGCTGCCGGAGGCGCGTAGCCGAAGGCGGAGACGCCGAAGGACGCCGAAGGATCTCAAGCTTCCCGTCACCGGCTGGAACCCTGCGGCAATTCGCGCGGGTTGCGAATGAATCGACACGTGTTTCAACGCAGACTGCGCATCTTGAGTTCCTTCGCCGTCCTTCGCCGTTTCCGTCGCTTCGCGACTCCCGGCTCGGCGGCTCAGGATGACAGCGCAACCCCTCGTCCCTGCGTCACGTCGTCCGCTTGAGGCCCCAGGAATTGTCCGTCAGCCACGTCATCAGCGTGGCGGCGGGGACGGGACGGCTGATGAAGTAGCCTTGCGCGAGGTCGCATCCCATCTCTTCGAGGCGGCACATCGTCTCGGCGTCCTCGACGCCCTCGGCGCAGACCTGCTTGCCGAGGTTGTGCGCGAGGTCGATGACGGTGCGGACGATGGCGGCGTCGGCTTCGCTGGTGAGCATCCCGGTGACGAATGACTTGTCGATCTTGATCTCGTCGATCGGCAACTCGCGAAGATGGGTGAGCGACGAATAGCCGGTGCCGAAATCGTCGACCGACAGCCGCACGCCCATCGACTGCAGCATCGACATGATGGCCAGCGCGTGCGCAGGGTCGGCCATGATGCTGCTTTCCGTGATCTCGATCTTGAGGAAGCGCGGATCGATGTTCCACTTGTCGAGCACCGACTGCACTTTCGACGGCAGCGTCTCCTCCAACAGACTTTTCGCGGAGACGTTGACGGCGACGTGGATCGGCGCGCCGGCGTCCTGCCACTCGCGGCACTGCTTCATCGCCTTGTCGAGGATCCAGTCGGTCATCGGCTTGATGAGTCCTGTCCGTTCCGCGATCGGTACGAAGCTCATCGGCATGAGCAGCCCGCGCCGCGGATGGTTCCAGCGAATCAGAACTTCGACGCGCGTGATCAGGCCGCTGTGCAGATGGCGTTTCGGCTGGTAGTACAGCTCGAATTCGTCGCGCTCGATGGCGGTGCGCATCTCGACGACCAGCGAGAGTTGGTCGGGCACACGCGACTCCGGCTCGTCGCGCTCGTGAAACGTGTAGCCGGCGTTCGACTGCTTCGTCGCATACATCGCCACGTCGGCGCGGCGCATGAGCGTGCGCGCGTCGCTGCCATGCTGCGGATAGAGCGCGATGCCGATCGACGCGCCGACTTCCAGCACCTGCCCTTCGACGACGAACGGCTGCTGCAGCGAATTGAGAATGCGCCGCGCGGTCATGGCCACGGCGTTCGCGTCGAGCGCCGAGGTCAGCACGATCGCGAATTCGTCGCCGCCGAGGCGGGCCACGGTGTCGTCGATGTGAAGTTGATTGCGGAGGCGGAAAGCGACCTGTTTGAGGAGCACGTCGCCGAAGTGATGGCCGAAGGTGTCGTTGACGTCCTTGAAGCGATCGAGATCCATCAGCAGCAAGGCGATGAGCCGTCGCTCGCTGCGCGCGGCTTCGAGCGCGTCGGCCAGGCGATCGAAGAGCATCATCCGATTGGGAAGATCGGTCAGGCCGTCGTGCATGGCCTGATGACGCAGTGCGACGATCTCGTTCCGGCTGTCGGTGACGTCGCGCAGGAAGGTGACCCAGTGCGTGAGCTGGCCGCCGTCTTCGACCGGGACAAGCTGCATGTCGAGCTCGAACTCCTGTCCGTCCTTCCGCTGCGCCGTGGCCTCGGCCGCAAACGGCTGCAGCGCGAAAACGTGCTGCAACAGCGAGTCGAAGATCGTGTGGTGCCGCTCGACGATACCGAACGCGATGGGAGTCTCGCCGATGATCTCCTCGCGGGGACGCCCATAGATCGCGCAGAAGCCGTCGTTGACGAATGCGATGCGCGGTCCGAGCGCCTCGACCGCAGGCGTCAGGATGGCGATCCCCTGACCTGCCACACGAACGGCGCTGCCGAGGAGGCGCAACTGATCGCTCTCGAAACGCTGCTCGGTCAGTTTCCGCAGCAGCCGCGTTTCTTCGACCGAGGTCGTCGTCCACTCGGTGCGAAGGGAAGTGACATCTTCAGACATAAGTAAGGGAGGGGATTGTAACCGCAGTTAAGACGGACGCTTTGCAGCGTATGGTAGCGCTGTCGACCTGCCGCCGTGCCGCCAGCGCTACGATGCCGTTACTTTCGCGCGAACTCCACGCTCCCCGCGTACTTGGCCGGGTCGAGCAACGCCTTCGCGTCCGCCTTGTTCTTCAGGTACGAGTCCCAGAACATCAGCGAGATCGAGCGGATCGAGCCGAAGGTGCCGCGGTCGGTGACCATGCCGTCGCGATTGTTGGACTGCGGGACGGCGTTCAGGACCTGGCCGGTACGCGGATCGGTGATCGGCATTTCGCGGCTGCGGTCGTATTGATCCTGTCCAAGCCCCGAGGCGAGGCCGGTGAAGGTCATGTGGCCGGCGTTGCGGATCAGGACGAAGTACTTGTCGCCCGCCGGCGAATTCTCGTACGCCGTGCGGCGCCAGTCGGGACTCTCACTCTCGCTCGCGCCGTAGTCGCGCGTGCCGGTCATGAACATCGCCGGGAGGTGCAGGTCGCGCCACGATTCCGCGGTCAGGCCGCGATTCGAGGCAACGCCCTGCGGCGACATCGCCAGGATCGCTTTCACGCGTGGATCGCCGCCGGTGACCGGCGGAGTGCTGAACGTTTTCGCGCCGCCGACGAGCATGGCCGTGAACGCACCGTACGAATGGCCGCCCACGCCGATGTGCGCGTGGTCCATTTTGCCGGCCAGCTCGGGATAGTTCTTTTCGAGATCGTTGAGCGAATCGAGAATGACGGTGACGTCGCGGACGCGATCGCGCCACTGCGGCTCGCGCTCTTTGTCCCAGATGGCCTCGGCCAGATTCGGCCGCGTGCGCGCGACTTTGTCCGGATTGGGCGGCGTGCGGTCGCGATGACCCGGCCGCGAATCCTGGGGCTTCATCTGCAGCAGGTCGTTCATCGTGTCGCGCAGCGAGCCGGAGTCGGCGTGCATCGGACGGATGCAGACGTATCCGTAACTCGTCCAGTACGCGATCAGCGCTTCATACGCGTGACTCGATCCGCCATATCCCGGCGAAAAGATGATGATCGGAAACGGGCCGGTGCCGCGGGTCGGATACTCGATCGAGACCTCGACGTCTTTGTTGCGCGTGGCGTCGCGCAGCAGCGCCGAGGGGATGACGCCGACCGGCGACGAGCCCATGTCGAACGCGTACGACGGTGCGTAGGACGCCGGCTGCGGCGCGGGCGTGGTCTTCTGCTGCGGCGATGACGAGCATCCAGCCGCGGCAAGGATCGCAAGTGCGAGAGTGATTCGTTTCATGAAACCTCCGTACAGCCTGCATTTGAATGCAAAAACAGGAGACAGGATTTCTGGGAGGGGCGAATCAGGCTCTTCGTTGCGAAAGTGTTGGGGGAGAAGCAGTGGATTAGTAGATTAGTGGATCAGTAGATTAGAGGAGCGCCTTCGGTTCGCCACGGCTCGCATCCAGCGGTTCACGAGTGGACGACCCAAAAGCACAGCCCTGATCTACTAATCTACTAAATCTACTAATCCACTACTCACAGCCACCCCTTTTCTCGAGCGATCCTCGCCGCTTCGACGCGATTCTGTGCGCCGAGCTTGCTGATGGCCTCGGAGAGGTAATTGCGCACGGTCCCCTCGGAGAGATGCAGCGACTCGGCGATGTCGCCGGTGGCCTGCCCTTCGCCCGCGAGCCGCAGCACCTGGCGCTCGCGATCGGTCAGCGGATCGGGCTCGCTCCACGCCTCGGCGGCCAGCTCCGGATCGACGGCGCGGCCGCCGGCGTGCACACGGCGGATCGCGTTCGCGAGCTGTTCGGCCGGCGAATCTTTCAACAGATATCCCGACGCTCCCGCTTCGAGGGCACGTCGAAGGTAGCCGGCGCGCGCGAAGGTCGTCAGGATCACCACGCGCGTCGGCAGATGTTCGTCGCGCACGAGCTGCGCGACTTCGAGCCCGGTTTTCGACGGCATCTCGATGTCGGTCAGAAGGACGTCCGGCCGATGCGTGCGGACGAGATCGAGCGCCTCGTCACCGCTGCGTGCGCGGGCGACGACTTCGATATCGGACTCAATTTCCAGCAGCGCCGAGAGCGCGCCGAGGACCATGGCCTGGTCCTCGGCGATGACGACGCGGATCATGCCGAGCGCTCGATCGCACTGACGGACTGCAGTCCGCTCGCGAGTGGCAGCGTCACGGTGAGCGTCGTCCCGT
>Ga0157375_10000406_pt1 | contig 39104 bp, 26 predicted proteins | sample M35metaG_FD_115311 | JGI IMG/M metagenome (GOLD analysis project Ga0157375, IMG submission 115311) | Miscanthus rhizosphere microbial communities from Kellogg Biological Station, Michigan, USA - M3-5 metaG | ecosystem: Host-associated > Plants > Roots > Rhizosphere > Soil | place: USA: Michigan... | reverse complement strand
TGGTGCACCCTGAGCTTTTTTATTGCGCCCTTCCTGCCGTTCAAGGCGCGCTATCGCTTTATCAACGTCTATTGGTGCCGCTGCGCGTTGTGGCTGACCAAGGTGTTCCTGAACATCCGTTTCGAGGTCAAGGGGGCCGAAAACGTGCCCGACCAGCCCTGCGTGATTCTGTCGAACCACCAGAGCACCTGGGAGACGTTCTTTCTCTCGGCCTATTTCTCACCCCTGAGCCAGGTGCTCAAGCGTGAGCTGCTGTATGTGCCGTTCTTCGGCTGGGCCATGGCCATGCTGCGGCCGATCGCCATTGACCGTGACAACCCCAAGGCCGCCCTCAAGCACGTGGCCAAGAAGGGCGATGAGCTGCTCAAGGACAACGTTTGGGTACTGATCTTCCCGGAAGGTACGCGCGTTCCCTACGGCACCGTAGGCAAGTTCTCACGCGGCGGTACGGCTTTGGCAGTCAACGCCAACCTGCCGGTGCTGCCGATTGCGCACAACGCTGGCAAGTTCTGGCCAAAGACCGGTTGGGCCAAACGCGAGGGCACCATCACGGTGGTAATCGGCGAGCCGATGTACGCCGAAGGTGAAGGCCCGCGCGCCATTGCGGCACTGAATGACCGTGCCCAGGCGTGGAATGAAGCCCAGCAACGGGCCATGGGATCGTTGCCGCCGGAGCCGGTTGTGGTCGAGACGCCGGCGGTTTGAGGATCTGTGGATAACCTGTGTACGGTTTGTTGGCGAATTGGCTTTTTTGATTCATAACAGGCTGATTTACTTACATATTTCTCAACCTCATAAAATCGCGAAAAACGTGCATAAGTTTTTTCAGCATTAAAAAACCGGTCCTTGTGACCGGTTTTTTATGCACAGCAGAAAAGTACGTTTTTCAGTCATCCAGCAAGGGCAGTTGCAGGCTGAATGTCGTGCCTTTGCCCAGCTCACTTTTGCACTGAATGCGTCCGCCATGACGTTCCAGCACGGCCTTGACCATGGTCAGGCCCAACCCAAGCCCCTCGCTGCCCTGGGCCGAATCGAAGCGTCGGTATTGGCTGAACAGCTCCGGTAGATCCGCTGGCGCAATCCCCGGCCCCTGGTCGCTGATGCGGCACTCCAACCAGCCCTGCTCGCTGGCGTGGCTCAAGCGGACGGTGGTGCCGGATGCTGAATACTTGATCGCATTCTCCAGCACGTTGAACAACGCCCGGGTCAGCAGCGATTGGTCGGCCAGGATCATGCCCTCGTCGGCCTCATCCAGGTCGTGGACCAAATGAATACCCTTGAGCTGCGCGATGACCGCCACCTGGTCGAAGGCATCCATCACCAACATGGCGAACAGGGTTGGCTGGAACTGGTAACCGTCAGCCTCGGCCTTCGCCAACTGTACGAAAGATTCGGTGAGGCTCAAGGCACGTCGCACTTGTTGCTCGATCTGGGCGAACACCGGGGACTCGCCGTTGTGCACATCCAGCAGCGCAAGAATCGCGGAGTGGGGCGCACGCAGGTCGTGAGACAGGAAACGCAACATGGTTTCCCGATGCTGCTGGGCGTTACGTTCTTTGCTCAGGTCTGTGAGGCTCAGCAGCCAGCCCAGGGCGACGTCACCGTCGGCCGGCAACATGGGGGCCAGTTCCATGCGCAGGCTGCGTTGGTGGATGTCCCGGAACTCGACCAACTCCAGCGCGGACAGGGCAGGGCGCACGCCATTGTGCAGCGGCGGGTAGCCCAGGTCGGCCAGTTCTTCGAGCAGGTTTGCGGTGATCAGGTCATGGCCAAATACGTCGCGGGCAATGCGGTTGGCCAGCAGGACGTTGCCCTGAGGGTCGGTAATCAGCGTGGCTACCGGCAAGCATTCGAGGCCATCGGCCATGAAGCGCCGGGTGTCCCGCGTACGACTCACGGCTTGCTCCAGGGCAAAGATACGCGCCTGCAGTACATCGCCCTTGCTGGCGGGCGCTCGGCGGCGTTCTGGAAGCACTTTGGGCTCATTGTCGAGCCGGGCCAGTTCCCACCCGAAATAGGCAAGGATCACACTGAGGCGGCGCCAGTTCCAGATCAGGTAGCTGAGCAGCAGGCCAATCAGGCACGCCGCAGGCGACCACCAATGGCCCAGGCGCAGCAAGGCCAAAGAGCCCAGCAATGCGGCAGCCATGCAGCCCAAAGTCATCCACAGGGCGTAGCGCGGCCGGTAGAGCAATAGACCCAGCAGCAACGCCACCACCGAAGTCGCCATCAACGCAGCCATCCAACCAGGAAGATCGACGATGCTTCGGCCTTGAAGCAGACCGTTGAGGACGTTGGCCTGGATCTCCACGCCGGCTGTGGTGCCGACGGTGGAGGAAAGCGGGGTGACAAAACGGTCGCCCATTCCCGATGCCGTGGCACCCACCAGAATCAGCCGGTCACGCAGTTGCTCAGCAGGCACCTCACCCCGTAAGACGCTGGCGTAGGACACACTCGGAAAGTGCGTGTGGGCACCAATGAACGGAATGCGTATGGCGTGTTCACGGTGCCAGTGCGCACTGACCGGCTCCAGCGCCTCACCTGGCATCTCGTCCGCCTGGCCACTCAGCGTGTACGCCATCCACGCCAGTTGCGGCGTGGTGTCATCAGGCGGGCCTTCACGCATGTACAGGTTGCGAACCACGCCGTCACTGTCGGCCTCGACATTGATATGCCCTACGCCCTTGGCACATTTGAGCAGCGGCAGTATTTGTGCGCTGGGTTGGCTGTAGCGGGTGGCGTCTTCGCGCAATAGGGGCAGCAACACGTTACCGGCCTCGCACACTGATTGGGCAAGGCGCCGATCGTTGGCCGGCTCACCGGGTTCGCTGAAGATCACATCGAACAGGATGGCTGCCGGCTGTGCAGCACTCAGGCGGTCAATCAGGTCTGCGTGCAGGCTGCGCGGCCAAGGCCATCGGCCGAGGTCTTTCAAGCTCTTGTCATCAATGGTGACCAACAGAATGCGCGGGTCTACCGACAGCGGGGTGAGGCGGCGCAGGCTGTCATACAGCGGGTTGTTCAGCGCCAGTCCTGGGCTGAGCGACAGGTAAGCGGTGATAGGCAAGAGCAGCAAACCTATCCACAGCCACTCACGGACCAAACCGTGGAACAGGCGCTGGGCGTGGGTGGGTTGGCGTTTCTCGGCCTTTCGCCAGAGCATCATGGATTAGCCACCAGAGGCCTTGGCCTGCGTTGCGGGCGGATAGTAGAAGATGTCATAAACCCCGGTTATTCCCTCCAGGCCGTGTTCGTCGTAAGCCGACAATCGCACGTGATAGAACGATGCTTTGAGCCCAGTGAAGCTCATTTTTGGCTCGCTGGAAAAGTTTTCCTGCTTGATGTTCATAAAGGCTTGGTCGGTGGCGACTTGGGCGCGATAGCGCTGGGCGCCGGGTAAGGGCCGCACGTACAGCGTCCACACTGGTGCATCGCCTTTTTGACCGTCCTGACCCACTAACTTGGGCGCGGGCAGGAGCGTCACGGCGTTCAAATCACCCTGTTTCTTAAACAGCAGGCCTTGGCGTGCGCCGACTTTTACTTCGTCTTCATTAGGTTTTTTCCGGATGTCTCGGTTGGCCGCTACCTGCCCATCCAGCACCTCAAGCACCGATTGCTCGCCATCGTCCCGCACCCGAAAGTGCGTACCGCGCACGCCCAGCACACCAACGGGCGTCACGATCTGAAACCGGTCATGCTCACTGGGCCGCTTGATCACATAGGCCTCGGCCTGGCCTTGTTCCAGGATGACTTGGGGAATCGATTGCTTCTCGACCATATGCAAACGCACCTGCGAACTGGACGGGAGCACCACCCGGGATCCATCGCCCAGCAACAGGCTAACGAACGCCGACGCCGAGGTTTTCACACCTTCTTTCTCATCAATCGTCATGCCCTCCTGCAATAGGCGTAACTGTCCCTTGGTGTCTAGCTTCCAGGCTTCTCCTGTCAGGTGCTGCACAACGGCCGGTAACGGCTGAGCTCGACACAACCATTGGTCATCAACATAGGGGGGGCGCACCAAAGCAGAAGCACTGGCCGCCCCCACCACCAAACCCAGCAATGAGGGGAGGACATAGCGCACTCGGTTAAGGGAAGAAGTCATGGTGCTCATCAAGGTTATGGGTTCCAGAAGGCATCTGACACCAACGCGCACAGGATGACGGCAGCGCATGTGTCGGCTGATCCTTTTCCTCAGGGGCAGGAGCCGGTATCTTTCCTACATCGGTTTTGAAGTCTTTCAGTAGGTTAAGGGCTCTTTGATATCAGCCTACCGAGGGATTCATAGGACCGTTGAGTCTGACCACAATTCTTCAGATTCAAAGGCCGGTAATTGAGCAGCCTAGCCCGAAGTTGGCCGCCGTATTTTTTCGTAGAAAGGACCCACCCATGCGTGTCGCAATACTGGATGACGAGCCCGCTGAATTGCGTCGGGTTGAACAGACACTGCGACAAATCCCCAGCACCACGGAACAGCCTTGGTCCCTGCATTTTTTTGAACGCGGTGAAGACCTGCTCCGCCAACTGCGCCGGGAAACATTTGACCTGCTGATACTCGATTGGCAGTTGCCCGATATCACCGGGATTGCTCTCTTGCGCTGGACTCGCGAACACATGGAATCGCCCCCTGCGGTGATCATGCTGACGAGCCGTGATGCCGAGAGCGATATCGTCACCGCATTGAACAGCGGCGCCGATGACTACGTCAGCAAGCCCTTCCGTCCCAATGAGTTGAAGGCCCGGGTCTCGGCCGTTTTGCGCCGCCACGGCCTGCAAAAAACCAACACTCATGAAGTGCAGAGCTTCAATGACCTGACCTTTGATGATGCCGAGTTGACCGTTACCCGTGCGGGCAAACCGATCAACCTGACCGAGCGAGAGTATCGACTCGCTAGCTGCTTGTTTGCCAACTTGGCTCGGCCGCTGTCTCGGGAATACTTGTATGAACGGTTTTGGACCCATGAAGAAATGGTCTCTTCACGGCCGCTGGACACTCATATTTACCGCCTGCGGAACAAGCTGGGGCTCACCGCAGATCGTGGATGGCAACTGCTGACCATCTACGGCTACGGGTATCGGTTGGAAAGCGTTTCTGCGACGACTCCTGGGTAAACGGGGATGTTCCACGTGGAGCATTTCAAAAATGCTCATTCAAACGACCAATAAAAAAGGCCAACGCTAAGCGTTGGCCTTTTTGTTTTGCCGGTTCGTCTGTGTAGGTGGTCAAAGTTAATTGGCCTTGACACTATTAAAAGCTTGGGTATACAGCAAGCTCGGACAAACTTAAACTACTCTTTGGACAAAGTTAAACGCCTAAAATCTAGCCTCGGCCAAAGTTAACTAATACAGTCATTCAACCTAAAAAGTCTAGTATCACAGAAAAATCAAAAACACGTTACGTTTTGACAGTTTGTCAAAAGATGCAGTCAGTTTAAACCTAATTCTTTGCCCTCTGCAAATTTGAATCAAAACGAGACAGTTCACTGTGAAAAATCATGGGGCATCCGCGTCTAACTTTAACTCTCCAATGCACCAGTGATCAGTCGCCAATTGGCCAAGCGTAGCAGCCGGCCATGCGCCTGCCGGGATCGTTTGGCGAACGCACGATGATTTTGTTCTGCGCGTTCTAACCGAGTCAGATGACGTATGCAGACCTCGAGACCTTCATGACTAGCATCAATGGCGCCTGTCAAGATTGAAAGTCCTGACAGGCTCCACATGGATCAACAGGGGAGATGCATCGCTGTCGTACTCCTACCTTCCTACCACGGGTGAGAAACCCAGTATGGCAATCGAGCAATCGTCTGAAGTTTTGCGGGCAAAATTCTGCTCCAAGTTTAGGCGTATAACCTTTTTCATTCGGCCAGAAGTAAGGGAACTGTTCCAATCGAACAGTCTTTTTAATCCGTCTTGCGCCGGGGTCTTAGTTGATCGGAGATAAAGACTTTCTGCAGTACCATCACTCATAATTGCGAATGCTGAAAGATGACCACTTTCCCCTTTGTACAATCGCATACGACTGCTTGCAGAGAGGTCAGTGACAAAGACAGTAGTATTTGCATACTCGCCATTATCTGGGTGCGTCAAGGCAACAATAGAGCCATCATCTTTCAACTGCGCGATGAACCCATCTCCAAGATGGCCAGCCAAAAAACGCCCCTTAGAATGCGCGACAAACAGCAGGGTACTCGCAAGGTCGCTCAACGTGCATTGCTGTTGTTTCGCTTCACGTTGCAATGCGATCAAGCAGTGGGAAAGCACATCTTGGACGGCTGCTGCTGGGTCGGTCTCGGCCTTCGCCCATAGGTCATCAAATTTTTGAGCGAGAAGACGATTGACTGTTTTAACGACCGTTTGGGCGCCGTATTCTGATTTGGATCTGGAACCCGCGCCATCTGCCAGCGCTATACATCCAAACTCTGGGTGATTTCGTACTGCGGCATAGTCCTGGCACGGCGTATTGACTTTGGCATGCGAGCTACCTGCGATACGCCCATGAGAAGTTTTGTAGCGATACCCCTCAAAAGTTTCGGCCATATTCAGACCTGCCCCCAGGCTTCGATACCAGCAACGTCAAGCTGTACTGCCTCACCAGGTGTGGATTGCGATACACGCGACACGCTTCTGCTGAGCCACAGGAAAAACTCCTTGAAGTTTAGCCCTTTCAAACGCAGCGGAGGGCGACCAGGAGAGAGAGCAGACAATGTCTCAAGGTTTGCACCCGTGCCAATAGCAATAGGAAAGACTGTCAGCTTTTTCGATCCTGCCAGACTTTTGATCCTCGAACTGGCAACAGAAATATCATCTGTAGGTTCGCCATCGGTCATGATGACCATCCAAGGTTGGTAGTAGTCCACGCCAGCTCGTCTGTACTCCTCCTTTCGAGCGTCCAGCAAGTCAAGCGCCATATTAACGCCTTGCCCCATTGCGGTAGTACCGTCTGCAACTAGCGCTGGAACATCCTGACGCTCAATTGACATGAAATCGACAGCGCGCTGCGCGGTGCTTCCGAACGTTACAACGCAGATCTCCGCAGCATATTGAGCAACATCGTCCTCTCGAATGGCGTCGAAGAACATTTGAACACCTGACTGGAGTTCCTGTATAGGCTCGCCACCCATGGAGCCACTCACGTCGAGTACAAGACAGATCGGGACTCGAGCAGTGGGGTTCTCAACAAGCTCTTCTTGCCGAATAAGAAATTCTTCCTTCATGTACTTCTTCTCCTAGTGAGCGAATTATTTATGCTGAGTGTTACTTAAAAAGATTATTAAGAATGAAGCTAAAGATACTCATTCCAACATTCGACTGGTCAGCAGGTCGTGAGTTAGAGGGTTTCGGAGCTGGTTTTGGAGCTGCCGGACGAGCAGGTGCAGTCTGTGGTCTCAGGGGAGTGCTGGGACGATTCGGGCGGGCGTGAGTGGCGGCAGAAGCTTTATAGCCTAACTGATCTACTTCCCTTCGACTTTGGTTGGCTAAACGTGTCAGCTTACTTTTTTGCGTACATTCCGGACACCAGGCCATCCGGCCCTGCTGTTTGAGCTTCTCCACCCAACTCTTAGAATTGATGTGCTTACTTTGACATTTATCGCAAACTACTTCGATAGGATCACGGATCTTATAAAACGTCGACGGGAACAAGTCGTCCGACACGTGCCCCTTTTCTAGCGAATAGAGGTATTTTTTCATCAGCGTAATCCATTCGCTGACGGAAACCCTTTCATTCAATCGAAACGTTTTATGGAATGCCTCACGAAGACCGAAGGGCAAGTGATTCCAGATTAACTGCCAAGGGCCCTGCGGAGCATTCTTTCCAGTAAATTGCTGATCATCCTTAGTGAACCGATACGGGAAATCCATCGCTTTGATGTTGTCAGAGGGGGTACCGCCACCTTGCTGAGAATAGGGTGGCTTGCCTGGGTGCAGAATCATAAACAGCATGGTAGCGACCGCGAATAACTCATGCTCCTTCGTTCTCAGGTAGGTGCTGTAACTCGTTCCTTGAATCTCCGGTGCGGTAAAGTTCACGGTTCCGACGGGGCATGGGAATGCTTCGATTTGAAAGCTATCGGTATCAACCAGCCAAAGCTCGGAGCTATTTTTTGTAACCAGGAAGTTCAGTGGATTGATATCACCGACGATAATATTCAGGCTATGAAGAAAGCGCACATGCTCAAGAAAAGACATGCAGACTTTTGCAAGATCACGTCGTGTCCAATGTGGAAAATTTTTCTCCAGGACTGGTTTGACGAACATCGACGTCTGCATCGTTTTACCGTCCGCTCGTGGCATGGTGTAGCCAACGAACTCCTTATGCTCATTGAGCACAAGATCGCTGGGCCAGCAGATACCACGTTGCATGATCTTACGGCTCGCCATCAGCTCAATTTTACGCCGTTTCAGCTCAGTGAGCTTGTTGGCGTGATAGATCTTGCAAACCTCAGCCGGCACGCCAGTTTCGTAAATGACCCCTTCACCACCCGAGCTAATCTGCTTACCAAGTCTCAGCGTCCTGCCGGAACTCGTCGTGACGACAGATCCTGGGGCTGGGCGCGAACGCACTTCAATGGAGGTGTCAGCAGTGTTAGTTGGGGAAGCACAAAGCAGGAAAGGTTTGACCCCCCCTTTTGGAGAGGAATGGGCATTCGGTGCTTTTTCTTGGACTTTTGGAGATTTTGACTCTATTGGGCCCGTCCATAGATATGTCGTAATACCTCTGGACTCGGCATACCGCTTGGTTTGATTACTGCTTGTTATCAAGACCATCCCGTAGTCAGTGGCGATATCAATCAACCTTGCAGTGATTGAGCTGAGGTGTGCATTTTCACGGATGACCACGTATACCGGGCCGCCCTCAAAGTGACCTTGATTGAGCTTATCACCGGGAACTACTTGCTCGCCGCCGGGTAGCATATTTACGGTGGACTTCTCCCCTGATCCGACCTCCCGGAGAAAGTATCGAGCGTTCCTGCCTCCCTCATTGTCGCTTCTCTGACGATCTAAGAGCGCCTGGAGGGTGAAGCCTGTGATGATCGGAATTCCGTTTTTTTGACGAATCCTAGAGATGACCTTTGGATCTGCGAACAATATGTCGCCATCAATCAGAATTTTTCTGCGTACTGTCATAGGCGCTCATCGTGTCCTTACTTTGAATTCAGCTTACGGGATCAATTAGGTACAGGCCAGATTGAGAGCTTGGGCCTTCAGACCTATTCTTGCTCCAAGGGCTGCGAGGCTAGGGGTGCCTTCGCCTTGACAGCCTCTTCGGCGACATCGCTAAGCTCGCTATGGTTAATCTGCGCCTGTTTTCCATTGGCCTCCTAGCCCACTTCATAGTCGCCACAAAGTCACCACGAAAAAAACGCATTCACCACAAAGCTAGCAAGCTCATGAACGCTCCCATGTGCTCAAAGAGCTAAATCAAAAGCCAAGTATCAGAATGCCACTACCGAGCCTCCTTAGGGAATCGCTATTTACATCAGAACGCGCGTTAAGATTCTGCGGTGCTCCGACATCCACTACGGTGGTGACGCAGTCGGCAAATGAAATGGCCGGCTGGATTCTCAACTCTGAAATGCGAGAGGCTCCAGCTTGTGAACTACTTCTACCAACCAAATTGAGTAGGTATTTCGATACTAAGATCCAGCAGCTCATCTGCCCTATGGGTAAGGGGATCAAGCCAATCTGCTTTGGCCCTGGCCCACTGCGCATAAGCGAGCTGCTCCTGGGTCGGCACTCCCGAACCATAGGTTTTTTTCTCTAACTCAATAAGATACTGCCGTAGTACATTTGCCCGCCGCCAATTGTTGGCGTCGTCTTCAAGCCGCTGTAGCTTTTTCCTTTCCGCATCCTGCAGTGCTTTTTGGGCTAAAACCTCATCACGTTTTTTTCGATGTGCGGCTTCGTCAATGGCCCTTTCTTCACGACCTATCAACAGCTGAACAGCACGCCGAGCCATCATGATGACCAGCTTATTTAGCTGCTTTTCAACAGGTGTGCTAATAGAGTCGACAATTTTCCCGCCATAGCCTTCATCCCCCAGAACATGAAGATGGCCTGTGGGAACGTACTGCGACGACGATATCGAACTCCAATTGATGCGTTCATTTCGCGCCAAGGTACGCGGAGGTGGACTGCTCTCAGAACGCTTTGTCGGCTCGAAAAAGCGCAGACTGATCTGTATCCCTAATATTTCGACTTTGCATCGATCACCAATGAGCACTGTATACCCCCTGGTCTCGAAAGCTTTGATCAAGGCGTCAGCAATACGAAGCGCCCGAGGCTGCATGGCAGCCGAAACCTTCATATCAAGTGCCCGCTGACGGCGACCGGGGAAGGGCATGCCACGCTGATCCAAGACGGGATGAAGCAACGCCTCACGCGTCTGCACGACGTAGGCATGGGGATTTGTGAGCCGCTCTGCCACGCGAATCCGGTGGCTCGGCTGTTGCTCATATTCGATGACAACTTGAAGCCGGGGATCAATCGACTCGATGGCGGGCACTTTGGATTGCGGGGCCGGCACCGGAGCGTTATGCCATAGGTAGCCCGGAGGCCCAGTGTAATCCCGGAGTTTGGGTTTAGGCGGCACGCGCTTACCGGCTTTACGTTTTGCCCAATAGCCTCGCATGGGCGTCGGTATCTGCAGTCTTGAGCACAGCTTTTTTAGTCCGACGTCAGACAGCCCATACTTGGGCGCGACCACTGATACTGGGTCAGTCCAGACCTGCTCCAGCAGCACACCACGATCATATTGCTCCATGATCGGCTCCTCAATGCTCAGCCGCTAGCAAAACACACGTTGATTTCCACCGTTTTACCGGCGTGCCAATACCACCGGTTCACCCTTCAACGGAAACCCGCGAGCCATAGTGAAAGGGCGCCATCTGAGTTACATCGCCTGGGTCGGCCAGTAAGGGCTTCCGAAATGTTGCAATCGGCACCAGTGGATGCCCGCCGTTGAGTCCCACCCCTCGGGTTTAACCTTTTGCCGGTTATGCGCAGTGCGGTTCGAATCCCTTGATGGCCACCGGCCACCGGCCACCCGCCAGGCTCATACCGTGATGAGTAAACCCGGATCAAAGCGGGTGGCTTCCCCTGGATAACCGCGCGGGTTGCACACCACCCGCGTCCCCGCGAGGACGTAATCCTCGGCCTCATGCACATGCCCGTGCACCCACAGATTAATGGTGGGGCCCATCATCCGTTCCCACGCGTTGGCATACGCCGCGTCGAGATCCGTACCGGCATACGGACTGTTGCGCAGCGAACGCAGTGACGGGGCATGGTGCGTGATCACCACCGTGGGGCCGGCATACGCCACCGCCAACCGTTCTCGCAGCCAAGTCAGTGCCTGATGGTTCTGTTCGATAAAATCGGCCGGGCGCACCCGGCGGTATCCGGCGGTGCGAATGCGGCGAAAATCCGTCATCTGCGTCTGTGCCAGCCATTGTGCGCGCACGGCATTGCCCGTCACGGTGTAGTCCGTCCAGGCCGTTGTGCCGAGAAAACGCACGCCGTCGATGATCACTTCATCACGCTCGAGCACCTGCACGCGCGTGGTTTGTAATGCCCGCAACTTTTCCAGGGTGCGGCTGAGGTGCCCGCCGTAGTATTCATGGTTGCCGGCGACATACAGGATGGGACAGGCGAAGGTGCGCTGCGCCCAGACCAAGCCTTGGGTACCGACATCGATATCACCGGCCAAAATCACCACGTCCGCCTCCACGCGGGGCGGCACGAAGGCGGTGAATTCCAGGTGCAAATCGGAGAGCACGTATAGACGCATGGTACGACCTCATGATGAGTGGGCACGTTGGCTCATCCTCTAAGGGGCATGGCGATGCCGTGCCCAACCAATTCGCCTGCCACCACCGGCGTGGCATCGACCAGTTGTTCGCACCCGGTGGCCAAGTGAATCGATGGCGGTAGCGCCAGGGAACGCGGCACTGTCGTGGTGGCGCCTTAATACAGGCTGAACACCACCTCCAGCGTTTCGGCTTTGCTGCAGCCCTCGCCCAGAAGTAGGTACACGGTATTGCCGGTCTCGAAAAAGCCTTGTGTTGTATACGAAACCTCAAAGGTACTTCTGACCCAATAGCCCGGCGCAAAGCGTCCAGCGCTGTCGAACACAATGTTATGCGCCAACACGAGGCGCGGCGCCTTGCCCGGATGCTCAGCGGCCCACTGCGCCGGATCGGCCATGAGCAGATCCACCAACATCCACTGCCTGACCAAACAGTAGGGTTTGTTCGGGTAGCGACGCTGCGCTTCACGGCTCGCCTCCTCCAGGCTGAGGTCGAGGCCCGCCGTCGGCGTGCCGGCGCCATAGAGAAAGTTGGCCATCTGCGCTAATGGATTCGATTCGCTCATCTCGCTTACCTCCGTTGAATGATCAACCGCCTGGGCCTGATATTGGCTACGGGGCACCATCGCTGGACACCGGCCTAGGCAGTGGTCTGTGCTCAGTTATTGCAGCGCAGTCGGGGTGCGAAAAAGGCCACCGGCCATCAACCGGGCGAACTCATAGAACGAGCGTCGCCCCGCTGGGCCATCGAAGCTGACGATCACATACCACTCAGCCTCAATAGTCTTGAATGTCCAATAGCCCTGGCGCATCACCAGGCTCTCGATCTCGGCGGTACACAACGCAGTACCGTCGGCCACCCGTTCCAACACATCGGCATACACACACCCACAGGCACAATCACACTCGATCCGCACCTCGACCAAGAAGGCCGTCATGGATAACCACAGCCCACGATTACCAAGTGCCTGCGCCAACTCGAACGACGCTGTCATGCACCTTCCTCCCGGTTATTGCAGTCGGCCCGGAGTGGCGTAGAAACCGTTGGACAGAATCTTCAAAAAATCGATAAACGATCTTTTTCCGCCCTCGGCATGAAAGGTGACGACGACATAGCGACTCTGGCTGGCTGTGCGGATGACCCAAAAACGCCCTTCGCGAGAAACGCTGTGGATGTCAGAGGTACGAACGCGATGACCACCCGGAAACACCCCCCGTTTAGCCGGTCGCGCATCGTGATGAATAACCCCCACCGCACAACAACTGCTGATCAACACGTCGGTCAGGTAGGCCGTGACCGGCATTGCGAATGGGGTGTGTAGCGCTTCCTGCAACCGCCGCTCAGCCCAGGTACGAGGGACGGTCATGGCTACGTCTCCAAAAGCGCCAACGCGTGCCTGCACCGTCCATCCACCAGCAACGTCCGGGGATCAGCACACTCTGAGGCGGGCTGGCGAGTCCAGTCAGACGTCCGACCGGAGGCCACATTGATCAAGGCGTCGGCGGATAATAAAAGGCCGCGTTGGCTGCCCTCACTGGTGGCGTGCGCCCCTTGGGCCAACACGCCTTTGCTTTTGAGCGGTTTGGTAACCCAGATCGACTTGCTCCCCAAGCGCTCGGCGGCATCGGCTGCCACCACATAACGCGAGAGAAACGTCACCAGGTTCGCCACGGAAATAAACACCCGGCGCTTGCCCTCTTCAAGTTCCACGCGTGCAGGCAGCAAGCCTCGGTCGACCCACGCCTTGATGGTCTCGTGTTTCCAGCGCGTGATCTTGGTCAGATCGGTAATGCTCAGGTCAGGCAGGGACGACTCTAGCCGCAGGTGACCGAGCAGTTCCTCATGATCAAACCTGAACGCCGCCAAGCCCTGGATACCGGTATCCCTCACCACGGGCTTGATCTGACCACTGAATATCAACCGGTACAGCTCATGCATCTGCTGGTCGGAAAAACGTTTGCCGCTGATGTCCTCGAGCCCCAAGCCTGAGGCCGACGCGACGTGGCGACAGCCTTCGGCCAAGGTATCGAGCAGGCGCTGGATGTCCTGCACGTGATAATCCCCCTTGGCGAACAGCGGCTTGTCGCTGTCAGGCACCCGATTCAGCGCGCCTGACGCCAGCAAGCGCTCACGCACCCGGCGGCTGATGTTGAGCATGCTGAGCAGCTCCTTGCCGGCGACCAAACCCTTGGCGGCGTGCTGCTGCGCTTCCACCGCCGACCGGTCGACCACACAGAACTCCACCGCCGCGCCCTGCATAATTTCCCCCGCCAGTTGACCGGTCTTCACCAAGGAGACGATTCGATCTGGGGATGAGCCCAGCAAGCGTGCCGCCTCGCTGGCGGTAAAGGTTTTTTTCAGCCCCAACAGTTCGGCAGCGATGTACTTCATTTTGCGGTTGATGGGAGCATCGGCCTGTTCCAACATCACGCTGCACACCGTGGCTCGAACCGAGCTGTAGGCGGCGGACGTGAAGGTTGCATTGAGTTCTTTGTACCAGGGGCCGAGGTTGTGGACGAAACGACTGGACTTGAGCCGGTTGGCTGCCTGTACCTTGTTCTGCACATAGACACGAAAGCGTTCCGGTAGATCCTCTGCCAGCACAAAGGATGCTTCATTAATCTCCAACGCTCGGTGAAAACTGATCGCGGCGTTTTTGCGCTGCGGTGTCGCCAGGGTCAAGTTCGCCAGGAACAGGAGAAACTTGTCGACATCCTCTGGTACGCCCGACTCATCGCTCAGACCGCTCAGCACACACGGAAGGCTGGGCTCTGCCAGCAACACCGACGAGATGAACAAATTCGCCGCGTCGGCAGGGCGTCCACGAGCCTCGCTCAGCGCATAGCCGCAACGACAGCGAGACACCGCGCTGCGATTGAGTTCTGCTGGCGCGTCGCACTCGGGGCATTGCTCCATCAGCAGTACTCGATGTGTTGGGCAGGCCGTAAACAACTCATGGTGCCAAGCCTGCCGGATGTAGTTTGCTTGCCCAAGGCACTCGGGACAGACCGCGATCGAGGCCTTACGCATAAAGGCGCCGGTCACCAGCGACCCGTTAATGGTGGGAAAACAGGCCAGCCGTTGCAGTTGCTGCAGTTCCAGACCGTGATACTCGGCAATCGCCTGCAGTTCCCGGGGCGAATACTGGGCCTTGAGCCTGATCCCTATTGGGCGCAACAGGGCAGTGGTTGATCCAAGAAAGTTCTCTTCGGCGAGCCGCAGTAGGTAACCGTTGAGACTTTCGTCAGCGAAGTCGGTCTCGGGAATAAATGCCAACATGCTATTGCTCCTAGACCTTCACACCGGCTTCTTGCATGACCTTGGCATACACCAAAGCCATGTGCTCTGTCTGGATCGTCTGATCGACATCGAACGGATTGAATTCGATCAGGCGGTTCATCACGGCTTGCTCAAAAGCCCTGGCAAAGGCCTCATAACGTGCGATCTTCGCTGTCCCAGCGAGGGCCTGCACCTCGATGAAAATCTTGTTGATGAGGCCATAACGGCCAGCCGTCGCGACGTACATGCGTTGGGCAAAGTCCCGGTCGTTGAATTCGAAGGTGTCCCAGCCGCTGTCCTCCAGGTAATCGAGCGCACTGCCCAAGGCGCTGCGAAAGCTGATGTAATCCTTGCCTTGCCAGTAATACGGGAAGTACTCCACTGGACGGCGCGCGCGATCCGCCAGTTGTTCATTGGCGTAAAACAGGCCCATTAAACTTGGCAATCCTGCCAGCACGATACTGGCCTGGGCTTGGTCGAAGAGGCCTTTGAGAAAATCCGCTGCCGCGCGCACGGTGGTGCTGCTACCGCGCTCAAGCATGTGCTGTGTTTCATCAAAGATGATCAGTCGTGCGCCGTGCTTATTGACCGCCTTGATAAAGGCGTCTGTCGCAGCGACATGATTATTGAACAGCGCTGGATTCATATCGATACTCGTCAAGCATGCATCCGGCAGCGCCCGACCGGTCAAATGCTTGGGGCTGACGACACTGATAATTTCGCGGGAGCGGCTCGTCCCCGACGTCGAATTCATCGCCCTGAAATTGTCCAACAGACGCGTCTTACCGACCCGTGTCGGCCCGACAATCGGCAGGATTTGTGGATCACCCGCTCTGGCCCGAGTTAAGACCTCCACCAAATGACCATGCACGGTGTTAAACCGAGCGTGACCCACCAATTCGTTGGCGATCGTGCTCATACCGTCCTCCGTGGCGCCGGACGGAACTCATCATCGCTATCGGCTAAGATCGGAGTAGGAGGCAAAGGACGCGGCTTCGGCGCGTGCTGTGCAAACTGCGCGGCGATGTCTGCCTTCTGCGCCTGTTTCTCACGCGCACGCAATGCCTGGTTGTTGGCTTTGATGCTGGGTCGGCGCTGGCTGTCAGCGGTGAACTTCGCCAGCATCTGAGCATACACACGCTGATAGTCATGGCCGGACATCGTGGCGGAATGGCCCGAGTAGGCTTTTTTGAGAGTTTTGGCGACCTCAAAGGATACTTCCGGAATACCAACCGTCTTGTTCTCTAGCCGAATGTGGCTGCCGTCGTCCGGGTGCACGGCATAAATCACCGTGCAGTCTTCCGGATTGAACAGGATGTCGATGTCACTGAGGCTACGCTCACGCGCCAGCACTGCCAGCGCCTGACTGTGGAACTGAAACCCCTCAAAATCGATGCCGTAATGATGGATTGTGCGATTATCCCGGTTGACCTCTAACAGCAATTTTTTGAGTTGGTCGAGAGAAGGCGGCGGTACGGGCAGGAAGTTGGTGAGCGCTTCATCCATGGCACTGTTGATGGTCATCGGCTTGCCATGGCGGAACCCCAGCTTTTGATTTGGTCGATGGATGTACACATCCGCTACGAAACTCACCAAGTGGCGGTAGATCTCTTCAATGGAGTAACACGCTTCGGCAGCCGCTTTGGCATGCCGATTTTTGATGCGCTTGTCCTGACTTTTTTTCGCCCCCGGCATCTTGCTGAACAGGCCCTCATCCGCCGCTTTGAAGAAGGATTCCACATGCGGTTTATCGTCGCCGCGCCCGATGCGGGCATACTCGATTTGAATACCGAGTCGGCGCACGATAGCCAGAGCCAGATCCGAGAAATTCTCTGATGCGTTGTCGAGCACTACCAAGGCAATCCCACAGGGCTGCACCCAATTCGTTTCGATGCCAAACCGCGCGTTGAAGGCCGGGTCTTTCGGCATTAAAAAAAACTCAAACACTTTGAGCAGGGTGTATTCGCTGGGCTTGCCGCCACTGACGAATACACCTACGGGGTAGGAGGTACGCGCGCAGACCATGGCGTACAAGGTCAGCTCCGTGTAGCGATGCCCGTACTCGTCACAGCAGTACACATCAATCGTCTTGGCATCAATCTCCACCCGTTCAAAAGGCAGTTTGACGTCGTACCGACGGACGGCTTGCCGGTTCCACAAGTTGTAGGTGCGCGGGTCGAGTCGCCCCTCTTTAACCAGTGACTTCGGCAGCTGCAGGAGCATACGCGCGATGGTTTTGCGATCGACTTTCTCATCGGCTCCGGTGGCCTGATTGTGCGTCTTCAGTTCCTCGTTGACCATCAATGCCACGGAAGACAAATTGACTTTGTCGTCCTTCATAAAGGTCTGAATCAACACCTTCTCGGCGACCGCCTTCGCTGCGGTTTTTTTGGCCCAGCCCGTCCCCCCTCGACGACTGAAGTTGGGAATGAGACCTTCAAAACCTAAGCGTTTTAAGTCTTTGCGATAGCGCTGAATGGTCTTGTTTGACGGGCGTTTATGACCGTGCCGCTGACAGTATCTATCAATTTGTACATCGCATATCGACGGGTCGAGACCTTGCTTTTCCAGCGAACGCTGAAACTCGAGCAGTTGCTGACGGAAGTCAGCCTCGCGTTGTTCGCTGACCGTCCAGGAGCGCTGCGTGGCTTCAATTTTCCGTTGCGACAGCTCAATCTCGCCCGAGGCAATGAGATTGTAAAAGGCCCGTATATCGACAGCACGCTCTACTCCACCCTTGGCCTCGAGGACGATATCGCCCAATGTCGGCTTGATCGCCTTGATGACGTAACAAGTCTCCTGCCAAACCACGGCTTGGCTCACTTGCAGATTACTGTTCATAACGAATGACCTCGAATGCGCTCAAACTGCCGAACGCCGGAACGATGTCAAAATCCATGTGTTCAAACAGATGACGTACCAGGTCGAACTTTATGAGTCCAAGCAAAACTCCTGCGGCCAACTGATAGTTCGGCGGCACATCGCCGGTTAGCACTTGGGTGACGGGCCCCGTTAGCGCCTGAGGATCGCGCGCTTGCAAGGCAGCAGCCCAAATGGGGAGGGAAGGAGCAGCTTGCGCCAGGTACTGCATGAAGAGTTGAGCGTTTCTCAGGTAGTGGCCAGTAAAATCGGCCTCCGTGATGACAATGAAACGCAAACCTTGCTGTTGCAAAGCCTCGCGTACTTCCTCCAGCAGCACCCTATGCTCCTGCACGAATGCGTGGGGTTTAACTTCGACCACGACCTGTAGGTCGTCCAGATCCACGGCAAAATCCGGGGTGTAATACACCGCTCCCGATGGCTTTATCAGGTGCTTTGCCGCCAGCCGTTCGCCCGTTGCTAAATCAAGCGTAAACGGCTGCGCGCGATAGGCCCGCACCCGGGGGTCTAGCTCTAATGCCTGCGCGACCGATTGCTCCAGTCGCGATTCCAGCCGAATTTCGACAAACCCATTTTTCGGCGAGCACATGACATGTGCCCTTCGCGCCCGCTTGGTGCGCTTGGCGACGTCACGGCTGAAAGAAGGGCTTTGGGTATCAAGTTTCATTGGTACACTTCACCAAATATTCGAACTGTCAGGTATAACCCCGACTCGGTAGACTGTCAATATTTGGTGAGGTGTACCCAAAAGGGTAGGCACACCCTTGCATTGGGTTGGGGGAAGAGGAATGGGGAGACAGGCTAAACAGCCGTGGTACATGCTTTTTCAAGCAGTGCGTTCTCGTATCAATGCCTATCAAGGCACTGACAGCATCAACTTACTGATTCGACAATTGGCGCAAGAAGCAGGTTATGACGCCAAAGTCGTCTCGCGCATGCTCAAGGCCGGTAATTTTCTCGTCAGCCTTTCGCCTATGCTGGCCCCGGAACAGGTCAAGTGTGGCCATGCGCATATTGAGCTCTTGGAACGCTTGCATCAGCTGGACGCCGTCGTCGCAACTTCCATGCTATCCGCGACCCTGGCGAACCAACACACCTTACAAACCTTACGCGAAACCATAACGCACTACGCCACCGTAGCCGGTACACCGGCCACCACTGCCCGTTCAAAGGCACGTAGCCGCGTGGCTAACCATGAGCGCCTGGCATCAGCGGCCATCCTAGACGCAGGCGCGGATTTTTTTGGCTTTCCGGGTGGGGAGATCATCAAGGTCACTCACTCCGATTTTTTTAGCCAATTTTTCATGATCCAGCTCAACGGACAGCAGAAGGCTGCCATCTTTATTCGCGTGGGTGACACCTCCCGCAAGCAAGAAAAAGCCGCCGCCGACCTCCTGAAACTGGCTAGCATGGCCCGACCCTATTTCGAAAAAATCTGGTTCGTTTTCCCCGAGCCCTCCGGGGTGGTACACGAGCTTGCGTATCATGCGCATGCCATCAAAGCGTTTGATAAATGGCTGTCCCTGGCCACGCTGAGCGAAGAGGAACAGGCGATTGAGAAGTTCTGGAACCTAGCACGCGCCTTCACTGAAGAGCTGTTTGGCGGTAGTCCCCTCAAGTGGGAAGGCTTTGCCGTTCTGGATAGGGCGAAGAAAAATGGAGAGTTCTTACCCGTTCTAGAAACTTGACTATGTCTAGGAGGGGGTTCGGTAAAAACAGAACTGGGATGTCCCGCAGCCTCCCGATAGACCACTACAGGCTGTTTACCTACAGCAACGGTCTCGATTACGCTGTAGCTGAGTCGGATCTACGCAATAGTCGCAAGCCTTCCGACTGCCGCTTTAGATACTGCAACTGGTTTCGCGGATTTTGCTAAACCTTGGAGCCCGTGTCCGAGCTAGGCTAAGGGATAGTTTTTCCAAAAATCTTCCGATTTTTTTGCGCATTTCAACTGTGGCGCCCGAAGCGAACTAGACTCCTTAGCCAATCGGATCGCCTACCAAGCATAAAGCATGCTTGCTCTGGGCTTTACCCTGTCGAGCAGAGGCCGAAAATGGGCAATCTCTCCGGGTGATAGGGACACGGCAAAAATTATTGGAAATTATGGCTGGCTTATAATTGGTTGTTTTTTGTACAGAGCTGCACCAATGCCCATGCCTTTGAATGCCTGATGTCCGAAACGCCGCAATGCCCGAGCATAAGGAGGTGCCGATGTGTAATGCCTGGAATCATCCCAAAAACTGCAGTTGCGGCTGGGGCGGTGAAGGACACTCGGGGCGATCCGCCAATCCCATTCACTCGCCAGCGGTTTACGGCGGCTGGTTCATTTCGCTTACGAATACCTACAACAGCTACGTCAATCCTAACGCCAGCTGCCCTGTGTGCGGGGCTGCAGTTTTCTTTTATCAATCGGCCCGCGGTGGCCGGGTCTTCTTCGACGAACTGGGCCCTCCTTGGCCGAAGCACCCCTGCACCGACAACTCCAGCCGACCGGGAAAATTGTCTGTGACTTCGAGCATGGCAGGTCAGCCAACCACCTATGCTTGGCAACGCGACGGCTGGCAACCATTCATTATTGAAGCGGTCACCGGTATCGACAAAGACTACCTCAAGCTGACCGGGATCAGTCTGGGGAAGCACCTGTCTCTCTACCTTCGTCGGGTCGTGGAACACCATCGACACCATCAGGTTCTGTCCGAGCATAACCTGGCGCAGATTAAAGCCCTTACCGACAGCCATTTTCAGCTGTCGATCCTGCTCCCGCATGGCTCACCGATCACTCTCAACGTATACAGCCTGCTCGCCCAGGCGAGAGGTGGGCGGAGCACACCGGCTGATTCGGCGAAACCCAACAGTTCAGATAACCGAAAATCCTCCTCGATCAAGCCGTCGCCCCCCCGCCGGCACACCGTCCAGCGTGAGCCGAAGAAGCAAACTGATCGACTGCCAACGACCACGACAATGGCCTTAGCCTTTCGCAAGGCTCAGGAGCGCCATTCCTAATATCCCTGCGGGTCAAGATGCGTGCAATTAGACCTGATGGTCAGGCTCGACAACGACAATCAGGCGCTCCGAATGGTGGTTCCCCGAACACGTACTGGATAAGGCTCCCCATGGGGCAGGAAGTAAGTTGCTTCAATCAAACAGCAGAACCTCGGTTAGCCCCTTGTCCGAGTCCGGTTCATCGATGAGGTGGGCCATGCCGACCAGACTGCGAGCCAGCTTTTCGTATGCGACCCATTGAGTATGCAGGTGATCGAACACCTGATTGATCAGTCTAGTGGTTTCGACTTCCAGGCTGTCTTCATCAAAGGCGAACACCTCATCGAATCGGACAGACTCCAAGTGTTCGTTAAGTATCTCTTGCTGTTCGAGCAGCGAGTCATAGCCGTCGCGGCACTCTTCGCGAATTTCATTGGCGAATTCGGTGAATGCCTCGTCTGTGTTGTCGAAGTGCTCCCGCAAGTGGGCGGGGATGTCGTTCAGGCTTGTAAAACGCTTGCGTCCTCCATCCCGGCGGATCTGTCCAATCAGTGCCTCTAGCTCATCGAAATCGCCGAAATCCGGCAGCCAGCCGCATAAGGTATTGGCATGCCAGGCTTCCGAGACGCACTCGCTGATCTCGTTCATGCTGGCCCCCAAGGGAGTGCGGCGAAAGAACGGAGCCAATAGCGCGTGCAAGTCGTTGAACGCTTGTGCACGTGCTTGGTAGCGTTGGGCGATGAGGTTGGCTTCTCGGGCGTTCATAAGGCCTCACTGGCATTGGTTGGACGTTCAGAATGCGCAGGACGTCGAAGACCTACGGCTGATGTGTCTGTGGCTGCTTTGGTCCTGATCCGGGTCATAGTGGCGAAATGCCCGAAGACTGTCGAGAGCAGCCGTCGACCTTTCGGGGAATGATGGCTGAGCGCTTTCTGGCGTTTGCTCGAACACGCAGGGAAAATTGAATTATCACCGGAAGGAAGTGTTGGCGTTACCCAACGCCAGGCGTTGTGGCCAAGCTGCATCGCCCAGCGACCTCCCGAACAGAACACAATTGCCCTTGCCTTCAGGCAGGCGCAAGCAGGAGGACAACGCACAAGCCCGCAAACCCGCTCATCATCCGGCCTGCGTGTAATTGGCCATTATTCAATCAGCCCCCACAATGAAGCCGGCGCTGATGAATTTGAAGGGCCAAGCTGGTCGTCGGTTTCCATGATTGCGCTATACCAGCAGGGTGGGGTCTGGCATCACGGGAGAGTGGAGGGCGGTGTATGCGCACAGCCTTAGAACAGGCGACCTTGGCCGCGCTGGTTGAGACTGGCGCGGCGCGGGAGTTTCGGGTATAGCGTGAGGACACTTGGTACCCCCCTGAAAATGATCAAACTCTCTCAATTACGCCATCTATCACAAGCTCTTCCACGTAACGCTTTACTGTCGTCTGAAGCTTTTTGCTTTGGAGTAAGACTCCAAGCTCCAGATTCCTGTTGAAGGCATCGTCGGTCAGATTTGCACTAGAAACGATAACTTGATCATCAATTAGCGCCAATTTTGCATGGAGCTTTCCGGGCCTTCCGGCTTGGTTGCGCTCACGCTTTTCTAGTGGCCAACAGTACACCTCCACCTGCCTAATCAAATCTGCTGGGAAGGCTTTTAAAGCGTCAAAGCTAAGCTGCCCTTCTGACTCCTGCTCGAACTCAAGCAGAAGGCGTACAGAAACACCGCGCTCAACCGCCGCTATAAGACTACTCGCAAGACGTTGAATTTTCGCAGCAGCAAAGGTCACCAGCAGAATTTCATTCTTGGCAGTTACGATGAGGTCATATAGGGACTGATCAATGCGTCTGACCGGAATCTCATTGGCAGGAGACGGGCCAGACCAAAGCAGCTCCACACTTTGATCCATCATCCATTTTCGATGTGCCTGAAAATTGGTCTCAAGAACCCAACCCAAAGCCTCCCAAGACATCACACTACCCGCCTGATGGATCACTTGTTCAGCAAGAAAACTGAGGTCTGAGTTAAGCGTGCCAGGCATAACCCGACACACCTTTTCCACCGGTGTATCGGTCGACAATGTTTTTAGCGTGTCACAAGCCTTTGTTAGCCAAGGAGCAGGCACTTTGCGGATCAGCTTCTCAACCTTGATGAGAAATGACTCTGTCATGCCCGTCATTCGAAAAATGCCGCCCCACGATCAGAGAAGGTATTTACCAGAACCGAACGATCTAGGTAGCGATTAGCTCGCTCGCAGGATGTCTCCGGTGCAAACTGGCAAGCATGACAGCATGCCCCGTGAATACCTCGACCCAATGTGTCGGGACGATGCTCCGAACAAAGCGGATCAGAACCACATAAGCGCATACTTTCCAACGCTTGCTGGATATGTCTGCTCAAGGTGGTGGGGTCGCCGAGCTGAACCAGTCCACCTAGGGTACCTTCGCTATCCGGTGCCGCGGTGTACAGCAGAATACCCGCCATTGGCCCCCCGTTTTCACTTGGAAGCCTCGAATAGAGACGCTCTCGCACACTTGCTGCGGTGTAACCACAATCCAGCACGATCTGGCGCATCAACGCATGTGCGAGCGAGTGTAATAACACTAGGCGAATGCCAGGGAATCCCTCACTGGGCTCCAGGTTCCTCAATTTTCGCCAGGCTTTATGTGATTCAAGAAACTCATTCTGGAGCTGCTTAACTTCATCCCTTTCCTGCCACTCAAGCAGCACTTCTTCGCGAATGCGCAAGAAAATACCTTCCCCGCGAACTTCTGATGAGGGGATCCAGCGGGGGGACTCCCGGCTTAACTTGGTAAGTCGGAGATTTTTTAGTGAGGTAGCCTCGGCAAAATCAGCGTTGGACTCAAGACGAGTAAACCCCATCAAAGCACGCACTTCACGGATACGCTCAACTCGCACAGTGTCTTCAAAATAGTGCTCAAACCCTTTCGGTGGATCGACACGAACTAACCGAAAGTCTTTATTGGGCTCGACCGTTTCCGGATGTGAAAAGGCCTCCCATTCAGGCCGCTTGAGGTCTTCAACTGGAGCATCAGCTTTTCCAATACCTTTCTTCTTCAGCTCAATGGCGCCCCAGATATCTTCATCACTGAAGTCGCTAAACAAAGGAATCAAAGACTGAAATTTCTGAGATCTCTTGCGCATCAAGCGAAGCTCGTCTTCATCTTCCGTGTCTTTTAGTTCACTCCATTGCTCTTCAACCATTTTCCCGAGCTTGTCTGTTGCCCGCGGAATAGAAAGTGCTGAAAGCGCTATGGGGAACCAGCTGTTGGATGCCCCGAGCAGCATGGTCTTGGCTTTTTCGGTGCAAGAAGGCTCTACAAGCCGTAAATGTGGGTGGTGACCGGTGCAAGAGAAATGAAAATCTTCGTCGAAAGCATCTGCCATACGACGCTCGGACTGACATGACTCACATTTCACAACGATGTCAGAAGCATCGCCTGACGCCCCGTACTCCCGAAGGCTCAACGAGGCCGGTTTGCAAGGCACTTTGCCCTTGTGAACAAAGTTCACCCATGGAAAATCTGTTAGATGCCCTTCTTTACAGGCGACCAAGAAGCGAACAGACAATGCGGAGGGAGGTCTGTTGCCCTTGGACTTCAGACATCCTTGATGAACATATTCCGTCCTATCGGGGCGGTATGGATCTTGAAGTAGCTTGAACACACCAGAGTCCACGGTGGCCAGTGTGTCGCAGAGCGAACAGCGCATCCAACGCGGAAATGGTGCAACTGGAACACCGATAGCAGGAGCAGCAACATCGTTATCCATGCTATCCAGCTTGATTGGAGGCATATACAGCTTGTTGAGCTGCGGGCCGAGGCGCTTCTGGATAGCCGCAACCAGACGATCCTCTTCGATTTCTTTGCAATAACGGGTATCCCAATCGTCCAGCCCCATTACCAGAGCAGACATCTTGGGCAGATCCACTAGCGATCCTACCCCGAAGGTAAAAATCAGCTGGCTTGGGCGTAGAGAGCCAAGTTCGTTCATCGGGTAATCCTCAATCCGTGTGCAGACCGTTAGCGCGCTGATCCAATACCAAGTTCACTGTACCCTCGACGTCGCGCAGTGAGCTCAAGCAGGTAAACATCGCCCAGTCATTTTCTGATGGCTGCTCCAACAAACCGACGGTGGAGCCACCTGCCGCTTTATAGGCCAACTGATGGTCTTTCTGGTTATGAACACGCTTCAGCCACTCATCTCGCCGTTTTTCCAACATCTCACGAATAAGCGTGCCAACCTCTGCATCGTCAGTTGCATTTACTCCGCGCGCTGCAAGTAGTTGAAAAGCCTGCGCCATGAGTTTTTCAGTGTCTTCCAGCGCACCGGCCTTGAGATTGCCATTCAGTTTCTCTTCACCCAAACGAACCAACGCGACCAAAACACCCGTTAGGCCGCGGTCGAGCGCACGGGCGGAGAAGGGCGTAACTGAAAGCGCTTCAACATGCTTGTAGAAGGTCTCGTGGTAGTGCTCAAACCGTTCGTAATGAGAAAGGTCACGTGGACGCGCCCAGTTGAATACAGTACATACCAGTCCAGGGCCATCAGCTGCTGAGCGACCAACGCGACTTGTGGCCTGAATGTATTCCGAGGTGTTTTTGGGTTGGCCAGCGACCAGCATTAACCCAAGCCGCTCTATATCCACACCAACGGAAATCATGTTGGTCGCCAGAATCACATCGTAGGGAACAGAAGATGTTGGCCTTTGCCCGGATTTACGCTCTGCTGCACGCTGGGCTTCCAGTACGGGGTCAAAGGTGGCTTCAAGCCGCTCAAGAATTCGAGGAATATCAGTGCCAGACTTTCGTGAGGTTAGCTCCTCGATAGCCCTAACGCGGCGTTTTGCCATTCCACGTTGGTCTGCGTCACGTAGACGAGCTTTGATGTCGTCCTCGACCAACCTGCGAGTGCCCGCCAACTCACGGATGGAGTTGAAGTACCCAGCCAGGGTCATCCATGGATCAACTAAGTTTCCATATTTCTCATGCAGCTTCTGGGCAGCTGCCATGTGGGCAACGTAGCTACGAATCATTGCCACTGGGTAGCGGCGTCCAAAAGCACTGATTCCAAGATAACGACGCCCTGGATATTCAGGACTGACCTCACGGTGGAGTGCAAAGAAGCTATCGCGAATGCTGGTTCCTTGTGGAGGGAAGACCTCCAGCTTGCGGACGAATAGCTTTTGCACTTGATCAGGAGCTCTCCGGATCGTTGCAGTGGAGGCCACTACCTTAGGGCGAACCCTTTTGCCATCGACTTCCCAAGTACAGAGTTCGTCCACAGCAGCCTCATACAATCCAACCATCGACCCTAAGGGGCCGCTGATAAGGTGCAATTCATCCTGGATGATCAAATCTGGTGGACGAAGGTAGTTATGCGGCTGGTTTTTCGCTGAGGGCAGGCCATTGCGCGCCGGATGAGACTGCCCATCAGTAACATCAGAGGACAGGAAGCCGTGACGCGGACAAACTTCATTCACTTTGCCAAACAGCATTTGGGTCTCACCACGCCAGGGCATTTGAGCAAACTTGTCCACCGTCGCAATCAACAAGGATGGGGGGCGACGATAGATTTCTTCGTCCACTACCATGACTGGTAGTCCCTCCTTAGGCGACTGACGCTCAGTAAAAGTACAATTTCCTTCGCTATCGCCGCAGTAAGTCACGCATCGCCCAATATCACTAGGAGCCTCGTACACACGGAGATGGTGCTCTCTGATTTCACTGCCACACCAAGGACATGATTGTATTTGATGAGGCGTCCCGCCACCGGAAGGGCGACCTCCAAGATTTTTTTCACGAAGAGAACTAGCGGCTTTGGCCAAGGTATTGGGCGTAGTTTGACTACCCACCCATAAACCAAGGCGAAATGGTGTTTCGCCCCATTTGGCAACATCCTCGCGCCGAATAATTTCGCAGGCGCAGATAAGTGCGGTTGCACGCTGAAATTGTTGAAGAGTCAGTAAGCGCAACGTGTAGCGCATCAGCACCGCAACACCGTGCTCTCCGCTACGCCCCTCAATCTCGCCCTGCAGCCGGCGAAGCGCCAAAATGAATGCCGTCAAGCCCAGATAAGCTTCAGTCTTACCACCACCTGTAGCGAACCAAAGCAAGTCGGCTACCGCATCGGTCTCGTGACTGCGATCAGCATGATGCAAATCCGTAAGGCTAGGGAGGTTCAGAAGAATAAACGCCATCTGGAATAGGCGCCAACTACGGTTTTTGTCAATATCCAGCGGGGCAATATCATCACTTGCTTGCATCTCCTTCTTACGCACCTTGCGCGAGAAAATGGAGTGAATACGCTGCTGCCACATCGCTCGGTTTGCGAAGCGGAAGGCCTCTTCCGCTAGCGGGTTATGTTCGATCAGGTCAATACCAGCCTTAATCCTCTGGAGGGCATGGGTACAGCGCTGAACGGCAAGATTGGCGGCAGATGAGTGCTCTCCCAGCATTTCGCTTGGCAGCGTCAGCTTTGTCTGCTCAATCTTGATCCACACACGGTATGCCGTCTCGATATGTCGTAACGAGGCGATAAGCCCTTCTTTTGGTAGATTGGCCAGCGCCTTCATGTCCATGGTCAAGCCAGCCAGATTTTCATCATCAGCCTCAGAACGAGGCGTTTGTTGTGCAACTTCAAATACGGGTACCCACTCCGTCTCAACTTGGCTTGCACGTTCAGCCAGAGACTCGGGCAAAGTTGCATGTACGGAAATCCCGTGCCCGACAGCAAACTCGCGCTGATGCCGATATAGCATTTCCAGCGTTTCGTTTTCTTCGCGGGTCAACGGATCCATCTTGGATAGATCCGTCTTTTTGCCCTTACGTTGCACAAAGATAGGACTGTGATCGACACTGCGAACCTTGAGTTTCGGCTGAAACACCCATACCTCGTCCTTAGGTTCACCTCGACGAGTGCGCTCGGGTTGCAAGTTGACCATGAACAGAGTAACTACCCACCCATCACCGGTCAGGCGCATACGACCTTGCAGCTGTACCAGGGGGTGTTCGGGATGCAGTTCCTGCGGATGGATTATCCCATTGGTCAATGCCAGTAAAAGTGGCTCGGTGATTACCGGTTTTCGTTTCCAGACATTCGCCGGTTTGCCATCGTTGTTTTCCTGGGTGTCACTCTTTATCCGCAGGTACTGGCCCCATTCAGCCTCAATGGCAATAGCCTCAGCATCAGCCGCAACCACAAAGCTCAAACCCATTGAAGACGGAAAATACGTACTGCCTGCCGGCACTCCAGAGTCTGATCCCCCTTCTTCACCATCATTGCCATCTGTGGCCGCCAGCTCATCCAGCTCGCTATTGGCAATCTGGCTATCCTTCGGAGCCAGCATGCCCACTAAGTAGCGCTGGTAGGCATGATCTTCAAATCGGCTCAGCTCTTCATCTGAACCTCCAGCAGGGCCCATCAAATCGCTGATGACCATCTGCATCAGCTCATCGCGAATTTCACAAGGCTTCTTGCTGGCCAGCACAGGTTGCACCGCTGGAGTGACAGATGTACTCATACTTGCTCCCAAATTGCTTTCAAGGCCTCAAAAAACAGCCGTTGCCGCTGTTCAACCTGGTCTTTCGGAAAAGCACCCACTTCGTCCGCACTAATTGCGTCAACCTGAAGCGCCGTAGGCAGTACTTTGATGTCCACGTTAGGCAAATGCCCCACCAACAACTGGTTCCAGATCAGATCACTCATCGCGTAATCGCTGATTTTGTCGCTATAAAGGTCGTTGTTGCTGCTTATGTTTTGCAGATCCTTGAGCAGCAGCACCATGCCCAAGTGGTTACGAATCTGCTCAAAGCCGGACTCGTCAAAAACCCCGGTCTCAGGGTCGGTAAACAAGCCTCGGTTAGCATCGTTATACGCATATATGTGCTCAAGATGCATACCATAACGGCGACGGTTACTACGGTTGAAACGTTCCTCGATCTCGCTGAAAGGCCCTTTGCAGTAGCTCGGCTTGTCGAGTAAATCGCCCAGCCAGCGGTCAATGCGCATCAGTAGGTATTTACTAAAGTTCGTCCAACTGTTACGTGCACCTTTGAATCGTTCAAAAGTGAAAATGTCCGCCACGGTGCCGGAAAACTCGCGATCCAAACGCTCCTCTTCTTTCAGATACTTGATCAGTAGGTCGTCAAAAACCTGCCGGCATTCATCGAGTGGCCTGTTGCGTAAGCTTTCGTTCAGCGTATAGATCAAGCGCTGGAAAGCGTTGCTCTCATAAAGACCCAGAACCCGCAGAATTACATGCAGTTGGTCGAACTTCGCGGAAATAGTACGTATTTTCTCTTCCCGCTGTGGATCGTCAAAGCGAACAGCCGACATGATCAGCAGGTACTGTTGGTTCTGTTCGATCAGCTTGTTGTAGAAGAGATGTGGCCGCAATGCGCTGTAGTCCGCCCGCAGTTCTTGGTACAACTTGGCAAAGAACTGCACCTCGTTCTTGATGCGCTCGAAGAGGATTTGGGGATCGCTGAAGTCTCCGAAGTGCGCACGTAGCTCAGAACGACGGTAAATTTCATAGTGGTAGTCGCTCTCGAAAGCCTTGTAGTCGTCGGCGCTCTTAGCGAATTTTGAGCGGAAGTAGATGCGAAAAAAATCATCCAGGTCGATGCTGCTTTCCGAGGTGTGACGCAATTCGGTCTGGTAATAAAGATCCTGAAGTGCCACCCAAATCTTGTTGGACTCCTCCTTCTGCTTGGCAGGCAAATTGCCGATCAGCTTACCCTTGAGTATCTCGTAGGGCTTTAGCCCAAGACCGCGGTCGTTCACTACCTCAAAGATCATCGCTACGTTATCCTGCCGCTCAATGCGGATTTCAACGATGGTGACCCGATCCAACAAATAGGAAATGTAATAGGTCAGCTTGACCAGATCGTAGCCACTGGGGGAGTTCGAGCTACTGAAGAAATCCTCGAAGTAGGTGCTGATGGTGGCAAAGTTTTCCTTCAGACGCTTCTGGGTTTCATCAACCGGCGCATAGCTCACTCCCTCCACCAAAGCCCTAAGCTGTGCTTCGCGGTTGGTGTTGTAGATCTTAAATCGTGTGGCATCGCCAAAATCATCTTCTTCAAAGATCAGCGGCTTGAGTGCGCTAGCTTTAAAGGTCTTGCCTTGCGACTCAGCACAGTCCTCTACCTTTTGCAGGATGCGGTAGATACTGATTAGGATCAGCAGCAATGTGGTTAGACGCTGCTGACCATCGACAATGCTGGTCGCTGCCGACGAGCTGTGGGTGAGGTAGGTATTGAGAAAATACGGTTCAAAATGCTCCAGCACATCCTGCTGGATTTCCTTGGGTGCCGTGTGACCGCGGTTTCCTAGTTCAAAACGTACCTCAAGGTCGTTGAGCAGGGTCTTGACCTGCTGCTCTGTCCATTTGTACTCACGTTGGTAGATATCGATGAAGTACGAGCGTTGTGTGCTGAACACTGCGCGGATGTACTGATCATGCGGAGTGATCAACTTCTGAATAGTACTGCTGGGATTACTACCGTCTGCCATGACTGATTCCTAACGATTCAACCGGCCTGATGCCAATCTTATTACCTGATCTTGACCTGAGCGCTACACCGCTCGCCCACGAGCTCAATTTAGCCGACATGTAGCAAAGCATTGATACTCACTTTGTATGTCTGCCTAGGAGAATAAATCCGCCTGAGTGTGTTCTACCTTGAAAGGCTTGCGACCTTGTTTGACAGAGCTAACGACCTTGACTCTCTTCTTTTCATGCAACCCAGCGGCCACTTCTTCAGCGTGGCGCTGATGGTTCAACTCCAGTAGGCGATCAAGTATTTCGCGGCGAGCATCTTCGGAGATGGTGTAGCGAATACCTTGTTTGGTTTCGTGGAAACAATGGCTTAGATTGAGGTCTTTCCAGCCGTAGGCTGCAACAACGGCCTGATCCATTTCGACTTGCAGGCGACGCAGGTCGATGACGTCAGAGCCTGTCTCAGCCGGGTTATGGAACCGGTTGTAGGTTTGTGTGAGCCCTTCCTCTCTAGATTGCATGATGGACTGTCGATGGACATAATAACGCTCACCAATGGATCCAAGTCCGTCTTGAGCAATTGGGAAAGGGAAAGTCTCGAAGCAGTCAGTTGGAGTGTATTGGGGGCGATTTTCAAGCTTGTTTCCATACGCTAACGCCCACTTCCAATGCGGTTCGGATTGAATGACTGCATAATCCGCCCACGAGTCAATTGCCAGCACAACTGTCATGTGGCTTGCAACCTGGCCTGGTTTATAGAAAACAAGATTGTGGTGTTTGCTGGTAAGCGGGTGCACGAGATAACGCCCCATCTTGGCAATAGTTGCGTAAAGCTCTGGACGTTTGTCTGCGTATATCCACCACTTCAGATACAGTGGATACCGGAGCTGATAATCATCCTTTTCGTTTTTCCGTGTGCGTTCTGGTTTTACCCTCTCCTCCACAATAGCTAGCAGTTCCGGATAATCTGCCGCCACTGAACCGGGGTAATCCCCCGGAACGATGCCGCTACGCAGCCACTCCTTTTGCTGCTTTTCGCTCGCAGCAAGCCAGTGCCCTGTACCCAACCGATTAAGCGGCCAATCGTGGAAGTTGATTACCCAACGACTAGGTGACTGGTCGGTACGGGAATTTAGATCGTCGCCGTTGAGATAGGTAAACAGGCAGTCGCGGTTTTTCGGGTTCCGTTCAATCAGTGAAATGGCTTCATCCTGCGAAAGCACGAAGCCCATTCCGAGAACAATAGAACCTTGGAACGATGAATTCTCGTGGGTTTTCAGCCGAAATGGGTTGCCGGTAACCCGGCCCGGCGCGGTGAGTAGGGCGGTGATGCCAGGTGCCGTTGCATCGTCGAGAATATAATCCCCTTTCCAGTCGCCTTTACGTAGCCAAACGTGAGCGACTTCGAGCGCTGCTACACCAGGCCAGGTTGCTGAGGGTACAGCGCGGGGAATAGTGAAACCATCTGCCAGCAATTGATCCAAACCTACTTCGCGGGTGTCGCCTTGGGCGATGGTATTGGTAGCCAGTAGCCCGGCCACGCCGTCCCGCCTTAAGAGGCGACCGGCCTGCAGAAAAAAATAGGAGCACAGATCGGCATTGCCTTTTGCTCCATTAGCAACGCAGTCGACTAGAAACTCACGGTAGTCGGTACCTAGTGCTCCGGAGATTTTCTTTCCACCCACAAACGGCGGATTGCCCACGAAAGCATGAAATCCACCTAGACTGATGACTTCAGGAAACTCCAGAGCCCAATGCATGGGGCGATGATGAGCAAGCAGCTGCTTAGCATCAGCTTCTAAGGATGCGATATCGGATAGGGCAGCTGTTTCTAGATACGCCTTACGCGCTTTAGCCTTGGGATGATACAGCCGCGCTGCCCCCAATATGTCGGCCAAGATATGTAGTTGCCAGGCGCGCGCATGTGCCTCTTCAAGCAAGGCAGATTTATGCTCAATATCTATCGAAGTTTCGCTAGGCAAAGCCTCTAGCTGTAAGCGTAACGCTGCCAGTTCAGAAACTAGCCCGGCACAGCCTCCTAAGCGTTGCTGGCCACTGTGCGAGTCAATGTAGAACCAATCGAGCTCATCAGTGGAGGTGATACCCATCAACGAATCACCACACTTGAAAGCATGATCAAGGAAGCTAAAGGGACGCTTCGGATCCATGGTGATCAGCCACATTGACAACTTGGCCATTTCCACAGCCATAGGGTTTATGTCCACCCCATACAAACAGCGGTCGGCAACCACTCGGCGCGCAATCGCCAAACGCTCTCCAGGATCGCCCGGAATCAGCCGCTCAGTGCCTTTGCCCTTAGAGAAACCTCCTTCGGGGGTGACTAACACTTCATCTGGATGCTCACGCTCTTCGCTTTCCCAAGCTTCGACCAAACGCTCAGCTAAGTAGCGGCAGACCTGTACAAGAAAGGCCCCGGAACCCATGGCCATATCGCAGACCTTGAGTTCGAGGATTTCCTTTGGGGATTTAAGCTTCCACTGTTCCCGCGGTAAGCCTTCGGGTGGCCCCTCATAAACCAACGGTTCCAGAGTATGGCGCACGATAGGCTCAGTAAGAGAGGGCGGGGTGTAGTGGGTGCCTGTACTGCGGCGGGTCGTGCTAGCAGTAACATAGAAGCTTCTCGGTAGAACAACCAGCGGGCGCTCGAAAGAATCCTCGCGAACCAAGCAGGCAAAAGGACGTACCCTTCCAAGTAGATCTTGATCTTGCCCACAAGCGACCAATAGCTTGTGCTCATCCAGCAGCGAGTTGCCGGTCAGCAGCTTTTTCAATGCAGCGGGAGAGCGACCGGTTTCTTCTTTAAGGAAAGCAATTAGCTTGTTTTCCCCTTGAGCCAACAAGCCCTCCAGAGTCGTGAGAGCTACTTCAGGCTCCTTCTTACTGGTGCCCTTTAACCCCAGTACCGGCTCATTGGCGGAAATAGCGGTGTGATCAAGCAAACCTTCGTAGACATGTCCTATCTGCTCAACGCCCAAGGCACGGAAGGACACGCGCCGAGTTTCCGCCATGCCACCTGCGGCAGCCCCCTTTATCCGCAAACGTTGCAAGGCGTTTAGCAGATGCAGAACTACTCGATTGTTAATAGCTAGAGGCTCTGCCACCGAGTTCCTCCAGCTTGTGCCATCTGCTCGACCCTCTAGGAATGGGTAGCGATCTGGATCGAACAACGAACCACCATAGGACGGCATCGACAAGTCCTGATGGTGCACGCCGCCATGCAAGGAACGGAAACTGGCCAGCAGCCGTGCCCAGGCATCAGTACGACGCTCAAGCACTTCTTCACCGAAACGGTCGGCCACCTCTTGCAACAGCTCTTGCAGGGTCGAAACCGCATAGTTGTCGTCATATAGAGGCTTGCCAAGCTGCAACATACCCCGTTCTTCCGCCGAGAACAGGAAAACCAAACGCATCATCACGGTAAGGGCGGCATTGTAGAGCGCGGGCTCCGCAACACCATGCAACAGCTTCCGTCCACTTTCCTTGTCCAGCGCGTCAAAGGACTGCACGAGTACCTCGACCGCCTCGCGTACCTGATAACCGAGCTGATCGGTCACTTCCTGCTGGTCGTTAGCGCTCTCCTTGAGCATACCTAGCGGAGTGTTTGCATCCGCAACCCCAAAGAAGCGATGGGTTCCGAGCAAGGAGTGGAAAGCACGTAGCGTGATGGGTTCATCGAGCCATAGGGAGGCGTACCAGGAGGCATAGCCAGTGGTTTCGCCGCGTGGCGCATATACCAGCATCCACTGCTCCCCGTTGGTCGCTAGCCCTAATGGTATGCCCGCGCCATGAAGCAACTCCATCATTCGAGTTGCTGGAGTGGCTTTCCAATGCTTCCCAACCACAGGCTTATCTAGCTGCTGCTCCGGTGGGTAGACGCTGATCAGCATTTGAGCTTGCCCCGCACCTTCACGCCCATTAGGGGTCAGCAAAGCAATATCTGGACGAAGGGTTTCACCCATTTCCGCCATACGTGCTTCAAGACCAGCTGGAATAGCCTGACTCTCGGCAATCAACTTCTCCGGGTAGCCCAGGAGTTCGGTGAGTACATGCATGACCCAGGTATATTGCTTTCCGGGAGCTGCTGGGTTGTCTTGCCAGTGCTCGTAGGCTTCACGCAGTCGCTTGGCCTGCGCAGAATCCCGTGGATCAAGACCGTTGGAAAAGACCCTGGAAAGAACAGGCAGGGAAAAGAAGGGGCCAGAATGTTCGACCAGATTCAGCCAGTCGGCATGGTGACGGGAAACACTCACAGTTTACCTCCTGTAATTTCCAATACAGCCCTACGAGGGATAAGCCAGGTCACCGCTACAGGGAACAATCGGGCACTGGGGTTGGCGAAACGCGAGCGAATATGCTCGGACTCGAGAGCGATTTCATCTGGAATTTCAGTTAGGCGACGGCGCAGAGCAGACAGATCACGCTCGCGTTGCTGCTTGCCAGGTTCATCGCCACCCAAGTCAAGTATGAGCTGGACACCATCTTTGCGATCCAACTCTGCTCGGATATTGCGTTGCAGTTCAGTCATCACGGCCTTTAGCTTGTTGACTTCTTTCTCCGCGAGTTCGTCGAGGATTTTTTCAAGATTCTTGGTTCTTTCCGCCATTCGGGCATCAAGAGCGCTACGCAACGAGTCCTTGTTTTTCTCCCAGAGCGACTGGAACCGGGTTTCGATGACTGGAGGTACGGGGTAATCAGTCGCCGTGGCAAATGCTGCTTTAGTTTCCCCGACATTGAGTCGGGTGAAACGCCCTTCGATCAGCGCGCCACCAGAGATGATGATTTCCTCATGTAGTCGATGGTTGTCTCCACCGAGAACCACAATACGACCATGGGCAATCACCGTCGGATGCGTTAGATCTGAGTCATCCACCACGCAGGCTGACACACGAGACAAATGCTTGGGGGTGCTACCCAATGACCAAATTTCTGCTCGCAGCAAACGCAAGCACATCTGCACCACACGATGATTCAAGTGAGCCAGAACAACGTCGTCGCGCCCATGAGCGAGCGTTGGGTCGAAGACGATGGGGCGCAATTTATCGGTGTGTGGGTGCCGTAGGCCATCGACACACTGTTCCCAGCTGCCATAAAGCGATGGTAGCTGAAAGGCCGGACTGCTTTTGCGCACTCCCAACGGATCCGGCCAGATACCTTCGACCTCGACTGGAATAAGTGCAGGCTGTTCGGCCAGCTCCAGACCGACACGGACTACGTTCTCGATGTGCTCAGGGGTGAGATTCAGCTCGTGTCGCGTCTCGTGCAGTTGAGCGGCCAGTTTTTCCAGTTGCTCGCGCAGCTTGCGCTCGAATTTGAGCATCTGCCGAACGGGTTCTGCTTCCTGCTCGGCACGGCTGGTATCCAAGCGACTTCGCCGGCCCAGCATTGCTTCCTCAACCTGGCTGGCGATAACCGGGCCTACCTTGCCCAGATCCTCTCGGATGGTCTCTACCTTGAGCGCCGCGCGCATGAGGAACTCAAGGTCTGCCTCTAACTCACCGACCTTGTCTGATGGGCTCACGCTGTTGAAGCCGCGGCCAACAAAGTGATAGATACCTACCTCGTCGGCCTTCTGCCCGTGGCGATCAACACGACCATTGCGTTGCTCCATGCGGTTGGGGTTCCACGGAATTTCGAAGTGGATCAGCCGCGAGCAATGGTTTTGCAGGTTCACACCTTCTGAAGCGGCATCGGTTGCCAACAAAATACGTACCGCAGCTTCTTTCGGGTGGGCTTGGAACGCTGCCTTGATTGTCTCTCGCTGCTCATTGGGCATACCGCCGTAAATCATTTCCAATCGACCCTCGCTGGCCAACCCTTCGCGCGCCAGCAAATCGAACAGCCACTTCTGGGTGGCGCGATATTCGGTGAAGATGATTACTCGCTCGTCATTCCAACTGTCATTCGTCCGTAGGGCCGCGTTCAGCCAGTCGATCAGCGTCTGAGCCTTGCAGTCGGGGCGGCGGCTGACCTTGTTGGCATAGTCGCGAAGCTGATTCAGCAGACCCTTTTCTTCTGTCGAAAGCGGCGAAAGCGTTTGGCTGGTAGAGCTGACAACCTCGAAGGTTTCGAGCTCGTACTCCTCATCGTCCGCGTAATCATCCGAGTAGTCGTCGATGTCTTTTAGAGCGCTATAGGTTGCCTTGTTGGCACCGACAGTCTCCATATGCTTTTCAAGGGTGATGCCGAAAGCAGCGGGAGAAGAGAACAGACGCTTCTTAAGCAACTTGAGCACAAATTCTGCGGCCATTCGTTGGCCGTCTGATGTCGCACTTTTCAGTCGCAACTCAGAATACTGTTTCAGGGCTAGATGGGCATGACGCTCCTCCGCGGTGTATGGCACCTCCAAGTGCCTCACTATCCGCTCGGCAAAACGTCGGCTGCCGTCCCAGCGTAGCTTTAGCTCGGACTTCATACGGCGAATCATCACCGCTTCGAGCTGAGCCCGGTCAGGGGTCACAGCTCGTGCGAAGCGTTGGTTGTCTAGAAGCTCCAGAAGGGCAGCAAAGCTCTCTCGGTAGCCGTTGTGGGGCGTAGCTGAAAGGAATAGTTTGTGTTCGAAATGCGGTGCGAGAGAGCGAATTGCCATGGTGCGCATCGAGTCGGTCGCGTACTTTCCACGGCCAGATGGAGCTACGTTGTGGGCTTCGTCCACAATCATCAGATCGTATGCCCGCGGGAATGCCGGTTGATCGCCGGCGGGTAGGGTTTCCCGAAAACTCCGCAGTTGTCGCTCGCGCTTGAGGAAATCGACTGATGTAATCAGTCGAGGGAAGTGCGTCCAGGGGTTCACATGGATCCCGCGTTTTCGCCGAAGCTGGCTGATGGCGTCGCTATCGATGATGCGAAACTCAAGGCCGAACTTGTCGCGCATTTCTTCCTTCCACTGAACTTGCAGGGAGGAGGGGCAAATGATTAGCACGGATCGCACGCGGTGACGCAAGATCATCTCCTGTACGACCAGACCTGCCTCGATGGTTTTACCCAAACCAACGTCATCTGCAATCAGCAGGTTGACCCGTGGCATCGACAACGCTCTTACCACTGGATCCAACTGGTACTCGTCAATCTCGATACCGCTGCGGAACGGCGACTGAAGTGCCTTCTCATCTGCCTGAGAAACCGCCCCCCAGCGCACCGCATCAAGAAATGCCTCAAGCCGTTTGGGATGGTCAAAACTGACAGGATCAGGAAGCGTAGACTGTTCAAATACTGTTGTGCCTGGCTCTAGTTCCCAGAAGACCTGAAGCTCCTCCCCAAGGCCGTCATCTTCAACAGAGGACAGCTTAACCAAGTTGCACTTCTCGTTTTTCTGTCCGGAAAAGCCAGGGGCAGCGGGGATCACCTCAGTGACTACAAACGGGCGCTTGCGAACTACAACAAGCTGTCCAACCTCGGGAGTGGTGCTCATACAAGCCTTCCTTAAGCAACAGGGAGCATTCGCTGGTGTAAAAACCGATGAAATGCGTCAAATTTTAGTCTGGGGAAGCCCCTACTGGATTCGCTCGGAGTAAAAGCAGGTCTCCAGTGTCACTGGTAAAGCTAGGCAGCTATGGACTAATTATTCAGAAAACCCTAGATAGCCAAAAATGACAGCTATAACAACTTCTTGGACAGATCAAAATAATAAGAGGCTAGATTGTACAAGCCGTAACCATTTGAGACCCGAAAATACTCCCTCCCTTCAATGACAAAACCCCGGCAGACCTTTCAGTCAACCGGGGTTTTGTCTTTAGGGCAGTGGACGATTAACTGTAGCCGAACCACTTAACTTTGACTGATATGGCAAATAACTTTGCCCACCTACAGTCTGATCAGAAGTCCAGGTTGGAAACCGCCAATGCGTTGCTTTCGATGAAGTCACGACGAGGTTCGACCGCATCACCCATCAGGGTGTTGAAGATCTGGTCTGCGCCAATGGCGTCTTCGATGGTCACGCGCAGCATGCGACGCTGACTTGGGTCCATGGTGGTTTCCCACAGTTGATCCGGGTTCATTTCACCCAGACCTTTGTATCGCTGGATGGTGTGGCGCTTGGTGCTTTCGGCCATCAGCCAGTCAAGAGCTTCCTTGAATTCCTTGACCTGCTTCTTGCGTTCGCCACGTTGGATGTAAGCGCCGTCGTCCAGCAGGGTGCTCAGTTGCGCGCCCAGGGTCACCACGGTTTTGTAGTCGTTGCTACCAAAGAAGTCGCGGTTGAAGGTGACGTAGTTCGACAGGCCGTGGGAGATCAGTTCGACCTCTGGCAGCCATACGTTACGTTCACGGTCTTCACGCAGGCTGGCTTTGTACACCAGGCCAGACTTCTCTACGGTGCGCAGGCGTACTTCGTACTGGGCCAGCCAATCCTGCATTGCTGCATGATCGCCCAACTGTTCGAGGCTGACGGCCGGCAGGTAGATGAAGTGCTCGGTCAGCTCCTGCGGATATAGGCGCGACAGACGCTTGAGGGTCTTCATCACCATGCGGAAGTCGTTAACCAAGCGCTCCAGCGCCTCACCGGAAATCCCCGGGGCTTCGTCGTTCAGGTGCAAGCTGGCATCTTCCAGGGCCGACTGCGTCATGTACTCTTCCATGGCGTCGTCGTCTTTGATGTATTGCTCTTGCTTGCCTTTCTTGAC
>Ga0157375_10000403_pt1 | contig 39237 bp, 41 predicted proteins | sample M35metaG_FD_115311 | JGI IMG/M metagenome (GOLD analysis project Ga0157375, IMG submission 115311) | Miscanthus rhizosphere microbial communities from Kellogg Biological Station, Michigan, USA - M3-5 metaG | ecosystem: Host-associated > Plants > Roots > Rhizosphere > Soil | place: USA: Michigan... | reverse complement strand
CAAAGCAGGTAAAAGGTAAAAGGTTAAAGGCGAAAGGTTAGGAGATTCTTTTACCTTTAACCTTTAACCATTCACCTTTCACCTCAATATTTAAAACCATGCCTCAGGATACTTCATCCGCCAATGTGAATTCAAAAGGTGTTGCCCAAAACAGTTTTGATGCGATTGTTATTGGCTCTGGCATCAGTGGAGGTTGGGCCGCTAAGGAACTCTGCGAAAAAGGATTGAAGACACTGGTGTTGGAACGCGGGCGCCAGGTTGAGCACCTGAAAGACTATCCAACGGCCTCTAAAAATCCATGGGAATTTCCTCATCGTGCCGGCAGAACAACGAAACTGATGGACGAGAATCCGATCACAGGCAGGTGCTATGCGTTTGATGAGGCCACGCAGCATTTTTTTGTGAAGGACAAAGAACATCCTTACGTCCAGGAAAAACCATTTGATTGGATCAGGGGTTACCAGGTTGGCGGCAAGTCCCTGATCTGGGCTCGCGCAACGCAACGCTGGAGTCGCTTTGAATTCGAAGCGCCGGGCAGGGATGGATTCGCAGTCGATTGGCCGATCCGTTACGAAGATCTTGCGCCCTGGTACAGTCATGTGGAATTTTTTACAGGGGTGAGTGGAAATAAAGACGGACTGGAAACGATGCCAGACGGCGAATTTCTTCCGGCCTTCGATATGAACTGTGCGGAAAGGTCAATCGCGGAAAAATTGAATTCACATTATCACGACAGGACTGTTATTCAGGGAAGGTGCGCCCATCTCACCAAGCCCAAACCCATACACCTGCAGCAGGGAAGGGGGCAGTGCCAGTCCAGGAACCTTTGTTATCGGGGTTGTCCATTTGGTGGTTATTTTAGTTCCAATTCTGCTACACTGCCATGGGCTACCAAAACGGGAAATCTTACGTTACGCCCGGATTCAGTTGTGCATTCTATAATTTACGATGAAAAGAAGGGTAAGGCCATCGGCGTTCGTGTAATTGATGCGAAAACCAAAGCAGCAACCGAATATTTCGCGAAAATCATTTTTGTAAATGCGGCCTGCCTGAATTCAAATCTCATTCTGCTGAATTCAACTTCGTCCAGGTTTCCGAATGGACTTGGCAATGACAGTGGCTTGCTTGGAAAATTCATTGCATTCCACAATTACCGCGGGAATCTGAACGCCACTCTTGAAGTGGATGAAGACAAATATTATTACGGCAGAAAGCCTACAGCCGCCATGCTGCCCAGCTTTCGAAATGTGAGAAAGCAGGAAATGGATTTCATGCGTGGATATATGGTGCACTATAGCGCAGGCAGGGCAGGCTGGCAGCAAGGTTTTGGCAAAGATGGAATTGGGGCCGAATGGAAAGAATCACTTGTCGAGCCCGGAATCTGGAATGTGTTCATGATGATCCAGGGCGAAACGATACCGATTGAAAAAAATCACGTCCGGCTTAGCAAAGACCTGAAAGATGCATGGGGCATACCGCAATTGGTTACTTCCGTTGACTACACAGACAATGATGAAAAACTGCTGAAAGATTTCTTCGAACAGGCGGAGGAAATGCTAACGGTTGGTGGATGCAAGAATATTTCTGTCACCGACACCAAACAGGCACCGGGTCTCGACATTCACGAAATGGGTGGTGTAAGAATGGGCCGCGATCCCAGGACTTCATTGCTGAATAAGTGGAACCAGATGCACCATTGCAATAATGTTTTTGTGACAGATGGCGCCTGCATGACTTCAACAGGCAATCAAAATCCATCCATTACGTTCATGGCGATTACTGCAAGAGCTGCAAATCACGCGGTGGAAGAATTGAAGAAGGGGAATATATAAAAACTAAAGGCATCGAATCCTCCCTGACAATAAGGTATCCGATGCCTGGTTTATTATGGGTCCAGAGTAGCTTATTTAATCAGACAACTTGGTGCGGTTATCTTCTTTTCCTTTTTCTACATCCTTGTCCTTCTCGTAAGCCCTGATGATTGCTTTAACAAGACGGTGACGAACCACATCATCTTCATCCAACTCAATGTGCGTGATGCCATCGATGTTCCGAAGAATCCTGACTGCTTTATCAAGTCCGCTTCGCTGGTGTTTCGGCAGGTCAATTTGAGTAAGATCGCCAGTAATGATCGCCTTTGCCTGGGCGCCAATCCTGGTCAGGAACATTTTGATCTGGAGATCTGTCGCATTCTGGGCTTCGTCCAAAATGATGAAAGCGTTGTCGAGCGTACGGCCACGCATGTATGCGAGCGGTGCGATTTCGATGGTTCGGGTGCTCATGTAATATCCAAGCTTGTCGGCCGGAATCATGTCATCCAACGCATCGTACAGTGGACGCAGGTAAGGATCGATCTTTTCTTTCAGATCACCTGGCAGAAATCCAAGACTCTCGCCAGCTTCTACTGCCGGGCGCGTGAGAATGATCTTCTTAACCAGTTTATTCTTGAGTGCTCTCACGGCCAGGGCAACGGCTGTATAGGTTTTACCGGTACCTGCCGGTCCGATGGCAAACAATATATCATTACGGTCGATCTCCTTCACCATCTTTTTCTGGTTCTGCGTGCGCGCTCGAACGGTCTTGCCATTTGGACCGAATACAAGGATATCGTTAGGATTCCGGTCTACAAAATTGTCGATCGTCTCAGCATCATCACCACCCAGAATCTGCTCAAAATAATTCTCACTCATATGACCATTCCTCTCGAGGTACTGGATGATGAGCTCGATTTTTTCTTTTGCATTTTCGATCTGTTCGGGAGAGCCACTGAGTTTTACCTGGGTGCCGCGGCTTAAGATCTTTAGGAGGGGAAATTTTTTCTTTAAAATATCAAGTTTGCCATTGTTAACACCGAAGAATTCTAAAGGGTTAACGGTTTCGAGGTTAATAATCGTCTCTGTCAAATCGGGTAAGTTTTAGGTTCACAATAGTCATGCTGCGGGTAGATTGATTCAGCATGCACTAATTCCATCGCTATCGAATCAAATATAATCATTCAACACTCGTATAACGTAAAATTACTTATTAACAGCATGTGGAAAGTGTTAATTTTTTTTTCTGGATTCAGGATTCAGGATTCAAGATTCAAGATTGGATTGCAGTTTGGTCTAAGAGAAAATCTTTCCTGAATCCTGAATCCTGAATCCTGAATCTTGAATCTTGAATCCTGAATTAAAACCTTGCAACAATCTTAAAATTCACGAGTCTCGGTGTGAGCCTCTGCGGAATCGCGAATATCGTGTTGGAGAAATCTTTCACAAAGAAGTAGGAGATGGTATTTGCCCTATCGAACAAATTAAATACTTCGAAGCTGGCCCAGATACTTTCAAAGGAACGGAATGGGCTATGGCTACCCCGGCGCATCTTTTCACTGTCGAGCAAAAGCGCGCTGAATCCAATATCTGCGCGGATATAAGGTTCAATGATCAGGGCATTCCTGTACTTCACGCTGTTCGGCACATTGTAAGGCATATTGCTTCCATAAATGAAATTCAAATGCACTTTGAAATTCTTATTTGTACTGAGATAGTCCTGGAAGAATAAACCAAAAGTGATCAGCCTGTCTGTGGGACGGCGAAGCCAGCCTACATCCACGCGCGCGCTGTCAACCGCAACCTGGTCGTCTGTTTTCGAATTGATCAATTCACCCGAAGAATTGTAATAGTTGTAGTAGTGATCATTGTCAAGGTTCTCGCGGGTCCTCATGATGCCCAGGCTCACAAAACTCTCCGCGTCCTTAACCAATTCGCCGAACAATCTCATTTCTATTCCGGTCGCATAAGCCTTTGCACTGTTTTCACCATAATACTGAATACTTACATTGTTCAGGTCGTAAGGAACTACATCTCTCATGAGCTTATAGTAAGCCTCGGTGGAAAGACGGAAGGGGCGTTCCCAGGCTTTGAACTGGTAGTCAGCACCAGCCACAAACTGCCAACTCTTTTGCGCAAGCACCGATTCATTCACACTGCCATCATACCTTCTCATCTCACGATAGAAGGGAGGCTGGTGATAGGCGCCTGCAGCAAGTTTCAGCACCAGGCGTGGATTCCAGGTGGGGTTCCATGAAAATTGCAAGCGTGGTGAAACAAGAAATTGTTTGTTCAGTGCATTGTAGTTGAATCGAACACCCGCCTGCATCGTCAGCCCGAATGAATCGTTCAGTGCTATATTATCCTGAATATAGCCTGAAAACTTATTGATGTCGAGGTCTGCCGCTGATTTAATGTATTTACTCAACGTGATGCTGGCAGGATTGTAGGGCAAATTATAGCCAGCGGAATCCTGCGCTTCCCAGTTATTGAGTTTGTCTTGAATCAATGTCTTTTCTACGTCAACACCCCATTGAAAGAAGTGCCTGCCGGCATCATAACTGCCTTTGTGTGCAATATCATAGTCCTGGATGTTTAGATGGTTCCTGCCGAAGGTTTGGTAGTCGCCAGCGCCAAGCGGATTTACAACGGTACCAAAAGTGGAATGGCTTCGATCAAAGTCCCTTTCACCAAACAGATAGGCGCCTTCTATATCATAATTCTCCTGCTCATCGTCTTCATAACGACTAATCTGCCATTTGAATTTGAGTTTCCTGTTTATTTGTTGAATAGCAGAGAGCCCAAACATATTGGTCCGATACCTGTCTTCTTCTCGCCCGTCGAAGAAAATATCCAATCCCAGGTTTGCACTGAAAAATGGGGAGAATACCGATGTAGTGAGTTGAGAGGTTTCCGGTATCATCGTGAATTTCGTGCGCGAAATATTTCCGAGCAATTCGAATTGCCATTTCCTGGAAACTTGATAGGTGAATACCGCCTGCAGATCGGTTGACGATGGAATATAACTGCCTTTCACTTCCTGCGAACTGAGCAAACTCCTGTTGCTGCGATTTCTGAGCCCCACCAGGTAGGTAAACTTATTGTTGCCCGATGTGCCCTCGAGGTGGAAACCCTGCTCGAGCAAACTGATGTAGGCGGAGCCGCCAAAAGATTTTGGCTTTTTGTATTGAACGTCCAGAACGCTGCTCATTTTATCACCGTAGTGAGCCTGGAATCCGCCGGTATAGAAACTAACCTTACCCGTAAGTTCCGGATTGATGAAGCTAAGACCTTCCTGTTGGCCACTCCTTACGAGATAAGGTCTGAACACCTCGAAATCGTTCACATAGATCAGGTTCTCGTCGAAGTTTCCGCCTCTTACTGAGTATTGGCTGGTGAGTTCATTGTTGCTGCCAACTACAACCTTGATCAGGCTCTCTACGCCCCCCGTTGCTGAAGGGATGACGATCGCATTTTTCGGATTGATACGAACGAGTCCCACTTCTTTGCGTTCGCGTTGATCGCTCACAACCACTTCCTGCAACACTTTTCCACCCTTCTCCATTTTGATCACGACGTGCTCTTCCTCCTTGTCGCTGAGGTAAAAATTTCTTTGTTCTGTGGTATAACCGGTATATGAAAACACGAGCGCGAAGGCCTTGTCAACGGGTACCCTGATGCTGAATCTTCCTGAATCGGTTGTAATCACCCCTTTTGATTGGCCGAGGATGGTAATACTGACTTTGGGCAGTGGATTTTCATTTTCATCCAAAACCTTACCTGAAACCGTAGCCGACTTTTTTTGTGCGAAAAGAAGAACCGTGAAGAAAAGGAAAAAGATGGTTATGACCAGTTCTCTTGCAGGCATCAGAGGAATAATGGCTTTCAGCGCCACGCTGTTAATGTGGATTACTTAAGCTTTTTGAGTTGAGCAATTGTCTTTTTCGGGTCCTTGGATTTGAACACGGTATTACCCGCAACGAGTACATGAGCGCCGGCCTCAACGATTGACTTCGCATTTTCGAGCGTTACGCCTCCGTCGATTTCAATCAGGACCGGAAGTTTAAGCGCATCAATTTTTTTGCGAAGAATCCGGATCTTTTCCAGGGTATGGGCTATGAAGGTTTGTCCTCCAAAGCCCGGGTTCACGCTCATTAAATTCACCACATCCACATCTGCCAGAATATCATCCAGCATAGAAATGGGTGTATGCGGATTCACTGCCACGCCTGCCTTACAGCCCAACGCCTTAATTTGCTGAATATTCCGGTGAAGGTTCGGACAAGCTTCGATGTGAACGGAAATGATATCTGCCCCGGCCTTTTTGAAAGCTTCCACCAGGGATCCGGGTTCTTCAATCATAAGATGTACGTCGCAGGTCTTTTTCGTGGCCTTTCGAATATGTTCGATTACCGGTATACCATAGCTGATATTTGGTACAAAGCGGCCGTCCATTACATCCAGGTGGAACCAATCTGCCTCACTTTGGTTGAGCATTTTGCAGTCGGCCTCCAGGTTCAAAAAATTTGCAGAGAGCAGGGATGGGGCGATGATGGGCATGAAGGAATTTAAAATTTAAAATTAGAAATTCAAAAGTAAAGTAATTAAGAGGTATTGGGTATTGGGTATTGGGTACTGGGAAAAAAGATACCGTATACCGTATACCTTATATCCAATACCTTATTTAAGTCTCTCCAATGCTTCAGCAGCTTCCTTATACCTGGGATCCAACCCAAGGGTCTTCTTATAATTATCGGCTGCCAATTCTTTATTGCCCATCGCCTCGTAACAACGGCCCAACCAGAAATAGGCATCAGTATTCGTATTGGACACATTGTTGGCTCGATGCAGTGTTTTCAGGGCATCTTCATATTTCTTCTGGTCAAATTGAATGATTGCCTTTTCAATATACGCATCCATGAACGTATAGTCATGAACAATACATTCATCGAATTGCTTTTCAGCCTGAGTGGGGTCATTGATATTAGAATAATACACGCCTTTGAGGAAACGGGCACGCGTAACCGCCTGCGGATTTTCGGGGAGTTGCATGATCTGGTCTGCTAACCTCAGGCATTCCGGATCTTCCCGGTTGGCCAGCAAAAAAGTTAACTCCAGTGCCGGTTCTATAAACATGGGTGCCCTGGCCAGGGCAGCTTTCAGACTACTGATGGCACCCACTGTATCAGCGCTTTTTTCCAGGAGTATACCCCGCTGGTACCAGAATACCGGGTTCGAACTGTCAATTAGGATGAGTGAATCGGTTTGGCTGAGAGCCTGTTTGAATTGACCATTATTTGCAAGGGCTTCAACCAGCCTGTATCGGATTCCGATCGAATCCGGTGATTGACGCAATGCTTCTTGCAGCGCCTGCACTGAAGCGGACAGGCTGTCGGCGGAGTTCAATTTTGAATCCGATTTGGGTGAATTGTTGCAAGAGAAAATAAGGATGAAAAAAATGAATATGACGCGAGACCATAATAACTTCATGTTCCAAAGTTAAGGGCTGAATTGAATTGAGGAAAGGAAGCAACGAAAAACTAATGACAAATCCCTGACAATCCCGCCATTGGCCAAAAATAACTTTGCCTCCTTTAAAGCAATTTGTTCATGAAGAAATTAATCGTCCCCGCGATCTTTGTATTTGCCATCGTAATTAGCGCCTTGAAAACGCACTCACAACCTGCTACGTCCAAAACAAATGTTGAGGACACCATTCATTTTCCCGATGAAAAGCATTTCGCCAATGTGCGCCAACTCACGTTTGGTGGCGATAATGCCGAAGCCTATTTCAGTTTTGACAGCAAGTGGTTGATCTTTCAGCGTACCAATCCGAAAGAAGGATTAAGCTGCGATCAGATGTTCATTGGTAAAGTGCCCGGGGTCAATGAAAAATTTGAACCGCATATGATAAGTTCAGGCAAAGGCAGAACAACCTGCGGGTTCTTTACAAAAGATGGCAAGCATATCATCTATGCATCTACCTTCCTTGGTGGGGATAGTTGTCCGCCGATTCCGGACCGAAAGAAATATGGAAATAAATACATCTGGCCGCTGTACTCCAGCTTCGACATTTTCATGGCAGATGTGGATGGAAAGAACATTAAACGCCTCACCGACACACCAGGATACGATGCTGAAGGAACGCTGTCTCCTGATGGAAAGAAAATGGTGTTCACTTCGGTGAGAGATGGCGACCTTGAATTATACATCATGGACCTGGCGACAAAAAAGACGAAACGCATCACCCATCACCTCGGCTACGATGGCGGCGCGTGGTTCAGTCCGGATGGCAAGAAGCTCATTTGGCGGGCCTCGTCTCCCAAGACGGCAGAAGAAATAAAGGAGTACAAAGATTTTCTCGCTGAAAACCTCGTAGCTCCAACCAACATGGAGATTTGGGTTGCCAATGCGGATGGAAGCAACGCTCACCAAATTACTTCCTTTGGTCAGGCCAATTGGGCCCCGGCATATTTACCGGACAGTAAACGCATCATCTTTGCTTCCAACCAGGAATATAAGCGGGGCTTCCCCTTTAATTTGTATACCATCAACGAAGACGGGAGCGGGCTCACCAAGATTAGTCGGGACAAAGGCTTCGACGCATTCCCGATGTTTTCTCCGGACGGTAAGAAATTGGTCTTCTGTTCCAATCGCAACAATGGCGGAACGAGAGATACGAATATTTTTATTGCCGACTGGGTTGAATAAAGAAAAACAGGTATCATGATCAGGAACTATTTCAAAACTGCAGTCCGGAATCTTCTTCGCAACAAAGGCTATTCCTTTATTCATATCATTGGGCTAAGTCTTGGACTCACAGCAGCCATATTGATTGTATTGTACGTGAAGGACGAACTGAGCTTCGATCGTTTCCACGAGAATGCAGATTTGTTATATAGAGTGGATCGAAAAATCGTGCGGGACAATGGGAATGTTGACAATAGCGGATACACGGGTAATTTCCAGGGTCCCAGGTTTTCAGAATCGATTCCCGAAATCAAAGGTTTCGTCAGATTTCAAAATGGTCAGACAGATATTAAAATAGGAGACAACATCTTTTCCGAACCGGTTAGGCTAGCCGACGCAAATTTCTTTTCAGTCTTTTCATTTCCGCTTGTTGAAGGCAATGGCAATACTGCATTGAGTCAACCCCGCTCAGTTGTGTTGTCGGAATCCATGAGCAGGAAATTGTTTGGCAGTGTGGATGCAATGGGGAAGACGATCATGTTTCGCAAGGGAGATGGATTTTCTCCCTACCTGGTTAGCGCGGTAGCTAAAGATTGTCCGGCGAATTCATCCATCCAATTCAATATTCTTTTACCTCTTGAGATTTCGACCCAGGATCAAAACGAAAATGAGGCTTGGTTTCATTTCTTCCTGACAACTTTTGTTTTGCTGAAACCCGGCTCCGACATTCACCGTGTGAACCAGAAAATGGACCGGGTTTTTCTTTCTGACGCGCGCGAATCCATAAAGATGATCAAGGAGAAATATGGCGTCAAAGACTTGGGTCTTTCCTATTTTCTCCAGCCCATGTCGGAAATCCATCTCAGCAGGAAGGTTCCTTCCGACGGCAGCCTGGCTAACAGCAGCAATCCGGTATATTCTTATTTACTTTCTGCCATAGCACTTTTCATACTGCTGATTGCATGCGTCAATTTCATCAATCTATCGGTTGCGCATTCCCTGAAACGCGCAAAAGAAATCGGCATTCGAAAAGTGATGGGAGGCAGCCGGCAACAATTATTGGTTCAGTTTCTTGGGGAGTCTTTGCTGCTCTGCCTGGGTGCCATCGTGCTGGCATTTGCATTGATGATACTGATCCTCCCCATTTTTAATCAACTTGCCGATAAATCGCTTTCGCTGTCTTATTTGGTCGACTGGAAGCTGATTTTGGAACTTGTTGCCTTGTTCTCGCTCACAGTTTTCCTGGCAGGCTTTTATCCTGCACTTGTGTTGTCGGGTTTTAATCCGGTTCAAACTTTGTACAAGAGATTCTCGATGGGTGGCAGGTCCCGGATGCAAAAATCGCTGGTTATTTTACAATTCACACTTTCATCCTTTCTCATTATTGCAACGCTTGCCATTTCTTCCCAATTCAGCTTCCTCACCACGCAGAAGCTGGGATATGAAGACGAGAATCTCCTGGTCGTGAACCGGTTTGAAAGCACAAGAAAAGATGCAGCGCTGTTTAGATCTGAATTGATGAAAAATACTTCCATCGTTGCTGTTGCACCAAAAAACAATGGCTTTGAAGGCAACACCGTAAAAGTGGATGGAGATGTTAAAGTGAATGTAACTGTGGAAACTGTGGATGCTTTGTTTCTCGATCTGATGAATGTGCCCATCATTGAGGGCCGGAATTTTTCGCCTGAGTTTCCATCCGATTCTTCTAAATCCATTTTGGTGAATGAAGCGTTTGTAAAAGAAGCAGGATGGCGAAATCCAATTGGAATGCAGGTAGGAACATTTGAAGACAAGAAATATACAGTTGTGGGAGTTGTGAAGGACTATCACTACAGGCCCATGACGGAAAAAATCGGACCTCAGCTTTTTACCATGAATCCAAACAACAATTTTGGTTCATTTTATATTAAAATCAGGCCGGGATCAGAGACAGCGGCCGTGAATTTTATTCAGAGCACTTTCAGAAGCTTATTTCCCTTAAGTGCGTTTGATTACAATTTTGTGAAGCAGGATAACCAGGCTTCTTACAGGGAAGAGGCGAGGTGGAAGAAAATTCTATTCTTAGGGTCGATGCTCACCATTTTTATTTCATGCATCGGTCTTTATGGTTTATCGGTTTTTTCGGCTGAAAAAAGAAGAAAGGAGGTTGGAATCAGAAAGGTGTTGGGGGCAAGCGCCAGCAGGGTCGCCTATGTGTTGTCGCTTGATTTTGTAAAACTTGTATTGATATCCCTGGTCATTGCCATCCCGCTGGCGTGGATGGCGATTGACAGATGGCTGGAGAATTATCCTTACCGCATTTCCCTTTGTGGCTGGCTGTTTGCTGGCGCTGCCATGATGGTTATAGGCATTGCGTTGGTAACGGTGAGTTTCCAGTCGGTTCGTGCTGCACTGTCAAACCCTGTAACCAGCCTTCGCTCAGAGTGAGCTTCGGCTGGCGAAGCCAGCCATATCTCTGTTCGAGCTTTGATTTTTTGCCTACATTTATCCTTAAATCCTCACGTACATGTATAACGGCTTGCTTTACGTACATAGCCTGCTTCGATGGGTTGTCCTGATCTTATTGATCATTACGCTCGTTCAATCATTCTCTGCCAAAAAAGATCCTGGCTCAGCAAAGGGATTGCAGAAAACCAGCTTATTCCTGCTGATTGCTGCGCACACCACATTTGTGATCGGGTTGTATCTGTACTTTTTTGGCGACCTGGGATTCAAATTAATTCTGAATTCCAGCTTCGGGGAAGTGATGAAAAATAAAGCTGCACGATTTTGGGCCGTAGAACATATCACGGGTATGCTGATTGCCGTTGCCATGATCACCGTTGCCAGGAGAAAAGTAAAGGGACTTGCTTTTGGAGCTGCAGCATGGCTCTACCTATTGGCGCTCCTTTTTATCCTGGCTACTGTACCCTGGCCATTCCGCGAACTCGTGGGTAGGCCGCTGATCTAGGGAGCTTTCATCAGCCTGATAAATTCCTTCATTTCATCCATCGTACCCATACTCACGCGGCCATATTTCCCGGTGGGGTTGTTCATGGAGCGAACAATGACTTTCTTTTTCAACATCTCTTCTGCGAAATCGCCAGGAAAATTTCCCATTTCGAAAAACATGAAGTTGGTGTGAGAAGGAGTGACTTTGTATTTGAGTTTCGAGAGTTCGTCGTAAGTATACTGCCGGGCCGCCGCGTTTTTTTGTTTGCACATTTGGCGATGGGCTTCATCCTTTAAACTTGCCAGGGCAGCAGCTTGCGACAACACGGTAACGCCCACTTCAGTTTCATCAAAAACTTCATCGTGTAGTTTTTTAACCAGCGCCGGATGCCCCATGGTGAACCCCACGCGCATGCCTGCCATAGCATGAATTTTGGAGAAGGTGCGCATCACCAGGATATTCTGGTTGTCGTGTATCAAACTCAGCATCGACACATTGTCTGGCGCATCCAGAAAATCTATATAAGCTTCATCTATCAGGACCGTCGTTTTCTTTGAAGCCTCCACACAAAAATCTCTCAGCTGATTTGGATGAACGATGGTGGCTGTGGGATTAGCTGGATTGCAGATGTATACCAATTGTGTGTCAGGTGTAATGGCGCTTAGCATGCCCGGCAGGTCGTGAACCTTTTCGGGCGTTAGGGGAACTTCAATCACTTTTGTACCCAGTCTTTTTGCGGTGCCTGGTAAAATGAAAAATGTCGGAATGGCGGTTACCAGGTTTCCTTTGCTGTAGTAGTGAGCAAATAGGTCCAGCGCCATGCCGGATCCGGGGGTGATCAATAAATTTTCTTCAGCGATATTGTAATAATCACCCAACTCTTTTTTGAAATTGCGAACCGATGCCACGTTGAAAGGGTATCGGTTGGCAACACCCAGGTGAGCGATGATGGCTTCTTTGGCTTTGGGGGAAATACCGTAAGGATTTTCATTTGAACCCAGGTTAATGAGACCATTTTCAGCACCAAAGCTGCGGGGAAGTCGTTCTTCATTACCCAGCGAATGGAGGTTAAGCCCAAGTCCGAAAGCAGCCAGAGTGCCCTGTTTGAGCCAGTCACGACGGGTGGAAGTATAATTCTGCATACAATTGGTTTTGATGTTTAAAAGCTACGGAATTTTTAAGTCCTTTTCAACCCGACTTATCAACTTAATATCACCTCGGGTTTAGTTCTATCACCTCACAATTTTTCATCTCCTTTCCCTCAATCACAAACCTGATCACTGTTCTCTGTTTGTGCCAGCCCTGTTTGCCAGCTGCACCGGGATTCATATGTAAGCAGTGGAACTTTTCATCATAGATGACTTTCAGAATATGTGAGTGCCCGCATATAAACAATTGTGTTTGCTGTTTAGTCAGTTCTGCCTTTACTTCAGTTGCATACCGGCCCGGATAGCCGCCGATGTGTTTCATGAACACGTTCACATCTTCGGCTTTCCATCTTATTTCTTCCGGATAAACTGCGCGAACTTCAGGACCGTCGATATTTCCATATACTCCCTTCAAGGGTCTGAATTGCAATAGCTGGTTAGCAAGGGTAAGGTTTCCGAAATCACCAGCATGCCAGATCTCATCACAATTTTCAAAGTGTTTGAATACGGCGTCGTCAAGAAAACCGTGCGTATCAGATATGAGCCCTATTCGGATCAAGTTTACCAGTTAACCCGTTAACCGGTAAACTGGTAAACCGGTTAACTAGTATGTTATTAATTGATAGGAATTGTTACAAATTACTATTCCGCCCAACTCATCGTGTAATTTGGATTTTCAATATCCAGCGCATCCACGGTTAGTTGCAGGGGATGAAACGTGTCTACCATCACCGCCAATTCTTTTGTTTCCTTTGCGCCGATGCTTTTTATAACGGCGCCCGGATGCGGTCCGTGGGGGATACCACCCGGATGCAGTGTCATCATGCCTCTCGTCACATTTTTCCTGCTCATGAAATCGCCGTCAACATAATAAATTAACTCATCGCTGTCGATATTGCTGTGGTTGTATGGCGCGGGAATGGCCTGTGGATGATAATCGAATAGACGCGGAACAAAAGAGCAAACCACAAAATTGTGAGCGTCGAATGTTTGGTGCACGGGCGGCGGCTGATGGACCCGCCCGGTGATGGGTTCAAAATCGTGAATGGAAAATGCGAAGGGATAGCAATAACCATCCCAGCCGACGATGTCGAATGGATGATGTCCGTAATGGATGCCATACATGCGCGCTTTCTTTTTTGTCTGGATCAGGAAATCACCGCCCTGATCGATGGTGAGCAATTCTTTCGGTCCTCGGATATCCCGCTCACAATAGGGCGCATGCTCGAGCAGCTGGCCATAAGGGCTGAGATAGCGTTTAGGAAATCGGATCGGGCTAAAAGACTCAACGATGAGGAGCCGGTTGCGTTGGTCAGTAAAATGAACTTGATAGATCGTTCCGCGGGGAATCAGCAGGTAATCACCATAGCCAAAATCCAAACTCCCATACATGGTTTGCAGGGTCCCGCTGCCTTCGTGCACGAAGAGTAATTCATCTGCGTCGGCGTTCTTATAAAAATAATCCTTCATGCTGTTCCGTGGCGCGGCCAGCGTAATCATGCAATCGTTATTCACCAGGATGGGTTTTCTGCTTTGCAGGTAGTCCTCGGTTTCCTGGATTTTGAAACCGTCGAAACTGCGGTGTTTAAGCATTTTTTCTTCGGCAATCCTGGGTGACCAGTCAACCGGCTCATCCGTTCTGATGATTTCGGTGGGTGGGTGGCAGTGGTAGAGCAGGGAATAATCGTTGGAAAAACCTTCGGTACTAAAAAGTTGTTCGGCATACAATTCGCCGTCGGGCTTGCGGAATTGGGTATGGCGTTTGTGCGGGATGGTTCCCAATTGTCTATAATATGGCATGCTATAAAGTTAAGGAATTAGGTATTGGGTATTGGGTATTAGGAGTTATGCCCAATACCCAATACCTAATTCCTAATACCTTATACCTAATAATAAAACTTTTGTAAATTAGAACATTATAAAAAACCATCTGCCATATGATAAAATTTCATGAGTTAAAAGTCGGCGACATTGTGTACGCCAATTACGAAGGCAAGCGGTGGGAAGGGGAAGTGGTGGAGCTTAACCGCGACGATAAGCAGGTTTGCGTAGATACCGGCGTTCAGCAATTCTGGTTCAGTCCGGAGGATCTTAGCGCCTTACCTCTTACGGAGAAGCAACTGCTCGACTACAATTTTGAAAGGCATTTGAATGGGGATGGAGCGGTCAAATATATGAAGGGAGCATTCAGGATCCAGGTTCCCAAGCCCGGGGATTTTTCAGATATGGAAATATGGTACCGGGAAGACCGGAGGCATATCAGGGAGGCAATCCCCTTCCATGAACTGCAAAATCACTACCTGCAAATGACCAAAATACACCTCACAAAAGACTAAAAATCAGCAGAAAACATATAAATTGCGAGCTGGCTCGAAGATTTCCACAAAAAACGGGAATTTTTCCCCATTATTTTCCTACTTAGCTGGATTTCACCTATCTTTGCGCTCCCAAAATCAATATGGCTAAACAAGCACTCATTAAACAAGACGGGACAATTCTGGAAGCTTTGTCGAACGCTATGTTCAGGGTGAAATTGGAAAACGGTCATGAAATTCTGGCGACCATCTCAGGAAAAATGAGAATGCACTACATCAGAATTTTGCCGGGTGATAAGGTAGGTGTTGAAATGAGCCCATATGATTTGTCGAGGGGAAGAATCATATTCAGGTACAAATAATAAGTCATGAAAGTAAGAGCATCCATCAAGAAAAGAAGTGCCGATTGCAAGATCGTGAGGAGGAAAGGCAAATTGTATGTGATCAACAAGAAGAATCCCCGTTACAAACAACGCCAGGGATAATCGTGATCCTTTGCCTAACAAAAAGCATTCATCATTTAATATAGAAATATGGCTCGTATTGCCGGTATAGATTTACCAAAGAACAAAAGAGGAGAAATCGGTCTGACCTATATCTATGGAATTGGCCGTTCAACGGCTCGTTATATCCTGGACAAAGCAGAGATTACTTACGATAAAAAAGTAAGCCAGTGGAATGACGAAGAGCTGAACGCCATCCGTAACACCATTACCAATGAATTCAAAGTTGAAGGTCAGCTACGTTCCGAGGTTCAGATGAGCATTAAGCGTTTGCTGGATATCGCCTGCTATCGCGGATTGCGTCATCGTAAAGGTTTGCCGGTTCGCGGACAACGTACGCGCACCAACAGCCGAACCAGGAAAGGTAAACGTAAGACCGTTGCCGGCAAGAAGAAGGCAGCCAAGAAATAGTAATTAGATAGCGGCGCCAGATATCCGCTCTGTTGCGGAAGTAGGGCCGAAGTTTTTAAAATAAAGACTACCTCGTTAATCGATTATGGCAAAAGCACAACAGCCCAGCGCCAAAGCTGCGGCCAAGAAAAGAGTGGTGAAGGTTGACTCCTATGGCGACGCTCATATCACCGCAAGTTTTAACAACATCATTATCAGTCTTACCAATAAGAGCGGTCAGGTCATTTCCTGGAGCAGCGCTGGTAAGATGGGTTTCAAAGGTTCTAAAAAGAACACTCCTTATGCGGCACAGATGGCGGCTACCGATGCAGCTCGTGTTGCATTTGATGCAGGGATGAAAAAATGTGATGTTTACGTAAAAGGACCTGGCGCCGGACGCGAGAGTTCGATCCGCGCGATCGCCAACAATGGTATTGAAGTGGTAATGATTAAAGACGTTACACCTTTGCCGCATAATGGATGTCGTCCTCCTAAGAAGCGAAGAGTATAGTAAAGTTGACGGGTTAACCAGTTGACTGGTTATCCGGGAAACTCATTTCATAACAAGGACTCACGATTCAGTTTTATGATTTTTTCATAATCGTGTGTCGAAACTAAAAAATCAGGTTAAAAGCTATGGCACGTTACACAGGTCCAAAGACCAAGATCTCCAGAATTTTCGGTGAACCCATTCTGGGCAACGGAAAATATCTCAACAAGAACAGCAATCCTCCCGGTCAGCACGGTGCTCAGCGCAAGCGTAAGACATTGGGTGAATATGCCCTTCAGCTTCGCGAAAAGCAAAAGGCAAAATACACGTACGGTGTATTGGAGAAGCAATTCCGCAACACGTTTGAAGAAGCTTCACGCCGGAAGGGTGTAACAGGTGAAAACCTGATCAAATTACTGGAAGCAAGGCTCGACAACGCTGTTTATCGCATGGGTATCGCACCTTCGCGTCCTGCAGCCCGTCAGCTGGTTGCTCACAAACACATTACCGTAAACGGTGAAGTCGTGAATATTCCTTCTTTTTCACTGAAACCCGGCGATAACGTGGGTTTGAAAGAGAAGAGCAAAGCCAACCAGGGCATCACGACCCAAAGCCGTGGCAAGAATCCAAAGTTCAACTGGCTGGATTGGAACGAAGCAGATGGAAAAGGAACTTTTATTGCTTATCCGGAAAGGGAAAGTGTTCCTGAAAATATCAAGGAACAATTGATCGTGGAATTGTACAGCAAGTAATCCGGTTTAGCAGGGTGAGCATTCACTCGTCAATCTTCAAATTAAAATCTGAAATAGATAATGGCCATTTTAAATTTTCAGAAACCAGACAAGATCGTGTTGCAGAAAGCGACCGATTTTGAAGCTCAATTTGAGTTTCGTCCACTTGAACCCGGCTATGGGGTAACCGTTGGCAACGCCTTGCGCAGGGTGTTGCTGAGCTCTTTGGAGGGTTATGCTATTGTAGGGATCACCATCGAGGGTGCTGAGCATGAATTTGCCACACTCAAAGGTGTAACGGAGGACGTTACTGAAATCATTCTTAATCTTAAACAGGTTCGCTTCAAGAAGATCGTTGATCACGAAGTGGGCCAGGAAAAGATCAGCCTTTCTATAAAGGGCAAAAGCGAATTTACCGCAGCTACCATTGGTGAGGGCACCGCAACTTTCCAGGTAATGAATCCTGAATTGCTGATCTGCACCATGGATCCTTCTTCCCGTTTCAATATTGAAATTACGGTTGCAAAGGGACGTGGTTATGTACCTGCTGAAGAAAACAAGGTGAAAGACGTTCCCTTCGGTTACATTCCCACAGATTCCATTTTCACACCCATTAAGAATGTGAAATATGGTATCGAAAATACACGTGTGGAACAACGCACCGACTACGAAAAGCTGATCATGGAAGTGAGCACCGATGGTACCATCCATCCGGAAGAAGCCGTAAAACAAGCTTCACGCATCCTGATTCAGCACCTGATGATCATCACCGATGAAAACATCACATTCGACAACAAGGAAGAAAAGAAAGAAGACCTGGTTGACGAACAAACGCTGCAATTACGCAAGATCCTGAAGACGCCGTTGGAAGACCTCGATCTTTCTGTACGAGCCTTCAATTGCCTGAAAGCTGCAAAAATTAATTCTCTTAGCGAGCTGGTTCAATACGAGCAGGAGGACCTGATGAAGTTCCGCAACTTTGGACAGAAGTCTTTGAGCGAAATCGAACAGGTATTGAGCGAGCGTGGTCTGCACTTCGGTATGGATCTCAGCAAGCTTAAATTAGACGACGAATAATATCTCATCATACCGATATTCTGTAATTCCTGACACGGTACAGGATATCTCGTCGGTCCCGACACGAAATGTCTGGGCTGGGACGAACTAAATCTAAAAGTCATGCGTCACGGAGACAAAATCAAAAACCTCAGCAGAACCGCTTCCCACAGGAAGGCCCTGTTGAGCAATCTGGCTTCACAGTTGATCGCTCACAAGAAAATTGTGACGACTGTAGCAAAGGCAAAAGCGCTTCGCGTTTATGTTGAACCGCTGATCACCAAAGCAAAGGAAAATACCACGCACCAGCGTCGTGTGGTGTTTAGTTACCTGCAGGACAAAGAAGCAGTGACTGAATTGTTCAGCACCGTTGCAGAGAAGATTGCAGGGCGTCCCGGCGGATATACTCGTATCATCAAATTGGGAGCACGCGTAGGTGACAATGCGGAAACGGCTATGATTGAGTTGGTTGATTTCAACGAAATTTATGGCAAGGGCAAAGGTGAAGCCGCAGCTCCTGCTAAAAAGACCCGCCGTTCGGGAGGAAAGAAAAAATCTGCAACTGCTGAGGCAAAAGCTGAAGAGACAACTGCAGATGTTGCTGAAACGCCTAAGGAAGAGAAGCCGGCGAAGGAAGCAAAGCCAAAGAAAGAAGCAAAACCCAAAAAGGAAAAATAAATTGACTTTCTTCCAAACATATCAGGCAGGACTTGTGAAGAGTCCTGCTTTTTTTTGCCCTGCAGGCCTTGTGGCGCGCCCCGCCGAGGCGGGGCGCGCCAGATATGGTAATTTTTCATTTTCTTTGCAAAATTTTTAATTTATAGAATCCATGTCAATGCCCACACAAAAGCCCGCAGTATTGATCCTTCAAGATGGCCATGTTTTCAACGGAAAGGCATTCGGAAAGATCGGCACAACAACGGGGGAAATTTGTTTTAACACCGGTATGACGGGCTACCAGGAAGTGTTCACCGATCCCAGTTATTATGGGCAGGTGATCATCATGAACTCGGTACACGTAGGGAATTATGGTGTGAAAGCAGCCGACGTGGAGAGCAGTTCAGTAAAAATCAAGGGGCTTATCGGGAGGAACCTGGAAGAGCGTTATAGCCGTTTCCAGGCCGAACATTCGCTGCAACAATACCTGGAGCAACAAGGCATCGTTTCGATTGAAGACATCGATACACGGGCACTTGTAACGCATGTTCGCACTAAAGGAGCAATGAACTGCATCATCTCTTCAGATAACCTGGATGTTGAATCACTCAAAAAACAACTCGCTGCGGTGCCGTCCATGGACGGCCTGGAGCTTGCTTCGCTTGTGTCAACCCGTGAGGTTTACCAGCTCGGCAATCCGCATTCAAAGATTCGCGTTGCCGTTCTGGATTTCGGGGTGAAGAAAAATATTCTGAATTGCCTGGTAGAGCGTGGCGTCTACGTGAGGGTATATCCGGCAAAAACTTCGCTTGCTGAATTGGAGATGTTCCAGCCGCATGGCTATTTCATTTCAAACGGTCCCGGGGATCCCGCGGCCATGCCCTATGCCGTCCAAACGGTGAAAGATATCCTCAAAACGGGGAAACCGTTGTTTGGGATTTGCCTGGGTCATCAGCTACTCGCGCTGGCGAACGATATTCCTACCTTCAAGATGCATCACGGTCATCGCGGACTGAATCACCCGGTTAAAAACGTGATCACCGGTCTTTGCGAGATCACCACTCAAAACCATGGCTTTGGCGTAGACCCTGTATCAGTTCGGAAGTCAGCCAATACAGAAATCACGCATATCAATCTGAATGATGAATCCATTGAAGGCATCCGTCTAAAAGACAAGCCCGCATTCTCGGTGCAATACCACCCGGAGGCCACGCCGGGCCCGCACGACAGCCGATACCTGTTTGATGATTTTCTGAGCCTGATCAGACAAAAAATGAACTAACCAGGGAAGCTTTTTCCCAAATGAATTCAAAAGTAAAAAGTCAAAATTCAAAAGTTACCAATTTGAATTTTGACTTTTTACTTTTAAATTTTTCCTTCAATTAATTCTTACCGGCTGTTTGAATGATTTCCCAAAGTTTTGTCCAGTCTGGAACAAGGACGACATCTGTACGCCTGTTCTGAGTTCGGCCTTCTTTGGATGCATTGTCGGCAATCGGGTCATATTTGCTGCGACCTGCTGATGTGATTCGGGTGGGATCAATCTTGTAGTGGTCGCGTAATGTGCGAACAATGGTGTTAGCCCTATCTGTGCTTAGGGACCAGTTGTCATAATCACCGCCCTTCTTATAAGAGAGGCTGTCGGAATTACCAACAACAATGACTTTCGCATCTGGATTATCATTCATGATCTGTGCAATCACTTCGAGTGCCTCTTTGCCGCTCTTGCTCAGGTTGCTACTTCCCTTTTTGTAGCTGAGCTTAGCAGGCATCGACACAAACAGCATTCCGTTTTTGGCTGTTACCGTGGCACCAGCGCTGTCCAGTTTCGAAACAGCGTCTTCGGCACGCTTACGCATGTCTTCAAATGACGTGCCTTGTTCAGCGAGGGCCTTGTCGATTTCAGCTTTCCTGGCTGTGATGGCATCTTTGGCAGCCTTGCAGTCTGCAGCTTCTTTCATAGCGGTGGCGTTCTGAGCTTTCAGTTGGTCTACGGTACCATTGCAATCCGTAACGACTTTGTTCAGACTGTCTACACGGCTATGTAATTGGGCGACTTCCGCCTGGGATGCCTTAAACTTTTTGCTGGATACGCAGCTAGCGAAAAATACAGTGCCGCTTACCAGCATGAAAAGGATAAATTTCGGTTTCATATTTGATGTTTTTGATGGAATAAACAAAGTCAGGCTTAAATAGGCGGATCGAACTCTTTGTTCGAGGTTTGGGAATAGACATACGGAAGACAGGACATTGGTGTAGTTCTCAATTCGATTCCCGGGAGGTATGGCAAGAGGGTATCAAAAATAATACCACGCTTGGACTAATGCGCTTTTGGGCCCCAAAAATATAAAGAAGATTTGAATGCCGACGGAGAATAATCATATCCTCCTTCCAAAGTGTATATTTGGAAAATTCCAAGCATGCGGATAGCAATCATTAACGGACCCAACCTAAACCTGCTGGGTACCCGAGAACCCGAAGTATACGGGGGAGAGAGTTTTGAGTTATTTTTTGCGGGCCTTCATAAGAAATTCCCGGCCGTTGAATTCAGCTATTTTCAAAGCAATGTGGAAGGGGAACTGGTTAATGAGTTGCAAAGGGTGGGCTTTGACTATGACGGTATTATACTAAATCCGGCAGGCTATACGCACACTTCAGTTGCCATTGGAGATGCGATTGCTGCGATCAAGACGCCTGTGATAGAGGTTCACATCTCCAATATTAAGGCACGGGAAGAATTCAGACATTTATCCCATGTTTCAGCAAAGAGCAAGGGCTCGATATGCGGACTGGGCCTGAAGGGATATGAGTTGGCCGTGGCTTTTTTTCTAAATGCCTGATACTTACCGGGAGGCATAAACGATATTCAGTCTCAGTACTTCTTCGGGGCCTCCTTCGCCTTGTTCCCAATATTGAATACACGTGAAATGTTGAATCCGAAATGGATATCTCCATCGCCCCATTTGCCGGTGGTGTTGGCGATGTACTGGTTTTCGGCAATACCCGTTGAATTGGTAAACATCAACTGAAATACGTGTCCACCGGTCTCAATATCAAATCCGGCACTGAAGGGATTGACGGTACCCTTCCAAACTTCGCCTACCCTGTAATAATATTCAACGTTGAAGCTCACCCGCCTTGAAAGCTTCTGACGGCCGCCAAATCCAATGGCAAAAATATCATGGGGATCCCCGGGATTGGGTACCAGGTTGTAGTGAACCCAGGTGGGTGATAGCTGGAGTGACAATCCTTCGCTGAATTTTCGCGCAGCAATCAACTGAACTACGTAAGATGTCCTGTTGTTGAAATTGTTCTCAATGGTGGAGTCAAAAAACTGGATGGAGGTAATATACATGCCCGTAAAGCCACTGAGGCTGATTGGGCAGTTCTTCTCGCCCTTCGACTGCCTGAGCAATTTGAATTTCGCAAAGCCATCATAAAGTTTTTCGACGCTGCTTCTGCCTATTCCCACCATCAGCCAATCCGTAATACCATAATCAGCACCAATTCGAATGGTTGCCTGATCCAGACCGAAGAATTCGTAAAGACCACCGTTAATTGTACCGAAGCGGTGCTGGATCTTAATGTCAAGCACGCCCGCGCCAATGTGCTCAACTGAATGAGCGTTGATGAGCCGGGTGGTCTTAAATGTGGCCTTCGCGTATTCTGTTCGGGGCGTTGAGCCCGAATCCACCATTTGCATCAGGCCATTGTCTTTTTTTGGAGCCGTACTATCGGTTACCTGTGCCCGTGAGCTAACGGCAATCAACAATAAAGCGAGTGTTAATACTCTCATGGTTTTTGGTTTCGAAAAATTAATAGATAAGAATTATTATAATTTGGGGTTGAACGTCATCTCGTTTCGTATATGCAATCCACATTTACCTCAACGTCTTTTGAAATTTTGTCGGCAACAACACCCGGGATCGTGATATTGAAGTCTTCCACCCTCAACTTAAATTTCGACGAGGCCGATAATTTTCCACCCTTCACTGTTAGGGTAGCCGGGAACGTTAGTTTTTTCGAGATGCCGTGAATGGTGAGGTCGCCCTCGGCATTGACATTGTAAGTGCCGTCCTTGCTTAAATTCAAATCGCCGAGGTTGGTGAGCTTTCCCGTGAACTGGGCTTTCGGATACTTATCACTTTGCATATAATTTTCATTGAAATGCGTTTCCATCAGGGCCCGCCTGAAATGAAAGCTTTTTACCAGGACATTAAACACCAACTCTCCGGTTTTTGTGTTTAAGGCACTGGAGACTTCATTATTGTTGGCGTCAATATCTTCCAGTGAAGTGCCCGCATGAAATGTGATCCTGCCGGTGCGCGTCATTTGAATGTCTTGTGCACGGACGCAGATTGCAAGCAACAATAAAAAAGATAGTAAAGTGAATTTAGTCCTCATCATTTATAGGGAATTTACTGTAACGGCTAAACGCAATTTCTCTGCGACATAGCGAAATTTTTCTTTATATCTGTGCTAACAAATAACGTAATCGCAGTTGGCAGGGTTGCTTCCCTCAATCACCGTTTGTACAATTAGTATTGGATGATACAATCGCGCAGAACCACGTCAGAGCTGAATCCTGAGCAGAATCCTTTGACCACAACCTGTTCTCCGGATTTCACAGAAGCCTTGTTTTCCTTGAGTGTGCATACCACGCCAAAGAAAGGATCGCTGCTTTTCAGAACCACAACGGGCTTGCCTTCCTGGTTTGTTTTCACTTCAGAGATCACTCCCTGCACTTCAAGGGCTTTGTCGAGATAAATTTTGTTAGCAGCCTGCTCGTCCTTCTGGTAATCAGCAAAAATTTTGGTTGCAGAGACCTGGATTCCCTGCTCGCTTTCGACGTCCCGATGCGGTTTGTTAAACACATAAAAAAAAGCCGCAAGACCGATGAGCAGAATACCGAGCAGCGAGAAAAGGATGAGTTTATACCTGGCTTTCATGTGTTATTCAGAAGTATCCTGCGACCTTCAATCAGGCTAACGAAAAGGAGAGGAATTGGGTTGCCTCCTGGCGATATCAACGCTACAGGGCCGGGTTGTAAAACTTTTGTTATAAAAAGATCCGAAGCATCATTGCAAACCCGGTATCTTCTTTAGGCGTTTCGGTAACCTGGATAATGTGCAGCCCGAATTTTGACCAAACTTTAAAGATGTCCCCCTTCTTGTGTGCAAGAATTGGTTTTTCCAGTTGCGGTATGACAGATCCGCGGGCAGTCCAACCCAGGTCGCCATCTGAAACAACGGCGTTCCTTGGTGAATAGACCCGGTTCATCGATTCGAAATCAGCCGTTCCGGATTTGAGCTTTTTGATGATATTGGTTGCAATGGAATCTGCCACCTTTTTCTTAAAAACGGAAGTGTCAATCAGGATTTGTCTTGCCCTGTAAAAGAGATTGGGCGCTTTTCCCAGTATCTGCACGAGGATATTCTCCCCGGGAAAAGGGCCGTAGACCTTTCTGACTTTCCCGTGATAGGCCAGGCTGTCAGCAATGCCCATGAAATGACTGAGTTTGTAAACCGCAATGGTATCAATCTTATACTTCTTTTTCAGTGTGGTTTTGACGTAAGCGATGGGCTCGGTGGCTTTTTCCAGCTCCGTCTTAACCTTAGGAATGTCGAGCGGCTGAGACCGTCCGAGCTGGCAAAAACACAGGGTAATGATCAATAGGGTGAAAATTCGCATAAACTTCCTTTAGAACGGTAAAAATAAGGGACAGGAGCGATTTGGCCCGGATTTCCACTTTTTTGGCAAGGGCTTCAGGAACATATACTTAAGCGGCACGATTTTCGTTAATTTTATGGGTGCGGATTCTTCGGCACCGCTAAAATCCAGCTCATGAAAGGGATCTCCGTTATTTTGATTCTGCTTACGCTTCAAACACAGGCGCAATGGAAGTCTTACCTGATTTCAATAAAGGGTGACACCATTAACTGTGTGGACAAGAAAGACCTGAAACAGGGGAAATGGGTGCTTCGGACGGAAGAGTTGAGGGGTGAGCCGGGATTTGAGGAAGAAGGCGTTTTTGAAAATGACAAGCGCGAGGGCGTTTGGAGAAAATACAACCTTTCCGGCGACCTCATCGCCCTTAACAATTACAGGTGGGGATACAAAGATGGCAAGCAGCAATATTTCACCATGCTGGGTGACCTGGAGCGAGAGGAGAGTTGGTATGCCGCAGATCCAGAACATCCCATCGACACGGTTGAAGTCCCCGATTTATACAATCCGGGTAAAATAGAAACAAAGATTATCAAACACGAGATCGCAGAGGTGAGGCACGGTACCTGGAAATACTATGATCCCACGACAGGCTTCATCACCAAAACAGAAAAATATTTCTACGGACAATTGGAAAAGGACCTTCTGGGTGGCGGCAATAAACCTGCGGGCACTTCATCCACGGCTACACAAAATTCCACCAGCCCAAACACCAAAAAACCCAAAGAGGTACTTGATTGGGAAAAGAAAAACTCGGGTAAGAAGAAGATCAAGTATAAGGATGGAAGTACTTCAGGGGGGCTTTAGGACGGTGCCTTTCGCTCAAAAAATTTCCTGAAATTAAACAACTGCACGTCTACGGCGCTTCGCCAGTAATCGTCATTATGCTCGCCCGGCCGCTCGGTATAGTCGTGATTGATTTTTAGCTCCAACAATTTTTTGTGGGTCGCACGGTTGACATCGATGAAGAAATCGCTGGTACCACAGTCAAACTGGATCCAGACCTGGTCATTTCTTAATTTCTCAACAAGGTTCACAACACTGTTTTGTGCCCAGTTCTCAGCATGGTCAGTTTCTTCCCCCAGGTCTTTCGAAATACCCCATTTGTCGGGGAAGGGACGAAGATCAAGACCACCACTCATACTTCCCGCCGCGCCAAAAATGTCGGGGTGTTTGATTGCGAGATACAATGCACCATGCCCACCCATACTCAAACCTGTTATGGCGCGCTTTGAGCGATCAGCCATGGTTTTATATTTCTGGTCAACATATAAGGTCAGTTCTTTTGCGACGAAGGTTTCATATTTAACTGAAGTATCAACAGGACTGTCAAAATACCAGCTGTCATATCCTGCATCCGGGCAAACGATCAACATCGGAAATTCTTCCACAGCATTCTTTAATTGCGGTGCAAGCTTGATCCACTGTGCATAGTTTCCACTCCATCCATGCAAAAGGTATACAACCGGGTAATAGTTGGGATAGGTGTAATAATTCTTTGGTTTGATAACTACGCATCGAATGTTTTTGTGCATGGCCGCGCTGTAAACATTAATGGTGTCTATTGTTGCAGCCTTGGCCGTGATGATTGCCAGCACGAGAAAGCAGATTGAAACAAATTGCTTCATGAATACCGAAGTTGATATGATGAATGAAAATTGCTTTTCGTTATTCTTCCATTTCAAATTTCAACGTGTCCGACAGGTTCACCAACACTTTGTCAATTCGATGTCCGTCCATGTCCAGGATCTCGAATGAAAATCCGCGCCAGTCAAATTTCTCGCCAGGCCTCGGGATTTTTTCAACTTTGTGAAGGATAAAACCGGCGAGGGTGTCGAATTCCTGTTCACCCTCATTCATCCAGATCACTTTTTGAAAATGATTCAGAAAATCATAAAAAGGAATCTGGCCGTCTACCAGGTAAGAACCATCAGAGCGTTTGACAATTTCATAGTCCAGGAAGTCCGGCTCGGGGAGTTCCCCCACAATGGCTTCCAAAATATCATTTAGGGTGATCATGCCCAGCATGCTGCCATATTCATCCACGACGAAACAGGAATGTGCTTTCGATTCCTTGAATTTTTCAAGCACCTGGTAAGCCGTGTTGTTCTCAGGGACAAATAGTGCTGGTTTCATGATATCCTTAAAGCGAAGGGTATCATCGGTCACATACAAATCCTTGATCGAAACAATTCCTTTGATGTCGTCGATGTGCTTGTCGCAAATCGGATAAACTGAGTGTGGCTCTGAACTGATCTTGTCTTTGATCATCTCTTCACTCGCTTCCAGGTCGAAAAAGATAATATCACTTCTGTGGGTCATGAGCGATGTAATGTTTCGGTCACCCAGGTGAAATATCCTTTCAATAATTTCCTGTTCTGCTTCATCTATGGTTCCCTGTTCGGTTCCTTCATTGATGATCGCCTTGATTTCCTCTTCCGTTACGGAATTATCTCGCGGGCTCACGTTGAAAAGCTGGAAAAAGAAATTAGAAGTTTTGTTGAGCAGCCACACGATAGGGTAAGTAGCGATGCTCAACCACCTCACGGGCCGCGCCACGATCTTCGCGATTTGTTCGGCTTTCATCATGCCAATGCGTTTGGGAATGAGTTCGCCGAAGACGATGGTCAGGAAGGTGGTGAGAATAACGATGATGGTAGTGGAGATGTCGGAAGCATATCGCTTCAGGAAAGTAATTCTCTCGATGTAAGGTTGAAGATAGTCATTGAATTTTTCACCGATATAAACACCCGTCAAAATAGCGATGAGGGTGATTCCAATCTGGGCGGTTGACAGGAAAATTTCAGGATTTTCTGCAAGTTCCAATGCGCGCCGGGCGCGTTTATCACCCCTGTCTGCCTGGGCCTCCAACCGCGCTTTCCTGGCTGAAACCAGGGCTATTTCAGACATGACAAAAAGGCCGTTCAAAAAGATCAAAACGAGAAGAATAAAGATTGCTGTCATGTTGCACGATTGTCCGCGGCTAAGCTAAGCATTCCGACCTTATTATTAAAAAACCATGCCGCGATGAACCCCAGCCAATAACCTACCACGGCACCACAAAATACATCCAGGGGAAAGTGCACACCAACATACACTTGCGAATATGAAACCAGGAAAGCCCATACAAAGGCAAACCACCACCATTTCGAAATTCTTCCCAGCGTAAAAAATAAAAACGCCGCCATGGCAAAATGGTTTGATGCGTGCGAGGAAACGAAACTGCTGCTCGTTGGACAATAGCTCACAAGAAAGCGTACCTGTTCTGCCCAGTTCGGATCCCGGCAGGGCCTCAACCTGAAAACCATATTCTTGATAAAATGCGCGCTAACGACATCACTCAGTCCTGCCGTGATAAGAAAACTGACGATCCACCACCAGGAACGCCTCCCGAAATTGATGACGACGAATAAGAAAATGAAGATGTAGAAAGGAATCCAGGTATTGGCCTCCCGCAGAAAGGGAGCCAGCGTGTCAAAGGCCGCACTGTGCCAACGTTGATTGATGAATGTGAAAGCCTTATAATCCCAGCTAATCAACCTTCCGCCTAAGCTTGATGGTGCGGATCCCTGTAAGAATATCATGGGGTAAAAATAATTACTATATTTTTAGGGCCCTTATTTAATTGTATTTAATGAATTTCAGACCGGGATTAAGTCGCCTGATGCGGTGGATTCTGCTGCTTTCAATCTTCTTTGTACTGTTATTGCTTTTATTGAGGGCTGCGCTTTATCTCTGGTTTCCACGCCCTGCCAATGGCGCAATCAGTTCCTGGCCCGCTTTTAATCTTGGCTTTCATTACGATATTCGTTGGGTATCGCTGGTTGCGCTTGTAGTGTTGGTGCTTGGAAGCATTCCCATACTGAATCCTTTCAGAAAAAATACTGCGAGAATAATCTGGATGACGGTATTCATGGCGCTCGCCTTTGCCCTGATCATTTTCTATGTATTTGATTTCGGCTATTACGCCTATCTCAGCCAACGACTCAATGCAAGTGCATTAAATTTCCTCAAAGACGCAAAGATTTCCGGCGCCATGATCTGGCAAACTTACCCCGTGCTGAGAATACTCTTGGGGATCCTGGTTTTTCTCGCGCTTATTGGTTGGTTTCTTCGATGGTCTTACCGGATGATTTCAAATTTCCCTGACCCTTCCACACGAACCAGCAGGATCGTAGGTTTTATCGTTGGGTTCCTCCTATTCGGGGTGGCCATTTTCGGACATCTTGGACAATACCCGCTGCGCTGGAGTGACGCCTTCGGACTTGGAAATGATTATGCTGCGAATCTGGCGCTCAATCCCATGGAATCATTTTTCAACACCATGGATTTCCGCAATACGGGTTTTGATGCGGAAGCCGCGCGCAAGTATCAACTGATGATGAGTGGTTACCTCGGCATCAATGTTTCCGGAGATAGTATTTCCTATTTCCGGACGCGCAATCCAAAACCGGTCGTTACCAGCAAGCCCAACATTGTACTGGTCATTTGTGAATCGTTCAGCGCATACAAGAGTTCCATGTGGGGTAATAAACTCAATACCACTCCTTTCTTTAACCAGCTTTGCGAGAACGGAATGTTCTTCGACCGTTGCTTTACGCCTTCCTTTGGCACAGCCCGCGGCGTGTGGGCCACGCTCACGGGTATACCCGATGTGCAGCCTACCCAAACGGCTAGCCGAAATCCTACGATCGTGGATCAGCATATCATCATCAACGACTTCAAAGGTTACGATAAGAATTATTTTCTTGGTGGAAGTACCAGCTGGGCAAATATCCGGGGATTACTTTCCAATAACATTCATGACCTCCGGATTTATGAACAGGATGATTTTGACGCGCCGAAAGTTGATGTTTGGGGAATCAGTGATAAAAACCTTTTCCTGGAAGCCAACAAGATCCTCGCAAAAAAATCAAATCCCTTTTTTGCAGTGATTCAAACCGCGGACAATCACCGGCCCTATACCATTCCTGAAGAAGATCGTGCTGAATTCAAAATGGAGGAATTCCCAATTGATACGCTTCGCGCATATGGATTTGAGAATAACGACGAGATGAACGCGTTTCGCTATACCGATTTTTGTTTTCAGAAATTTATAGAGGCGGCCCGAAAGGAGAAGTATTATGAAAATACGATGTTCGTATTTGTGGGCGACCACGGAATTCCGGGCGACGTCGGGAACCTCTTCCCCAGGCCATGGACAGATCTTCGGCTTGCCAATATGCACGTACCGCTCTTGTTCTACATGCCCGGGAAATTAGCTGCATCCAGAAACAGCCATATCTCTTCACAGGTGGATGTGTTGCCCACGATCGCAGGGCTTTGTGGGATCGCTTATTCAAGTTCCGCGCTGGGCCGGGATCTGCTGGACAGTTCCCTATATCGTGATTCAGACAAGCAATTCGCATTTTTTTATGACCCGGAAATGAAAACCATCGGTGCCGCAAAAGGCGGATACTTTTTCAGAAAACAGATCAATGGAAATGTCGAGAATTTTGTTTCGATCCTGAGCAACGACCCGGTGTTGACTAATGATAGCACAAAATTAAAGCGGGAACAATTGAAGCAATTGGCCGAAGCAACTTATTCTACCGCCCAGTTTATGCTATTCCATAATAAGAAATCGAATTGATTATTTCTTCTTCATTGCAACCATGAGGAGCCGCGGAGACTTGTTGACATCATAAGGACCGAATTGGTAGTCGCCAAATACATCCTGCATTTGCAATCCGTGATAAGCAAACATGTCGTTAAAATCACCTAAGCTGAATTTGCAAACCTGTTCAGTGATGATGTATGGTTCAGACCGGTTCTCATCTTCCACTTCGACCTTCTTATAAAAATAATTTTCATCGAACCACCTGCTGAGAAAGAATTGGATCCCATTAATCTCGGTCGATTCCCGGGCCTTGAGGTGAGATTCGGCGTATTGCACGTTGAGATAATCCAATACAAAGGTTCCGCCGTGTTTCAACGCGTCGGCGACCGTTCGAACCGCATTTTCATTTTCTCTTCTTGATCTGAAATAACCAAAGCTGGTGAAAAAATTGAAAGCATAATCGAAGTAATTCACGCTGTAAGGCAACCGCATATCGTGAAGAAAAAAATGCAGATTTTCTCTTTCATTTTCTTTGGCGATTTTGATGCTATCGGGTGCCAGGTCAATTCCCGTGACGTCAAACCCGAGTGAAGCAAGAATTTTTGAATGCCGGCCCCTGCCGCAGGCAACGTCCAGCATTCGCGCGCCGGCCGTGGGCTTGAGACGCTTTACGAGTTCTTCGATAAATCTTTTTGCTTCTGCTTCATCCCTGTTAAAATAAAGGAGGTGGTAATATGGCGAGTTAAACCATTCTTTATACCAGGGTTTATCGCTCATAAAAGGTTTTTGTAAAGATATGCCGGATAGCAGATACCAGATACCGGATACCGGATAGTTTGTGTGTGAATGAGTGAGTGTGTGATTTGTCCCAATACCCACACCCAAACTCACACCATCAGGTATCCGGTATCTGGTATCGGATATCCAAAAATCCAGTATGTTTGTGCACTCAAAAAACCTTTTTCGTGGCATTGATCAAGAGCATCTCGGGTATCAGAGGTACAATAGGAGGCAAACCCGGCGAAACCTTATCTCCCCTTGACACGGTTAAATTTACTGCCGCGTACGGCAGCTGGCTTGCAAAGAAATCTTCCAACAGAAAAATTGTTATTGGACGTGATGGCCGGATCAGCGGTGAATTGGTACAGTCACTCGTTGAGAATACTTTGATCTCACTCGGATTTGAAGTAACCGACCTTGGCTGGAGCACTACGCCCACCGTGGAAATGGCGGTAATGCATGAACGCGCGGCCGGCGGAATCATCATCACAGCAAGTCATAACCCGCAGGAATGGAACGCGCTGAAATTGTTGAACGGCGACGGCGAATTCATTTCAGCCGCCGACGGAAAGGAAGTATTGGAAAAGGCAGCTGCGGAGGACTTCGTTTTTGCACCGGTAGAAAAGCTTGGTTCGATTCACAAGGACGATAGCTGGTTGCAAAAGCATGTCGATGCAATCGTAAAATATCCGCTGGTCGATGTCGCTGCAATCAAAAAAAGAAAATTCAAGGTGGTTGTAGACGCGATCAACAGCACCGGTGCGCTGTTTGTTCCAGAAATGCTCAAGGCCCTCGGCGTTAAAGATGTTACCGTACTGAATGCAGAGATCAATGGCAGATTCGCGCACAATCCCGAACCGCTACCGGAAAATCTTGTCGGACTTTGCAACGAGGTCAATCGCCAGAAGGCAGACCTGGGCATTGCAGTTGATCCCGATGTTGACCGACTCTGCTTTGTTTGTGAGGATGGCAGCCTTTTTGGTGAAGAATATACGCTCGTTGCGGTAGCCGATTATGTGCTTGGCAAGAAGAGCGGCAATACCGTGAGCAACATGTCGTCCACGCGCGCGCTTCGGGATATCACGGAAAAACATGGAGGACAATATTATCCCAGCGCGGTGGGAGAGGTGAATGTGGTGAATAAAATGAAGGAAGTTGGTGCTGTGATTGGAGGAGAAGGGAATGGCGGTATCATCGTACCCGATCTTCACTATGGCAGGGATGCCCTAATCGGAATTGGACTATTCCTGAGTCACCTTGCCAATTCAGGAAAAAGTATTCGCCAATTGCGTGGTTTTTATCCCGACTACGTCATGAGCAAGAACAAAATAGAATTGGCCAATGGCGTCGATGTGAAGGCAATTTTCGAAAAGATCAAACAGAAATATAAAAACAATCCCATCAATACCGAAGACGGATTAAAAATTGAATTTGAAAACGATTGGGTTCATCTCCGAACCAGCAATACAGAGCCCATCATCCGTATTTATTCGGAATCTCATTTCGAAACCACGGCCCGCAATATCGCGTTAAGGCTGATGCAGGATATCAGGGAGTTTATGTAGATGGATACCGTTGACCGTTGACCGTTGTTCGTTGTCCGTATACCGTATACCTAATACCGAATACCGGATTGTGGCATCTGGTAGCTGGTATCCGGTGTCATTTTCTTACCTTTGCGCCCCATATGGAAAGAATTTACCTCGACAATGCGGCCACGACACCAATGGATCCTCTCGTGCTTGAGGCCATGATGCCTTATCTCACTGAAAAATTCGGTAACCCCTCATCCATTTATTCCTTTGGAAGGGAAAGCAGACTAGCCATCGAAACTGCACGGAAGACAGTGGCACGACTCCTGAATGCGCATCCTGCTGAAATATTTTTTACCAGCGGCGGCACGGAAAGCTCCAATACAGCAATCATTTCGGCCGTGCGCGACCTGGGATGCAAACGCATCATTAGTTCACCTATTGAACATCATGCTGTTCTGCATACCATCGAATATCTCGCCAAACGGGGAGAGGCAGTACTCGAATTTGTAAACATTCTTCCCAATGGGCATGTCGATTTGGATCACGTGCAAGCGTTGCTCAAAGCTTCAACAGCCAAAACATTGATTACGCTGATGCATGGCAACAATGAAATTGGTAACCTGCTGGACCTTGATGCGGTTGCACAAATGGCCAAAGCGCATGGAGCTGTATTTCATTCAGACACGGTACAAACAGTTGGTCACTTTCCATTTGACCTTAGGAAGAGTCCGATCGATTTTATAACTGGCGGCGGACATAAATTTCATGGTCCGAAAGGCGTTGGATTGCTTTTCATCAACGAGCGTAATAAGATCGAACCATTCATTCACGGCGGTTCGCAGGAAAGAAATATGAGGGCGGGTACGGAAAACCTTTATGGTATTGTAGGATTTGCAAAAGCACTCGAACTGGCAAGTGCTAATTTTGAAAAAGACAGTCAGTATATCCGAGGTATTAAGCAGTACATGTTCAACAAATTAAGGACGGAAATTGCCGACGTGAGTTTCAATGGCGATCCGGAAGGATCCAGCTTGTACACCGTTTTAAGCGTCAACTTTCCGCGTTCGGAGAAATCTGAAATGCTGCTCTTTAACCTCGACATCAACAATATTTGTGCCTCTGGCGGAAGCGCATGCACCAGCGGCGTGGAAACCTCTCACGTGATTAAAGCCCTGGGCGATAGCGATAATAAAGCAACGGTTCGTTTTTCATTCTCGAAATTCAACACCAGGGACCAGGTTGAGCATGTCATTGAGAAACTAAAAGGCCTGATCTGATCCATTGGGAGTAAACTGGCTTTCCACGCGTTTCATGGATTTTGCTTAAATTATACAGCAAATGAGTTGACATGATACCTATTGGAGATGATAATTCAGACCGGCAGTTGAAGCCGATCATGAACTACACGCTGATTGCAATCAATATTCTTGTGTTTGTATTTCTCCAGGGCATGGGCTCAAATGCCATCTTTACTTACGCCTATTCAACAGTACCAGCAGAAATCCTCACAGGCAAAGACGTGATTACGCAAGCGCAGCGTTTGGTAGACCAGGCTACCGGTCAGGAATACCTGGTACCTGGTCTGCAGGCAACGCCCATACCCGTATACCTGACGCTTGTTACCTCCATGTTCATGCACGGCGGTTGGGCGCACCTTTTAGGTAACATGTTGTACCTGTTTATTTTTGGAGATAATATTGAAAACCGGCTGGGCCATGTGCGTTATTTAATATTTTACATGCTTTGTGGCATCATCGCTTCACTCACTCATGTCTTCTCTACTTACCTGATGCCTACTAGTTCACTCGTTCCCAGCCTCGGTGCTTCCGGCGCTATATCGGGCGTACTGGGTGCCTATATTCTTCTCTTTCCAAAAAGGAGGGTTAATGTATTGCTAGGTTGGTTCATTATCGCCGTTCCGGCATTCATTGCGGTTGGCCTTTGGATCCTGTTCCAAATTGTGAGCGGCCTGGGCATGTTGGGCGGAAATGAAGATGGTGTGGCTTATGCGGCTCACATTGGCGGCTTCTTCGCGGGAATTATTTTGATTAAAATTTTTGACAGGGGTCCATCCGTGCAGGTCGTCGGCACCAACTACAATCGTCGTAACCGTTAGTTCAGTTTTATACTGACCATTAACAAACTGGAATGCTTTATTCGGTGTAATCATCTTATAATCAACGAACTACGTGGGCATGAAGTTTGAATTTGGGAACGATAATTGCATTCAAAAGGGACAAAGAATATTTTATGAAAAAACGAGTTCCTTTATTTTCCCTATTTGCATTGGCCCTATTGACTTCATTTACCAGTGCCGCACAACCCGAGCCTGTGGATTTCAAAACCATCGACAATTATTCCCTGAAAAATGATGTGAGACTTGCACCAGGCTTCAACTGCATGGTGCTTATCAATCCGGCTCAATTCAACAAGGCTTTTACGCCTGCTAAAACGGGAACTAATTCAACGGCATTACCTGATTTTACGACTCAAAGAGTCATCGCCATTGCGTTGCCTCCCACCATGCGAAAGACAAGCCTGATCATCGATAAAATTGAGATGTCTGGCTCCATAGCGTATGTGCATTTCCGGGAGGTATTGGCAGAAAACTTAACGACTAAAATGACACCGCTCACCATCGCCAGTTTCGACCGGGCGAGTTTTATTAAAACGGTCGCTTTTTACAAGGATAAACACCTGGTTAAATCTTTTCCCGTGAAGTAATGGGAAACATTTGGTAAGTAGGAGGCCACCTGGCCTCCTTTTTTTGTCTTTACAAAAACAGCAAAGAGTAATTTAGCCGTTCAGATCTTTTCAAAATGTAGTACCTGCCCACCTTTCCGCCAAATCTGGTCACCCAATTGTTTCAACAGGTCAAAATCGGACTCATGTACTTTGGCGAAAATATTTCCAGCATCCAATAATTTACCTTCGCCGTAAAAAATCCCCATGCAACCCCATATTTTATTTCGCTGGGGTTTTATCGGAGCGATAACCACTTCTCCCGCCTCAGCAAATATGGAGGCATTTTCCTGCCCAATCTCCAGCAATGGTGCTGTATCGATCCAGATTTCAAATCCTGATACGCGTGCGTGCAGGAACTCTCTTGAAAAGGGTAAGTGCTTCTCAAATGCTTTTGAAGTTGTCCCGGCCTCATCATAATACATGAAACGGATCTTCTTTCCGTCTAAAGTAAGAATTTGAAATCCGGTTGACATGAGAGTCTGATTTAATTTTCGAAACCATTATTCACCATATTCTTTCTTAATTGCATCGATGATGCGCCGGGCTTTGGAAGAAGTACTATCATAACGTGTTAGAATTTCCTGGGTAAAGGCAAGGCTTTCAGCAAGGTTTTTTGCTTGGTCTGTTTCGAGAAGCTCAATCATGTTGGTGTTACCAGCCTTATCGCGCTTTTTGGTTTCTGCGATATATTGAAACAAGTCCTGCTTCCTTTTCGTATAACTATTCGTTGAAGTCAACAGGTTGGGGATGTTCTCCTGGTAAAAATCCATGATATCATTTTGCAATTCTTTGTTTTCAATGGTCATGATCTTACCACTGGACTTGAATCCCTCGAACCTCCCACTGTTTACAATGAGCCCCGTGGTATTACTAATGTAGTTGGAATACTTGCGCATGGTGTCTACCCGAAGGGAGTCTCCGGGTTTCAACGTGCTGATATATTTGAAGGCGAGTCCGCTCATGACATAAGAGTCCACATCTTCGTGCATTTCTTTCACATCATTCTCCAGGTCGGTCTTAAGACCCAACAAAAAATCCTTCGCATCGGCCTGCTCATGCCGGTGTTCCTTCCATCTTTCGAGGTAGGCGGCGAGCGATACAGCGAACACGATGATCAATACTTCGATCCCAACTTCTTTTACTTTTTCCCAGATTGTCAATGATGAATTTTTTGCGATTTTAAATGCTTTCAGACTGTGCCCTGTAATCTCATGTTCCATATGCTGAAATGATTGGCCTGATATATTTCCTAAATCTAGTGATTACTACAATAGCACAAATAACCACCCGCCTCAGTTGTGTGAGTGGTATGTTTCGGCTGATCATCTCCGGTTTTTCTGACTTGAGTGAAGACCGAAACCGCTAAGATTCCCTGAAATATTTACTTACGGCGCCGGCAATAGCAGCTCCTACAATTGGCGCAACAATGAAAAGCCAAAGCTGACTGAGGGCCCAACCCCCGGCAACAACGGCCTGGCTGATGCTTCGTGCGGGATTCACGGAAGTGTTGGTAACCGGAATGCTGGCCAGGTGAATCAGCGTCAGGGCAAGACCAATTGCGATGCCCGCAAAACCCTTGGGTGCCTTGTCACTGGTGGCGCCGATAATAATCAACAAAAACATGAAGGTCATCACGGCTTCCATGATAAATGCGGAACTCATATTATAGCGACCTGGTGAATGCTCACCGTATCCATTAGAAGCAAAATCACCAATGGGTGATCCATTACCCGTCACAATGATGTACAACAACCCGGCCGCGATAAACGCGCCAATCACTTGTGAAATGATATATGGCAATACATCTTTGGCAGGAAATCTACCCGCTACCCAAAGTCCAATAGAAACTGCAGGATTCAGGTGCGCTCCTGAAATATGACCGAAAGAGTAAGCTATTGTGATGACCGTTAGCCCGAGTGCCAGCGATACACCCAAAAAGCCAATACCCAGTGCGGGAAAAGCGGCTGCGAGGAGTGCGCTGCCGATACCTGCGAAAACGAGCCAGAATGTTCCAATGAGTTCAGCGAGATACCGTTTCATGTTTGTTGTTTTTGATTAAAAATATTGGTTTCAAAATATACAATCCATTTGAATGATACCAGTCTGTGCCCTATTTTTTGGGCATGCTGTTCAACAGGAAAAGCTTCCACTCATTCTTCTCCTTAACTGCAAATGCAGACTCAAAACGATGGGTTACGATTGTACTATCAGCTATGGTCAGGGTAAGTTTCTTATTGTAAGTCAGCACTGCGGTCTGTTGGTCTACGATCGCGGTGTAATCCGAAAATTCAAATTTGGCCGTATAGGCGGGCATGCTTCGCAAATCATGAATAATGTCTTCGGTGTGATAAATCATGCTGTCTTCCGCCAGCCTGAAATCGTTTGTCGTAACTGCCTTCAATTCAACCGTGTCATTATTCCTGAGACCATCGTGAAATTTGGTTACCAGGTCACGAACCACTTCCGGCCCGGCTGGTGGCTTTTGCGTATTGCAAGCAAAGAGAGAGACCATAATTATAATGGAAACCGTCAAACCGGGGAAAAAAGCGGAAAGCGGACTTTTCATTTGAAGCAGTTGAATCTTACAGAATTTTTGCGAGGCGAAGGTGTTGCAATAACATAATGGTCTTTGCATCCCTGATTTCGCCCGTTTGAATCATTTGCCAGGCTTTGTCAAATGGCAATTCCAATACTTCAATGTCTTCCTGCTCATGCTCAATTCCTCCGCCTTCGTGAATTTTCATGTCTGAACTGTATTCAGCAATAAAAAGGTAAAGAATTTCTGTGACAGAACCGGGGCTCATATAAGATTCATACACTTTTCTTACTTCTTTCACCAGGTAGCCGGTTTCTTCTTCGGTCTCCCGCCTGATGCAATCCTCCGGATTATCCTTGTCGAGTAGTCCGGCGCATACCTCTATCAGCATACCATCGGCGTTCCCGTTAATGTAGGTAGGCATGCGAAACTGCCTGGTTAAGATAACGGTCTTTTTATGGGTATTGTAGAGCAGAATGGCGGCGCCATTTCCACGATCATATGCTTCCCGGGTGTGTAACTCGTGCGCGCCGTCAGACTTCAGGAATTCATACGTTATTTTTTTGAGCGTGTACCAGTTGTCGGACAGTATTTCAGTCTTGATCAGGTTTACTCTTTCGCGCATGGTGTCGTAGTTTAACTAGGAAGCGTGGAGATGTCTTTCATCTACATCAAGAAAACTTCTGGTCTTATCGAATTCTCTTCGGGTAATATTTCCGCCAATGATCATTCCAATTCCGCTCATAGCAAGCGCTAAAAATCCGTTTGTCCAATCATCATGACTTCGCGGATTCTCAACGATTCTGGGAGTATGAACAATGAAAATCAAAGCCAGGAACAGGAGGCTGAGCAGACCTGCACCCAACAACAACCGCCAGCCTGTAAAAAATATCAGGGCAAAGGCAAGGAAGATGAATCCGATACCATAAGTGACGATATTCTCCATGGGAATCCACGTCGGAACGACGTTGGCGAAATCTTCCCCGTCAACGAAATACTGAATGCCGATCACCGCCAGGCTAACGGCGAATAAGATCAGTCCCAATTTCGCAACCTTTATCCAGGATCTGGCCGGTGTTCTGTTCAGCTTGTTAAAACTATAGTTGGCAGGGAACATGAGTGCGCCGGAGATGAGAGCAAGTATTTCAAACGCTGCCGTCAAAGCCCATCCATCGCGCGGGTGCGCAAAGATCCCTGGCACATGCACAAACAATAGAACAATCGTAAGCAGGGTGGCGAGGACCATGCAGGCCTGTGCAATATATTTTTCAAGGCCCATTGCAAAACCGCATAAAAAAGTAATGATGCCAAAGGAGCGCATAATCAGGCTTCTTCCCATAAATGAGAATGAGAGTGGAAACAGCGACGAACTGAAATCGGAATAAATAATGAACTGTATTCCGATTAAGGAAACGGCAATCGCGTAAAAGAGCCGACCAGGGCTGCTCAATCTAAACATGCGTGAGGTTTGGGCGGGCCAATATTTCTGGCCTCCTTAAAGATAAATAACTTAGTAGAATAAAGACAAACAGCCCCGCGAAAGGGCGGGGCTGTTGATTTTCGTTCATTTCACGTGTAGCTAACACATTCCT
>Ga0157375_10000401_pt1 | contig 39455 bp, 35 predicted proteins | sample M35metaG_FD_115311 | JGI IMG/M metagenome (GOLD analysis project Ga0157375, IMG submission 115311) | Miscanthus rhizosphere microbial communities from Kellogg Biological Station, Michigan, USA - M3-5 metaG | ecosystem: Host-associated > Plants > Roots > Rhizosphere > Soil | place: USA: Michigan... | reverse complement strand
GGAAATGCCGTCGTCAAAGCATCCAGGTCGATATGGATCTCGCCCTTGCTTCTCCCTCCCATGCCCCGCCTCCCACTCAGCAGTTTGCGCTTAAGTTAAGGCCATTGCGGGTTTACCCGTGGGAAATCGAGTGCCTGTCCTGGTGGGAGCCCGCTTGAGCGGGCGAAAGAAAGCTTTCTATCGCCCGCCAAGGCGGGCTCACAACTCGGACGACATCTGCTTCCCCACGGCTAGAAGCCGTGGGCTACGGTCCTTACGCCGGCTTCGCCGACGGGTCCGCGTCACTGATCCACTAATCTACTAATCCACTAATCTACTAGTCCACTACTTCACTCCGCGATTGACCTCTCGCACCGCGGCGATCAGCTTGTCCGCCTCGGCCGGATCGATCTTCTCGTCCGAGTCGACGTCGGTGGCCAGTTTGAGGAAGTTCTGGGTCTTGTCGAGCTTCAGCCGGCCCGCCTTGGCCGAGGCGCGTAGCGTTTTCATCTCGGCTGCGAACTCGGCTTTCTGCGCCGGTGTCACGTTCTTTGCGAAGTGCGGCGTCATGTCGGTTTCCATCTTCCCGAAAAGCCATTCCAACGCGGTGCCTGACTTCGGCGCGAGAGAACCGGCAACGAAGAGCAGGACGACAAAAGCGAGCGACGCCCATCCGCATCCGATTGGCACCCATTTCGGGAACAGCGGACGGACATTGCTGCCGGGCGTCGAGTAGTAATCGGCCGGACGGCGGAACGGAAGAGGGCCTGCGGCAGGCTCAGGCGGCGGCGCGTCAGACGGCAAATCAGGCGGCGGCGCGGTGAAGTTGAATTCGTCCATGTCGTTACGGCGGCGGGAAAATGTATCATGCACGGAAATCTCGTCGTCCAAACGGGTTTGAAGGAAGGATGGAGTGATGCCACCGAAGTTGGCGAATGTCGCCGTGTTGATTCTCGACGACAACCCACTGGTTCTGAAGCTGGGCCGCGCTCTGCTCGAACGCGAGGGATGCACGGTCCTCACCGCCGCGAGCTGGATCGAGTTCAATCACGTTCTGGCCAGCAACTCCCCCGACATCATTTTTCTCGACGTCAACCTGCCCAGCATCAAGGGCAACCGGCTCAGCGAAGTGCTCAAGTCGCAGTCGAGTAAGAAGGACATCCCCATCGTCCTCATCTCCGATCTCCCCGAGAAATCGCTCGAAGAGATGTTCCCCAGCTCCGGCGCGAACGCCTGGATGCGCAAGCCGCTCACGCGCGACAAGATGGTGGACATGATCAACCGCTACGTGAAATGACCGACGAAACGCGGATCCTCCGCACCGTCGGCATCCCCATCGTCATCGCCATCGTGTTGCTGGTCGTGATGCCGAAGATGTGCGTGAAAGCGGTGGTGGTGGCGAAGGCGCGCCAGGAGAAGGCGGCCCGCGAATCGGGCCTGCACATCGAGTCGACGCACAAGCCGGCCACGTATCCCGGCGGACTCGATGCCGAACGCGTTCGCTACCTGGTCGAGGTCGACGAACGGTTTTCCGCGCCGTACACGGTGCACATCGACAAATCGGCGACGAGCGTCGCCGACGCGGCGACCGTCGCGGCGCTGCAGAAGCTCGGCTACCTCGAGCAGGCGCCCGACGGAACACGGACGATCACCCGCGACGGCCTCCTCCACCTCGACGGCCTCGTCGACGACGGCACGTCCTGGACCTTCCCCATCGCCAATCGGCATTTCGAAGGCGTCGTTGCGATCGAAGGCGACCACGCGAATTCGCACGTCACGCTGTCGTGGAAATGGCAACCGAACAGCGTCGGCGCCGCGCTCCTCCCGGACCCGAAGCGCCACGAAGCGAAAGCCGACCTCTCACCCAGCCCGACCGGCTGGACGATGACGGGGCTGACGGTCGACAGCGAACTTCAATAGATCGAGCACGCATCCGTCGGCGTAGCCGGCGTAAGAACCGTAGCCCACGCTTTCAAGCGTGGGTCAGCCGATCCTGTTCGATTTTGTGAGCGCGCCTTGGCGCGCGAGAGAAAGCTTTCTTTCGCCCGCTCAAGCGGGCTCACAACCCCTGCGCACATTCGATTCCCACGCTTGAAAGCGTGGGCTACGGTTCTTACGCCGGCTTCGCCGACGAAGTGTGACGCGCCAGCGAGCCGCTGGCGGTCCAGCCGACGAGCCGTCGGCGCTACTACCGTCGGCGCTACGTCGACGTCGCGGGTGGCGGCGGAGCAGTGCTCGTCGCCGGGGGCGGCGTCGTCGTCGTGGGCGGCGGAGCCGCCGTCTTCGGCCCCTCGTCCACATTCGGGGCGGGCGATTCCGCGCTCTCGCCGGATCGCGCGGATGCGTCGGGCACGGCTTGCGTCGGCTCGAGCTCTTTCGGCTGGTAGAACGGCTTCTGCAGGTAGTACGGCAGCTTGCTCACGGCCACCGTCGCGCCGCTGCAATCCTTGTCGGGCTCCTGGCCGGCGATGAAGGCCTCGGTGATTACGCGTTCGCAGGGACCGATGCCGCGGCGTCCGCTCTTCAGATCCATCGGCGCCATGATGATGCCGGACGGGATGTCGAACTCCGGACGCGAGGTGCGGAGCTTCAGCGTGTCGAGCTGTTTGACGATGTCGATCCAGATCGGCAGCGCCACCTCCGCGCCGGTGGCGCCGCCGCCGAGAGAGCGGCTCGGATCGTCGTAGCCGGTCCAGACCGCGATCGTGTACTCGGGCGAAAACCCGAGGAACCAGGCGTCGGTGTAGGAATTCGTCGTGCCTGTTTTTCCGGCCAGCGGCGGCGGGAGCGTGTGCGCCTCGTAGCCGGTGCCGCGATCGATCGTGCCGCGCATCACGTGCGCCAGCTCGAACGCCACCTGTGCCTGTGTGGCCTCGGACAACTCCGGCAGTTGCTCTTCGAGTACGCGGTCGGTCTGATCGACGATCTTGCGGATGAGGCGCGGCTTCACGTACACGCCCTGATTCGCGAAGACGTTGTACGCGCCGGCCATCTCGATCGGCGACACGCCCGCCGCGCCGAGGGCGGTGGAGGGATAGCGCGGGATGTCGGAGGTGATGCCGCACCGATGCGCGAAATCGACCACGTGATTCGCGCCCACCATCATCCACGTCTTCACCGCCGGCACGTTGATCGACAACTCCAGCGCGCGCTGAATGGTCACGATGCCGGCGTACTTGCCGTAGTAATTCTTCGGCGAGTAAATCTGATTGCCGACCGGAATCGCCACCGGCTCGTCGAAGACGGTGTCCGCCGGGGTCAGTCCCTTCTCGAATGCCGCGCCGTAAACGAACGGCTTGAACGACGATCCGGTCTGCCGGCGCGACTGGATGGCCCGGTTGAACTTCGACATCTGGAAGTCGTAGCCGCCGACCAGCGCGCGCACCTCGCCCGTCTTCACGTCGAGGATGACCACCGCCCCCTGCACCTGCGGCAACTGGTCGAGCATCCACTTCTTCGCGTGCGTCTTCGCGTCTTCGTCGAGGCGGATGTGGATGATGTCGCCGGTCTTGAGCGTCCCCTCCATCGTCTTGCGCTGCGTCCAGGCAAACGACGCGGCGGGCAGCGTCATCGAGTCTTTGCCGACGCGCGCCGTGACGCCGTTCTTGTCGACGGCCATCACGACCGCGGGATAGAGCTTGTCGGGAACGTACGCGTCATTCGACCAGCTCGGATCTTTGTACGCGTTCGGATCGATCCCCTCGGTCACGAGATTCCGCGCCGGCTTGCGGAATCCGCGACGCCGGTCCCACCGCCGCAGTCCGCGCTGCAGCGCGGTTTCCGCGGCGATCTGCATGCGCAGGTCGAGCGTCGAGTACACCTTCAGTCCGCGCTGGTAGAGATTCTCGACGCCGAATTTGTCGCTGCGCTCGATGAACTGCCGGATCTCTTCCGAAAAATAGGCGCCCACGCGCGGCGCTTCTTCTTTGTACGTGCCGAGGACGATCGGCGCATTCGCCGCCTGCTGGAACTGCTGCTTGTTGACGTAGCGCTCCTCGTACATCCGCCGCAGCACGTGGTTGCGCCGCGCCACCGCGTGATCCATGTGCGTGATCGGGCTGTAATACATCGGCGCCCGGATCAGTCCCGCGATCATGGCGGCCTCGGGGACAGTCAGATCCTTCGCATGCTTGCCGAAGTAAAGCCGCGACGCCGCTTCGACGCCATACGCGCCGTGGCCGAGGTAGACCTGATTCGCGTACAGCTCGAAGATCTGGTCCTTGGTGAAATTCTTCTCGATGTCGACGGCCAGAAAGGCCTCGTTAATCTTGCGCCGGAAATCCTTCGCCGGCGTGAGAAAGACCTGCTTGGCCAGTTGCTGCGTCAACGTCGACGCGCCTTCGACCTTCTTTCGCGCGATGATGTCCTTCAACGCGGCGCGGAAGATCGCCTTCGGATTGATGCCGCCATGATGATAGAAATCGGCGTCCTCAGTGGCCACGATGGCCTGCACCAGCGCAGGCGCCATGTCGCGCTTGGCGACGACGATGCGCTTCTGGATCGAGTACTCGGCGAATCCGATCCCGTTGCGGTCATAGATGCGCGTGATGATGGCCGGCTGATAGTTCTCCAGCGATTTCACCAGCGGCACGCGGATGGCGTGCGCGAGCAGAAAGCCGCCGGGGATGCCGAGGACGATGGCGATGCTGAGGAGGATCAGGCGGGATTTGCGGCGCGCGGACACTCTAAGAGTTTATCCGCAGATGGCATGGCACAGACACTCTGTCTGTGACTCGCAGATTAGAATGCCCGCGATGTCATCCGCTCCCTCCCCCATTGCTCCGGCCACGGCCGACTGGAGCCGCCTCGTCGCGGACTCGATCGCGCAGCACGGCGCCTGGCACACATACGTCAAACTCGTCGAAGCGCGCAGTGCGTACCCGGACGATCTCTCGCTGCGCGGCTACACGGAAATCCTGCGCAACACGATCGTCCGCGATTTCCTCGGCCATCCGAAGGGATTGCACTCCATCCCGAAGCTGACGGCCGAGTTCCTGTCGAATTTCGACCGCTTCAACCTCACCGCGCAGGAGGGCTACCTGATGTCGCTCATCGACGGCCGCCTCGACCTGCAGAAACTGCTGATCCTCAGTCCCTTCGATCAGTTCACGACGCTCTTCACGCTCGCCAAGCTTCAGCAGGAGCGCGCGATCACGGTGCCGCAATGAATGTAGACGAAAAGTACGTCATCGCCCGACATCTGAAAACGCCGATCGCGATCGTCAATGAACACGGCGGCGTGGAATGGCGCAACGACGCCTTCGAAGCGACCTTCGGCACCGACGCGAAAGAGTGGCTGACGCAGGCCGCACGCGCGGTAGCCGGCGAGCGAGGCTGGCTGCAGGGCTTTTTCCTCGACTCCGACTCGCACCGCTCGCTCGATGTCGACATCGAAGGACGAACCTACCGCGTCGACAAGATCATTCAAGCCGACGACTACGCCACGCCTGCCGTCGCACTCTGGTTCGAGGACGTGACGCGGCAGCGCGAGGCGGAGCAGGCCAAGTCCGATTTTACCGCGCAGATCGTCCACGACCTGCGCGGTCCGCTTTCCGGCATCCAGGGAACGCTGGAGTTCGTGCTTTCGCAGGACTCCAAACTCGACACGCTTCACACGGATCTGCTCACCGAGGCGCAGCGCGAGTCGGAACGGATGATGAGCCTGATCAACGAGATCATGGACTTCTCGAAGATCCAGTCGGGCAGCTTCGCCGTGGAGCAGGAGCCGGTGCGCATCGCCGGCCTGCTCAAGCGCGCCGTGCGCAGCCTGCAGAGCGTGGCCTCGCGCGACGAGGTTTTCCTCCTCTCCGCGCACGGCCGCGACGTCCCGCAGATCATCGGCAGCGTGGAAAAACTGACGCAGGCGGTGATCAATCTGATCTCGAATTCGCTGAAGTTCACGCCGAAGAAGGGACTGATCTCCGTCGGCGCGCAGATCGTCCGCAAGGACGAGATCCCCGAGTCGATCGTGATTACAGTGACCGACACCGGCATGGGCATCAAGGCGACGGAACTTCAGCAGATCTGGGACAAGTACAAGCAGTCCGGCAACAAGTCCCTCCGCGGCGGCGGCGGCACGGGCCTTGGCCTCTACATCGTGAAGCAGGTGGTGGAAGCCCACGGCGGCGAGGTGACGGTAGCCTCAATCGAAGGCCTCGGCACGAGCATGGTGCTCAAGCTGCCGGTCACGCGCGCGGCGTAAGATGAGCGGGTGGAAGCGCTCGCATACTGGAAAGCCGTGACGCAGGATCGCACTGATTTCCTCGACGAGTTTCTTGCGTTGCTCACCGACAACGGCATTCGTTACGGCGTCATCGGCGGTCAGGGCGTGAATGCTTACGCCGAACCACTGGTCAGCCTCGATCTCGACGTCGCCGTTGCCACCGAAGACCTCGATCGCGTCGAAACACTTCTCTCCGGCCGGTTTCGCATCGAGCGATTTCCGCACAGCGTGAACGTGAGCGCTGCAGGCTCGCAGCTTCGTGTGCAAATTCAGACCGATCCGCGCTACGCGGCGTTCGTGCCGCGCGCCGCGCCGCGCGAGGTCCTCGGCGTCACGCTGCAGGTTGCCGCCGTCGAGGATGTCCTTCAGGGAAAGATCTGGGCGTTCCTCGACGAGAAACGGCGCGGAACGAAGCGGCAAAAGGATCTCGCTGACATCGGCCGCCTCATCGAAGCGTACCCACACCTTCGCGCGCGCGTTCCGCGCGAGGTGCTGGATCGCCTGGTCTGAGCTGCTCCAGAATCATCGGGAAGACTAATCCCTCCGCGGTCGTCACCGTCCCGAACGCGACGCCGTCGCCAACGCGAATATCGATCTTCATCGAATTCGCTGTCGTGTTGACGTGTGCGGATCGCGGAAGTGGCTCGGTTTGAATTTTCAGATCCGCGATCCGAAGCCGACGCTCGACGATCTCCGTTGGCACTCGTTCCCACTCGATGATCATCGTTCCCTTCCACGTGCCATCGAGCGTGCCTGGTTTTCGCGAGCGGCGGACGATGTCCGTGACGCGTTCGTACGCGGCGTCGGGATGTGCAGACGTCGGTGGCGCGTCGATTTCGACGCCGACGCCCGGCCGCGCGTCGCGTGGATCGGTCTGTTGCCAGTAGAGCGACGACACCCGCACCGTCAATCCGCTCGACGGCAGAAGCAGTTTCTTCGAATCGCCCCAACCAACCGGCTTTCCGCCGCTCATCTCGCCGATGAAGAAGGTGTTCGTGTGCTTTTCCAGCTCGTTGCAGAGCATCGTGGCCGCGGAGAACGTACGCCGGCCGATGAGCGCGAAGAGATGTCCCGGCTCGCGGAACTTCGGCTCGCGGATCAGCGCGTGAATCAGCGCCTTGTTGTACGCGCCGTTGCCACCTGGATTGCGGCGAAGATCGAGGACGAGCGCATCGACATGATGCGCGTGCACGAATGCCATCAGCCGGTTGACGAATGCGGCAAACGTCTCATCCTTCTCGTTCCCGATTTCGTCGATGACGGCGTGGACGATGCCGTCGCGATACGAGAATCCGAACTTGCGACCGTCATCCTTCGCCATCCAAGGCACGGCGGTTCCAAACGGTGGGGCGACAAGCGTCGCCGTCGCGCCCTCCGTCACGATTTCCACGCTCTTCGCGTCGGCGTTGATGCCGGCGGCGCGAAGCATCTCCGGAATAGCCAGCATCTCCGCGACGCCGAGACTGCGGCCGCTGTCGTTGTCGGCGGAGACGAATGGCGCCATGGCGGCGATCGCCTCGTCCGCGCTCATCGTGCCGAGGCGAAGTACGCGGCGCCCGCGTAACGCAGCATTCTCAGCCGCGGTGACGAACAGCCCATCCGTGTAGCGAAAGAAGCGCACCGGCAGCGGATGAAAGCGGAGCGCATCCTCCGCCGGCAGCGTCGTCGTCGTATGTCCGAGGAAAAATCCCGAATTCGGATCGACGGGAATCGTCAGCCGCGTGTGCCCGTCGCCGATCGACGCAACGATGCGCGCGATCTCCGCAACGACCACATGCGGCGGCAGTGACGGCGCCTCGCTCTTCAACTTCTCAATGCTCGCCTCGAACACCTCCCGCGTCGTCGCATGAAACGCATTCGGATGCATCTTCGGCAACTCTCGCCGAAGCAGGTCGAGATCCGAGTTCCAGTCGGTGGCGTGGGCGGAGACAGCGATGGCGAGAGTAAGCGCGCAGACGAGGCGTAGGATCATGTCGCGGGATTGGACTGCGATAACGAGGTGCGGTTAGCTTCGAGTGAGGCGCTTGCGCCAGTAACCGGGACGCCGTTTGTCGTGTGCCACGGCGATAACGTTCACGATCTCGTCCTCGATGAGATAGACGAGCGAGTACGGAAATGTCGTAAACACGTACCTTCGCGTTCCACGCAGATACGAAGGCCATCGATGCGGCGCGTCTCCGACCACCTCGATTGCGCGGTCCACCTCGTGGAGAAAAGCTGCCTCCGCCGAATGACTACGCTTTCGGTACCAGGCACGGCTCTCTTCGATCTCCTCCAACGCCTCTTCGGAAATCGAAACCAGCATCAGCGATTGGGTCGGTGCAGGTATGCGCGAGCTTCAGACCACGGAATCATTCGAACCCGGCCGGCGCGATAGTCAGCGATGCGGCGTTCGATTTCAGCTGCCCACGCTTCTTCAACGCCTTCTTCAGGTTGGTCTTCAATGCTCTCAAGCAGCAATCCTGCGAGCTCCGCGCGATCCGAGGGCGTTAGCTCCGATGCTCGTTCGTACAACTCCTCGACAGCCTGCTTGGCTACGCTCATGACGTACAGATTACAACAGCGCGTCAACTCCGAACGCGATCTCGTCCTCCGTGACATCCGAGAAGACTTCGCAGTGGCCGATGGCACGCGGGAACACCATCACGCGGCGACTGCCGGTGTTTTTCTTGTCGTGCTCCGTAGCGGCGAGGATGGCGTTGCGGTCGATGCCGTCGGGGAGCGGCGACGGATTCCAGGCGCGGATGGCGCGTTCGATACGAGTAGCGATCGTGCGGTCGAGAATGCTGCGGCGGACGGCGATGGCGTTCGCGGCGATCATCCCCCACGCAACCGCCTCGCCGTGCGTGAGGCCGCGGTAGTCGAGGGCGGCCTCGATGCCGTGGGCGATGGTGTGGCCGTAATTGAGCAACCGGCGCAGGTCGGCTTCCTTTTCGTCGGCCGAGACGATCTCCGCCTTCACGCGGATCGCTTTGCGCACGACCTGCTCGAGATCAAAGTCCGGCGGTGATTCGAGAAGCTCGAAGAGCGACGCATCGCCAATCACGCCGCCTTTGAGCGCCTCGAAAAGACCACTCAGAATCTCGCGGCGAGGCAGCGAGTCGAGCGTGGCCAAGTCCGAGATCACCGCGCGCGGCGGATAGAAACTCCCGATCAGGTTCTTCCCCTTGGCGTGATTGACCGCGAGCTTGCCGCCGAGGGAGCTGTCGACCTGCGCGAGCAGCGTCGTGGGAACGTGGACGAGATCGATGCCGCGCAAGAAGATCGAAGCCGCGAAGCCGGCTGTATCGCCAACCATCCCGCCGCCGACGACGACCGCCGTCGAATCGCGTTTCGCGCCGCGATCGAGGAGTTGCGTGACGACATCGTTCGCCGTCTCCAGCGTCTTGTGCGCCTCCCCTTCCTCGATGGCGATGACGTCCGCGTCGAGCGTCGCCGCGATCTGTTCACCGAAGCGGTCGCGAAGGACCGTCGAGGTGATGACGAAGATCCGTCCGCGGCTCTGGATCAGCGAGCGAATGTCGTCGAGCAGGTTGCGGCCGACGTAGACGGGATACGTTGCGGACGATTGGCGGATAGTTAGGAAGGGCTGCATCAGGCGTGAGTCTAAGCGGCGCGGTAAACTAGTGCTATGAAGATCATCACTGGAACCGTCCTGGATGGACAAATCGTGGTGGAAGGACAACCTTTCGCGGAAGGCGAAATGGTTACTGTGCTCGGCACCGAAGATAACGAAACCTTCCGCCTTTCTCCCGCCGAGAAGAAACAACTGCTGGAATCGATTGCACAAGCAGATCGCGGCGAGTTCGTCGACGCTGAGCAGCTTCTTGCGGAACTCGACGAATCGAATTGAGTACAGGGCGTGCTAGTAAAACCCACGCCGTTCGCGGCGGATCAGATTCGCAAGGAATCGCGATGGTGGCGGCGCAATCGCACGCGAGCTCCGGGCCTCTTCCAGCAGGAACTTCGAAGAGCATTCAGACTCATTGCCGAGTATCCCGAGGCCGGTGCGCTCACCGACGACGTTGAAGTGGACGGCGTTCGTCGGGTGCTTCTCGCGGCCACCCAACACTACCTCTACTACCGAGTGAACAGTTTTCAGCAGCGAATTGAAGTTCTTGCGATTTGGAGCACAAGCCGCGGCGAGCGACCTCCATTGCGATAATCGCCACTACCTCAACCGAATCCCCAACTCCTCCAACTGCTTCTCGTCCACCTGTGACGGTGCTTCGCTCAGCAGATCCTGCGCTCGCGCCGTCTTCGGGAAGGCGATGACTTCCCGCAACGACTCTGCGCGGGCCATGAGCATGACCATGCGGTCGAAGCCGAGGGCCACGCCACCGTGAGGGGGGGCGCCGTAGCGGAAGGCGTCGATGAGGAAGCCGAAGCGGTCGCGGGCATCGTCGTCGCTGATGCCGAGGGCGCGGAACATGCGCGATTGGAGTTCGGGCGTGTTGATGCGGATCGAGCCGCCGCCGAGTTCCAGGCCGTTCATCACCACGTCGTACGCGCGAGCCAGCGTGGCGCCGGGATCGCTCTCGATCTTGTCGACGTCCGCGAGGCGCGGCGAGGTGAACGGATGATGGCGCGCGAAGAAGCGGCCGCTCTCCTCATCCCATTCGAAGAGCGGGAAGTCGACGACCCAGAGGAAGTCCCAGCGGTCGGCGGGAATGAGTCCCTGCTCTTTGCCGAGCTTGAGACGCAGCGATCCGAGGACGTCCCAGACGCGCGTCGTTTTGCCCGCCACGATCAGCGCGAGATCGTTTTCATTCGCGTGCAGCGCGTTGCGGAGCGATTCGAAGGCAGCATCGTCGAGAAACTTCTTGATCGACGAACCGCGCTGCGCGTCGAACTTGATCCACACCAACCCCGATGCGCCGAGTTTCTTCGCTTCCTCGGTGAGGTCGTCGATCCGTTTGCGAGACAACGATGCTCCGCCGGGGACGACGATCGCGCGGACCGTTTCGGCTTCGCGAAATGCGGCGAACTCGATCGTCTTGGCAGTCGACGTAATGTCAATCAGCTCCATCCCGAAGCGCGTGTCCGGCCGATCGATCCCGAAGCGGTCCATCGCCTCTTGCCAGCCCATGCGTGGGAACGGCGTCGTGATTGGAATCCCCGCCAGCGGAAAAACCTCGGCGAACATCCCTTCGATGAGTTCGAAGACGAACTCCTCGTCGATGAACGACGCCTCGATGTCGACCTGCGTGAACTCCGGCTGGCGGTCGCGGCGCAGGTCTTCGTCGCGGAAGCAGCGCGCGATCTGGTAGTAGCGATCGAGTCCGCTGACCATCAGCAGCTGTTTGAAAATCTGCGGCGACTGCGGCAGCGCGTAGAACGTCCCCTTGTTCACGCGGCTCGGCACGAGGTAATCGCGCGCGCCCTCGGGTGTCGACTTCGTCAGGATCGGCGTTTCGATTTCAAGGAAGCCCTGGCGATGCATGTAGTCGCGGACGCCGTGCGCCACACGATCGCGCAGAATGAGATTGCGCGTCAGTCCGGGGCGGCGCAGGTCGAGGTAGCGATACTTGAGGCGCAGGTCTTCGGCAGCATCGACTTCGTCGTCGATCGGAAACGGCGGCGTCTCGGCACGGCTGAGCAGCTCAATCGACGTGGCCACGACTTCGACCTCGCCGGTAGGCATCTTCGGATTTTTCGTCGATTCGGCGCGCTCGCGCACTTCACCTTCGATGCGCACGACGTACTCGGAACGCAGCTCTTTCGCGATCGCCAATAGTGGGTCGCTGGCACCTTTCGAACGATCGACGACCACCTGCACGATTCCGCTGCGGTCGCGGACGTCGATGAAGACGAGCTCCCCAAAGTCGCGCTGCTTCTGCACCCATCCGGCGATGGCGGTCGTAGTTCCGGCGTTGGATTTGTCGAGTGTGCCTGCGTAAGTTCGCATGATGTAGATGAGTGGATCAGTAGATTAGTAGATCAGTGGATCAGGAATTGAAGTAGCGCCGGCGGCTCGCCGGCTGTACCGCCGCCGGCTCGGCGGCGCGTGCCGAACGATAAACGCCAGCGAGCCGCTGGCGGTCCAGCCGACGAGCCGTCGGCGCTACTTCAGGTGTCCTGATCTACTGATCTACTAATCACTAATCTACTGACTCAAGTACTTCTCCTTGTACTCCATGTAGTTCCGCCACGACTGTTCCAGCCGCGCGATCTCATCCATCCGCAGGTCGCGTTTCACTTTCGCCGGAACGCCGACGGCCAGCGTGCGCGGCGGGATCTCCATCCCTTCGCCGACCAGTGCGCCGGCGCCGATAAGGGCCAGCTCGCCAACCTTCGCGCCGTCGAGCACGCGCGAGCCCATGCCGATGAGCGCTCCGCGCGCGATCGTGCATCCGTGCGCGATCACGCCATGGCCGATCGTAACTTCCTCGGCGATATCGATCGAGTGCGTCCCGTTCGTCACGTGCAGGACACAGTTGTCCTGAATGTTCGTTCGCGCTCCGATGCGGATCGAATGGACATCGCCGCGCAGCACCGCGCCGTACCAGATCGAGCAGTCGTCGCCGAGGACCACGTCGCCGATCAGCGTGGCATTTTCGGCGACGAAAACGCGGTCGCCGATGCGCGGAGAATGGCCGTCGTAGGCCCGGGAAATCATGGCCGCGGACTTTAGCACGCTAGAATCTGCCGATGCCGCACGCCATCCCGTTCCGCAACCGCGCGCACGAAGTGTCGCGCATCGAGGCCTTCAGCGATGTCGTCTTCGGCTTTGCCATCTCGCTGCTGGTCGTCTCTCTCGAAGCGCCGAAAACGTACGAGCAGATGCTGGAGATGCTGCGCGGCTTTCTGCCGTTCGCCATCTGCTTCTGGATCTTCATCGACATCTGGTTCGAGCACCATCACTTCTACAAGCGCTACGCGCTGCACGACAAGCCGACGATGTTCCTGAACACGCTGCTGCTGTTCGTGATCCTGTTTTACGTCTACCCGCTGAAATACATGTTCACGTTGTTCGCGAACCAGATCCTCGGGCATCCCAGCGACGTGCCCGCCTCGGGCGCGCCGTTTCTGTACACGATCTATGGCATCGGCGTGACATCCGTGTTCTGGATTCTGGCGGCCATGTACGGCCACGCCTGGCAGCAGCGGAAAGAACTGCAACTCAACGCCGTCGAAGAGATCGACACGCTGGAACGGGTGTACGACAACTTCTTCATGGGGTTGTTCGGCGTGCTCTCGATCATTCTGGCGCACAGTCCGCTGGCGAGGTTCGCGGGGCTCGTCTACTTCCTGATCTGCATCCCGAAGACGCTCGTGCCGTGGACGATGGGGATCAAACGGACGAAACGAGAAGGGGCGATGCTGGCGGCGGCTGACGCGGCGTAGTCATCGCCAGAGACGCCACGTCCACGCGCCCCAGACCAAACCCCACAAAATCGCGATCGAGGCCACACCGATCGTGGCGGCCGTCGGGCCGAAGCGGTCGGACGCGATGCCCGCGCCTAGGCTGGAGATGGCCATCGTCAGCGTGACGAAACCGTAGTCGGCGCCAAAGACGCGGCCGCGGATCCAGTCCGGCGTCTCGCGCTGCAATCCGTAGGTCGAGGTCTGCCATTGCGCGCCGCCGCCGAGGTGCGCGGCGAAGACGGCGATCGAACCGACCAGCAGCGAATGCGACAGGCCGAGACACATGTAGCCGATGCCGAAGAGGAGAACGGCCGGACCGATGAGACGGTATTGCAGATCGTCGCGGCGCGAACCGACCGCGCGAAGCAGAAATGGTCCGAGCAGCGCGCCGAGGCCGCGCGCGGCGAAGAGCAGCCCGATGCCGAATGCACCGGCGCGGAAGATTTCCTTGCCGAAGACGCTGAGCATGGCTACGACACCCGCGCCGAGGCCATAGCCGCCTTTCGACGTCAGCAGCGCGAGGACGCGCGGATGCGACTTCGTGTAGCGCAGCGTCTCCCGCACCGATTCGAGCAGCGGAGGATGTTCGTGATGCCGCTCTTCCGCAAATTGCGCGCGCATGCGCCAAAGGATCGCGGCCGAGGCGACGAAGCTGAGCGCGTCGACAACGAAGGAGACGTCGCGTCCGAAATGCATCGTCACCGCGCCTCCGAGCGCCGCGCCGACCGCGAGCATCGTCCCCCACGTCGATCCCATCAGCACATTCGCGACGTGCAACTCGTCGGCGGCGACGATGTTCGGCAACGCGGCCTGCGAGGCCGGCTCGAAGTACGCCGAGCCGATCGAGATCGCGATCACGCCCGCGTACGCGAACGGCAGCAACGCCGGCGTGCGCGCGAAGAGCGGCAGCAGGCACGCGCCGGCGCGCAGGACGTCGACGACGATCATCAGCTTGCGCCGGTCGAGGCGGTCGACGGCCCGTCCGGCGATCGGAGTGACCAGGAAAATCGGCAGTGTCTGGCAGAGCAGCATCAGCGACGCCAGCGTGGCCGAGCCGGTGAGCTGCAGCACGAGGTCAAGCAGCGCGACAGTCAGGAACCAGTCGCCGCCGAGCGAGATCAGCGACCCGAAGTAGAGCAGCCGGAAGTCGCGATTGGTCCGCAGGAGCCGCCACATGCGGCGCGCATGCTACCCCTCCTCTGCGATTGGATGGCCCATGGAGGAGATACGGTCGTAGGTCAGAAACGAGTACGGGTAGTCGTTCTTCGCGTCCGCTTCGAAATCCTCGCGATCGGTGAGCCGCCATTCGTTGACGTCGTCGAACTCGGGGAAGTACGTGTCGCCGCGCACGTCGGCGTGCACCTGCGTGACGTACATGCGCGTGGCCCGATGCATCGTCTGCCGGAAAATCTCCGCGCCGCCGAGGATGAAGAGTTCGTCTTCCGTCGGAGGAATCGCGGCGAACGCTTCATCGATCGTCGTCACAGGCACGACGTTCTCCTGCGCCTCGATCGGCGAGCGGCTGATGATGACGTTCATCCGACCCGGCAGCGGCTTGCGCCCAATCTCGTCGAACGTCTTGCGCCCCATGACGACGTGATGTCCCATCGACAGCGCCTTCAGCCGCTTCAGATCGCCGGACAGATGCCACGGCAACTTGCCGTCGCGCCCGATGACGCCGTTCGTCGCGACCGCGACAAGGAAGGAGATGCGCATGCGGCGGGGATGATATGCCGAGGGAGCCATGTGGCACAGACACTCTTGTCTGTGCTTTGGCAAGATGCGGTGCCTGATATTGAAAAGCAGCGACCGTGGAGCAGCCGGTTTGATTTCTCAGCTGTCCCGAGCCTCACCAGCACAGACAAGAGTGTCTGTGCCACATTCACACCGCGATTGGGGCTTTGATGCTCGGATGCGGGTCGTAGTTCTCGAGTGTGAAGTCGGAAAACTGGAAATCGAAGATCGACGTCACGGATGGATTCAACATCATCGTTGGCAGCGGACGAGGCTCGCGCGTGAGCTGCTCGCGGGCCTGGTCGAGGTGATTGCTGTAGAGGTGGACGTCGCCGAACGTGTGGACGAAATCGCCGGGCGCGAGGTTGCAGACCTGGGCCACCATCATCGTCAGCAGCGCGTACGACGCGATGTTGAACGGGACGCCGAGGAAAACGTCGGCGCTGCGCTGGTAGAGCTGGCAGGAGAGCTTGCCGTTGGCGACGTAAAACTGGAAGAGCGCGTGGCACGGCGCGAGGGCCATGCGGTCGATGTCGGCCACGTTCCAGGCGCTGACGATGTGGCGGCGCGAGTCGGGATTGCGTTTGATTTGTTCGATGACGGCCGTAATCTGGTCAATGTGTTGACCATTCGGAGCGGGCCAGCAGCGCCATTGGTATCCGTACACCGGACCGAGCTCACCGTTCGCATCGGCCCACTCGTCCCAGATCGTGACCTTGTTCTCGTTCAGGTAGCGGACATTCGTGTCGCCGCGCAGGAACCACAGCAACTCGACGATGATCGATCGCAGGTGGACTTTTTTCGTCGTCACCAGCGGAAAGCCGGCGCCGAGGTCGAAGCGGAGCTGGCGGCCGAAAAGGCTGAGTGTGCCGGTGCCGGTGCGGTCGGATTTCGGCGTCCCGTTTTCGAGGATGTCGCGGACGAGGTGCAGGTATTGCTGCATGCGCAATGATAGCGCAGCCCTATAATCGCGCGCCTCGCATGCTCCACGTCATCGACCGCACTCTCTACATCGGCAACGTCTCCGCCCCCGATCTCATCGCCCGCTACGGATCGCCGCTCTACGTCTACGACGCCGAGGTGATCCGGCGGCAGATCGATCGCGTGCGGCGCGCGTTTTCCGCGCTTCCCTTCCGCCCGTTTTACGCGATGAAGGCGAACGGCGCGCTGGCCATTCTCGACCTCGTGCGCGGCGCGGGATTCGGGTGCGATGCCGTGTCGCCGGGCGAGATTTTCGTCGCGCGGCAGGCCGGCTTCACGCCCGACAACATCTGGTTCACCTGCTCGAATGTGTCCGACGACGACCTTCGCGCCATCGGCGACGAGCAGATCGTGATCAACGTCAATTCGATGTCGGAGATCGATCGCATTCTTGCTCTCGACCTGCAGAATCCGATCGCGCTGCGCGTCAACACGAACATCGGCGCCGGGCATCATGTCGACGTCGTCACGGCCGGCGGCGGCGTCAAGTTCGGCATCGATCTGGCCGAGGTCGAGGCGGCGCGGATGGTGGTTGAGGACAGCGGCCGGAAGGTCGTCGGCCTGCACGCGCACATCGGCTCAGGCATCGACAACATCGCGCCGCTGATCGAATCGGCGCGGACGCTGCTCGACCTCTCCACCGAGTTTGCCAACCTGCGCTGGATCAATTTCGGCGGCGGGATTTCGGTGCCGTACCAGCCCGGCGCGGCGGAGTTCCCGATCGACGATTACGGCGCGGAACTGACGCGCATCGCCGACCGGATCCTGCGCGCGCGCGATCTCGACGCCATCCTCGAACCGGGACGTTATCTCGTCGCCGAGTCGGGCACGCTGCTCTCGCGCGTAACTTCGAAGCGCATCAGCGGAGGTCAGTTTTGGATCGGCGTCGACACCGGATTCAATCATCTCGTCCGGCCGTCGAAGTACGGCGCGTATCACCACATCGTGAATGCGACGAATGGATCGCAGGCATCGCTGCGGCAGACGTTTGATGCCGAGGCGATGCACGAAGAGGTCGTCGTAGCGGGCAACCTGTGCGAGTCGGGCGACGTCTTCACGCGCGATGAATCGGGTCACCCGATCACGCGGAAGATCGATCGGACGAACGTCGGCGATCTGCTGGCCTTCTGCGATGCCGGCGCGTACGGATTTTCGATGGCGTCGCTTTACAACGCGCGGCTGCTGCCTGCCGAGGTGCTGGTCGACGGCGACGACGGACGGCTGATCCGCGAGCGGCAGACGTTTGACGATCTCGTGAAAGGAATGCGATGAAAGTGGTCAGTGGCAAGTGGTCAGTGGTCAGGAACGCGCTGGGGATGATTCTCGCGCTGCTAACCGCTGACTGCGTCACCGCTCCAAAGCCAGTCATGCTCGATCTGAAAATCATCAACGGACGGATCATCGACGGCACCGGCGCGCCGTGGTATCGCGGCGACGTCGGCGTTCGCGGCGACACAATCGTCTCCATCGGCGATCTTTCGAATGTCGCCGCGGCAAACACGATCGATGCGCACGACAACGTCATCTCCCCAGGCTTCATCGATCTCCTCGGGCAATCGCAGTACTTCGTGTTTCAGGATCCTCATCTCGAAGCAAAAGTGCGCCAGGGCATCACCACCGAGGTGACGGGCGAAGGAAGTTCGCCGGGCCCGGTGAGCCAGCGGCAGATCGACGCCGCCAACCCGGCCAACCGCCCCAAGTGGCACACCCTCGGCGAATGGTTTTCGCTGCTCGAAAAGAATCGCAGCGCCATCAACTTCGCGCTCTTCGTCGGCGCCGACAATCCCCGCGAGATGGTGATCGGCGACGTAAATCGTCCGCCCACCGCCGACGAGATGCGCGAGATGGAAGCGATCGTCGATCAGGCCATGCGCGAAGGAGCGATCGGGCTCTCGACGTCGCTCATCTACCTGCCGGCGATGTATTCGACGACCGACGAGATCGTGAATCTCGCGCGCGTGGCGGCGAAGCATGGCGGCGTTTACTTCAGCCACATCCGCGATGAAGGCGACCACATCGACAGCGCCCTCGACGAAGCCTTCCGCATAGGCCGCGAGGCGAAGATCCCGGTCAATATCTGGCACCTCAAGGTCGGCGGCGCCGCGAACTGGGGCCGCATGCCGCACGTGATCGAGCGCATCAACGCCGCGCGCGCCGAGGGGCTCGATGTGGCCGCGAATGTGTACCCGTATGCGGCGTCGTCGACGTCGCTCTCGACGCTCGCGCCGGATTGGTCGCTGGAAGGCGGCTACAACGATTTCAAGAAACGCCTCGCCGATCCGGCCGATCGCACCCGCATCGCCGCCGCGTTGCAGGCGCAGTTCACGAAGCGCGGACCGAAGGGCATCTACATCACACGCATCGGCAACCCCGACTTCGCAAAGTACGAGAAACATTTCGTCGAAGAGATCGCGGAGATGATGAACGTGGCGCCCGACGAAGCGATGATGCAGCTGTTCGCGAACACGAACAGCTCGCCGAGCGTGATCTTCTTCTCAATGAGAGAAGACGACGTGCAGACGGCGCTGCGGCAATCGTTCGTCTCGATCGGCTCCGACTCCGGCTCGCCCACTCCCGCCTCGCGCGCCGCAGGCCAGGCCGTCCACCCCCGCGCCTACGGCACCTTCCCGCGCGTCCTGGGCCACTACGTCCGCGACGAGCATCTCTTCACACTGGAGGAGGCGGTGCGCAAGGCGACGTCGCAGGCCGCCGATCGAACAAACCTCACCGACCGCGGCGTGCTCCGTCCAGGCATGAAGGCGGATGTGGTCGTCTTCGATGCGGCGAAAATCCGCGACGTTTCGACGTACGAAGATCCGCATCACTTCAGCGAAGGCATCCTCGATGTGATCGTGAACGGCGGCGTCGTTCTGCGCGACGGCGCGATGACGAATGCTCTTCCGGGCCGGGTTCTGCGAGGAAGAGGCTTTGAACCACAGAGGCACTGAGGACACCGAGAAAACCTCTGTGATCTCTGTGTCTCTGTGGTTCAATGCGCCGTCCGTCCAAACATGCAGGAAAACAGCGAAAAACTCGTCCGGGCCGTCGGGTTCTGGGGCCTGGTGGCGATGTGCATCAATGCCGTCGTCGGCAGCGGCGTCTTTCTGCTGCCCACCGAGTCGTACAAACTGCTCGGACCCTTCTCGCTCTGGGCGCCGCTGATTTTCGCGCTGCCGGTCTTCATCCTCGTGCTCTGCTTCGCGGAGGCCGCGAGCCATTTCAGCGAGCCGGGCGGCGCGTACTTGTATGCGAAGACCGCGTTCGGCGACTTCATCGGATTCGAGACCGGTTGGATGAACTGGCTGGCGCGCGTGACGTCTCTGGCCGCGCTGTCGAACGGCTTCGTCGTCTCGCTGGCGCGCATCTTTCCGTCGCTGGGAACCGCGTCCGCGCGCATCGCGGTCATCCTGATTTCGATCGGCATCCTCACCGCGATTCACTACGTCGGCGTGAAGTACGGCGCCGCGTCGATCTACGTCTTCACCCTCGGCAAGCTGATTCCGCTGGTCGGCTTCATCGTCGTCGCGCTCGTGGCATGGCGGTCCAATCCCATTCCGGCGTCGATGCACCTTCCCGGACCCGGCACCGACTGGAGCGGAGCGGCGTTGTTCATGTTGTTCGCGTACGCCGGCTTCGAAAACATGGGCGTGCCCGCGGGCGAGTTCCGCAATCCGCGAAAGGAATTGCCGCGCGCGCTGCTCGTCGGGACGCTGGCCATCGCCGCGATCTACGTTCTCGCGCAGCTCGGCGCGATGTCAGCCCTCCCCGATCTATCGAAGACCGCCACACCAATCGCCGACGCCGCGGCCGAATTGATCGGCCCACTCGGCGCGATCATCGTCACCCTCGGCGCGCTGCTGTCGATGGCAGGCACGAACTCCGGCACCGTCCTCGAAGGCTCGCGCATGCTCTACGCCATTTCCCTCGGGCGCCCGCGCCTGCGCACCATCAGCTACGTCCACCCGCGCTTCCGCACGCCGAGCGTGGCCATCGTGATCCACGTCCTTTTCGCCGCGGTCCTCGCCTGCGCCGGATCCTTCGCAAAGTTAGCGATGCTCTCCGCCGTTGCGCGTCTGACGACCTATCTCTTCACCTGCGCCGCCGTGCCGCGCCTGCGCAAGCTGAACGAAGGTTTCCGGACGCCGACACTGATTCTTCCGATCCTCGGCGTGGTGATTTCACTCGGCCTGTTCCTGACCATGAATCGTTTCAACTTCCTCGCCGCCGGAATCGCCATCATCGTCGGCGCACTCATTTATCTCGTGTCATCGCCGGGACAACCAGACGCCGCGTAGCGCACGGTCAATGGCTGGCGTGACGTCGCGGCGGAACAAGGCTCATCAATTCGACGGTGCTGACTCTCATCGCTCCTCTCCCGGTCGCGACGAGCCTGAATACGAATAGTCCCGGCATGTCGGGCGTAAACGTGGGGTTGCGTATCGTTGATGACGAAAGCGCAGCGACGGAGTCGGAAGGACGGCGAATCACGCTCCACTGATAGGCGCTGGCCGTTTTCGGCGACGCGTCCAGCTGGCACATCGTGGCGACGGGCGCCTTTGGAACGTCGATGACAGCCAGGTCCGCTACATCGCCTAATGCGGGCTTCCCGATGCGAACTGCGAGGCCGCTGTCGGTAACGTAAAGAGTTCCGTTGTGATCCGTGGCGATGCCTCGAGGCCAGAAAAAGCACGCCCTTTCCCCGGTCCCGTCGATATCGCTTCGCCCGTACGGTTGACCCGCCACGGTCGTCACATCGCCTCCGGGGCTTATCTTGCGGATCGTCTGGACGTAATTTTCAATGACATAGATGTCACCATTGCCGTCGACGGCCATCCCCGCCGGGGAATCAAAACGTGCCAGCGACGCAAAGCCGTCCGCGGTTCCCGCGACACCGGCCAAGCCGGCTAACGTGGAGACCCTTCCATCGGGCCTGATTCGGCGGATGGTCTTGTTGCCTGTATCAGAGACGTAAACGTTGCCAAAATCGTCGGCAGCGATTCCCGTGGGATCGTCAAAGCGCGCATCCGTTCCTACTCCATCTGCGCTTCCCCGATTTCCATCGAGACCGGCCAAAGTGGTCACTACGCCAGCGGCAGTGATCTTACGAATCGCATGGCTATCGGAGTCGGTCAGGTAAAGGTTGCCCGCGTTGTCGCTGGCGATGTTCCTCGCAATGTCATAACCGGAGGGTTCGGTATGCGTGGTGTAGATCCCCCCGGGCCCGGCGAACGTGCTGATTATGCCCTCCGGCGTTATCTTGAGTACCACGTTGTCAAAGCTCTTGGGAACGTAGAGATTCTCGTTGCTGTCAATCGCCAATCCCATCGCTGTCAGGAAGTTTCGATTCAGCGTGGTAACTTCACCCGCCGGCGTGATTTTTCTGATCGTGAATGCACCGTAATCGGCCACGTAAACGTTCCCGCTGCGACCGACGACCACGCTCCCGGGGTCGTTGAAGAGGGCTTCATGCACGGGCCCGTCATGAATTCCACGACTGGCCTTTCCCGCCAGTGTGCTGCTCGCCGTTCCGGCGGTATCGGTCATCAGAATCCGGTTGCTGCACGCGTCAGTGACAAAGACTTTTCCATGATTGTCGACCGCCACGCCGCTCGGACACGTGTGCCAGGGATTCCACAGGCCGGTGTCCATGTACGAGTCTCTCAGGTCCGATCCTCCCACGACGGTGACAACGCTCCCGGTTTCGCTTCGAGGATCGATCTTACGGACGCCGAAGCGGTCGGAGATCCAAACCACTCCGCTTTCATCGACGGCGATGCCGGAAGGCTGTACGAATCGCGCAGAAGCGAATCGGCTTCCGCCGTCTTCACGGCACTCTCCGAGGACGCCGGCGAACCTCGTGTTCACCCCTTCGGCTGTGATCTTTTGAATGACGCAGTCGCCACCGCCTGCGACATAAACATTTCCGGCGCTGTCGACTGCGACTCCCGCCGGCGCGTTCGAGGTCTGCGGATTGTTCGTGGGCCCGCGATAGTTGCCAGGCAGCGTCGTCACCACTGCCATCGCGCTGATCTTACGGACCGCGTGGTTGTTCTGGTCAGCGATGTACAGATTTCCACCAGCGTCAACAGCGACGGCCACCGGCCGGTTAAATCGCGCCGCGCTCGCCGGTCCGTCCATGCTTCCCGGTATCCCTGCCTTGCCGGCGACTGTCGTAACGAGTCCAGCCGGCGTGATCTTGCGGATGGTGTGGTTCTCGGTATCGGCGACGAAGACGTTCCCGGCGCGATCGACCGCGATCCCACCCGGCGAATGGAACCCAGCCTCACTTCCAGCTCCATCCTGAGAGTAAAGGCCAGCTCGTCCAGCGAGGGTCGTCACCACACCGGATTGGCTGATTTTTCGAATCAAATTGTTGGATTTATCGGCCACATAGATGTTTCCGCTGCCGTCGACCGCAATACCTGAGGGCTCGTTGAAGCGAGCAGCATCGCCTGTTCCGTCGATCGCCGCTGTGGGTTCGGTCGTGCCGACGAGGGTGGTAAATGTAAAGGTCTGCGCGAAAAGCGCCGGCCGCGCCGCAGCGGCCAGCAGAACGGCGAGCACTCGGAAACGTAGCATTCGGGATCCGCCTTCTCTCTGGAATATGACTTTATAGCATATTTCAAAAGGACCGAACGGGGCCCACATGTCGCTCCTTGTGAGCATGGACAACGACAACTCCCTTACCCTTCGCGACACTGCCAACGGACTTGCCATTCGCGCTGCGCTGCTAACCCTCGGCGGTCTCTTCATCGGCGGGTGGATTACCGCGCTGGGTATGAAGCGCTGGAACCGCGACGACATCAGCGAAATCGCGTAGACGTCAGCGAAACATCCAGATGCAGACGGCTGCGGCGACGATTGCGGCCACGGTGTCGCCGACCAGTGCGGCCGGGATGGCGTGGCGCGTTTTCTTGACGCCGATCGCGCCGAAGTAGACGGCGAGCACGTAGAAGAGCGTTTCGCTGCTGCCGTAGAGCGTGGCGGCCATACGCGAGAGCATCGAGTCGGGGCCGTAGCGTTTGATGACGTCCGTCGTCAGCGCCAGCGAGCCGCTGCCGCTGAGCGTGCGCAGGATGGCCAGCGGGAAGAGCTCGGGCGGAAAAATCGTGCGGCTGAGGAGCGGACGGAGCGCGTTCGTGAGCATGTCCATCGCGCCCGACGCGCGGAACATGCCGATGGCCACGAGGATGCCGACCAGGAACGGGATGATGCGCACCGCGACCTGGAAGCCTTCCTTCGCCCCTTCAATGAAGACGTCGTAGACCTTGATGCCGCGAATGAGTCCGATGAGAGGGATTCCGACGAGGAGCGCCGGAATGGCCCAGAGCGAGATGCCTTGCAGGATGTCGCGGATCACGGTCCGACCTCGTTTCCGTCGTCGATGCGTTCGGCAATGGCTGTCGGCTGTCGGCTGTCGGCTGTCGGGGTTCTTGTGGGGAAAAAGCGTTGCAGCAGCTTCGCCGTCGTCACTGCCGCGACTGCGCCGCACAACGTCGCGATCAGAGTCGTGGGGATGATCGACGTTGGCGCGAGCGCGCCGCTGGCTGCGAGGACGCCGATGATCGTCGTGGGGATGAACTGCACGCCGGCGGTGTTCAGGACCATGAAGGTCACCATCGGGTTCGAGGCGGTCTCTTTGTCCGGATTCAGCGTCTGCAACTCTTCCATCGCCTTGATGCCGAGCGGGGTGGCGGCGTTGTTGAGGCCGAGCATGTTCGCGGAGAGGCTCATCACCATCGCCCCGATCGCAGGATGTTCCGGCGGCACCTCGGGGAAAAGAATCCGGCTGATGGGGCGCAGGATTCGGCTCAGCATGGCCACGAGCCCGGCCTGCTCGGCCACGCGCATGATGCCGAGCCAGAGCGTCATGATGCCGACGAGGCCGAGCGAGATTTCGACGGCGGTCTTGGCGGAATCGACGGACGCCTTCGTCAGCGCGGCGGCGTTGCCGGTGAAGATGGCCACGATCAGCGCGATCGCCATCAGGCCGAACCAGATGTAGTTGAGCATGCAAGCGATTGTAGCGTTGCCGCCGAGCCGGCGGCGGTACAGCCAGCGGGCCGCTGGCGCTACGACCGGTGGCCGACACACGTAGCGCCGACGGCTCGTCGGCTGTACCGTCGGCGGCTCGCCGGCACGTATCTATGGATGCGCCGCGCGCCGGCGCGATGATTCTCCGTACATGCGCGTGAATACGCGGCCGACGTTGCCCGCGTCGATGTCGATTCGATCGTAGGCCAGCGCGAAGCCGTTCGGAAGCGCGGCCGCGGCGGCGGTCGCGCCATACGGCTGACCGGCTACGATCACCGCCGGATTGCCTACGGCGGCAAGCGACTGCGGATCGACGGCAACGCCCATCGTGTTGCGAACATCGCCGCTCTGCGAAATGAAGAACATCAGCAGAGAATTGCCGGCGGCAATCAAATTCGGTGCAGTACTCTGCGGAAGAATCGTGCGGATGGCGTCGGGGAAGCCGGATGCATTGATATGGCGCCCCGCGGTGACACCGTCCTCGGCCCAACTGATCGCGTAATTGCTGCCGGTCCACGCCACCGACGGGTAGGCCGCATAGTTGTGCGAGTCGTCGATCACGATCGGCTTGGTGCCCAACGCGCGCCCGTCGGCGCCGAGGCGTTGCGCCAGCACGCGCTGCGGCGGGTTGACGTGACACGGGTACTCGCAGAAATAGTCATTCCACGCGAGCAGATAGTCATTTCCGTTGCTCGCCATCGACAACTGATTGGCGGTGGTCGTACCGGGAATGATGGTCTCGGCCGCACGAAACATCGCCGGAGTATCCGTGGCGATTTCGCGGGCGCGCGGGCAGCGATACGAACAATTGATCGTGTAGGCAGCGAGCACGCTGTCGCGGTTCGCGGCCAGGACGAGCTCGAATGCGGTGGCGAGTGGTACAGGATCGGGATCGAGCCACTCCCCCGTCGCCGCCGACATGCGCCGGACGACATAGTTCGTTGCGGTGTCATACACAACAGTTGTCCAGGCGATGACGTACGTTCCGTTGGCGGCGGCGATGCGGCCGGTGATCGCTTTACCCTCGGGATTCGACGCCACCTCGACGATCTCGCCGCGCGAGGAACCGGCGAAACGGCGCAGGTAGAGATGCGCCGAACCGTCGGGACCGAACTCGTTCCAGATCACCGCGTATTCATTTCCCGAAACAGCGACCTGCGGCATCGTCTGTTGTGTTGCGGTGGAGGAAAGCGCGTTCCCGATCGACGTCGCCACCGAATCGATGTTGGTCGAGACGCCGGCGCGAAGAGCATCCGTCACGACGACCGGCTGTTCGCCAACCTTGGCGATGACCGTGCCGTAACCGCTGCCGGTCCAGTCGAGAATCCGGGCCGGCTCTGTTTGCGAGAAGCCGGCGGTCGGCTCGACGACGCGCCACGTGTGCGCGTTGCCGTCCGGCTCGGACGTCGTCCACACCACTTCGTAGTGATCGCCGTCGCGCAGCAGAGCCGGTTTCGCATCCGGATTGATCGTCACGCGCAAACCGGCCTGAAACGGTACGAGAGTTCGCTGCGACGTCACGACGCCGTTGTGATCGAGATGAGCGGCGATGATCTCGCGGTAGAGAAGCCCGCGGCCTACGAGGAGGTATCCGTCGCTTCCGCCGGCCATGCCGAGCGCCGATCCGATGGCGTTGCTGTCGATGCCTGTGTCGGCCGTGCCGAGAAACCGGCCATCGCGGTCGAGGCGATCGGCGAAGAGGTGATGGGTGACGGCCTCCTGGTTCGTGTGCAGGAGCAGGAACTCGTTCCCTGCCGCGGCGGCGACGGCGAGTGATGGCGACGTCGGCATGGCCAGTTGAATGTTGGCCATCACGATGTTGGCGTTGCTGTCGACGATCGTGGCCTTGCCGAGACCTACGAAAAGGAAACGCGCGTCCGGACCTGACCCCATCGTGGCCGCGAACGACATGCCGTACAGCTGCATGGTCTTGCGATCGAGGATGGTGCCGTCGGTCGCGACGAATGTGAAGGTCGTATCTCTTCCCTGCGCGGAGGCGACGACAAATTGATTGCCGTTCCAGATCACGGAGCCGCCGCCGGTATTGGTGGAAATGAAGATGCCGAACGGATCGAGCGCGACGCCGTTAGCGTCGATGCGGGAACCGAACAGGTCGGCGTTGCCGCGGCGTCCATCGAGCCAGACGGCGAATCCGATGTGGCCGTCCGAGGCGATGCCGAGGGTGTACTGGTTCCCGGCTGCGGCGATGAAGACGCGTTCGGAGACGGGCTGCTCGGGCGTGACGGCGGGCGGAAGGTTTGCGGCGACGGCAGCGTGGGCGATGAGAAGGAGAAGGGGCACGAGGGATCGCATGGGGTTCCTGTAGTTGCCATTGATTACGGAGCGCGCTCCGCATTCGTCGTGTTAGAAGTAGCGCCGATGTATCGAAAATCCATCGTCGTCATCGCGCTGCTTGCGTTCGCCGCGTGTCACAAGGAATCGGCGCCGCCAAGCGTTCAGCGCCCTTCGATTCTCTTCGTCACGCTCGACACTACGCGCGCCGATGCGGCCGGCCCGGACGCCGTCGGCGTGACCACGCCGTCGTTCAACGCGCTCGCCGCGCGCGGGCGGCGCTTTCGCTGGGCGTACGCGACCGTGCCGCAGACGTTGCCGTCGCATACGTCGATGCTGACCGGCCTCTACCCCGCCGGACACGGCGTCCACGAAAACGCGCGGCACGTTGCGGATACGCAATCGCTCATCAGCGAGCGATTGCATGCGGCTGGCTATCGCACCGCGGCGTTCGTGTCTTCGTTCGCATTGGCGCGGCGCTTCGGTCTCGCGCGCGGATTCGACATCTACGACGACGAATTGCCGGGCGGGCGTCCCGAGCGGACCGCGAAGGAGACGACCGATCGGGTGATCGAGTTTCTGAAGCAGTCTCCGACCCAACCCGTCTTTCTCTGGGTCCACTACTACGATCCGCATTTCCCCTACACGCCGCCGGAGCCGTTCCGCAGTAAGTATCCGAAGCAGCCGTACTACGGCGAGGTTGCGTCGATGGATGCGCAGCTCGGACGACTTGCCGCGGCGTTTCAGCAGCAGGTGAAAGGTCCGATCGCGATCGTCCTCGTTGGCGATCATGGCGAAGGACTCGGCGAGCATGGCGAGCAGCAGCACGGCGATCTTCTCTATCAGGCCACGATGCACGTTCCGCTGGTGCTGATCGGGCCGCGCGTCGCGAATGGCGTCAGCGATACGGCCGTGAGCACGCGGCGCATCTTCCACACCATCCTCGACTGGGCGGGCATCGACTCCGCGAACAGCCTGCTGAGGGGCGATACCGAAGTCGTGGTCGGCGAGGCGATGAAACCGTTTCTCGATTACGGCTGGCAGCCGCAGGTGATGGCGGTCGACGGCACTCGCAAAGCAATCCTGGCCGGCAAGCTCGAGGTCTACGACGTCGCCGCCGATCCAGGCGAGACGCACGATCTCGCCGCGGGCGCGAACCTGTCGCGCCAGTCTCGCGCCGCGTTGCAGGAGTATCCGATTCCCTCGGTCGATGCGCAGCAGAGCGCGTCGAATCTTTCGTCCGAGGAACAGAAAAAGCTGGCGGCACTCGGGTACGTCAGCTCCGTCGCCAGGCCGGTCGTGCGCGCCGACGCGCCGCGTCCCGCCGACATGGCGCCGATGTTCCCGATCCTCGACGAGGCGGCGCGGCTGTTCGTCCACGAGCAGTACGCGCAGTCGATTCCTCTGCTGGAGCAGATCCTCGCCAAGGATCCGCACAACCTCGACGCCGCCCTTCGCCTCGCCACCGCCCACTCCGCACTCGGCCACGAGCAGGCCGCATTCGCGGCGTATCGGCGCGCCGAGGTCATCGCGCCGAATTCGCCGGACGTGCGCACGTACATGGCGTTGCACTACGCGCGCACGTCGGAATGGCCGAAGGCTGTGCCGATGCTTGAGCGGATCCTGACCGAAACGCCGGACAAGGTTCCCGCGCTCGAAGCGCTGGCGCTGTTGCGCGAACGTCAGGGTCAGATCGACGATGCGATCCGGCTTCGCCAGAAGCTCTACACCCTCCGCTCCCCCACCCCCGCAGAGCTCACACGCCTCGGCGAGATGCAGATGGCCCTCGGACAGACCACTCCGGCCATCGAGTCGTTCGAGAAAGCGCGTTCGATCGTGGGCGCATCGTTCAAACACGACACGGAGCTCGGCGTCCTCTACCTCGCGTCGCAGCGTTTCGAGGATGCGCGCACGGCGCTCGATCGCGTCGCGCCATCGGATCCCAACTATCCGATGGCGCTCTTCAAGCGCGCTCAGGTCAGCGTGTTGTTGCACGAGTCGGATGCGCCATCGCGCATCGCCGCCGCACGAGCGCACGCGAACGCGATGACGCGCGAGCTTATCGCGCACGAGCGATTGTTTCAGTAGGTCATGAAACACAAAAAGGCCCGGCGTTGCCACCGGGCTTTCGTCGGACTGCGCCTCACTGAATGAAAGTAACAAGACCCGGCGTGTTGCGTGGCAACATCCCGGACCTCATGGCGTTGTGTTGAATCGCACTGAATCGCCACTCTCGTTGATGAAGCAGTCTTGATTATGTATACAGATATTGTCGGGTACACCGTTGTGATACGTACAGCCGTCCTGATTCTGATCCGTTCTGAAGTAACACGTTCGTGATGGGTGATCGATTGTCTGTACGACTACCGTTATCGTGGTGTTGTCAGGACAGTTCCGAGTTTCCGTCTTGACTTCCTGATAGTGCGTATCGTACTCCGCGTATTGAGTAAGATTGTCGGGCCCACACAAACAAGCCCATGCGGTGCAACCCCAAATGCATGCCCTGCTTACTGTCTTGCTCACGACTGGATACGTCCAAGCGGATGCGTACGTATAACCATTCATGCAGAAATCGTAGGCGTCAGGACATACGTGGTTCGGACACGTCTGCCAGTCGCCATCCTTGCCCGGGCAATTAATCAAACAATCATCATATTCGGCGGAACACACACTGGGATCAGAGTTGGGGCAATCTTGCGCAAACAGGGTCGGAGTGGAGACCGCAAGAATCACTGCGCACAGAAGGACGAGTGGAATCAAGCCGCGTCGTAGCATTAACTTTCTCCTTTTGTTGCGTTAATTCGTTTCTTTGGGGAATCGCCAAGCACGCCGTCGATCAAGGCTGGCCAACTCTGGCATCCTTCTCCGGTTGCCAGTTCAAGACTTCCATCGAGACAGCCTTCCGTAGAACTAACGGATGGCGTGCGATGATCGCGCGTGCGGCGGCTGCGTCATCAGCCCGCAGCATGAAAATCTGGTAGCTTCGTTTGTCGTCATTCGAGGAAGCGAGCCCTAAAGTACTCACTCGACCTTCTCCCCGAAGGCCCTCCACGAATTTATCTCCCTCAGCCTTGGCTTCCGGCGTGACCGCGCTACCTGTACCGCGCAGCAAAACCAGGAATGTCAAATCGCGCCCGACCCGAACGGAATGACCGACAATAGACTCGATCTGACTCCTCACCTCATCCGCGGAGTTCCCAAGACGAACGGACTTCCCGTTGACGAATACGCTGGGAGTGCCTGCTACGTTCAACTTTGCCGCAGCACGGACGTCCCGGCGTACCGTATCGAGACTGGCAACGCTGGATATGCAGGACTGGAAAGCGGCAGGGTCGAAGCCTGGAAGCAGCGTCAGTAACTCATTTGTTTTTTCAGCGACATTCTGCGGAGTGAACAGTTTCTGGTTTTCAAAATAGAAATCATGGAGTTTCCAGAACCGGTCCCCGCCTGCGCAAACTGAAGCTCGAGAAGCATACAAGGCCCACGGATGCATCGCCAGGGGTAGATGCCGAAACACCAGGCGGATGTTCGGATCTCCATCGACGACGCTTTCGATGAGCTTTGCGGCATTCCGACAATAGGGGCACTCGAAGTCTGAAAACTCGACAATTGTGATCTTTGCATCCGGCCGGCCGAGAACGGGCGAGTCCGAGGGAACATTGGCAAGCGCAGCGGCTGCCGTTGACGATCTGTCCGTCGCCCCGGCGCTCAGATCGGTGACGTCGTGAGACAGGAAACGCCGGTCCGGAGAGAGAAACACCGTGGTGTCGCGCAGTCGCGTCGGTTCGACTGTTTCGACCATGAGTCGCTCGTAGCAACTACCGTTGACAGGCTCTGCGTCAACGATCTCGATCGACACACTTGCTGGAAACTTCAGAAAGGAACGGATTCCTTCTACGAGTGCCGGATCGGTCTGCTGCACGGGGCTGCAGGTCTCACCAACGACGTTAAACGCAACGATTACCAGGGAAACGACGCACATCCATCTGATTACGCGCACCGAGATCCTCACGGCGTGGAGGTGAACCGCACCGACGCACCATCATCATTGATGAAACAATCGTGGTTACCAAGGCATGAGAACTCATAGGGGGTCCCGTCAGAGTTAATGTCGCAGTCATGTACATCCGACTGGTCAACCTGCCTGAAGTAACAGGATCGCGATGGGTGATCGATCGTTTGAGTGACGACCGTGATCGTGGTGTTGTCCGGACAGTTCCGTGTCTCAGTCTTGATTTCCTGATAATGAGTGTCAAATTCCGTGTACTTTGTATAAGCCGTGGTGCCGTAGTGAATCCAGCACGTGCAAGCCCAGGAAGTACAGCCAAAGACACAGTCGGCCGTGGCGGTCTTGCTCACGATTGGATACGTCCAGGCGGTTGCGTAGGTATAACCATTCATGCAGAAATTGTAATTGTCGGGACATACGTGGTTCGGACAGGTCTGCCAGTCACCATCCTTGCCGGGGCAATTAATCAAACAATCATCATATTCGGCCGAACACACACTGGGATCAGAGTTGGGGCAATCTTGCGCAAACATCCGCGGGCCGGAAACTACAGATACGGCGAAGAGTAGAAATGCGGCTAAAACGAGGCGGTACCTTGGCACTTGCTTTCCTCCTGACCAACCTGACTGTCAAGCCGCCGTCCCGATGCTCAGAGTGAAGGCCAGCAGACAATCATGGGTTCCGGTCGTGCGGCAACGTAGCATGCGAGGAATGAATAGTCCACTTATTTCGCTCGTTCGGGAGGAATGGTGTTTTTGAGACGTATCGACTGTTCCCGCAGTTCGAGGCAAAGAGGTGACCAGGACTGCGTGGTACGTAGCGTTTGATCTTCTCAATGATCCCGAGCCTCACCAGCACAGACAGGAGTGTCTGTGCCACAAAAAAAAAGGCCCGGCGTTGCCGCCGGGCCTCGTTGAAACTTCAGATCGAAAAACTAGAACAGGAGCCGTGCCGCGACCTGGAAACGACGCGGCGCGTAGTAGCGGGTCGGAGCCGGCGCGGACTTCAGATAGCCGATCGCGCCGGGGAGGCCGGTGGCGTAGCAGGTCGCGCTCTTGGTCGGATCGCAGAGTGTGATCGTATTCGCGCGGGAGTCATAGTCGTATCCGGTCTGATGGTTCATGACGTTGAACCAGTCGACGACGAGCTGCAAATTGATTCCGCGCATCGGGCCGAAGCTCTGGGTGTAGTTGAGATCCGTCTGGTTGTAGGACGGCGTGCGGCGGCGTCCGGCCGGTTCGGCGAAACGGTCCGTATCGCTGGTCGAGGTCGTGAAGTTGCTGTACGGCTGATACGCCTCGATTTGGTAAGGCTGGCCTGATTGATAGAGGAAGTACGCGCCCGTGGTGGCGTTCCACGGCAGTGTGTATGCGCCGAAGAGCTTCACGATGTTGCGGCGGTCGCCGCGCAGGTCGCCGTACTTGTTGTCCCACACGTTGCGGCCGGCGGCGTCGCCGATGTTCGACGAGCCGATGAAGCGCGCCGCGTCATTGGTGTTGTTCGGCGAGGTGTTGTCCTGGTCGAAGTTGCCGTAGTAATGGCTCCAGGTGTACGACGCACGGAGGAAGATGTTCTTGCCCTGCCAGTCGCTTTCCGCCGTCGCCTCGTAGTACTTCGTGAAGGCGCCGTCGAGATTGGCGATGACGTAGGTCGCGTTCGGGCTGCCGATGGCGTTGAGCTTGTCGGCGAGGTCCGGGATGAACGGAACGTGGGGAACCCTGGACGGCGCGTTCGTCGGTTTCGACGAAGCGGTGCAGTTGCCGGCATTCGCACCGGTGCCGAACGGAGCCATGCAGACGCGCTCATTGTTCGGCGTGTCTTCGAGGAAGTGATTCGCGAAGCGATGACGTGCGTACGCACGCACCGACCAGCGATCGTTGATCTGCTGCGAAGTGCCGAGGATGTACTCCTTCATCTGGGGCGGCTTCACGCCCGGGACGAACAGCTTACCGGCCGACGAGTTGGTCGGCGCGACGCCCATCAGGTTGCCGCTGGCGTCGAAGTACGCCGTGATGGTGTTCTGGAGCTGGCGATCCCACGACGCGGCGCGCGCGAGTGAGCTGGCTGCCTGGTTGTAGCCAGCATAGCTGGCGTAGAGCGTGTCTTGGCCGTTGTAGGCCCACGTCGCGCCGAGGCGCGGCTGCATCATGTCCTTGAAATTAAACTCGTGCATCTTGTACTTCGCGCCGACCTGCTTGACGTAGCCGGCGATGTTGTCGGCCTTCACCAACCCCTGGCCGTAGTACGCGTCGTCGCTCATCAGGATGCCGAGGTTGTACGTCCAGTTGGAGCGGTGGATGACGTCGTTGAATTCGATATTCTGCGAATGCACCTCGGAGTGAATCGGCGGAACGATCCCTTCCGACTGCTGCTGCACGACTGCCGTGAAGAATGCCGTTTTCGCGGTGCCGCACGCGCTGGCCGGACAATTGTTCAGAGTTCCGCCGCCCGGGATCGAAATACTGCCCCAGCCGTTCGACGTGCGGACCAGATCCTCTTCATCGGTGTAGCGCTGATAGCCGGCGTGCAGATCGTGAGACAGCGGGCCGGTTGTAAGCGTGTAGTTGTAACCCGCCTGTCCGTTCTTGCGATAGAAGCTGTCGTTGTCCTCGCGAAGGCTGCCGAAACCGACCGTCCCGCCGCCGGTTCGAACACCGCTGACCAGGTAACCGTACTTGTCGATGTATGGCTGCACGAAGGCGGCCTGGATCGCGTTCTGCGGTTTCGTCGGGTCCGGCACTAGCGGCGTCGGGACCGTGAGCAGGCCGAGCTGGTCGAGATTGTTGATGTCCAGGTGTGTTCCGACTGCCGTCGAGATCTGAACATCGGCGAAGTGGTCGGCTCGTCCGCCGCCCGGATTCTTGAAATCCGTAAACTTGAACGTGGCGAAGCTCTTCGGGTTGATGACCCAGGAGCTTTCCAGCGTTCCGATCTTCAGGTCGGTTTCGTAGCCCGTTCCGGTCGTTCCGGCGCCTTTCGTGCCGAAGGTTCCGTCGCCGGAAGTGTCGACGCGGTGCTCATGGCGGTAGCTGCCGTTGATGAGAATCGAAGCCGTTGGCGTGAACGTCAGCTTCCCGAACTCCTCGTGGCGATTGCTCTTGAACGGCGGGAGCGGACCGGTGAGGTTGGCCTGATTGTCCTTCTTGTAGTCAGGCTTGTAATACGAACCGTAGAAGAAGAGACGGTCGGAGAGGATCGGTCCGCCGAGGCTGACCGTCGCCCAATCGCGATCCTGCTGGAAGGTTGAGTTAACCGTCCCCGCCTGATCGGCGATCATCGAATGCTTGAGGACCTGATACTCGATCTCGCCCGTGAACTTGTTCGTTCCGGACTTGCTGACCGAATCGATGGTGAAGCCGCCGGCGCGGTTGAAGTCGACCGCATTCGCGCCGCCGCGCACGATGTTGACCTGCGCGATGTCATGCGTCGTCGGCTCGGAAACGAGCACGCCGAACAGCGGCATCGTGACGTTGACGCCGTCGAACAGATAGACGTTCGACTGCCCGCTGCCGCCGCCGCTCGGTCCGCGCACGACGTCCTGCGAAACCATGACGCCGGGGATCAGCTTCTGCAGATCCTTGTACTCCTGCGCCACCGGCAGCGATTTGAACTCAGTGTTCGAGAGTCCGCTCTGGATGGTGGTCGATTCCCTGTCGACCAACGTCTGGTTGGCCGTTACGGTGATGCTTTCCGCGACGCCGCTGACGCCCATCTTCACGTCGGCTGCGTTGTCCTGTCCGAGAAGCGCCTCGGCTCTGCGCGTGGCCGTCTGCATACCGGAGAGGGTGAACGTCAGCGTGTACGAGCCGGGCTGCAACTGCGGAAGACGATAGTCGCCGTTGCCGTCGGTCACCGTGACGCGCGGCTGCGGCAGCACGTTCGACTTCGCTTCGACCGTAACGCCCGGCAGGGCTGAACCGTCTGAAGCAGTGACCTTACCGTGGAGTGCCCCCGTCTGCTGGGCAAACAGGGATGTGGACGCGAAAATCAACACGAGGCAGCAAAACAGCCTGCGAAGTTGCATAGGTTCTCCCCCTCAAATTGTTTGTGAACTCTTGGACAGACGTTGACGGATTCTACACCTGCTCTTTACAAGCGCAGGCCGTACAAATGTCAGGAAAGCGGCCAGTCGAGTTCGCCGAGAAAACGCTCGTCCTTGCGCCACGATCCGTGCACGGCCACATGCAGGTCGAGGAAGACGCGCGAGCCGAGGATTGACTCCAGCTCCACGCGCGCCTCGGTGCCGATCGTTTTGATCATTTCGCCGCGCTTGCCGATGATGATCGGCTTCTGCGTCTCGCGCTCCACGACGATGGTCGCGTAGATCTTGATGAGGTTCTTGGCCTCGTCCTCTTCCCATCGATCCACCGCCACCGCCGTCGTGTACGGCAACTCCTCCGAGGTGTGCGCCAGCAGCTTCTCGCGCACGATCTCGGCCGCGAAGAAGCGCTCCGGCTGCGTGGTGAAGTCCTCGGTGGGATAGATCGCCTCACCGAGGCCGACGCTTTCGAACAGTGAGTTGACAAGGTGTTCGACGCCGTCGCCCGTCGACGCGGAGACGGGGATGATCTCGTCGAAGAGTCCCGTCTCGTTGTACTGCTGGATCAGCGGCAGCAGTTTGTTTTTCTTCAGAAGGTCGATCTTGTTGAGGATGGCGAAACGCTTCCCCTCGCCGCCTCCCGCTTTCTGCTGGCGCATCATCTCGATCACGAATTCGTCGCCATGTCCGAACGGCTGGCTGGCGTCGATCATCACCGCCACGACATCCGCCTCGGCCACGCTCGCGCGCACGTGTTCCATCATCCGCACGTTCATCTTGTGCAGCGGCCGGTGGATGCCAGGCGTGTCGAGAAAGGCGATCTGTCCCCGCGGATCGTTGAGGATGCCGACGATGCGGTTGCGCGTCGTCTGCGGTTTGGCGGAAACGATCGAGACCTTCTGTCCGAGGATGCGATTGAGCAGCGTCGACTTGCCGGCATTCGGACGTCCGACCAGCGCGACGACGCCAAAGTGGGGGGGGCGGGGTTTGGGGTCAGGCATGAGTGTTCATCGTAGCGCGTTGGAGCGCTGGCCCGGAGAGGCAATGTTGAATGTTCAATGTTGAATGTTCAGTGTTGAATGGAAAGGCGCCGTGCGCGCAGGCTGGCTTCTTCATTCAACATTCAACACTGAACATTCAACATTCAACATTTGCTTTTAAGGGTCTGGAGTACCCACCCAACCCTACCGCCCGTTCTCCCGCTCCTCTTCGTCCTCGATCGTCCACTCGGGATCTTTCGAAACGCGCACGCGGTAAATCCGCCGGCGATCGGCGCGGTCGACGATGAACTGGTATCCGTTCTTCTTCGCGACTGCACCGACCTTCGGCACGCGACCCGTGGAGGTGAAAATCAGGCCGGCCACAGTCTCGTAATCCTCGCCTTCGAGCTCGGCGTCGAGCAACTCCTCGAGGGCTTCGACGCGCAACTGGCCGCTGACCATGTATTCGCCGTCGCCGAGGTCGACGATCGTCGCTTCGTCTTCCTCGTGCTCGTCCGCGATCTCGCCGACGATTTCTTCGACGACATCCTCGATGGTGATGATGCCCGCGGTGCCGCCATATTCGTCGACGACCACCGCGACTTGAATGTGCTCGCTCTGAAACTCGCGCAGCAGCTCCGAGACTTTCTTCGTCTCGCTGACGAAGTACGGCGGACGCGCGATCTGCGGCGCCGCGGGCGTCTCGTGCTTCACCAGCGCCTCGAAGACTTCCTTGATGTGGATGATGCCGACGATTTTGTCGACACTCCCCTCGTAAATCGGGATGCGCGAGTATTTCGAGTCGCTGAAGAGCCGCGCCAGCTCGTCGAACGGATGCGTGGCGTCGAAGGCCTGCACGTCGATGCGCGGCGTCATCAGCTCGCGCGCCACGCGGTCGCCGAAGTCGACGACCGACTGGATCATCTTTCCCTCGGTGCCTTCGAGGATCCCTTCCTCCTCGCCGACGTCGATGTACGCCTGCACTTCCTCGTCGGTGACTTCTTCGTCCTCGTGCGCCTCTTCCTCCTCGCGGTCGAGGCGGTCGAAGACGCGCCGCATCGGAAAGAGCACGGGCCAAAAAAGAAGGTAGAAAAAGTGCGAGAACGGGATGAGCGCTTTCAGGATCATCTCGCCGACATCTTCCGGCACGAACGCCAGGACGAATTTCCAGACGATGACGATCAGGAACCAGATGACGGCGGAGATGCCGCAGGCGGCGGCGATCGATTCGCCGTCGCACGCGCGGATCGTGGCGATGAATGCGCCGATCAGCGCGATCTGCAACAACGAGCCGCTGACGAGCTGCAGATTCCTCGGATCGAAATGCAGCCACCTGCTGCTCCGCTCCTCGGCCTGATCGCCCGACCAGCGCCGCAAGGTGACGGGACTGATCTCCTGCGCGAAGTAGCGGATGGCGTCAAAGGTAAGAAAAAGGACGCCGCCGATCGCCGCGAGGACGATCCAGGTGATCTGCGAAACGCTACTACTTCCCATTGGTGTTGGCGGCCGATTCTATCAACTGAAGAAGAGCGCGATGAACGCGGCGAGCACAGACGCTCTCATCAGCCCCTCGGCGCGTATGTGCAGATGCTGAAAAATGATCCGAACCGGGTTCTCTTCCGTCTCCGGCCCGAGGTTCGATCCGATCACGCGCATCTTCTTCTGAATCGACATCTGCCCAAGCATCGCCCACGCCAGCATGACGATGGCGGCCCAGCGGCCGATGAGCCAAAAGGTCGCGGCGTGACGCTCCCAGATCAGAAATCGCGCGCCGGCTGCGACGACGATCATCAGCAACGCAATGGCCTGAATCCGCGCGAAGCGGGCGAGGATCGGTCCGAAGATGCCGCCGGCCTGAGGACGCGGCAGCGACTTGAAAAGCACAGGCGCCACCGCGGCGCCGAGCACGATCGTCCCTCCGATCCAGAGCGCCAGGCCGAGGTCGTAGAGGAACAGGAAAAACAGGAAGAGCCAGTTGGGCAAGCGCAGATAGTAACGTTTACCAATCGTTCGCGCTGATCGGAGCGATAATTTTCGCCATGCTCGCCCTGGCCGCCCTCCTGCTCGCAACCGCCACGTCGCTCCCGCAACCGATCCTGACCACGACGCTGATCCTGCGCGACGGCACGCGCTTCGAGGTGAACGGTCCGATCCGCGAGGAGCAAGGCCGCATCATCTTTCGATCGGGCACGCTGTATTCGATTCCTGTCGCCGAGGTGGATTTGGAGGCGACGCGCGCGGCGCTCACGAAGACCGTGCGCGAGGTGGACGCGGAACCGACGCACGCGGCGGTGACGAAGAGTGTGATTGGGACCGATCAGGACCGCAAGCTGAAGGTGTCCGCCGCGGAACGCGATCGCCTGCTGCGCGAGCTGGAGCAGAACCATTCCGGCGGTCCGGTGCAGGCGGTGAACCTGGAGAAAGTCGTCGAGCCGCGCGAATCGCCTGACAAAGGCGACGAATGGTCGTGGCGCTACGCCGCACGAGCGCATGAAGAAGCGATCCTTCGCGCGAAGGAAGAGCTGGCACTGCTCCGCAACCGCGCGGAGATGTTGAAACGCCAGATCGAGCAGTTCGTGGCGTTGGGCTATCGTCCGAACCAGTTCACGTATCAGTCGAGCGAACTGCAGGTGACGATCGACCAGATCCCCGCCGCGGAGCTGGAAGTCACCCGCGCCGAACGCGCCAACGCGCAGTTCCGCGAGGACGCGCGCAAGCAAGGCATCCTGCCGGGCTGGCTGCGTTAATTTGCGGCGAAAGCCGCGTTTTACGACGCCGGTAGGCGTCACGTAGGGTAGCCGGTGGTCGCTCGCGAAGCGAGAGACCACCGGAAAAATGAGCGCGAATCGGTCAGCGACCCCGGCGGGGTCGCGGATCAAATACCAAGCGGCGTGAATTCCCTCCGCGACCGCTGCCGCGGTCGGATAACACCGCGCCGTCGTGAACCCGGTGGTCTCGCGCTTCGCGCGCGACCACCGGCTACCGTACGTGACGCCTACCGGCGTCGTCACGCCGGCTTCGCCGACCGCGATGTGCCCACAGATATACTCAACCTATGCGTGCTCACAAGGCATCCGTGACCGAGATCGAAGAGCTCGCGCCGAGCGTGGTGCAGATCACGGTGGCGTTTGACGACGACGACTTCTCCTTCCTCCCTGGCCAGTGGGTGAATTTCCGTTTTCCCGACGGCGTCTCGCGCGCGTACACGATCGCGTCGGCCGCACAACGGCCGCAGGCGGTGCAACTCTGCGTCCGCGTCGGCCCCGGGCGCGGCGGCAAGGCGCTGATGAAACTCGACGCCGGCGCGTCGGTCACCATCGATGGACCGTATGGCGATTTCCTGATCCCGGAGAACGATGGCCGTCCAATCCTCTTCATGGCCGGCGACACCGGCATCGCGCCCGTGCGCAGCATGGTCCTGAGCATGCTCGCCGATCGCGATCCGCGAAAGATCTCCGTCCTGTACGAACCCGATCAGCGCAACATCCTCTACTCCAGCGATTTCGATCCGCTGGCGCGCGACGGCGCCATCGTGCACGAGAGCGGAAAGATCGAAACGCTGATCGCCCGCAACCGCGAGAGGATGACGTCGTCGACTCTCATGGCTGCCGGATTCGATCCCTTCATCGACCGCGTCGGCGACGCGCTCCACGACCACGGAATCGGTACGAAGAACCTGATCAGCGAGACGTTCGGCCCGCAACCGTGACGTGGCCTCAGATCTCCCGAGCCTCACCAGCACAGACAGGAGTTGATGTGGCTCAGCACATCGTGGACATCTTGAAGGCTCAGCACATCGTGGACAAGCGATGCGAG
>Ga0157375_10000399_pt1 | contig 39497 bp, 29 predicted proteins | sample M35metaG_FD_115311 | JGI IMG/M metagenome (GOLD analysis project Ga0157375, IMG submission 115311) | Miscanthus rhizosphere microbial communities from Kellogg Biological Station, Michigan, USA - M3-5 metaG | ecosystem: Host-associated > Plants > Roots > Rhizosphere > Soil | place: USA: Michigan... | reverse complement strand
GGACAGGGTGTCCCACGGTGCGGGACAGGGTGTCCCACGGTGCGGGACAGGGTGTCCCACGGTGCGGGACAGGGTGTCCCACGGTGCGGGACAGGGTGTCCCACGGTGCGGGACAGGGCGTCCCACGGTGCGGGACGGGGCGTCCCACGGTGTGGGACAGGGCGTCCCACGGTGCGGGACAGGGTGTCCCACGGTGTGGGACAGGGGTGTCCCACGGTGTGGGACAGGGGTGTCCCACGGTGTGGGACAGGGGTGTCCCACGGTGTGGGACAGGGTGTCCCACGGTGCGGGACAGGGTGTCCCACGGTGTGGGACAGGGCGTCCCACGGTGCGGGACGGGGCGTCCCACGGTGCGGGACAGGGCGTCCCACGGTGCGGGACAGGGCGTCCCACGGTGCGGGACGTGGCGTCCCACGGTGCGGGACGTCGCGCCCCACGGTGCGGGCGTCGCGTCCCGCGGTGTGGGCGTGGCGTCCCACGGTGTGTGACGTCGCGCCCCACGGTGCGGGCGTCGCGTCCCGCGGTGCGGGCGTCGCGCTCCACGGTGCGGGCGTCGCGCCCCGCAGTGCGGGCATGGCGCCCCACGGTGCGGGCGTCGCGCCCCGCGGTGCGGGCGTGGCGTCCCACGGTGTGTGACGCGGCGCCCACGGTCGGGGACTGCCGATCCCACTGTAGATAACTGAGCTTCCCTCCCTCCAGTTTCGTGGAAGCCTATCGCTGCTGCAGCCGTTTCGGCGCGGAGAACCGCCACGCCATCTCGACGATGTCCGCGGCCTGCTTGGAACTTGCGGCGCCGAGGCGCATCAGCACGGCGGGATAGCCGAGGTAGTGGTCGGTGATGTAGAAAACCTTCGGCTTCGTTTGCATCAGGAGGTCGCGCTGATCGAACGTGACGCGGAAGACCACCGACTGGCCGTCTTCCTTCAGCCGCGCCAGGAGCTTCCCTTTCACTTTCAGCGCGGGCGTTCCGTACGACGTGCTGTCTTTGACGCCGGGCAGTTTCAGCGCAATTTCGCGGATCTGATCGAATGTGACCATGACGCTAGAACAGTAGCCGAAGTCCCAACTGCAACTGCCGCGGATCGTTGACCGCGGTCGGTTGCCCGAACGTCGGCGAGGTGATGATGTTGTTGGGAACCTGGTAGTTGGCGCGATTGAGGACGTTGAACGCGTCGACGAGCGTTTCGATCGAGACGCGGCCGGTGAGCGGAAACGTGCGGCTTAGGCGGAGATCGAGCGTGCGGTAATCGAAGCCGCGGCCGCTGTTGCGGCCGACGCCGATGGGACGGTCGTTGAACACGCCGTCGCCGTTGCGGTCATTCGGGAGTTGGATGTTGAACGGCAGCGCCGAGGCGTAACTGGCGATGTAACTCAGCATCCAGTGGCTCGGCAGCGTAAGCGTGCCGCTGAGCGACAGGCGATGCCGCTGGTCGTTGTCGGAACGGCCGCGCTCCGCGGCGATGTCGTTCGCGTTCTGCGGCTGGCTGAAGAAAAAGTTCCCCGACGTGTCGAGGCCTTTCGAGAACGTGTAGGAGAGTCGGATCGATCCCCACGACACCGGTCGCTTCGTCACCGCGATCGTGACGCCGTCGTACCAGGAATCGCCCCCGGATTGGAACTGCGTGTCCGTCGGCAGGATCTTGCGCGACATGATGATGTTCCGTCCGCGAAGGTGCTCGACGCCGATCGATGCCGACGACGACGCTCCGACCTGCTGCTCGTATTGCAGCATCGCCTGCGTCGACGAGCTGTTCTCGATGTCGCGGTCGATGGTGGTGATGTTCGTCTGCAATCCCGCCGGAAACGACGGCAGCACGTGCGGAAAGATCGGCGCATTCGGCGACGCCGGACCGAGTTGCGCGACGCGATAGGTCACGCCATTGCGCTGCAGCGCGTTCGAGACCGCGCGCAGCGGGATGGGATCGTAGTAAAGGCCGGCCGCGCCGCGGAGAACCGATCGCCCGTCGCCGCGGATGTCCCACGCCGCGCCGATTCGCGGCGAGATGTTGTTGCGATCGGTATGAATGAGATTCGGCAACTGCTGGACGTCGTAGCGCAGGCCAGAATCGATCATCAGCCGCGGAGTCGCGCGCCATTCGTCCTGCACGAACGCGCCGACGTTGTCGTTGGTCTGGTGCGTCTCCGGTTCGCCGAAGGCCTGCTGGAAACTGGCGTAATTGCCAGCCAGAAAATTCGACAGACTTGAGAACGTGTAGACGCCCTGCAGCGCGCCGGGGAAGGCGATCGTGACGCGGTTGCGGAGGAGATCGACGCCAGCCTTCAACGAATGATTGCCGCGCAGCCAGGTCAGGTTCTGCGCGATCTCGCCGAGGTCGATGTCGCGCGCGGTGGGGGAGACGGTGAGCGTGCCGAAACTGGCGATGCCGCCGATGTTCACCGCCGGACCGGCCAGATCGTTCGGCGGCGCATCCAGCCGGCTGCGCGTGATCTGCGCGCGCGTCTCGCTGATCGCGTCGCCGGAAATCGTCCAGAGGTTGCTCGCCGCCAGCGTGCGGTCGTGATTTGCGAGGCCGGTGCCGCGGCTGACGGCGTTCAGTCCACCCACGCTGCGCGCGTTGTCGCTGGTCACGTCGTACGTGTTCAGCCGCGCGGTCAACTCGTCGGACGACGTGACCATGTCGTCGATGCGCGCGAAGAGATTCGTCGTGTCGAGCGTCGTGTCGAAGTTGCCAGTGCTGATGCGAGGACCGGCGTAGGCGACCGCATCGAGTCGCGCGTTGATCGCGTTCACGTTCGCCGCCGCAATCGTGATGAGCCCTACCGTCCGCTGCCGCATTCCCTCGGCATTCGCAAAGAAGAAGGCGCGATCGCGAATCAGTGGACCGCCGAGCGTGACGCCGTTCTGGCGCTGCTGCAACGGCAGCTTCGTGTGCGACAGCGCATTGGCCGCGTCGAAACGGTCGTTGCGGAAGAATCCGTAGGCATCGCCGCGCAACGCGTTCGTCCCCGACTGCGTGACGATGTTGATGATCCCCGCCGAGGCGCGGCCGAATTCAGCGCTGCCGCCGGAGCGGACCACTTCGAACTCGCGGATCACTTCCTGGCTGAAAAACGTGCCGGCCAGCTCCGCGGCGTCGTCATTCGCAGAGAGCCCGTCCACGACGAACGAGTTGGCCAGGTTGCGCTGCGTGGAGATCGAGATTCCCGTGCCCGGCACCGCGGAGGTCTCGGCGAAGCGCTGATTCGCGCCGGTGTTCGTGCGCGAAACGCCCGGCGCGAGCAGGGCGAGGTCGAGGTAGTTCCGCCCGTTCAGCGGCAGCGTCCTCACCTCCTCGGCGGATACATTCGACGCGATCTCGGTCCGCGCGGTATCGATGGCCGGCAGCGCGCCGCTGACGTCGATCGTCTCCGACTGCGCCATCGCCAGCGTGATCGGGACGTCGATCGACGCTCCGACCGCGAGGCTCAGATCGCGATGCCACAGCGCGAAACCATCGCGCGCCGCAGTCAGCTCGTATGCGCCGACCGCAAGCACCGGAAAACGAAAACGTCCGGTGGCGTCGGTGACCATCTTCTGCTTCTGATTGCGATCGAGATTGATCGCGGTCACGTTCGCGCCGGCAATCGGCGCACCCGCGGCGTCGCGGACGGTGCCCGCGATCGCGGCCGAGGTGATGGCCGGTTGTGCGTGGAGCGTTGCTGCTGCAAGCAGCAGAATGGATATGGCTAGTCTGAGTTTCATCTCACCTCCGCGCGAACATCGGCGGCTGTCCGAGCATCCGCAGCACAGACAAGAGTGTCTGTGCCACATGAGGCACTGACACGCTGGCTGTTCAATCGGAGCTGGCTTGTTTGGCACAGACACTCTTGTCTGTGCGGTCGGGCAGGAAGCTGCCTACGAGCGGGGAGGTGGGAGGATTGGCGGTATCGCGCGATGCAAGGGACCCGCGGAGAAATCCGCGATGAGATCGGTCGATGACGCCGCGATCAAAGATGCAGTTACAAGAAACACCGCTCGATCGCGTCCGAGGTCCAGCGCGCGGAACGAGGATGCCGGCGCCGCATCGCTGCGCTCCATCGAACAGCTCTTCTCGCATCCCGCGTGTTTGCGCAGCGGACACGAGCCGGATGCCTTGCAGCAGCATGCGGCGCGCGCCTCGGCGGACATCAGCGCGAGCGACGGCAAGGTCATCGCCGCGATGATCAACGCCGTCAGGAATCTGCGCATGCCGCGATTATAGGCGCCACTTCGTAGTAGAAAGGGTCCGTCAGGAGGCAAGATGCTTTCGAATGAGCAGCTGTCCGAGGTCGAGTCGGCGTGTCAATCCGCCGGCGGGTACGTTCCCGCGGCGGTCGTCGAGCGCATCGTCGCCTCCGGTGTTCCGATCGAGCAGCTCATGCTCGGCCTCATCCCGCGCGCGAAAACGTTCGCGATTCCGATGATCTCGAACTTCTTCGTCGGCGCAGTCGCGCACGGAGTGAGCGGCAATCTCTACTTCGGCGCGAATTACGAGTTTCCCGGACAGGCTCTGAGCTTCACCGTCCACGGCGAACAGGCCGCGACGATGCACGCGATTTCATTCAACGAAACCGGCATCGACCTGCTGGCCGTCTCCGCTGCTCCGTGCGGATACTGCCGCCAGTTCCTCAACGAGCTGACGACCGCGTCGACCCTGCAGATCATCCTGCCGAACACGCCGACGACGTCGCTGACCTCTCTCCTCCCGAACGCCTTCGGCCCCATCGACCTCGGCGTGACCGCCGCGCTGATGTCGCCGCAATCGCACGGCATGACGCTCGACTCGCCTGATGATCTGACCAACGCTGCGCTGAAGTCCGCGAACGCGTCCTATGCGCCGTACAGCGCCAGCTACGCGGGCGTGGCGCTGAAAACATCCGACGGCAGCATCTACACCGGCGGCGTCGCCGAAAACGCCGCATTCAATCCAAGCATGTCGCCGCTCGAAGCAGCCGTCGTCACGCTGACAATCAACGGTGGGAAAAAGTACGGCGACATCACCGATGCGGTTCTCGTCCAGGCCGCGGGATCGAAGGCATGTCAGATCGACGCGACGCGCGACGTGCTGGCGACGATCACGAACGTGGCGCTGCGGGTGTACGAGGCGAAGTAGCTACGGCCGTACGTCAGTCGCATAAAGTGCTTCCTTGAAACAGGATCGCGACGTAGCTAGATCGGCGACGCTTACAGGTCCAGGTCGACCGGTTATCGTCGGAGATGAACCTGCGCCGTCTGCAACTGCACTGCATCATTTCGTGTCCAGTCTTTTGATGTCACGAAAATTGCGATTGCGGCGTAGGTCTCGTTCGAGGGTGGCGATTAACTTCCTGTCCAATTCGAGCTGTTTAAGCATGCTGACAACCACATCCGGGGCTACTTGAAAGTACGTGAAAGAAACCAGTTTTTTTGCCAGTTCCTCTTCCGGCCATACATTTCTGCCGTGGAATGCGATGACGCTGGCGGCTATCGCATCGTAATGAGTAGAGTCAAGGCGCAAGTGCTGCCGCTGCTCTGCAGCCAGTACCGGACTCCACGAGTCGCGTGGTAACCCCATCAATTGGCTAAGCGCGTATGCAGCCATTCCGTCAGCATTCTCTTCTCTCAAATCTACGATCCATAGTTGCAGCAACCTATCGAATATTGATGGCGTCGGCGTTGGCAGACCCGACTCGTTGTAGAAGCGTGCCCACGCCCACATCGCCGGTTCGCGAAGATGTCGCTCCTCTCTGAAAATCTTCGGTTCTACCAGTCGCAGATCGACACAAGACAATCTGGCCTTAGAGGTTCCCCAAAGAAGGCCACAGCATGTGAACAATCCGCGACCGACGTCTTCCTCGTTCCCGCTTTCAAGCATTCTCCGCAACTCGCTTTGTCCATCAGCACCGGCCCAGTATCGATCGGAACGACGAAACTTCGCAAAGTGCGCGCAGGTGGGAAGAAACCAATCGCCAGTTCGCCGCCTCCGCGAGAGGTAGAGAAACCAAGCTTGATGGAACAGTTCCTCGCCGTACGGGCCCCCACATAGTGCTGGCCAATCGTCAGGCGATTGACAACCCTTCGCGAACTGGGCGATTAGCCGGAGTGCGGCCGTGAGTGTTTCCTGCGTCGCCTCCGCTTCCTCTGCCAGACACTGCACCAGCCGGGAAATGGGAGCCGGAAGCTTCTGATGTCTTGGTGTTTCCGGCAGCAACGCAGCTTCCTGTACCAGTGCACTAATGAGAGGCTCGGCCCGTTTTCGTGCGAGGACGGCAGCCATCGGGACGACCTCTTTCCATTCTTCCGCGAGCAGGTAATCTTTCAGCGGTGTCAGCACGGTATGTGTTTTGTCATAGTCCAGATAGTGACCTTCGACGGCTGCTACTGCGGCTAGATACTCCTGAAAAGTGAGATGCCGGAACTGGTAGAACGGCACCGTTCCTGCTCGTTCTTTCTGTCGCCCCGCTTCGACGAGGAGGCTGGAGCGGAGTTCCACTCGTTTCAGAAACTTCTGCGGACTGTCCTGAGCATGGCGGCGGATCTGCGGGACGTTTTCCCTCGCCTCTTCGAGCAACGCAAGGAGTTCGTTCTCGGTGGCGGTCTGCTTTCCGGCGCGCGTGAGTTGGAAGGCTACGAACGCCAGTTGTGGCACGGCCTCTTTGGGATTTAGACGATCGTGTCCCTTGATGTTCCACGTATCGAGGAGCACCTCTACCGCTCGGTCATAAAGGCTGACTCGGTCCGGCGGCAAGCGTCCGGCACCATGTTTCACGACTAAGAGCATAGTGAGTAGCAGCGGATTTTCGGCCAGACGGCGCAGCGATACGTTGCGCAGCAGTGTTTCCGCTACGGTCTTCGCTTCCGCTACCGCCGCAGGCGAATCGCCGAGCATGAGACGGTGCCAGTGCTCGGATAGCGCCGTGATCGCTTCTGAGTCGAGAGAGGCGAGACGCCAGCGCTCGCAAAAACGCGCCAGAGTGGGAGCGACCAAGCTGAACCCGGCCTCCCGGCTGGTGACGACGAGGCGGATGCGTGGATAGTCGTCCATGAACGACTCGAGGTGCTCGACGAAGGTTGTACGTAGGGCGTCGTCGTGAATCTCGTCGAGACCGTCGACCATGAGAAGAATTCGCCCTTTTCTCAAAAGCGGGAGTAGCGCGTCGTTCAGTCCGGCGAGTGAGGCTTGGCCGGTAATGTCGGAGATATTGTTGAGCAGCGTGAGAATTGGACGATGGATGTGCTCGCGCCATTCGCGGCAGCGGATGAGTACCGGCGTGATGTCGAGGTCCGGAAGTCCGTCTATACTAGCCCGTCGTCGGGGAGGGTCCGCGTAGGCGACGGCGAGGCGTTTCAGAAGGAGAGTCTTCCCGCCTCCCGGCAGTGCCAGCAAGGCCAGGCGCTTGTTCGTTGCGAAGACTTCGCCGAAAGGACGCGGTTCTTTATTCTCCTCCTGCCACTTAAGAAGTTTTTTCTCGCGTTCCGGGTCGTCGGGTGAAATATCGGGCGGAGTCGGCAGGACGGAAATGGGCACGAACAGCCGCTCCAGGTCGAACCGTCGTTGGGCCGTGTCCATATCGGCGCGGACGCCCTCGATTGTCATCTGGCCCGAATCTTTCACCAGGAATGCACAGTAGTCGCGCAACAGCGTCGCGTGGCGCGACGCCGTTGCTGACGGTTTCTTCGGCGCGACCTTCTGGTTTTTTGTCGTCTTCGTCCGAGGTGTGAAGGTCTCGCGCAAAAATCGGGGAAGATCCTCATGTTTGCCGTATCCGATAGGCTCCACGAAACCCTGCCACGAGGGATCGGCTTCGCGTGCGGCCACGTCGCTATCAACGACTAACGCATAGTGCGCCGGTGCGGCTGGTCCCATGTGTTGCCTGAGCCAAGCGATCAGTGCCGAGAAATTCGGGTCGGCGAACGTATCACCGCAGCCGATGAACAGCAGGCGCCGGAATGCACTTAGGCTGCGCTGGATGAGATCGCGCACGTCGTTGTGCAATGTCGTTTCGTAGTCGCGGATCCCGAGAATGCAGGTGTGCGGCGCGTCCCATGATCCGTGAAGATGGAGGATTCCCGTCAATTCCCGCGACATCCACTGAGCGACTTTCGTTTTTTCGGGAACGGTGATCGTCGGAAGTCCCGTCACACGCTCCAGAAGCGAGTCGTAGTTGAGTGTACAGATCGGAATGCCTGTGGCGCGCAGGGCTTCAATTCCCTTCCTCATTCCGTCATTTGTTGTCTGCGCCGACTTAAAAGCGTTCTCGATCCATCTCGCGTACAGAGTGCCGGTCGGTGCGTCGAGCTTGCGTCCTACGAACTCCGCCGCGCTTAGGAGATCATCGAGATCGGTGGAGTCGAGGTGCGGTTCCCAGATGTTCGCCTGCGCGTTGCTGATCTTTCCCTTCGCCACTCCGTACGCGAAGCCGTGCCGAACGAGTCCTTTCCACGTGAGCGCCGGAATCTTGTTGTCGGTCAGGGCGACGCTCACACCCGTGCCGATCACCGCGACCAGTTCCCCTCGTCTGGCCGATTGCGTTAGTTGCTGAAGACGGTCGGCGTCCGCGGCTCGCGGAGCAGGTCTGCTTGTTTTCTTAGGCATGGAGGGATTTATCCTACGACAAAAGCTCCCGCGCACAGCACTGGCGCGGCGATGGGCGGTGTGCCGTCCGGACGCTCGACGCCTCGTTATCGGTGGGGTCAGACCCTCTGGGCCTCTCGTAATTGCAAACAACACCGTTCCGTGCGAACTCAGAATAGGCAAGTATCGCGAGCCGTCGTTCGTTAGTTCAGCTCGGAACAAAGCAAGAAGACCTGCCTCCGGCGACGCTATGTATGGGCGAGTAGCTACGGTCGCGGAGCGGGCGGCGGCAGGATGAACGGCAGCGTGGAAATCGTCAGCGCGACGATCGCCATCACGATCACGATGATGAGTGAGAACCATCCAGCGGCGACTGATTCCAAGTCGGCGCCGTCGGGATCTTCCGGCAGGTAGCGCACGGCAACCTTCTGGCCGACCGTGTATGGGTTCGGCCGCTCGGAGCGCGAAGATTTGAATTCGATCGACTGGCCGTTCGGCGGCGTGAACATAACGAGCGGAGCGAAAAGTGGATGACCGGCGCGATCGCCCGTCGGCGTCTCTTCCGCGAATCCGACGATCGTCCCTTCGGCGCGGACCGCGCGCTTTTTCCAATCGCGATGCCGGATGATGAGGCGAATGGCGACGCTGACGAGATACAGACCGGCGAGGCCGAACGCGAGCGAGAAGCCCAATCGCGCCAGCAGCAACGTCGTCGGGCTCATGGAGATGAAGAATACCTGACGCGCGTTTTGAAACCATCACGCACGGGGTATCGTCGAAGCTCAGCAGGGGGATTGATCGATGCGCTTCCGTTTCTCGCTGTTCGTGTTTCTTGTTCCTGCAATCGCTGCCGCCGATGGGCTGACGGATTTGCGCGCGACACTCGCTCGGCTTCCCGCGGCGACTCCGGTACACGGCACGCTGGACGTGACGTCGACCTCGCGATCGAACGAAGACGAAAAGCCCGACGAGGGAAAGGCGACTGTCGGATTCGAGATCGGCGAGTCCGGTCTTCACATCATCTATCCTCGGACGATGCTGGCGCAGGCGACTCTGGAAGCGCGCGCTGAGGCTCGCGACCCGGAGAAATCGACGCCGGTTCGCAATGGGGCAGGTCACATCCGGCCGCTCCATGTGGCGGAGTTGCTCGATGGCGCGGCGGCGCTCAGCATCGTTCTCGAGTCTGCGCAGTTTGTTCAGATGAAGCCCGCAAACTTCGGCGGACGTCCTGCGCGCCTGCTGTCATTCAAGCTCGTTCCAAAGCTCTCGAAGTCAGAAAGCAAACATGTGAAGAAGGTCGACAGCGCGCTGTCGGTCTGGGTCGGCGACGACGGAACGCCGCTGGCCGCGGAGGAATCGACGTCGATCAAGGCCAGTTTCCTTCTGATCAGCTTCGAGGCCGACCAGAAGCACCATTGGACGTACGCGCGCAGCGGCGATCGTCTCGTCGTGACCCGCTTCGAATCCAACGACAAGTCCGACGGCCTCGGCCAGCATTCGACGTCGCGCACCGTGGAAACAGTGCGATTGGAGTAAACGATTTCCTTACCATGTTGGTAAGTCGTGTTATGATTTACCGATGATGAAGAGCACCATGTCTTCCAAGGGACAGCTCACGGTACCGATCGAACTGCGCGAAAAGCTGGGGCTGGAAGCTGGAACGGTCATTCAGTTCGAGCTTCGTGACGGCGCAATCTTTATGCGCAAGGGAACGCGATCCCACCATCCGGTCGACGAGTTGTTCGGGCACCTGCATGTCGGCAAACCGGTCGATGACCTTCTCGACGAGATGCGAGGTCCTCGGCCCGCGGTTCCGAGAAAGAAACGTACGGCGCGGCAGCGGTGAAAGTAGCCGTTGATTCGTCCGTTCTTCTGGATGTTCTGACAGCTGACCCGGTTCACGGGGATCGATCGCGCGAAGCGTTGCGCGTCGCCTATGACACCGGACCTCTCGTCGCCTGCGAAATCGTGTGGGCTGAAGTTCGCGCATATTTTCAAACCGATGCGGACTTTGCCGAGGCGATGAAAAAACTCGGTATCCGTTTTGAGTCGATTTTCGATGACGCCGCGGCGAAGGCGGGGCAACTCTGGCGAGAGCTTCGTCGCGAGCGAGGGGCCTCGCGTATCCGAGTGGTGGCAGACTTGCTCATCGGTGCCCACGCACTGATTCAGTCCGACGCGCTACTGACTCGCGACCGAGGCTTCTACCGCAGTCGGTTCAAGGGCCTGCGCATCATCGAGCCTTAGCGGCTTACGCGACGCCACCAAGCATCGTCGTCGCGTCAGCTTCCACCGGCTCTGTTTCGCGAATTGGCAGACGAGGTTGATGCGCTTGCCACCAGGCGGCAGCTTGCGATTCACCCCAGGGGGCGACATCGATCGCGGCCAGCGATCGGGACAACTCCGCGGCGCTGGCGGGGCGGTTCCCCGGCTTTCGTTCGAGGCACGCGAGCACCAACTGGTCTAGGGCGGGCGGGATGGGGAGCGACGTCCGTTGCGATGGTGGGACGGGATCGTCGCGCAGCCGCTTCGCCATCAGCTGAAAAAGGTTTGCTGCTTCGAACACCAGCGTGGCGGTGAGGAGGTAGTAGGCCACGCAGCCGAGCGCGTAGATGTCGGTGCGGCCGTCGATCGTTTCGCCGAGGGCCATCTCGGGCGACATGTAGGCGGGCGTGCCTGGGGTGATGCCCGCCTCGGTGGCGAGCGAGTAATCGCCATTCGCCGCCGTCATCGATTTGACCAGACCGAAGTCGAGCACTTTGACGAAGTCGTGTTGCAGTCCGAGGCGTCCGACGTGGATGTTTGCCGGCTTGATGTCGCGATGCACGAGGCCGCGAACGTGGGCTTCCTCAAGTGACGCGCAGACCTGTTGCAGGATGTAGATGGTCCGGTTCGCGGGCAGCGCGCCGTACTGGCTCACGAGTGATTGCAAGTCCATCCCGTCGAGCATCTCCATGACGAAGTACATCGTCTGATCGCCGGTGACTCCGAAGTCGTAGAGCTCGACGGTGTGCGGCGATCGCAGGTTTGCCGCGGCTTCGGCTTCGCGGCGGAAACGCTGGATGGCGACGTGCGCGCGTTCGCCGCTTTCCGCGCGAATCATCTCCGGCCGGATCAATTTGATTGCGGCGGGACGCGCCAGCATGTGATGTGTGGCCTCATAAACCTCGCCCATGCCGCCCTTGCCGAGCAGCGCGCCGAGGCGGTAGCTGCCCATCTCGCGCGCCTTTGCGACCTGGCGTCCGAGGTTCGTGAGGACGTGCGCGATCACGACGGCGACGCCGACCAGCAGGTAGTCGGGATAGTGCATGAGCAGCACATTGCTCGTCGCGCCGAAATCCCACGCCCCGCGGTGTCTGGCGATGAGCATCCCGATCGGATTCATCGAGACGGCGATGATTCCGGCGATGAGCGTCTTGATCGGCGCGCTCGGAACGATGGCGGTGAACATCAGCACGACCACGCCGATCCAGCTGATCATCGGCGAGATCGGCCACGAGGATGGGACGTGCTCCCAGTGGAACAGCACGCCGAGGGCGAAGGCGGTGATGACCATGTAGGCGAGGCCGAGGTCGAGGATGAAGCGGGGACTCCGCTTCGATTTGCGCGTGTAAAAGAAGAGTGCGAGCGACAGCACGGCGCTTGCCTCGGCGATTCCATCGGTAAGCGTCGAGGTGAAAACGTTCGGATTTCCGTGGCTCATCACGCGAAGAGCGACGCGATCGAGGGCGGTGCCCAGAACCCACAACGCGGCGGCGAGGAGCGCCAGAATGCCGAGCCGCCCCGAGGCCTGCCGGAGAAGGTCGTCCGGCATCGCGCGCGGTTTCCACGGCGAAGATTTGAGAGCAGCCGGCGTGTTAGTCGGAGCTCGCCCGATCAGGTTGTCCATGGGATCGCGCCATCATGTGGCCTGGGCGAGCCGGCGGCAAGTTAGAAGGCGTTCACTCCCAGGCGAGCATCGCTCGAATCTGTTGTCCGAGGGTGAGCGGGTCGAACGGCTTGGAGATAATGCCGCGGACGCCGAGCTGCATGAACTTCTGACGGTCGGCCGGCTGGACTTTGGCGGTCAGGAAGATGACCGGGATCGTGGCGCCCTGTTGCTGCAAAACGCGCAGCGTGCTGGGGCCGTCCATGTCGGGCATCATCACGTCGAGGAGGATGGCGTCGGGCTCTTCGGATAGTGCCAGCAGCGCTCCGGCGGCGCCGCTGTTGGCGCTCATCACGATCCAGTTCTCCGTCAGTTGCAGGCTCAGTCTTGCGACTTCCTGGATGTCGTTCTCGTCGTCGATGACCAGGATTTGTTTAGGCGGCATGTCGGTGGTCTTTCTTCGTCACGGTTGCAAGCAGGGAGAGGACGCGGCTTTCGAAGTCGCCCATGTTGCCGCGGCTCTTGGTCAGGAACTCTGTCGGGCCGAGGCAGAGACGCAACTGATCGGCACTTCCGACATCCAGCGCCGAGTAGACGAGAAGTGGGATATGGCCCAGCGGCTCGCTTTGGCGGAGAGAGCTGACGACCGCGAAACCGTCGGTGTCGGGAAGGCAGAGGTCGAGGACGATCAGGCTCGGCGCATGGAGCCGCGTGAGGTGAATGGCCTCGGCGCCTGTCGTTGCGTGAAAGGTCCGGATGCCGTGACCTTCGAGGGCCGCGATCATTACACGCGCAAGGTCGACGTCATCTTCGACCACGAGGACTGACTGCGCAGTGCTGTCCTGTTCCTCGATCGGCGCTTGATCGATCGACTCGATCGCCGCGGTTTCTACGGAAGGAACTGCCAGCGGAATGGTGAACTGGAAACAGCTGCCGGCGGGCTCGTTCTTCTCGGCCCAGATCCGGCCACCGTGTGCGGTCACGATGCTCTGGCAGATGGCGAGGCCGAGGCCAGAGCCGCCTTTCGTCCGCGAATCGGACGCGTCCACCTGGCTGAAGCGCTGGAAAATCGATGCGAGCTTTTCTTCCGGCACGCCGCGTCCCTGATCGGCGACGCGAAAGGTGAATTCCGTCGCGCCGGCGGTCCCGCTCAGCGTCACGGTGGTGTTTCGAGGCGAGAACTTGATGGCGTTGCCGATGAGATTCGTCAGCGTCTGGATCACGCGGTCGCTGTCGCCCCAGAGCGTTCCGGCGACCGGTTCGACGACGATGCGGATGCCTTCCTGGTCGGCCATCGACTGCAGACCTTCGCGGGCCAGGTTCACGACGGTCTGTGCGTCGATGCGGCCGCGCGTCAGTTCGACTTTTCCCGACTCGACGCGCTCGATGTCGAGGATGTCGTTGATCAGGCGCACCAGGCGATCGGTATTGGCGACGGCGATTTCCAGCATGCGCTGCCCCTTTTCGGCGACCGTGCCGAGAAGGCCGCTGCTGAGGAGACCGAGCGCGCCGCGAATGGACGTGAGCGGCGTGCGCAATTCGTGGCTAACCGTCGAGACAAACTCGCTTTTGAGTTTTTCGATGGCGCGGCGTTCGGTGACGTCGCGAAACACGACCACGGCGCCGAGGTGATTGCCATCCTCATCGAGCATGGGCGTGGAGGAGTATTCGACCGGAAAATTCGTTCCGTCACCGCGCCAGAACGTATCGTCAGCGTTCGCCACGGGTTGGCCGCGGCGCATGGCCAGCGTGTTCGCGCACTCTTCCTCCGGGAACATTTTGCCGTCGGGATGAGAATGATGGATGGTTGCGTGAATCGTGGTTCCTCGAAAATCGTCCAGCGTCATTCCGAGCATTCGCACGGCGGCGGGATTGATGAACGTGGCTTCGTTACCGAGGTTGATGCCGAGGATTCCGTCCGTGGCGCTGTTCAGAATGAGCGCGCTCTGACGCGCCAGTTGCGCATTGATGGCCGCGACGTTCTCAGCCGCGTTCTTCGCCACCAGCAACTCTTCGTTGGCCAGCGTCAGCTGTGTGGTGCGCTGGGCTACCGTCATTTCGAGCTGCGTTTGATAGGTGACGAGTTTCTGATCGCGCTGCTCGAGCTCGGCGAGCATGCTGTTGAATCCGATCATCAGATTGTCGATCTCGTCGTCGCCGTGCCCGGCGGTGTGAACGGCCCGGACGCTGAAACTTTTGTTGCGCGAAACGAGGTCTGCCACGCGCGCCAGTTCCACCACCGGCCCGGAAATGCTGCGCTGCAGTCGCCACGACAGGATGAAGGCGGCCAGCAGGCACACCAGAAGAATGAGGGCCATCGACTGAATGTCTGATTTCAGCCGGTCACGCTGGTCCTTCATACCGGAGGCGATGCAGACGGTGCCGATGCGCTCCCCATCGCGGGTGATGGGAAGAAAGACTTCGACCAGGCCGTCGCGTCGAATGATTCCGTCCGCGGTCCTCGGAACGGCCGGCACGGCAACCCCGGTACCGTTGCGGTACGTCGCGAACGGCACGCCACGATCCGTGTAAATGCGTCCGGCGAGAAACGACGGATTTGCGCGAAGGGCCGACAGCGCCTCCTCGGCGGCTTTTCGGTCGCCGAACGTCAGCGCTGCTTCGCTTTGCGCGGCGATCAGCCGGCCGAAGCTCTGCAACTGCATGTCGAGCTCGGCCCGTTCGTCGACGACGTGCTGCGCCACGAAAAGCGCGCACGCCAGCAGCATCGCCGCGGCGCTGGTCAACATGGTGATCGCGGTCAGTTTTCCGCGGATCGAATGCGTCCAGGTGCTCCTCATCGCGTTGCACTTCCTTCATGGAGGGCCCGCGCGACGCTCAGCAACTTCGAACTGATGTCGATCCGAGCGGCGACGGCGGCGTTTCTGTTGATATCGAAACGGACGCGATTGCCGACCATCCGAAACTCGATGATTCCGCCGCGGAGAGAAAAGCGGTCGATGTCGCTGACGGTCAGCGCGCTGGTACCGGCGAGAAATCGGAGAATCTGCGGCAGATGCGCTTCGTCGGAATTGCTGATGAAGACGATCTGGCAGGTCGTCAGAGAAACGTCGTCCCACCGCAGACGCCGGAGCTGCATGGGATGACCATTGGCCGATTTTCCGCGCAGGACCTCCTCCAGCGCACCGTCGAGCGGATTGTCGCCGACGACTCCAATGATCAATGGCGAGGAGGGTGGGAGGACATCGGCGGGCCATTCGACGAAGCGGGCGAAGTTCAGCAGGTAGGCTGCTTTGACCTGGTATTGGTCGGCGACCGGCTGCGCGGTTGCGTTTCTCACCGAAAGTCCCGCGATCACGGCGAGCACCATGAGGGGAGAACGAATGCCGCGGATGACGCTCTCCGCGAGCCTTAGAAGCGCCATGAAACCTTTCCGTTCACCATCCGCTGCGCCGGTGTGGCCATGGCACTCTCGCCGTTGGTTCCGAAGAATTCCGCGTGCCGCGCACGCAGCAGGTTCTGGCCGGTGATGCTCAGTTCCCAACGTTTCGCCGGACGCCAGGCGAGTTGCATGTCAAGACGCAGGTATGCGGGAACGGCCGTCCCGATCCGCCCGACGTAGTACGCGGACGTGTCGAGTTGGAGTTGCCGCGGAAGCTGCATGAAGGATCGCAGCTGCAGCTGATGCTGGGGATCGGCCGCGCTCGTCTTCATGGTCGACCGCAATCCGCCGTCCGTGATCGTGCTCAGTTCGAGGAAGGAGTAACCAAACGCCACGTTCCAGCTGGGAGTGAGGGCATCGGTAAGGAACAACTCCGCGCCATGCGCATGCCCTTTGATTTCGTTTGCGATCGTGAGCGGAATGATCGTTTGGCCGGATGGATCGACGAACGGCGCGCCCGGAGCCGTCCCCAGAATGTCCTTCATCGAGTTTCGAAATACCGCGGCGTCGAAATCGATCGTTGGTGACACTTGCCAGCGATAGCCGGCTTCGAATGAGTTGACGCGCTCCGGTTTCACGTTGTTGTTGCCGTTCACCACGACGAGACCGGTGTTGCCGGAGCCATCGGGAAAGGCGCGCACAATGATTCGGCTGTAAAGCTCCGTTTCGGCGGGGGTTCGAACCGCGCTCGTGAATGCTCCCCAGAGCGTCTGGTGGTCGCTCAGCTTGAATAGAAGGCGCAGCGTCGGCTGAAACTGCAGGCCCGATGTCTCCTCGAACTGAACCTTCGTGCCGACGGTCGCGCGAAGCCGGGAAGCCAGTTTGATCTCATCCTGCACATACGCGCTGGCGATTGTGGCAACCGAGGAATGACGAATGAGTTGGAAGCCGGGACCGGCTGCATGATCGTCGGACAAACGATATTCGGCACCCCAGACCGTGTCATGCCGCTCCCCGAGCCGCAGATGGTGCTGAAAATCGACGTCGAACATGCGCCGGCCCAGTACCAGCGCGGTATCCGATCGCGCCGTATAGTCATAGATCGCCTGGAGTGTCGTGTCCGACCGGCTGGACTGAGTGGCCGTCCAGCGGAATTGAAGATCGTTTCCCGCGACGTTCGTCACGGTGGCCCGATCGATGAAGGGTGTGTCTGGATTGATGATGACGCCGAGGGCAGCGGCCGTTCCCCGATACAGATCGCCCTGGGCCGTGAAGCTGTCTCCGCGGTGCGAGGTCCAGTCGGCGCGGAAACCGGCGCGTCCCATGGTCCAGGCGTCGTGAGATGGATCCGTCCCTCCGACGGAAGCAGGGCGGTCGAAGGATTTCCCGAACGCGCGGTAGAAACCGTTTTGGCCCATCGAGCCGCCGAAGCGGCCCGCGACAGACGATCCTTCCACCGCGCCGCCGCCGGTCGACAGCAGCGTTCCCTGTGTCTCGATGGCGTGCCTGGTAATGATGTTGATCACGCCGTTGACGGCGTTCGCACCCCAAAGTGTGCCCCCGGGGCCTCGGATCACTTCGATGCGATCGATGTCTTCGAGCAGCGTGTCCTGAACATCCCAGAAAACGCCTGAGAAGAGCGGCGTGTAGACGCTCCTGCCGTCGATCATGACCAGCAGCTTGTTCGCGAACTGCCCGTTGGACCCGCGCGCGGAAATGGCCCAGACGTTGCCGTTGACGCGCGCCACGTTCAGCCCCGGCACGATCCGAAGGATCTCCGGAATCGTCGTTGCCCCCGACCGGCGGATGTCGTCCTGCGTGATGACGAAGACAGCAGCGGCAGTATCGGAGAGCTTCTGCCCTTTTCGCGAAACCGACGTCACCTCGACATTCATCAGATCGTCGACGCTGAGCGAGCTGAGGTCGGGTTTCTCCTGCGCGTGAACCATCCCGCCGGCGAACGTCAGCGATAGTGCAAAAAGAACCTTGAGCGCTGTCCGGGCACCGCCTGAGCAGTGTGAGGAGAGGAGGTCGGGAAGATTTCTAGGAGTTGTCATCGATAGTCCTCTGCCGCTGCCGGCTTGGATGGGTTCAGTAGGTAGTGCGCCGAACAGCCGAAAAAAATACGAGGTCATCCATTTCGACCACTCGGAGAGCTGCCGAGGCGGTCTGTATTTTTTGCGGGCAGCAGATGCACTCATACCCAGCGCCGCTGAATGCGAGCGCCACGGATCAGGGAGCCAGCCAGTGCAATGTGCGACAGGAACGATGTTGGAGCAGCAGTTGAGCGAGATCACCATGCGCACTGACGGTGCGCTGCGGCATCATTTCGATCGGAGGGATTGGTCTTCACCATCCACTCCGCCGGCGACGCGCGAATTGATCTGCACCCACGATCTCTCGGGACGGATTCTCTCGGCCAATCGTGCGGCTTGCGCGGCTATCGGACTTCCCCTCGCCGAGATTCGGGGAATGTCCATTCAGGATCTGATGCCGGCGGACGGCAATGCCGGCTTCAACGAATACATGGAGACTCTGTTACGCGACGGCACAGCGGTAGGTCTGATGCGAATCGTTCCCCCCTCGGGCGGCCAGCGCATCTGGGAGTATCGCAACTCGCTTGATGCTCGTGAAAAGGAGACAGTGGTCCTGGGAATGGCCAGGGATGTGACCGATCGCGAAGAAGCGTTTCTGCAGGTCCGCCGCAGCGAGGACTACTTCCGTTCCATCATCGAGCACGCCTCCGACGTCATTGTCGTCGTCGGACGGGACGGACACATTCGCTACGGAAGCCCTTCCGTCGAGCGTGTGCTCGGCTATCCAAGAAGAGTTCTGGCCGGCATCAGCAGCCTGCGCCTCATCCATCCGGACGACGTGAAGCGGGGATCAGAGTTTCTATCGCGCCAGATCGCTGAACCAGCCGCGAGCCAGACCATCGAGCTGCGAGCCCGTCATCAGGACGGCTCCTGGCGCTCCTTTGAAATGGTGTCGACGAATCTGATCAAGAAAGGGCAGACCGCGGCGGTGGTCATCAATGCTCGCGATATCACCGAGCGCAAACTGCTCGAGGCGCAACTGATCCAGGCAAATCGCCTCGGCGGACTGGGACGCCTGGCCGCCACGGTCGCGCACGAGTTCAACAACGTGCTGATGGGCATGCAGCCGTTCGCGGAGCTGATGCAGCGCGAGGATGTCACGCCGCAGATCATTTCCAAGGGCGCGTGGCACATCGCCAACTCCATTCAGCGAGGCCGCCGGATCGTTCTCGACATCCTGCGGTTCTCGCAGCCGCACGTTCCGGTGATCGATGCCGTGGACCTCGGCGCGTGGTGGGAAGGATTTGCGCCTGAGGCCGAAGCGGTACTCGGAAACCTGATCGCTGTTGTCTCCACGATCCCGAAGCGAGGCCTCTACGCCACCGCCGACCGCAGCCAGCTCGGTCAGGTCATCGCCAATCTCGTCGCGAATGCGCGCGATGCGATGGAGGCCGGCGGAACGTTGACCATCTCCGCGAATGAACTGCCGGCGAATGCGCGGTTTCCGTTCGGCGTCGTGCCGAATCCTGACCGCTTCGTTCAGATTTCCGTCCGCGACACGGGCCACGGCATGCCGCCCGAAGTCATGGACCACATTTTCGAGCCGCTCTTCACGACGCGCCCGAGCGGCGGCACAGGCCTCGGCCTCGCTGTCGCACACCAGGTCGTGACGCAGCACGGTGGCTTCATCTTCGTCGAGAGCACGGCCGGCTGCGGCAGCACGTTCCACATCTTTCTGCCGAAAGCAGCGGCGCCGGAAAACGGCGATGGTTCGAACTCACCGGTTCCGCGCAAGCCAAAGGCGACGAAGCTGCTGATCATCGACGACGAGAATGCGATCGCCGACGGCATCGCCGCGCTGCTCGCGCACGACGGAATCACGGTCCAGTCGATTTCCACAGGCGTCGAGGTCGTGAAAGCCATCACCAGTTTCCATCCCGACGTCGTGCTGCTCGATTTCGGCCTTCCCGATCTCGACGGCAGCGAGGTCTACGCACTCATTCGTGAAGTCGACGTGAACCTCTCCGTCATCTTCGCCACGGGCCACGGCGATCGCCGTATCCTCCACGACCGGCTCCACGACCCGCGCACGCGATTCCTCCAGAAACCGTTCGAGGTCGCTGACCTCCTGGCGATGATGGTCGAGCTCGAAACAGAAGTGACGCAATGACCAGCGATCGTGAAAAACGCGCGCTCGTCATCGATGACGACGATCACATCCGCGAACTGCTGCAGGCCTTGCTCGAAACCGCCGGCTACAAAGTTGACCTCATGCGCGACGGGATCGATGCGGTCGACATGAAAGAGCACGAGTACGCCGTCATCCTGCTCGACATGAAGATGCCGATCTTCGACGGCGAACGGCTCACCGATTACTGGAAACTCACCAACCCGTCCGTTCTGCGCCGCGTCATTCTTCTCAGCGGCTACTCGCGCCTGTCGTCCCGACACGACTTCGGCACGTTCGCGGTAATCCAGAAGCCGTTCGACTATCGCCAGCTGCTGACGGCGGTGGAGGAGTGCTTCGATGCGGCACGAGGAACCTGTCCGGATTCCGGTCACTTTCCGGTTTCTGGAGGCTGCTCGGAATGTCCTGCGTGATCTAAGTCAAATTTAATCAGCCACTTACATAATAGTCAGGCACGGCACATCCGATGCTCTGAACTCCATTCGGAGATGAGAACGATGGCCGGAAGAGTGCTGATAGTCGACGATGAAGAAGCGATCGTGGAAGGCCTGCTTAGCCTGCTCCACTTCGAAGCGATCGAGAGCAACGGCGCCTTCGACCGCATTGGCGCTGAGTCGCTGATGGAGGAAACGTTTTACTCCGTCATCGTGGCCGACCTGCGTTTGCATACGGAAGCCGAGGGGCTGGAACTGCTCGACGCGATCCGCCGCATCAGCCCGCGTTCGCGCGTGCTCACGCTCACCGGCTTCGCCACGCTGGAGCTCGAAAACGAAGTGCTCCGCCGCGGCTCGTCGAAAGTGATGCGCAAACCGGCGAACGCTGAGGCGATTCTCGGGGCGATCGCGGACCTCCTGGCCGAGGTCGAGAAAATGGCCGCCGCGCAGGAGACGCTCGACCTTGAGCAGCTCCACCTCGGCATGCGCAATCTTCTGCACTCGATCCCTCGCAAACGTTACGGACTCACCGCAGACGAAGCGGAAGAAGTCGTGCAGCAGGCCTGGCTTCTCTTCCTCGAAAAGCGCGACCTGATTCGCGCGGCGCGTCCATGGCTCATCGGCACGGTCGCCAATCTCTGCAAACGCCAGATCGGCGCGTCCAAACGCCGCCGCGAATCGTTCGTCGGCGAGGAAGTGCTCGCCGAACTGCCGGATACGAATGTCGTTTCGTTCGACGACAACATCGCACTCCGCCAGGCGCTCGCTTCGCTGAGCAAAGAGTCGCGCACGCTCTGCATCCTCATCGCCATCAAAGGCTTCGCATACGACGAAGTCAGCGCGATCACCGGCCTCCCCCTCGGCTCCATCGGCCCGATGTACCTCCGCGCAAAATCGAAAATGAGGATGCAGTTGGCGGCGTAGGTGACGTAGTGCGGGCGTCACGCCTGCATCCGGTGCGACGTGCCGCTCGCCGGGTTTCTGGAAATGGACAAATGTTCGCGAACGCAGCGCAAGCCAGCGCGAACATCGCAGAAACCACCGCGAGGCGAGACACCCGCCGGATGCAGACGAGACGTCCGCACTACGCATAAGCTTCGCGGATGACGCGAACGCGAGCCTTGGTGCTCACCGGACTGGCCGAGCTCCTCGGCATGTCGCTCTGGTTCACCGCGTCCGCCGTCGCGCCGAAGATCGCATCCGAGTGGCACCTCACGGCGGCGACGACATCGTGGCTGACGCTGGCGGTGCAACTCGGTTTCGTGGCCGGCACGTTGATCAGCGCGATCGCGAACCTGCCGGACGTTCTCAACGTGCGGCGGCTGTTCGCCGTCTCCGCGCTTGCGGGCGCGATCACGAACGCGCTCTTCGCGTGGCTCGCGCATGACGCGACGACCGCGATCGCGCTGCGCTTTCTCACCGGCGTTTTTCTGGCGGGCGTCTATCCGCCGGGGATGAAGATCATCGCCACCTGGTTCCGCGAAGGGCGCGGCCTCGCGCTCGGAGTGCTCGTCGGCGCGCTCACGCTCGGCAAGGCGTCGCCGTATCTTGTGAACGCGATCGGATCGCAGAACTGGCGGATCAACGTCGCCGTCGCCTCGGTGCTGGCACTCCTCGGCGGCGTGATCGTGTTCGCGTTCGTGCAGGACGGGCCGTTCGCGCTTCCGAATCAGCCGTTCGATTTTCATCAGGCCACCGACATCGTCCGCAACCGCGCCGTGCGCCTCGCGAACTTCGGTTACTTCGGCCACATGTGGGAGCTGTACGCGATGTGGACGTGGATCCCGGTGATGCTGCGCGCGAGCATGGCGCCGCGGCTTGCCGAGGTGGGATCGTTCGTCGTGATCGGCAGCGGCGCGGTGGGATGCGTGATCGCCGGCCGCTACGCCGACCGCCTCGGACGCACGGTCGTCGCCTCCGCGGCGATGATCGCCAGCGGCGCCTGCTCGATCGCCATCGGCTTCCTCTTCGGCGGTCCGCCGACCGCGCTGCTGATCGTCGCCGCAATCTGGGGTGCGACCGTCGTCGCCGATTCCGCGCAATTCTCGGCATGCGTGACGGAGCTTTCGGATCCGCGCTACATCGGCACCGCGCTCACGCTGCAAACGTGCATCGGATTTCTGATCACGACCGCGTCCATCAGTCTGATGCCGATGATTGAACACGCCGTAACCTGGCGCTGGGCCTTCGCCGTCCTCGCTCCCGGCCCAATCCTCGGCACGATCGCGATGCTTCGACTGCGTCGTCTACCCGAGGCGAGAAAAATCGCGCAGGGGAGGGGATGAGCGGTTAGTGACCGCGCAATCCGATGAGCGATGCCTCTCCGAGGATGTGTCCTCGCGTGATCGCTCGCAGTTTTCGCCAGGTCATGGGCGTTCCGGCGTCGTCGATGGCCGGGAGATCCAGCGCGTAAATCGTGAAGCGATATTTATGCGGCGGACCCTCCGGCGGACACGGACCTCCATAGCTTCGCTGCAGGAAATCGTTGTAGGCCTGCCGTCCACCACCCGGAATGTCGTTGTCATGCGAGCCCGCGCCGGCGGCGAGGCTCGTTGCCTCGGCGGGGGTGTTGTAAACGGCCCAATGGATAAAGCCATCGCCGCCGCGAGCCTCGAAGTCATCCATCACCAGCGCGAATCCGCGCGTGCCGGCTGGAGCGTTTTCCCAATTTAACGGTGGGGAGAGGTTCGCCCCGTTGCAGTCGAGACCATGCAGGACCGTGCTGTCGGCAAGCGTGTCGCCTTCGCGAAATGCGGAGCTCTTCAGCGAGAACGCGTTCGCCGCGGGAACCTTTTTCCAGACAACGTCCTCGTTGTTTCTTCGATCGATCAGAGCGTCGACGGTGCCGCCGGCTGCGACGTGAAACAGGCGTCGTCCCTCGACCCCTTTTCGGAAGAAGATGTCGCTCGCCTCGGGGATCAGAAGTTCGCGCGCACGTCCGTCGCGCTGCGCATACAACCGGCCGTTCTCGACGACGACGGTCATCCGCGTCCCCGGCGTCAGTTCATAAGTTCCCGCGTACTGAACGAGACGGTTTGGATCGACGGCGCCGGGAGCGGGGTCTTCGTAGTAACGGAACATCTGCGTTGCGACGATCTGCCATCGTCCATTGCGATACATCCAGGTGTCGGTGCCGTGATAGCGAGCGCTGAGGTTCTGTCCCCAGATTGTTTCCGACTCATCGAGGTCGTAGCTGAGGATGGCCGTGTCTTTCTCGATGCGGCTTTGGGCCTTCACCAGCTTGATCGAGCCTCCGTAGCCTTTCGGCATCGGAGAGATGTCGGCCACGAGCTGGGCCTTAGTCATGCTGCGTCCCTTCTCATCGAAGAAGAGGCAGTCGTCGGCGTAGTACGTCTGCCACGGAGTGCGATCGCCGGGAACGACGGAATCCATCAACTCCTGGGTGCGGCGCTCGAGTTCCGCCTGCGTGATCGGTGGAACGGCGGGCACGACCACGGTGGCGCACGCACACGAGAGCAGTAAAGAAGCAACGAGCACGAATCCGAGGAGGCGCATGGCAGGTGCGCAGGATAGCAGCGTGATGATTGGGGTATGATTTCCCCTCATGAAAATCTCGTTTCTCAAGGCCCCGATCGGCGGCATCATCGGTCTGGAGATGATCACGTTCGTCGAGCCCCTCGGCATGGAGTGCGTTGCCGGCGGTCTCGAGCTCGAAGGGCACACCTGCCAGATCGTCGACATGCGCATCGACGGCATCAAGCACGGGCTGGCCAAGATGCGCGCCTTCGCACCGGACATCGTCGGTCTGCAGTGCAACTTCACCACGGAACGTTTCCGCGCACTGCGCCTGGCGAAGATGGTCAAAGACGAGATGCCGGACGTCCTCGTCGTCATCGGCGGACATGACGCTTCCCGCGATCCGCACTGGTTCCTCAAGCCGGCCATCGACGTCGTCGTCGTCGGCGACGGCGAAGAGGTGATGACGCCGCTCGTCGATGCCTGGTCATCGAAGCGCGACATGAGCAGCGTTCCCGGCCTGCTCATTAATCATAAAAACGGTCCGATCGACACCGGCCACGCGCCCGCCCGCGGCAACATCGACAACCTGCCGATGCCTGCGCGGCATCTCATCAAGGAGTACGCCTCCGAGTACTACATCAACTTCCGCCGGCCGCTGGCGCTGCTCGAAACCGCGCGCGGCTGTCCGTTCAAATGCAACTTCTGCTCGGTCTGGAAGTTTCACGAGAGCACGTTCCGCGAGAAGTCGCCGGACCGCGTGGTCAAGGAGCTGCAGCAGATCGACGCGCCGAACGTGTTCATCACTGACGACATTTTCTGGATGAACGTGAAGCGCGGGCGCGAGCTCGGCAAAGCCATCGCCGCCTCGGGCATCAAGAAGCACTACACCATCCAGACCCGCAGCGACATCATCTGCAAGTTTCCCGACCTGATCGAGCAATGGAAGGAGTGCGGCCGCATGACCGTGTTCCTCGGCCTGGAGAAGATCGATGACGCGGGTTTGAAGTCGGTCAACAAGCGGAACACCGCCGACAACAACAACCGCGCCATCAAGATCCTGCAGGACCTCGATATCGGCTACACGCCGAACTTCATCATCGATCCGTCATGGGATCGTCCGGACTTCGAAAAACTCAAGCAGTGGGTCGATGCCACCGGCGCCTACAACTCCGGCTTTTCCGTCCTCACGCCGCTGCCCGGAACCGATCTCTGGGACGCGACGCAGGACACGATCAACACGCGCGACTGGGAGCTGTTCGACATCGCCCACACCGTCCTGCCGACGAAGCTGCCGCTCGACGAGTTCTACCGCGAGTACGCGGGCCTCTGGAAACACGCTACGGACGTCCGCTATCAGGTCAACGGCAAGATGAAAACGCACCTCGGCCTTCTCGCCGCCCTGGCCACACGAAAGGTGACGTTCACCGCCATCCGCAAAGGCATGCGCATGGGCAACGTCCTCAGCGATCCCGCCACGTTCCTCCGCGCCCACGGCGAGAGCGAAGCGCGGCTGGCGGAAGCGGCGAGTCTGGTTCAGTAAATCTTCACCACAGAGGCACAGAGATCACGGAGAACTTCTCTGTGTACTCAGTGTCTCTGTGGTTCAAATCCAAGGCTCATCGCCGCTCGGGCCGTAGATCGACGGCACCTTCCCATCGGCCATGCGCAGGTAGATCGAGAACTGGCCGCGGTGGTGGATTTGATCGTGGACCAGGAACCAGATCCAATCCTTGCGCGAGATCGGTCCCATTTGGTGCGGACCGTTCATGAAGTGAACGTTCTCTTCGAGATCCGCGTCGGACGCCGCGGAGACCAGATCGCGGAAGTCCTTGTGCACTTTCTCCAGCGTGGACAGAAGCTCGTCCCAGTCTTCCGGCGGCTTCGGTGTTCCGGCGCCCCCTTTCGGCGGGCCGCTGGCGTATTCGTCGTTCCAGACTTTCGTGCCGAGGCCGCGTTCGAGGATGAAAACGAAGGCGAGCTCGCGGGCCGTCTTCAACTTCGGATGCGGACGAAGGTCGAGCTTGTCCTTCGGATACGCCTGCAGAACGCGCATCGTCTTCGCATGCTCTTCATCGTAGGTTTCCAGGAACTCCTGCTTGCCAGTCGACATCGCAACCTCCAAAGTGGATCAGTGGATCAGTAGATCAGTGGATCAGGAGGAGACCGTACGAACGCGAAGCCTTCCTGATCGACTGATCCACTGATCTACTGATCCACTGATCCACCCGCTTAGTAGATCAGTGGATCAGGAGGAGAGCCCGGAGAGTCGTCCTGATCGACTGATCTACGAATCCACTGATCTACTCGCTTCACCATCAAGAACCGCGCCCGAATCGCTTTGATATAGTCGATCGAAATGCCTCATAACACCTTCAATACTCTCGATTCCTTCTCCCTCGGTGACGGCAGCCGCGGACAGTTTTACTCGCTTCCCAAGCTCGAAGCGGCCGGCGTTGGCAACGTGTCGAAGCTGCCCGTGTCGATCCGCATCGTCCTGGAGTCGGTGCTGCGCAACGTCGACGGAAAAAAGATCGCCGAACGCGATGTGCGCACGCTCGCCAACTGGCAGTCGCGCGCCGAGCGGACGGACGAGATCCCGTTCATGGTCGCGCGCGTGCTGCTGCAGGACTTCACCGGCGTCCCGCTGCTCGTCGATCTCGCCGCCATGCGCTCCGCTGCCAGCCGCGCCGGCGCCGATCCGAAGATCATCGAGCCGCTCGTGCCGGTCGACCTCGTCGTCGATCACTCCGTGCAGGTCGACTACTCCAACCGTCCCGACGCGCTGCAGCTCAACATGGACGTCGAGTTCAAGCGCAACCAGCAGCGTTACCAGTTTCTGAAGTGGGGGATGCAGGCCTTCAACGGCTTCGGCGTCGTGCCGCCGGGAATCGGCATCGTACATCAGGTCAACCTCGAGTACCTCGCGCGCGGCGTGCTGGAGAAGGACGGCGTCTGGTATCCCGACACGCTGGTCGGCACCGACTCACATACGACCATGATCAACGGCCTCGGCATCGTGGCCTGGGGCGTCGGCGGGATCGAAGCGGAGGCGGGGATGCTCGGGCAGCCGGTGTACTTTTTGACGCCGGACGTCGTCGGCGTTCATTTGAAGGGATCGCTGCGCGAAGGCGTCACCGCGACCGACCTCGTGCTCACCATCACCGAGATGCTGCGCAAAGCCAAGGTGGTCGGCAAGTTCGTCGAATACTTCGGCGACGGCGCCGCGTCGCTCGCCCTGGCGGACCGCGCCACGATCGCCAACATGGCGCCGGAGTACGGCGCGACGATGGGCTACTTCCCGGTCGACGAAGAGACGTGCCGCTACATGCTCATGACCGGCCGCAGCGAAGCGCAGGTCAACGCGTTGCGTGGCTATTTCCAGGCGCAGGGATTGTTCGGGATGCCGAAGGCCGGCGACATCGATTACACCACGGTGCTGGAGCTCGATCTCTCCAGCGTCGTCGCCAGCGTGGCCGGACCGAAGCGTCCGCAGGACCGCATCGAGCTCGATGACATCCAGCGCGAATTTCACGAGATGCTGAAAACGGCTGCTCCGGCCGGCTATGGAAAGCCCGATGCAGAAGTGGCGCGCAAGGCGCGCACGCTGGTCGGCGTCACGTCGACCGGTCCCGAGCACACCATCTCCGGCGGCGGCGAACAGGATTCGGGCACCGCGCCGAACGCGCTGGCATCCGCGAAGAAAAATACGAGCGTCGTCTCCGAAGAGGAAATGCTCAACAACCGCCCCACGCCCGATCGCGTGGCCGCCGATTCACTGGCCGACGAATTTCCTATGGCCGTGGCCGAGCTGCATCACGGCGACGTCCTCATCGCCGCGATCACCTCGTGCACGAACACCTCGAATCCGTCGGTGATGCTCGCCGCCGGATTGCTGGCCAAGAAGGCGGTCGAGAAAGGACTGCGCGTCCCGCGCGTGGTCAAGACCTCGCTCGCTCCCGGCTCGCGCGTCGTCACCGACTACTACCATCGCAGCGGACTGCAGCCGTATCTCGACCAGCTCGGCTTCTACACCGTCGGCTACGGATGCACGACCTGCATTGGCAACTCCGGTCCGCTCGATCCGCGCATCGAAGAGGCCATCACGCGGCACGATCTCATCGGCGTCAGCGTCCTGTCGGGCAATCGCAATTTCGAGGCGCGCGTCCATCAGTCGATCCGCGCGAATTTTCTGATGTCGCCGCCGCTCGTGGTCGCGTTCGCGCTGGCCGGACGCATCGACATCGACATGGCCACTGAACCGATCGGCCGCGGCGCGCATGGCGAGGATGTGTACTTGCGTGAGATCTGGCCGACAATGGACGAGATCCGCGAATGCATGGCGGGCGCGCTCGACGCCGAGTCGTTCCGCACGCTCTACAAAAACTTCGCCGATCAGAATCCGCTCTGGAACGAGATCCCGACCACCGGCGGACTGCTGTACGCGTGGGATCCGGAGTCGACCTACATCCAGGAGCCGCCGTTCTTCACCGGCGACAAGGGGATGGGCAAAGCGGCCGACATCACCGGGGCGCGCGCGCTGGCGGTCTTCGGCGACTCGGTGACCACCGATCATATCAGCCCGGCCGGATCGATCAAAGCCAACTCGCCGGCCGGCAAGTACCTCATCGAGTCAGGCGTTCCGGTCGAAGACTTCAACAGCTACGGATCGCGCCGAGGAAACGATCGCGTGATGACGCGCGGCACGTTCGCGAACGTGCGCATCAAGAACCTGATGGTGCCGGGCGTGGAAGGCGGCGTGACCAAACACCAGCCCGACGGCGCGCAGATGTCGATCTACGACGCGGCCATGCAGTATCAGCAGGAAGGGACGCCGCTCGTGGTCATCGCCGGCCAGGAGTACGGCACCGGCTCCTCCCGCGACTGGGCCGCGAAAGGCACGAAACTCCTCGGCGTGCGCGCCGTGGTCACGCAGAGTTTCGAGCGCATCCATCGCTCCAATCTCGTCGGCATGGGCGTCCTCCCGCTGCAATTCGAAGAGGGCACGAACGCGCAGACGCTGGGACTCGACGGCACTGAGACCTTCGACATCACCGGCATCACCGGTAATCTCCGCCCCCGCCAGAAAGCGACGCTGGTCATCCATCGCGCCAACGGTGCGACCGAAAACGTCCCCTTGATCGTCCGCATCGACACGCCCATCGAAGTCGACTACTACGAACACGGCGGGATCCTGCCGTTCGTGTTGCGGCAGTTGATGGGGGCGGCGAACTGAGTTACCAGCATAAGGCGCTGCATCTTGCGAAAGCACAGACAAGAGTGTCTGTGCCACATTGATGCGGCTTATTGGCGCGACTGCGGCTACCGGCGCAGCCGGTGTGGCACAGACACTCTTGTCTGTGCTGGTGAGCGCGGCAGTTTGTTCGAGGCAAGGTCTTTGCTCTTTTAGCTTGATGCGATGAAGCCCGCATCGATTGCTCTACTCCTCTGTCTCGCCGCGCTGCCGATGCTCGCCGCGCCCGGTGCGTTCACTCTCAGCGGAAATGAAAAGTGCTGGACAGCCGATCCGCCGCCGCGCCCCGGAACGCATCTTTCCTGGACGGCATCCGCAAACGCCATCAGCTTCGACATCTATCGGAATGGCCAGTTGCATGACACCCTTCCATTTGGCGGGTCGGGCACATACGACGAAACCAGCAATAGCTTCGCGCCAGGGCAGACGATCTCCTATTACATGGTCGCCCACGACAACGTCGGCGGCACCTTCACCTCGAATACCGTCGATATCTTCATCTCAGGCAGTGTTTGTCAGCCGCCTCCGGCCGCGCCGGTGCTTGATGGAAGTGCGGCATGCGATACAACCGGTCCGCGCGCCGTCGTGAACCTCACCTGGTCCGGATCACCGACCGCGACTTCGTATGTGATCGCTCGCAGTCCGAGCGCTTCTCCATTCCCCGTCACGACGACTGCGACCGCCTATACCGACACGACGGTCAATCCCGGCGTGAGCTACAGCTACCGAGTCACCGCGATCAACAGCGGCGGGTCCACCAACTCGAATACGAAAGACATCAACGTCGCCGAGGCGATCTGTCCGCCCGGTCCGCTCACTGTTACGGCGACCGCGTTCTGTGCTGCCGGCCCTCCGGTTACTCCGGCGGTGCATGTGGAGTGGACCGCGTCCGCATTCGCGGCGGCGTACGTCGTCAAACGCGATGGAACTCCTGTCAGCGGCACCTTGTCGTCATCCACTACATCGTTCGATGACTTCACCGGCATCGCGGCCAATCACACGTACAACTACACCGTCACGGCTTCCAACACTTCCGGCAACACGACCTCGCCGACGGCGCCGGTCACGGTCACCGGGCTGCCATGCACGCCGCCGCCTCCCGGCTCTTTCAATGCCTCGGTCACCCAGCAATGCAACCTCGGCGCGCCCGCCGCGCACGTGAGCTGGAACCAATCGACGTTCGCCGATACCTATGTCGTCAATCGCGACGGCGTCGCCATCAGCGGTTCATTCCCTTCGAACAAGACATCGTTCGATGACGTCAACATCACTCCCGGTCAGACCTACACCTACACCGTCACCGCGACGAGCGGCGGCGGATCGACGACGTCATCGCCGGCGTCGCTGACGATCGCGAGTTGCGGCAACACCACGCCGCCGCCCTCGGCATTCGAAGCCGGCGTGAACACGTTCTGCAACGCCGGATCGCCCGCCGTGCACGTCTTCTGGACCGTCGGCAACAACGCCACGTCGTGGGTCGTCAACCGGAACGGATCGCCGATCAGCGGAACGCTCACGGCCGATTCATTCAACGACACCACGGTCATCGCCGGTCAGACTTACACGTATTCGGTCGTGGCCTCGAACGCCGGCGGCAGCACGACCGCGCAGGCGGGATCGATCACACCATCCGCTGCAGTCTGTCCGCCGCCCGCGTTCACGCTCACGGCGAACGCGGCGTGCAATCCGATCGTGTCGCCGCCGCAGTCGATGGTGGCGTTGAGCTGGTCCGCCGCGCCGACGACGACGAGCTACCTGATCCTGCGCGACGGCGGGCAGATCGCGTCCGTCGGCGGCAACATGAACAACTTCAACGACGGCGCTGGAACCGGCACTTTCAGCTATGTGATCCGCGCGGTCGGTCCCGGCGGCACCACCGACTCAAACATGGCCACGGTGACGGTCCCGCCGAACTTCTGCAGCACACCGCATCCCGACCTCGTCGCGGACGCCATCACGTACGCACTTCCGGCGGGACAGCCGGGCGACAGCGTTGCGGTCGGTTTCACTGTATCGAACGGAGGTAGCGCGGCTGCCCCCGCGACGACGTCGCGCATCCGCATCGGCAGCGGGACAACGATGTCGCCATCCGATCCCGTCATCGCCTCCATCGCTACGCCGCCGCTGGCACCGAGCGCCAGCACCACGCAGACGACGACGGTCACCATCCCCAGTCTCGCGCCCGGTACGTACTACTTTTTTCTCTCCGTCGACGAAGACCACGTCTCTGGCGATATCAATCCGTCGAACGACGTCAAACGCAGTCCCGCCTTCACCGTGCAAGGCTCGGCCTGCACCCTCGGCTGTGCGACCGCCGTTCCGTCAACGGCACAAGCGGCGACGCCCGTCGCGTTCGCGCTGCAACAGCAACCCGCCTGTCCCAACGTCAGCGCGGTCTGGACGTTCGGCGACAGCACCTCCACGACAGGCTTCTCACCCACGCACACCTACGCGTCGACCGGCAGCTATCACTGGACCCTGACGCTTACCGCTGCCACCGGCGAGACCTGCTCCAGCAGCGGCAACATCACCATCACCGCGCCGACAGCTCCGCAGAAACGGAGGGCGGTGCGGCATTGAGGAATGGATCGCGGCATGGGGCTGTCTCCTGAGAGTCCTATGGGTCCACTCAAATCGCTCGCAGTCATTGCCTCGCTGGTGCTCAGCGCTCTCGCCGTGCCCTGCAACGCTGCGCCAGGCCCGTTCGAGGTGAGCGCCTCCGGTGGCTGCTTCTCCTACAGTCCGGTAATTTTCATTTCGTGGAGCTCATCGAGCGGCGCCACGCGCTACGAGGTTCTTCGCGACGGAGAGCCGTATACGCTAAAAAAAAGCAACTCGCCGAACGGCTCCGTACTTTACGACGACGACGTCGTCACCGGCGGACCGGCGCACTCGTACGCCGTTCGCGCAAGCGACGGCGGGCCCGTAGCGACTGACTCGAACACCGTCACGATTGCTGTGACATTCCAGTGTGCGCCCGCGCCACCGGACGCTTTCACGATATCGGGCAAACCGTTCTGTGCTCCCGGCAATGCGCAGCACAGTCCAACGCCCGGTGTGTATCTGTCGTGGGACCGGGTGAAGTATGCATCCCACTTTGATATCTATCGCGACGGCGCATTTGTATTCAGATTGCAGGCGTTCGCGGACGAGATTCTGTACGAGTACCAGGCGGCGCCAGTGTCCGGCGGACCATTCACGTATTCCGTAGTCGCCGAGAACCCGCTAGGCAAATCGACCTCGAATTCGGTCGTGCTCACCGTACCGGCAGACGTTTGCGTCACGCAGCCACCGCCGCCGGCGGCAGGCCCGTTCACCGTTTCCGCGAATGGGTTCTGCAACAATCTGACGCCGGCTGTGCACCTGCAGTGGTCGCCATCAGCGAACGCGTACTCCTATCTCGCTTATCGAAATGGCAGCATCATCGCCACGCTTCCGTCGACCATCACGTCGTTTGATGACACCGCGGCTCTCTCCGATGGGTCCTACTCCTATTTCCTTCGGGGGATCGCTCAGGGCGGAGCGATTTTCTCAAACAGCGTCATCATCGATATCGATTCATCCGGTTGTGCTCAACAGATGGCCGACCTGGTTGCGTCGGATATCGTCCCGTCGTCACTGATCGGACGCGCCGGCGAGAGGCTGACGGTCTCAATCGTAGTGCAGAACCGCGGGGGCGCGGCCGCTCCTGCAACGACCGCGCGCGTACGGTTCGGACGAGGAACGGCGATGTCACTGTCGAACGTCTTACTTTCGACGATCGCTCTGCCGGCGATCGACGCCGGCGCGGCCATCGAGCGCACCGTGACGGTGACTTTGCCTCCCTTCGCGGCGGGCACTTACGTCCTGTTCCTTTCAGTTGACGAGGAACATGTCTCTGCCGACGCGCGGGTAGAGAACAATGTGAAGGCCAGTCCCGCATTCGACCTCGGGGAGATCATTCCTCCCAGGCGCCGCGCCGCGACGCACTGAAGAGCCGCATCCGGACGCGCCGTTCGCGCGTGCTAATCTTCGCCGCATGTGGCAATACACCCCTCGCGTTGCTGTTGTTCGCGGTCTCCGCACGCCCTTCGCGAAGTCGGGCACGCATTACGCGCACCTTTCCGCGCTCGATCTCGGCAAGCTCGTCGTCGCGGAGCTCGTGCAGCGCTCGGGCGTCGATCCGAACACGATTCAGGAAGTCGTCTTCGGCACCGTGATCCCTTCGGTCAAGGCGCCGAACATCGCCCGCGAGATCGTCCTCGGCACCGGACTTCCGCGCAAGATTCCCGGCTTCACGGTCGGCGAAGCATGTGCCTCGTCGAACCAGGCCATCACCTCGGCCGCGGACATGATCTTCCGCGGCTATGCCGACATCGTCGTGGCCGGCGGCAGCGAATCGCTGTCCGATATCCCCATCCTCTTCTCGAAGAATTTCGCCGAGGCGCTGGTCGGCGCGAGCAAGCAAAAGAGCGTTGGCGGGAAGCTCGGATCGTTCAGCAAAATCCGTCCGAAGGATCTCGCGCCCGACGCTCCCGCCATCGCTGAATCGACGACCGGCCTGACTATGGGCGAGTCGGCCGAGAAGATGGCCAAGGAAAATGGCATCACGCGCGAGGCGCAGGACGCGTTCGCGCTGCAGAGCCATCACCGCGCCGCCGAGGCCACGGCGAGCGGACGCTTCAAAGAGGAAGTGATGACCGTGGTCGTGCCGCCCGGCTACGACAACGTCGTCGAAACCGACAACCTCATTCGCGGCGATTCGACGCTCGAAGCGATGGCCAAATTGCGGCCGGTCTTCGATCGCAAATTCGGCACGATCACGGCGGCCAACGCGTCGCCGCTGACCGACGGCGCGTCGGCGGTGCTGCTGATGTCGGAAGACAAAGCGAAAGAGCTCGGCATCAAGCCGATCGGCTTCATCAAGAGCTACGCGTACGCGGCCACCGATCCCTTCGACCAGTTGCTGCAAGGTCCTGTCTTCGCGCTGCCGGTCGCGCTCGAACGCGCCAAGATTTCGCTGAAAGAAATCGGCGTGATCGAGATGCACGAAGCGTTCGCCGCGCAGGTGCTCTCGAACATCCAGTGGATCGGTTCGAAGAAAATCGCCAAGGAAAAACTCGGCCGCAGCGAGCCGGTCGGCGAGATCGATCCGACCGCGATCAACCGCACCGGCGGCTCGATCGCGCTCGGACACCCCTTCGGCGCCACCGGCGCCCGCATCGTGACCACCGTCTGCAATGAGCTCCAGCTCACCGGGCAGCAATACGGCCTGGTCACCGTCTGCGCCGCAGGCGGCATCGGCGTGGCGATGGTGCTTGAACGGGAGTAAGTCCGCTTCCTTGCAGTGCCCGCCTCGTGTTGCAGGACGCTCGTCTGTCCGCTTTTTGGACACCAGTGTCTGAAAACACATCATCCGTGCGTCAAAAGCTCGCTCGCGAGCAAGGAAAGCTTGGTCGCGAGCAAGAAAAGCTTGGTCGCGGGCAAGGAAAGCTTGGTCGCGAGCAAGGAAAGCTTGGTCGTGAGCAAGGAAAGCTTGTCGTAAGCAAGGAAAGCTTGGTCGCGAGCAAGGAAAGCTTGGTCGCGAGCAAGGAAAGCTCGCTCGCGAGCAAGAAAAGCTTGGTCGTGAGCAAGAAAAGCTTGGTCGGGAGAAACCAATTCTGGCTCGCGAGGATTGGATGTTCGAACTCCCTCTCAGATAGACTCGATCAATGACCAGAACCAAAGGCGGCAGGATCGCGTCGAGGCCGCGCGAATACGCGCCGACGTTCTCGATGGAGCGGGAGTAGATCGGTGGCCGGCGAAGATCTGCGTCCTCCCGTCTGGATCGGCCACGTCGTCCTCGAGACGGATCGGCTGGCGGAAACCGAGCAGTTCATGCGGACGATCGGGATGCGTTCTGTCGTTCAGCGGCCCAACGTCGCCGTGCTCGAGCTTCGCGGAGGTACGCATCTGGTTCTTACGCCTGGTAAGGGAGCAGCTCCGGTCGAGGCGGCGTTCGACCTGATGGTCGAAGATCTCGAAGCGACGCATCAGCGTTTCACCGAGCTTGGTCTGAATCCCACGCCGATCGCACCCGCGTCGGCCAACCACAGGACATTCTCGGTTCGAGAGCCGGCAGGAAACATCATCACGTTCATGTCGAATCATGTTTCCGGCCAGCCGGTTTAAACTCCTGGGACATGGCCAAATCCAAAGGCGGCAAGATCGAGTCGAAGCTGCGCGAGTTCGCGCTGAAGTTCCCCGAGGCGTACGAGGAGTTTCCGTGGGGACATAGCGCGATGAAGGTGAAGAAGAAGGCTTTCCTCTTCATGGGCACGGACGAGAACGGACGCTTCTCGATCTCCGTCAAGCTGCCGCAGTCGCGCGACATGGCGATCGATCTTCCGTTCACCGAGCCGACCGGTTACGGCCTCGGCAAGAGTGGATGGGTGACCGCGTATCTGACCGATGAGAAGGCGCTCGATCTGATCAAGAGTTGGATCAACGAGAGTTATCGCGCGATTGCGCCGAAGACGCTGGTGAAGAAACTATCCTGACGAGTCCGCGAAGTTGAACCACAAAGACACAAAGAGCACAAAGAGATTCCTTTGTGTCCTTTGTGTCTTTGTGGTTCCAACGCTTTGAGAATCTACGCGCAGGGTAAACTTCAAAACGACATGTCCGAAGTCGTCAAAGCCGTCTGTCCCCACGATTGTCCCGACACCTGCCTGATGCTCGTCACCGTCGAGGATGGCCGTGCCATCCGCATCGCCGGCGATCCGGAGCATCCGATGACGCAGGGGTTTCTCTGCACGAAAGTGTCGAAGTATCTGGAGCGGACGTATCACCCCGATCGCCTCGCCTATCCGCAGATTCGCATCGGTGCGAAAGGGGAGGGACGCTTTCGGCGCGCGACGTGGGACGAGGCGACGTCGCTCATCGCCGAGCGGCTGAACGCGATCATCGCCTCGGCCGACGGACCGCAGGCGATCCTGCCGTACTCGTACGCGGGGACGATGGGGCTGGTGCAGGGCGAAGGGATGGCCTCGCGATTCTTCCGGCGCATCGGCGCGTCGTTTCTCGACCGCACCATCTGTTCGAGCGCGGGTGCCGAGGCCTTCGCGCTGACGTATGGGACGCGGATGGGGACCGATCCGGAGGCTGTGCCCGAGGCCAGGCTGATTCTGCTTTGGGGCACGAACACGCTGACGTCGAATCCGCACCTCTGGCCGTTCATCCGCCGCGCGCGAGACAACGGAGCGCGCGTGATCTGCATCGATCCGCTGCGGACGCGGACGGCGGCTGCATCCGACGAGCACATTCCCATCCGCCCCGGCACCGACGCCGCGCTGGCCCTCGGCATGATGCATGTGCTGTTCAGGGATGGACTCGAAGATCGTCAATATCTTGACCAGATGACGCTCGGCTGGCAGAAGCTGCGCGATCGCGTGCTCGCCGACTATGCGCCGGAGCGCGTCGCGAACATCTGTCGACTACCGGTCGAGACGATCGAACGCCTCGGTACCCTCTACGGCACCACGCGTCCGACGTTCATCCGCCTCAATTACGGCCTGCAGCGTCATGCCGGCGGCGGATCGGCAGTCCGCGCGATCTCGCTGCTGCCGGCGATCATCGGCGCATGGAACGACGCCAGCGGCGGATGCCAGCTTTCGTCATCGGGCACATTCGGCATGAACACGGCGGCGATGGAGCGGACGGACCTCGGCAACCATTCCGCGCGCACGATCAACATGACGCGCCTCGGCGAGGCGCTGACGGAGATTGACGATCCGCCGGTGAAGGCGATCATCATCTACAACACGAACCCCGGTTCGATCGCGCCCGATCGCGAAACGGTTCTGCGCGGATTGCGCCGCGCCGATCTCTTCACGGTCGTCCTCGAACATTTCCAGACCGATACCGCCGACTATGCGGATGTCCTGCTGCCGGCCACGACGCAGCTCGAACACGACGATCTGCACAAGGCTTACGGACATCTCTACGCGACCTACAACCGCCGTTCGATCGAGCCCCTCGGCGAGGCGCTGCCGAACAGCGAGATCTTCCGGCGCATCGCAGCGGCGATGAAACTCGATTATCCCGAACTGCGCGAAAGCGATGAAGCGCTGATGCGCGCCGCGCTCAGCGGAACGGGCGAGGTGATGAAGGGTGTGACATTCGAAGCGCTGCGCGAGCACGGCTCAGTGCGCCTCAATCTGCCAACGCCGCATCTGCCGTTTCGCAGCGGAACGAAGGTTCCGACGCCAAGCGGCCGGATCGAAATGGAGTCGCAGCAGGTGGCGGCGCTCGGACTCGATCCGCTGCCGACGTACATCGCGCCGTACGAGTCGGAAGAGCGCGCACCGGATCTCGCGCGGCGCTTTCCGCTGGCGCTGATCTCGCCGCCGGCGCATGAGTTCCTCAATTCGTCATTCGTGAACGTGGCCTCGCTTCGTCGTTCCGCCGGCAAGCCGACGCTGGAAATTCACGAGGACGACGCACATGCGCGCTCGATCGCCGACGGCGCGCGCGTGAAAATCTTCAACGACCGCGGCACCTTCACCGCCGACGCCGTCGTCACCGACCGCGTCCGCCCCGGCGTCGTCTCCGCGCAGTCGGTGTGGTGGGGTCGCTTGACCTCGGACGGCGCAAACGCGAACCAGACCACCTCGCAAGCGCTCACGGATATCGGCCGCGGCGCCACGTTTTACGACAACCTCGTCGAGGTCGCGCCCGCATAACGGTGTACATCCGCCGCGGAGCGGCATAAGAGGGTAGCGAGGGGTTGAGCGAAGCGACACCCCTCGAAAAAGGGCGGCGACAAGTTTTTGTGCCGCGTCAGCGGCACTCGAAGTGTCGCGCCGCTCTCTCCAGTGCCGCTGACGCGGCACGAAAAACTCTTGATCAACGCCTCAACGAGGGGTGCTCGCTTCGCTCGAACCCCTCGCTACCCTCTGAAGCCGCTCCGCGGCAATGTTAGTCACCCGAACTCTTTTAAAATCCCATCCCACTCGCCGCGTTCGCGCAAGAGCCGCTCGATCAACTCGCGGAACGCCGCGTGACCGCCGCGCGCATCGAGTTTCCACGTCGCCGCCGCGCGCACCTCGGCGGCCGCATCGGACGGCGCCGCGGAGATGCCGGCGCGCAGCATTGGCGCGAGGTCGGGGAGATCGTCGCCGATGTAGAGGACTTCGTGAAAGCCGGCGCCGAGGTTCGCGAGGATCGATTCGCATGCGGTCAATTTGTTCGCGGCGCCCTGGTGCAGTTCGGCGATTCCCAACTCTTTGGCGCGACGAAGAAGCGCCGGGGAACTGCGCGACGTCAGCAGCACGATCGTGATCCCCGCACGCTGCGCGAGTTTCGCGCCGAGGCCGTCGCGGACGTTGAACTCCTTCACCTCGGAGCGGTCGCCGGCGTAGATGATTTTGCCGTCCGTCCAGACGCCGTCAACGTCCGAAACGATGAGGCGGATGTCGCGCGCAGTAGTCATTCACCGTGAGAATAGCAGCCGTCCCATAGAATCCGCCGCGTGAAGCGTCATGACCGTATCCCGATTCACCGCGCACGCCGCGGCCGTATCCTCCATCGAACCCTCCGCATTTTCAGCGCCGTAGTGCGCCGCCTGCCGCTCAGTCTCGCCCGCGCCATCGGCCTCTTTCTCGGCCATCTCGGATGGCATGTGCTCCGCCACGACCGCCGCCGCGCGCTCGCGAACATCGGCGCCGCCTTTCCCGACTGGACGCCGCGCCAGCACCGTACGACGATCCGCAAGATGTTCCATCACCTCGGCCTGACGCTAGCGGAGGTGCTCTGGCTGCCGAATCTCGACGCCGAGACGTGCGCGCGCACGACGACCTTCGAAGGGCTGGAAAATCTTCGGCCGGGCGAAGGGATGATCGGTATCACCGGCCACTGCGGCAACTGGGAGTGGATTGCGCACGCGATCGCGTTGCGGACGCCTGTGACCGTTCTGCACCGCGGGCGCGATGAACCGAAACTGAACCTCTTCGTCACCGACCTGCGCGCGAAGGTCGGCATCAACACGATCGATCGCGGCTCCACCGCCGCCGGCCGCGAAATGATCCGCGCCATCCGCAACGGCAGCATCCTGGCCTTTCTCATCGATCAGAACATCCGCGCCGAAAGCATCAAGGTGCCGTTCTTCGGACGTCCCGCGCTGACGCCGATCGGGCCTGCTCGTTTGGCGGTGCGCATGGGCGTCCCGATTACGCGCATGTTCGGCGAACGCCGCAACGGCAAGATTCACATCCGCATCCTCGAACCGATCATCGTTCATGAAGATGACGATCCCGTCGCACTGACCGCCCGCCTCACCGCCGACATCGAAGCCCAAATCCGCCGCGTCCCGGAGCAGTGGGTCTGGATGCACGATCGGTATCGGGAG
>Ga0157375_10000397_pt1 | contig 39527 bp, 45 predicted proteins | sample M35metaG_FD_115311 | JGI IMG/M metagenome (GOLD analysis project Ga0157375, IMG submission 115311) | Miscanthus rhizosphere microbial communities from Kellogg Biological Station, Michigan, USA - M3-5 metaG | ecosystem: Host-associated > Plants > Roots > Rhizosphere > Soil | place: USA: Michigan... | reverse complement strand
GTTGGATCTCTTTGGGACGGCAATCAGGATTAGCGAGGGCGATTAGAAGCCGTCCCTTACGAGCTCAGCCACGACAGTTTGGCCGAGGTCCCTAGGGTGCACTTTGTCCTTGAAATAGATATTCTTTGATGCTCCCCTTACCCCCAAGCGGGGATCAAGGTCCAGTCGCACGACGCGAAAACCCAATTCTGCGCCCTTGGACGCGAGACGCAAATTGAAAGCCTTGCGACGAGCATCATAATCTTCGACCGGCATACGTGGTCCAAAAAAACAACCGTCGCCAGCGTCAATGATCGTCAGTACGACAATCTGCTTGTACGCCCACCCGGCGGCAACGCGCGCCGCGAGCCACGCTTCAAAAGCAGCAAACAGCTCCTCCCCAGTTTTTCGACCCTTGCAGATGTCCCAATACCCGCCCCACACGAACAACAGTGCGTCGCTAGCGCGCAATTTGTCCGCCTCGAGCCCGGCGATCATAAAGTTATGTTCCCCGTTGGTGTAACCGGAGCCCCACACCGCGAGGTTCCGCACCTTGCTGGCGGGTAGACCTAATTTGTAAGGCCATGCTTGCCAACGATTGCTGACCTTCGCTGCCCCCTTGGCTCCCCCGCCGGTCATGCTGTCTCCCAAGACAATAATGCCACCTGCCGGGGCGGCAGCGACGGCGAAGAACTGTACAAGAGCGAGAGCTGCCAATCGCTTCACAAGTCGCATATTACCCGGCCTTTAGGCTTCGATCTCTAACGCGATCCGCCGCCGATGCACACCCTGAAACGAAACGCGGCTGATAGGTCATGTTCGATGTCCGCTAGTGGTACAAGTGGACACTCTCAATGCGCCGATGAATGCCCGCTTCTGCGGGAAAAACGGACATTGACTAACCGGTGCAGATCTCTCACAGATTTCGTCAGGACGTGACAGGGCCCTTAGCGTCTCGTTGGAGGTGTGGCCCCGCCGTTCTTTACCGTTGCTCCCCACTGTGTTGGAACCACGAAATAACCAGGAAAACAGGGCACGAATAGGAAACGGACGGGTAACTTCCGTCACGGGGAGCAACGAGAATCCACGGGGTTGCAGTCCGGAGCTAGCGTTGACATCACAGGGGTTGCTGGTCGATCCCAGCCGCGCCCACCATTCCTCTCTCTCAGGCGAACCGTTTGTGCAGGGCTAGGGCGCGGGGATGTCAGAGACCAAGATCGTGCCGGAATATCCTCAGGACCGGACCCAGGGGAACCTCGAGCTTGCCGTCGTCGTACCGACATTCAATGAAATTGATAACATCGTCCGATTGATAGACGCCGTGCAGGCCGCGCTGGAAGGGCATGCATTCGAAACGATCGTCGTCGACGACGACAGTCCCGACGGAACGGCCGATCAAGTCCGCAAAATCGCCGAGCGCAACCTCCGAGTCCGCTGCATCCAACGAATCGGCCGCCGTGGGTTGAGCAGCGCATTCGTCGAAGGGGCGCTCGCGACTGCGGCGCCCGTTGTGGCCGCTATCGACGGCGACATGCAGCACGACGAAAAGATGTTGCCGATAATGCTGAAGACCCTGCTGTCGCGTGACCTCGAGGTCGTCGTCGGGTCCCGCTATCTGGAGGCTGGTGGCACAGGAGACTGGACTGAAAGTCGCATCCTCTTATCGCAGATCGCAACGACGCTCGCCCGCCGCGTCACGGGAGTCACGCTGAGCGACCCCATGAGCGGGTTCTTTATGATCCGCACCGACGTGCTGCGAGTCCTGGTGCCAAGACTATCGGCCGTCGGGTTCAAGATCCTGCTCGACATCTTTGTTTCGGCTCCCACCCCGCTCCGGTTTCGGGAACTTCCATATCGTTTCCGGGCGAGATCATTGGGCAAGAGCAAGATGGACGCGAAGGTCCTGCTCGAGTTCGCTGAACTTCTCATCGACAAGTTCGCGGGCCATATCGTGCCAGCCAAGTTCGTGATCTTTTCCCTCGTCGGCTCACTCGGCGTCGTGGTACACCTCGCCGTGCTCGCGCTGCTGTTCGAGGGGTTCGGCGTCAGCTTTCCGACTGGGCAGATCGTGGCGACCCTCACCGCGATGACGTCAAATTTCGCGTTGAACAACGTCCTCACGTATCATGACCGGCGGCTTTCCGGCTGGGCTTGGATCAGGGGATGGTTCAGTTTTGCTCTGGCGTCCTCGGTCGGTGCGGTCGCGAACGTCGGCATCGCAACCTATTTGTACAGCTCGCATCAGACCACTTGGCTCGCGTCCGCAGTTGCGGGCGTTCTCGTGGGTGTCGTCTGGAACTATGCTGTGACCTCCGTCTTCACCTGGAAAAGGTCATGACGCGCTAGGAACGGCTGGCGCTGTGTCCAGCTACCCGTCGCTCGGGGGTGGAGTATTTGAACTTTGGCAATAGGGAATATCGAGTCCCTCGATAAACGGTGCAACAAGGCCGCAGACTTTAGTTTTTTTGTGCTCGCCGTAAGTTGCGCGAGACGGTTCGAAGTGCCCCCAAACCACATAAACAAGCATAAGCGCCAAAACGGCCTTTTGCGTCTTCGCACTCAGCAGCTCGCCATAGAACCGCGCCAGCGCCATAGCTCCAGCCAAAACTATGAAGGGATCGGTGTAGGGGACGTAATAGACTTTAATTCCGCCCCCCATTCCCGCACGCAAGGTGAAGCTCGCGTCTATGGCGATGGCTGCTACGAGAAGCCCCACGATTTGCAATGCCGCCTTCAGCTCTCCGCGCCGCCAAAGGACGAAGGCGGCATAGAATGAAAGCCATTCGATCAGCAGGGTTGGTCTGTGGCTCGGGCGAAGGAAGAAGGTGTGGACGGCCAGAGCGTTGCCCAAGCCATGAAGGAGTTTGCCGCCCAATCCGAGGATCGACGTGGTTGTCCCAGGGCCAGGAGACCCGGACGCGGCACTCAAATGCTCGACAGGATTGGTTACGGCGACGACGGAGATGATGTCGTAACGCCAGTGCAACGTAAGAAAACCCAATGCCAGTCCTATAAAGACCGCCATGAGAGCGGTTACCGCGTCGATGGCTCTGACGTGGTAGATCAGTGCGTAGAGCAGCATGGCGCCGGCCACGTAGATAGCCAGGAGCCATTGATAGACGCCGCTCAAGCCGCCTGAAAGCGGCCGATAATAGACGGGCCCGTGCCCTGGCACGTTGGGTGTTATATGGCTCGTGGGCATGCTGCTGATGCCCTGCTCGAGAAGTCCGATCGTGGGAAATAGGACGGCAAGACCGATCGCGCAAAGGGCGACAGCACGCAGCCACTCGCCACGCGAGACGATGGTTGCCCCGACACTTCTTTCATCCTTGCCGAATGTCAGCGCGATCATCGGGATGGTCAGCGCCGGAAGAAGAGCCTGGACCTTCTCCGTCAGTGCAAGGCCCACGAGGAGGCCGGCCAGCCCCAGATAGAGAAACCTCCGAGCGTTTCCAGTCTCGCTCGCCGCGATGCACGTCAATAGCAACGCCACGAAGACGAGTGCTGAGGAGAGCATTTCGGATGAGCCGCGCAGAGTTCGATAGGCCAACGCGATTCCGTCCGAGAACGCCAGGGCTACACCTGCGAGCACTGCAACTTGCCATGAGCCGGTGAGCCGCCGGATGAGCGCTATCGAGGCGAGTACAAACAGGCAGCCAATGACAAAAGACTCGACGTAGCCCAATGCCACCAATTTCTGCCATGTCGCGTCGAATTGGTCGGCGGTTGCCGTGGCCGGCAATGACGACAGCTTGTACTCCGGGAGCAAGCCGACAAGATGAAGGATTTGATACCAAAGTCCAAGTAATATTGGAGATATATGCGCCGGATACCACAAAAAGTATTGTGGAGATCCTTCATTGTACAGCAACGCTTCATGGACCGCAAGAAGGTTGGCCATGGCTTTATTCCAATAGGGCGCCAAAAGGCCGAATATTATAAATGAAACGACCATTCCGAGAAAAAGCCAAAATAAAGAGCGTGCGTAGCTGCGAAAAACCAATATTGGCTTCGCCGGAGCAGCGGAATCGCGCGTCATTGATTACAAACCCCCTACGAATCGCACGTGATCCTTGACCTCCACCCATCGTCGATGGCCGCCAAGATTTGCGCGCAAGCTAAACTATAAGTTCTGCCCCGTGGCCATCCCGATTATCCCGGGTCGATCTCAATTTGAATGGGAGTTATTGGCGCGCGACCCTGCGGCATTGGCCCGACACCATAACCAAATCGAAGGTCAAATTGTGGACCAGCTTGATCTGGAGCAATGAGCCGCATCGAGCTCCGTTCTAGAAGGCAAGGTGCGCGCCTTATCGACGAAAGAAGTGCGGAGAGACAAAGGCGGGGGGAGGAACGATGGCAAATTCCAAGCCGCGGCAGGAACCGATGGGCGAAATGATGCAGGCGCGCGGGGTGGACGTCGCCGCGGTATCGCGCGCGGATGGCGGCCTTGCCTTGCTCGAGGCGACCACCAAATGCCGGCTTGGCCCGGATGAAGAGGCCTGCCGCCACTGGCTCGCCGGTCAAACGGGGTCGCCGTCGGAAATTTTGTCCCAATGACGCGCTTTTCAGCACCGGCTTGCGGGACTAATGGGCGCGGGACGACACTGTGCAGGGCGCGTTTGAGAGCGGCATGGCAAATTGCGGCTCGGCCGTTCCGCCTTTATCGAGGCTACGGGGAAGCGCCACCTGCACTGACGTGGGCTTGATGCTGTAATGCATGAGCGTGCCTCCCGAGCGTGCGTTCAGCCGGTCGGTTTCGGCGCGTGCCCGTTCCTCAGTGTCGAAACAAAGAAACGCCCCATTGCGAATGACGGGGTGTGACGCCGCCCCGAAGATGCTGTCGGGCCCGCGGTGAGCCCAGACCAGGTAGAATTGCGTGTCGCTTTGCATGGAGATCCCCCCTCCCGTGCCGATGCGACATTGCAACGCGCGGCCGACCCCGCCGGTTCCATGGTGCCCAGGAGGGATTTGGGGATTGCACTGACCTTGCCCACCGTCGCATTCTACAGCCGGGGACGAGGAGGGAAAGCAGGGCATGCGGACGGGGGGGCGCCGGGCGGGCAATTTTGTCATCTCGCTCGATTTCGAACTGATGTGGGGTGTGAGGGATCACGCCACGCGCGCGAGCTATGGGCGCAACGTGCTGGGTGGTCGCCAGGCGGTAGCGGCTATGCTCGATCTTTTCCACAAGCGGGGCATCAGGGCCACCTGGGCAACCGTTGGCGCGCTGCTCTGTGAGAGCAAGGACGAGCTCATTGCCCGGATCAAGCATACAGCCGTAAGCCGCGCCGTGCTCGGCAGCCTCGAGGATATCGGACCCGATGAGCGGCGGGACCCCTTTCATTTCGGCGCGTCGCTCGCGCGCCGCATCGCCTCCTGCGAGGGGCAAGAGATCGGCACGCACACCTTCTCGCATCGCTGCGCGCTCGAGCCGGGCGAGACGCTCAATGGGTTCGCCGCCGATGTGTCCTACGCTCTGTTGCAGCTCAGGGAATGGGGAGTACGCTGCAAGTCGATCGTGTTTCCGCGCAATCAATACGCTCAAGCACATCTGGAAGCGTGCAGCCTGCTCGGCCTCACGCATTTCCGCGGCAACGAGCATGCGTGGTTCTACACCGCGGCTTCAGGCGACAAGCAGACCAAGCCCCGCCGGCTTTGCCGGCTCGTCGACAGCTATGTCAATCTATCGGGAGCGAACGTGTCGGTTCCGCGAGAAGGGGAGGGACCGTTGGTCAATGTACCGTCGAGCCGCTTTCTGCGCCCTTTCCACCCTCGGCTGGCTCCGCTCGACGGGTTGCGGCTCGGGCGCATCGAGAAGGCGATGGAGCAAGCGGCCTTGACCGGGGGCACGTTTCATCTCTGGTGGCATCCGGAGAATTTTGGGGCGAACCTCGCGGAGAATTTGCAGATGCTTGGTCGTGTGCTTGATGTGTTCGAGAGGCTGCGTGGGGAACATGGGATGTGGAGCCGGTCCATGCACGAGCTTGCCAAGCGCACGGCCGTTGCCCAGGCGCCCCGCGCCGCCTAACCAGGTTAGGTGCGTGAATGAATTGGGCCCGCAAGCGCGCCATCGACGTTCATGACGAAACGGCTGGTTATTTCTCGGCCGAGTATGCGAGCGACAACGTCCACGATTCTGCCTTCCGTTACGGCCGCTCGCTGATCGACGAGCTGTGGTGGAAGGTTGTCGAGGGGCTGCCGGCCGGGGCGCATTGCCTCGATATCGGCTCCGGCATCGGCGCCTATGTGGCGCGGCTGCTTGAAGCCGGCCTGCAAGTGCGCGGTATCGAGCCGAGCGGCGAGATGCGCAAGCTGGCGCGAGAGCGGGTGCCTGAGGGGTTGGTGTCGGACGGCTCGGTCACCGACTTGCCCGCCGGCGATCGGACGCTCGACTTTATCTATGCGATCGAGGTGTTCCGCTATCTCGACACGGCCGACAATATGCGGGGGCATCGAGAGATCTTCCGGGCGCTGAAGCCGGGCGGAACCTATTTCGGCACCTATGTGAACCGATGGGCGCTGGATCTCTACCGACCCTTTGTCGGGTTGCAAAAGGCGCGGGACACGCTGCTGAAGGCGATCCCCCGCTATCACGTCGAGTTCGAGACTCCCGCGTCGCTGCGCAAGAAGCTGGCAGGGGTCGGCTACGAGAACATCGAGATCAGGGGAGCGATGTTTGCACCCTTGCGTCCGCTGCACAAACTTTCGCCGAAGGGTGCGGCGGCAGTCTCGAGATGGACCTTGCCGCGCGAGGCGTGGCTCTCCGACCGAGCCTTGTCGCGGCCCTTCGCCGGTCATCTCATCGCCATCGCCCGGCGGGGAGGCTGATTTAGAGCGAGTCGCTACAGGCGCGAGTGGCGCGGCTCATGCCTCGACCAGCACCTTGAAGCCGCCGTGGATCATCCGTTTTGCGTCGAAGGGGATGTCCTTAATCTTCATCATGTCGGCGATCCGCTTGTCCTGCATCACCTTGGCCATGACGCGGCCGCGATGGGCGCGGGATTTGTATACGATATAGGAGAAGATCACGGTCTCGTTCGGCTTGCGTTTGACGCTGCGAGGAAACGAGGTGAGCTTGCCCATCGGCACATCGTCAGCGATGCATTCCTTGAACTCGATGGCGCCGTGCTCGCGCCAGACCTTGCCTGCTTTCCTCGCCATGCGCTTGTAAGCCTCGACCTTCTTCTTCGGTACGGGCAGGACGAATCCGTCAACATAGGGCATGTCAGTCCTCCTTATGGTCGCCGATCCTGGCTCGGGCTTAAGAGATCAGCGAAGATGAGCCGATCAATCAGCGGGCTTTCTCGCAATTGACCATCCAGGGTGTGCCGAAGCGATCCCTGAACATGCCGAATTTGACCGCCCAGAAGGTCTCGGCCAGCGGCATCGTCACCGTGCCGCCCTCGGACAGCGCATTAAAGACACGCTCCGCCTCGGCCGGGTCCTGCGTCACGAGAGATACGGAGAAGCCTTGCATCTTCTCCTGCCGGCCGGGTGGTGCGTCCGACGCCATCAGCACATTGTCGCCGAACACGAGTCGCGCATGCAGGATCTTATCGCGCCATTCCGCCGACACATGCGCTTCGGCCGGCGTGTCCCGATGCGTCATCATGGCGATGATCTTGCCGCCGAGCACCTTCTCGTAGACCTTGAAGGCCTCCTCGCAATCTCCGTCGAAGGTCAAATAGGGGTTCACCTTCATCACATGCTCCTGTGTGGCGTAGATCATAGAGACAAGTTTCAGGCCCGGTTGAGGTAAGTCTCGAGCTGGTCGAGCGTGCCGCTCCAACCCGCTTGCATCGAGTCTTTGCCCTTCTCGAAGGTCTCGCGCTCCTTCTCGGTCGCCTCGTGGGGTATCCACCGGATCGTGACCGTGGTCTTGCCGTCCTTCTCGGAAAAGGTGACGGTAGACAGGAGCTGAAGCGGCCAATCCGGCGCCAGTGGGTGTCGGCCGATGCCGCCCTCGGGGTCGGAAAAGGAATTGATGTAAACCAGGCGCTCGTTGGGAACGATCTCTCGGTAGACGAACCGACCCCACATCTCCTGGCCTTGGGGCGAGCGTAAGCAGTAATGAAACATGCCGCCGGGCTTTAGCTCGCCGATCTTGGCGGAGACCGTGGCGAAACCCTTGGGGCCCCACCATTGAAGAAGCTGGTCGGGATCGGTCCAGGCTTTCCATACGCGTTCGAGCGGCGCGGAAAACGTTCGCTTGATGACGAACTCAAACGGCGCTGTCCTGGAACTCACTTTGCTGTCGCTCACGAGGGACCTCCGTCAAACGCGCGCGTCAGCGCGGTGATGTCGAATTTCTTCATGTGCAAGAATGCGTTGGTGACCCGCCTCACCTTGGCGCGGTCGGAGTCCAGCAACATGGCGTAGAGCACGGTGGGAACGACCTGCCATGAGAGGCCGAATTTGTCCTTCAGCCAGCCGCAGGCGATTTCCTTTCCGCCCTCGGTAAGCTTGCTCCAAAAATAGTCGACCTCCTTTTGGTTCTCGCAGGCGATTTGAAAAGAGATCGCCTCGTCGAACTTGAATTGCGGGCCGCCGTTCAGCGCGGCGAATTTCTGCCCTTCCAGCTCGAACTCGACCGCCATGACCGATCCCGCCGGCTTGCCGTGGATCTCCTGGCCTTCATCCACGTAGCGGCTCACGTTGCCCATCTTCGAATTCTTGAAGACAGAACAATAGAACCTGGCCGCGTCCTCGGCCTCGGTGTCGAACCATAGGCAGGGGTTGATCTTCTGCGAGGCGATCGGCATGTGCTCTCCTCAGTTCTGGGTTGGTCTCTGAGCGTCAGGCCGCGCTAGAGTCGTGATGCGATCCGCAGCACGGCTGCTCTGCGTCTTCGCCGTACTCATCGTGGCGGCGCACCCAAGCCATGGACCAGGGCAGCTCGGCCTCGTCGCGGCCTTTGGGCGTGAGATCGAGCCAGTTATAAGCGCCGATGAGGATGTCGAGCCCCCGGGCGTAGGCGGAATAAGTGTGAAAGACGGTGCCGGTCGGGTCTTTGTAGAAGATGCTCGCTCCGGGCATCTCGTCGCTTCCGATCTCTTCCTTTGTGTAGTTGTACTCGCCCTCGGAGCCGACCTGCTTCTCTGGAAACGACACGTGGTAGTCGAAGTTGAAGTCGCTGCCGAATGAGGAGACCCATTTGAAGCGCCAGCCCATGCGCCGCTTGAAGGCTTCGATCTCGGGCAGCGGCGCGCGGGAGACCACGACGAATGCCACGTCGCGCTGCGACAGGTGGGGAATGGCGCCGTCGAAATGGTCGGCGAGATAAGAGCAGCTAGGGCAGCCTTCCTCCCAGCCCGGGCCAAGCATGAAATGGTACACGACGAGCTGGCTCTTACCATCGAAGAGCTCGGCGAGCGTCTTCTTGCCGCCAGGCGTGTCGAAAACGTAAGGCTTGTCCACCTTGACCCACGGCAGCTTGCGACGCTCGGCGCTCAACTGGTCGCGTGCCCGGGTGAATTCCTTCTCCTTGGCGAGGAGCGCCTTGCGCTGAGCGGTCCATTCGCTCTGTGAGACGATCTTGTGCTGCAACACGTGCGACTCCATTGGTCGGAACTCGGGATGCTCAATTGGGCTTGGGTGTCATCCAGCCGACGCCGGCTCCGCCAGGCTGCATGAGGATCGCGATCCGGCCGACGCCCGGAACATCGAAGATCGGCTTCATCAGCTTGGCGCCGGCCTTGACTGCCTTGGCGACGCGCATGTCCACGTCGTCGACGGCAAGATAGGACATCCAACTCTCCGGCACGCCGTCGAACTCTGGGCCTTTCAGCTCGAACAGCCCGCCGACATTCTTGCCACCCGCCTTGGCGAGCCAATAGGTGCCCCAATCCATCTTCATGGGCGCGAAGGTCCAGCCGATGGCATCGCGGTAGAAGCGCTTGGCGCCCTCGATGTCTCTGGTCATCAATTCATTCCAGCAGAAGCTGCCGTGGAAGCCGCTCGACGCCTTTGCGACGTCTTCGCTGCGCTTTGGAGCCGCCTGGGCCATTTCGCTCTCCTCTCCGGGTTACGAAAGATACTGCACGAGCTTGTCGAGGCATTCGCTCCAACCCTTGCGGTGGTCGTCGCGGGCTTTTTCGTTGAAGAATTTCTCGTGATTGAGGGTTAGCAAGGAGCCTGCGCCGTCAGGCTTGATCAGCACGGTGACCAGCGACACGCGCTCGGGCGTCGAACGCCATGACCAGCTGAAGGACAACCTCTCGTTCGGCACCACCTCACGATATGCACCGCTGACGTAGTGTTGTTCGCCGTCCTCTGTGCGGAAGCCGATGCTGTACTTGCCGCCGACGCGGACATCTAATTCAGCGTGCTCGACCGGCCCTGAATCGAGACCGAACCATCTCACGATTTTTTGGGGGTCCGTCCAGGCGGTGTAAACCGCTTCTGGCGAGGCTTTGAGACGCCGCTTGAGGGTGAGGCTGGGTTCGATGAGGATGTTGGTTGCGAGGGACATGACACTTCCTCTTCAAGAAACGCGGCAAGGCGATCCAGACGCTCCGACCAGAAGCGCTGATAATGGTTGAGCCAGCCCACGGCTTCCTGCATGGGCGCCCCGGCGAGTCGGCAGGATACGGTGCGGCCGGTCTTGGTCTTGACGATCAGGCCGGCGCCCGAAAGCACGTCGAGATGCTTCATGATCGCCGGAAGCGAGACGGGAAACGGCCGTGCCAGCTCGCTGACTGAAACGTTCTCGCGCTCGTCGAGTTGCGCCAGTAGCGCGCGACGGGTCGGGTCGGCGAGCGCGGCGAAGGTGCGGTCGAGCGCAGGCTGCTGATACTTAACCATATGGTTAAGTGTAGGTGCTGCCGCCGGGTGTGTCAAGCCCGCGCCGGAACGTCGGTGCTTTGCCAAATTTTGCAAGCGAACTGCCGTCCGTTGGCAATTTTTCCGAGCTTGTGGCCGCCGGGAGTCCGATCTAGTCACGGCCCTCAAGCAAAAGCATGCACCCTCGGAGGAAACCCCATGAAGAGAATTTTGTGCGTTGCCTCGATCTTCGCGATCGCCTCGGCCGGAATGCCAAATCGGCCCTGACCGAGCAGCAGATCGAAGGCGTCCAGACGGCGATCAAGGCGCTTGGTTGCACGGTCGAAGACAGCGACATCACGGTCAAGGGCGACGGCTACAAAGCCGATGACGTCGAATGCAAGGATGGCCAGTACGACATGACGCTGGACAAGGACTTCAAGATCACCGGCAAGAAGAAAGAGGACTCATTCGCTCGCATTTGGTCCTCGGGCTTCCCCCCGGACGCAAGTCGTTGACACGGGGGCTTTGGCTTTTTATGGTCCGCCCGACCTGACAAGCGGCCGGTTGCCGGCCTGCTTTGTTCCCTTTTCCAGCAAGCGATGGATGCTTTGCCATGAAGATCAAGAATTCGCTCCGCGCGCTGCGCAAGCGTCATCGCAACAACCGCGTGGTTCGTCGGCGCGGGCGGCTCTATGTCATCAATAAGACCAACCGCCGATACAAGGCGCGTCAGGGCTAGCTCCACGATGCGCCCCTTGTCGCGCTTCACCCTGAAGTCTCTCGGCGCGACGCAGCTTCTTCTCGCTGTTCTTCTGTTTGCGCTCATTCCAATGAGCGCGCCGGCTCGCGCGGCCGATGATGTCATCGAAGCCCCACTGGACGATATCGAGCCGCCGGCGCAAGTCGCGCCGGACGACGCCGAAGCGCCCGCCAGCGACGACGTGGTGGAGCCCGACGAGCTTGCGCCGGACGCGGCGATGCGGCCCGACGTCAAGCAAGGCAGCGAGGGTGCGCCGCCGCCGCAGTCTGCCCAGGAAAGCAAACGGGACAAGCTCGACCCGCCGATCGGCGATCTCCCGCTGCAATCGCCCATCGACCGTCCCAAGGTGCTGGCGCAGCTCTATGAGCAGCTGGGCAAGGTGGCCGACGCCGAGGCGGCTGCGCCCATCATGGAGGCGATCCAGCGCATCTGGAGGCTTTCGGGCAGCGATACCGTCGACCTTTTGATGGCGCGCGCCGAGCGCTTCACCAAGGAAGACGACCTCGACCTTGCGCAGAAGATCATCGACGCGGCGGTCGACATGGCCCCGGACCAGGCAGAAGCCTGGGATCTCAGGGCCAAGATCAATTTTCTCAAGAAGGATTACGACGCCGCCATCGCCGACCTCAAACGAGCGCTCGATCGCGATCCGAAGCATTACGACGCGATGAACGACCTTGGCGTGGTGTATGAGGCGATGGGCTCAAAAAAAGAGGCGCTGGAGGCGTATCGCAAGGCGCTCGCGGTCAATCCCTATCTGAGCGAGCCCAAGCGCGCGGTGGAGGAGCTTCGCCGCGCGATCGAAGGCCAGGACATTTAGTCCGCCAAAGCGCTTCTAGAAATCCTCGGTTTCATCGCCGACGAAGGCTATGCGCAGCATGTTGGTGGCGCCGGGCGTGCCGAGCGGCACGCCGGCCGAGATGATGATGCGCTGGCCGGGCAGGGCGAAGCCTTCCTGGTAGGCGATGCGGCAAGCCTTGGCGACCATGTCGTCCAGGTCGCGGGGGTCGTCGGTTAGAACGCAATGCAGTCCCCAGACCAGGGCGAGCTTGCGTCCGGTGGTGGGAATCGGCGTGAGAGCAATGATTGGCTGTTGCGGGCGCTCGCGGGCGGCGCGGAGGCTGGTCGCCCCCGAAGCCGTGTAGCAGACGATGGCCGCGAGGTTGAGCGTCTCGGCCACGGTGCGGGCCGCCGCCGAGATGGCGTCGGCGCCGGTCGCCTCGGGACCGATGCGCTGGGCGTGAATGATCGCCTCGTACAGCGGGTCGCGCTCGACCTCGATGGCGACGCGATCCATAGTGGCCACTGCCTCGACCGGATATTTGCCGACCGCGGATTCGGCCGACAGCATCACCGCGTCGGCACCCTCGAACACCGCGGTAGCGACATCGGAGACTTCGGCGCGGGTGGGAGCTTGCGCGTAGATCATCGACTCCAGCATCTGGGTGGCGACCACCACCGGCTTGCCGGCATTGCGTGCCGCACGGGTGATCTGCTTCTGCAGCCCGGGGACTTTCTCGACCGGCATCTCAACGCCAAGATCGCCGCGCGCCACCATGATGGCGTCCGACAGCTCGATGATCTCCTGGAGGTGATTGAGGGCAGATGGCTTCTCGATCTTGGCCAGGATGGAAGAGCGGCCGCGAGCCAGCTTGCGCGCCTCGGCGATGTCCTCGCCTCTCTGCACGAAGGACAGGGCGATCCAGGCGACGCCGAGCGATATGGCGAAGTCGACATCGGCGCGATCCTTTTCGGTCATGGCGCCGAACGGCAGCACGGTGTCTGGCAGGCTGATGCCCTTGCGGCTGCCGAGCACGCCGCTGGTCATCACCTCGGCGTCGATCCTGACGTCGCTCGACTCGACGATGCGCAGCTTGAACTTGCCATCGTCGAGCAGCATGGTATGGCCGGGCTGCACGGCCTGGAAGATCTCGGGATGCGGCAGGTGCACGCGCCCCAAGCCGCCCACCGACTCGCGCCGGACAAAGCTCACCACGTCGCCTTCGGTGAGCCTGATCGCGCCGGATTCGAATTTGCCGATGCGGAGCTTTGGTCCCTGGAGATCGACCAGGATGCCGATGGGGCGCGAGAACTCGGTCTCGAGCTTGCGCACTGCGGCATGGATCTCGCGCAGGCCGTCATGCGTCGCGTGGCTCATGTTCACGCGGAACACGTCGGCACCCGCCTCGAATAGGCGGCGCATTGTCTCTTCGTTGTTGGAGGCAGGACCGAGCGTGGCGACGATCTTGACCCGGCGATTGCGCCTCATTGGGACTTCGCTTCGCCCTCGGGATCGGTCAGGCGAACAGTCCAGTCGCGCTCTTCGCCGGTATCGACTTCGAAGAAGCCGGTGCGTTTGTAGCCACGCTTCACGCAGTCCTTGGTGTCGCGAACGGTGAACGACTTGTCGTCAGTGCACATATAAAGAGTGCCGGCCCATTCGCCGCCGCGGTCGTAGTCGACCGCATGGATGTAGTAGAAGCGGCCGATCAGCACGCCCTTGAGCAAGGTCTCGCAAGTATGCGAGGCGATGTTCCACCAGCCCTCGGTGGCCCAGCCTTCGGCGTCCTTGTAACCGATGGCGACGCCGACCCGGCTTGCCGTGGTGTTGCACAGCTTGAGATCGGCGAGAGCGGGGGACGCTCCGAGACAGGCGAGGGTTGCAAGCCCGGCAGCAACAAGGGAAGCACCGAGCCGTCGTCCCCGTGCAAAGGGGACTGGCACGGCTCTCACCGTGGTCCGGATCGAGTGGAAACCAAGCATCATCCCTCTAAGAGCCTGTAATCACGGTTAAAGAATGTCAAACAATAGCACTGAATTGGTTGCGTTTGTCTCAACCCGCGGGCGAATTATAGGCCTTGTCGCGCCGGGCAAAAGACCCAGCAAAAATCATCGGTAATTGCGTCGCAACCTAGGCCGGTTTCAAGCTTTTTTCTTGCCCACGGGCCCGCCAGCGAGGCAAGTAAGGGGACGCGAGCGCGGGGTCGCGTGGAGCTAAGACTGGACACTCTTCACCAAGAAGACTTGGGCACCAAGCCCTATCGGAGCATCGACGGGGACGCCTCGACCGGCCTTCTCATCCTCTGCGACCACGCCGAGAACACCATCCCGCCAGGCTACGGCACGCTCGGGCTTAGGGCCGAGGACCTTCACCGCCACATCGCCTACGACTTGGGCGCCGCGCAAGTGGCCGAGCATCTGGCTCGGGCGCTCGGCGCGCCGGCCGTTCTCTCGCGCTTCTCGCGCCTCCTGATTGACCCCAATCGTGGCCTCGACGACCCGACCCTGATCATGCAGATCTCCGACGGGCTGGTCGTGCCAGGCAACGTGGATCTAGCGGCGGCAGAGATCGAAGCCCGTATCGCGCGCTATTACCGGCCCTACCATGCGGCGATCGAGCAGGCCGTCGATGCGGCGATCGCCGTCGGCAAGCCGCCGGTGCTTATCTCGGTGCACAGTTTTACCCAGGCCTGGAAGGGCGTGCCGCGCCCGTGGGCGGTCGGGGTGCTGTGGGACAAGGACCCGCGATTGGCGCTCGCTTTGCTCGAAGGCTTGCGCGTCATCCCCGACATCGAGGTTGGCGACAACGTTCCTTATTCGGGCCAACTCAAGGGCGATACGCTTTATTGCCACGGGACGATGCGCGGCTTGGCGCATGCTCTGGTTGAGGTCCGTCAGGATCTGATCCTGGGACCTGAGGGCCAGAAGCAATGGGCGATGCGGCTCGCCAAGGTGCTCGGCACCGTGCTGAGCCAGCCGGGCACCGCGCTGCATGCGATCGAGCTGCACGGCTCGCATACCGACATTGCGCCGCATGACGCGCCGGGCAAGAAAGGAACTGCGGCGATGGACGACAAAACCGAGATCGAGCTCGAAGCTGCCGCTTTCGGGCGAGTCGTCGCGCATCTGCGCGAGCGCGCCGACGTGCAGAATATCGATCTCATGGAGCTTGCCGGCTTCTGCCGCAATTGCCTCGCCGACTGGTATCGGGAGGCCGCCGCCGCCAAAGGCTTGCCGCTCAGCAAGGAAGAAGCGAGGGAGATCGTCTACGGCATGGCCTACGACGCGTGGAAGGCCAAGTACCAGACTGAGGCGCCCAACAGGCCGCGCAAGCGCACGGGCTGACAGCCCAATTTTTTCCGCCCTCAACCGGGCGCGCGCTTTGGATAAGCGGGATAAGTCGGCGCGCGCCTTGCCGCGCCAAATCCAAGCGAATTAAGCTTGGCCGAATCCGAATCACAAATCTCGCGGGGGGACGTCACAGTGCAGCTCCAGACATTGGCCAAGGACCAGCTTCGTACCATCGTCGCCCGCATCGAGCGGCTGGAGGAGGAGAAGGCGGCGCTCGCCACGGATCTGCGCGAGGTCTATGCCGAGGCGAAGGGCAACGGCTTCGACGTGAAGGCGCTGCGCGCGGTAATTCGCCTGCGCAAGCAGGACGAGACCAAGCGGCGCGAGGAAGAGGCCGTGCTGACGACCTATCTGCATGCCCTCGGCATGGCCGAGGCCGAAGCAGCCTAGACTCTCAGGTCATAGGCGATTCGATCATGACCGGGCTTGTCCCGGCCATTCACGTCATTTCCTGCGTGAAGGATGCTAGCGGGTGCTCTGGGCGAGGCGCGTCGGAGCGGCAGTCTGCGGCTGCGCCTCCGCATAGATGCTTCTCACCGCTTGCCCGGAGAAGCGCTGGGAAGCTGCCAGGCTGACATAGCCCGAGCTCTTGCGCAGGGTGAGCGAGGTCGGCTGGTCCATGTCGTCGAACACATAGTCCAGGTTCTGCTGATCGGGCGGGCTGAGCGGCGCCACGGTACGGCTATAGGTGACCGACGCATCGGTCATCAGCCCGGCGATCTCGAACGGAACGTAGGCCAGCGCGTCGGGATGGTCATCGTCGGCCTCTGGCCCGCTCACGACCTCGGCGTCCTCATAGGTGGGCAGGGGCGCAGCGGTCGGCTTGGGTGGCTTGTGACCGAAGAAGGGCAGGGACATGCCGCCGGCGCTGGCATAGGTGAAGAGCTTGGCCGGAGGCGTGCCCGGCTCGTGGGGGTCCTCGGCGATCACAGGCGGGGCAGCCGAAGCGAGCACCGGCTGCGGCGCGTCGGTTTCAGCCTCGGCATCGCTCTCGGCCTCGTCGAACGAGTCAGTATCGGGCGCGGTCTGCCACTTGGCCTTCGCGGACGGCGTCGCCGCAGCAAACATGGTCTTGTTGACCATTCCGTTGGCGAGGGCGAGCTTGTAATCGGCCAGTGTGATCGGCTTGCCGTCGGTCGGCAGATATTTGGTTCTGCCGCTGGGGAAGAGCGCCGCAAGCTCGAGCCGCGGGATGCGCGGCCACATGCGCACATTGCCGGTATCGACGTGGACGAAGGGGATGCCCGAGGTCGGATAATAGCCGACGCCGCCATGCTCCTGGATCAGCGCGGAGTTGCGCAGAACCTTTACGGGAACGTCGGGAAAGGTGATGTCGGCGGCCTTGCCGAGGATATGCTGACTGCGTTTTGCCTGACCGCCGCCCTTCCTCCGCAGCGATTCGTTGGTCTCCGCGGTCCGAAGGCCGCAAATGAGATTGACCGGCACGTTCGAGCCGAGCTGCTTGTGCAAGGTCCAGATCAGGTCGATCAAAGCGGGGTCCATGTTGGTTTCTTTGTCGGCCCGCCAATCGCGCATGAAATGATTGAGCTGCTTCAGCGCGGCATCGTCGTATTTGCCGTCGCGCCTGAAGGTGACGGTGATGTCTTCCTTGGTGTGAATGTTGTGCAGGGAGAGGGTGCGCGTTTCGCCCAGCGCATCGGCGCGATAGGCTGTCGCCGTGCACCACGCCCCAGCGGAAAGCAGCACGAGGCTTGCGCCGAGCACGACGCGACGTGCGACACTCCCCCGGATTCGCATCCCCGACTTACGCCTTTCCCTCGCCGGCCTTCCCGATGCCGGCTCCCCGTCAGGTGCGGGCCGTGAAGGCCCCGCACGCGGTCAGCATCCCTTCCATGCCGTCCGTTAAGGTTGAGTATTAGCCAAATTGCGGGAAAAACAAGGCGAACGGGTTAAGCCTGCACGGATTCTCGTCGTAGAGTTAACAGGATTTCCCCAAGTTTTTCACGATGCTACAGCCAACGTTACAGCTTCAAAGCGGCCGCCATGCGCGCATCGTGGCCGTAAATGTCCTCGTAAGTTGAAATGGACCCGTCATCGTTAACTTTCAGCGTGAAATAGCTGATGTAAACGGGGATTTTCTGCCGAAGCGCGATGTGCTGGTCGTATCCGGTGTCGACCGCCTCCATGGTTCGCGCCTGGCTCCAATTCTGGTCCTCTTTCAGCAGCACGGCGGCCAGTTGATCGGGGTCTTGCACCCGCATGCAGCCGTGGCTTTCGGCCCGCACCGGATTGGCGAACAGGAATTTCTGCGGCGTGTCGTGCATGTAGACGTCGTGCTTGTTGGGGAACACGAATTTCACGCGGCCGAGCACGTTGGTGGGTCCCGGCGGCTGGAATAGCTCGAGGGTACGGATGTCCACACGGTTCCAATCGATCGAGGCAGGATCGAGCTCCCGCCCGGCATATCTGACGCGCAAATCGTGACGCTGAAGGACGGCGGTGTTCCAGCCGCCACCGCCCCACCAGGAAGCCTCCTCCCTGAGATAAGGCCTGATCTCCTCGACCTTGATCGAGGTCGGCACGTTCCAGAAGGGGCCGAACACGATCTCCTGCATGTCCTTGGAGAAGATTGGCGTCTGCTTGTCGACTTTGCCGACCACGACACGGGTGGTGTGTATGGGCTTGCCGTTCGACATCACGCGCAACATGAATTCGGGGATGTTGACGTTCACATAGAACGAGCCGAGGTCATGCGGCAGCCAGCGCCAGCGCTCCATGTTGATCAGCACGGACCTGATGCGCGCGGTGCTGCCGACCTGGCGCGGGCGTTGTCCGCCGCTATTGAGCAGCTGCCGCATACCGGCGCCGACCATGCCATCCGGTATAGAACCGTGCGCAAGCTGAAATTTCCGCACGGCGTCGAGCACATGATCATCGAAGCTCGTTGCGTCTGCGGTGTCTGACGGAAGGTCGAGCCGCTTGCGCAGGAGCGCAACCTGCTCATGCACGACGCCGAGCTTGAGCAGCGGCCCGTCCGGAATGATGACGGCCGGCTGTGACGAAACCTCGGTCTTGCCGCCTCGGAGCTCGATGAGCTTCTGCCTGAGCGCCTCGAATTGCGGCTGATCCGGCTGGAAGCTCCGCAGATATGCGGCTGGATCCGAGCGAATGGCGATCGACTCGATGACCTCGGACGGGTTGGGCAGAACGAGGTCGGGGTCGAGATTGGGAGAGAGCCGCGAGGGGTTCATCCTGCCGCCGCGCGCATCGCGCGCGTAGCCGAGCACGGCATAGCTGATCTTGAGCTCGGCATCGGCGAGCCATTGCGTGGCGCTTGGCCCCGAGCCGGTGAACTCGGCGAGGTCCGGCAGCGGATAATCCGAGGCGCGAAGCCCGTAATCATCGGCCTGCTCGATCTCGGCAATGACGGCCTTGCCGCGCTCGGTCAGGCCATGCTCATCGACCCATAGCGTCGGTTGATCGGCAACCGCGTAATATTCGACCAGCGCCCCCTGCTCAGCCTTCTTGCTGTTGGTGGTGGTGATGAATTTCTCCGACAGGCTGGCCTGCACGGCAATGCGGATCGCTTCGGCCCGGGTGATCAGGGCTTGCGGCGCATCGGGCTCGACCGCGCGCGCGGACCGGCTCGCCGAGGCCGCCAGAAGCAAGGCTAACGCGACACAGACTATCGCCCTCATGCATGTCCCCCGTGGCCAACTCGACCGTGACTCGGCCGAATTGGCTCCGCTTCCCCCTTGCATCGCCAGTGTGCGAAGCGAAGGTAAAATTTCCCCGTCACGCTTTCCCCCCCGTGCGCGGCATTCGCGGCAAACCCATGAGGATGGTTAATTGAGTCTCGCCTCGAGCCCGATCTCGCGCATCTTGCGGTAGAGGGTCGAGCGGCCGATGCCGAGGCGCCGGGCGATCTCCGTCATCCTGCCGCGATAGCGGCCAAAGGCGAGCCGGATCATGTCGGCTTCGACGGCTTCGAGCGAGCGGATGTCGCCGGAGTCGCTGAGCGCCGGAATGCCGATCGCGTCCTTGCCGTTGGCCTGCGGCACGTGGATGGTCGCGGGGGTGCCTGCGGATTCACCCAGCATCACCGGACCTTCGATGCGCGGTATGGGGTCCTTCGGCGCTGGTGCCGGCGGCACCGTCACGGCATAGCCCTCGACATGCGCCGCGATCTGCGGGAACTCGCTCACCGACAGCATCGGCGTATCGGCCAACACGACGGCGCGGAACACGGCGTTCTCGAGCTGGCGGATATTGCCGGGCCAAGTATAGCGGCACAGCATGCCGATCGCGTCCGCGTCGATGCCGTCGATCCGCTTGCCTTCCTCGGCGGCGAAGCGCGCGATGAAGTGGCGCACCAACTCCGGCACGTCTTCGAGCCGCTCCCTGAGCGGGGGCACCCAGATGGGGAACACGTTCAGCCGGTAATAGAGATCCTCGCGGAAGCGGCCTTCGCCGACGAGGCTGATCAGATTCTGATTGGTCGCCGAGATCAGGCGGAAGTCGACCTTGACCTTGTGCCTGCCGCCGACGGGATCGATCTCGCCGTCTTGCAGGGCGCGCAGCAGCTTCACCTGGGCGTCAAGCGGCAGCTCGCCGATCTCGTCGAGAAACAGCGTGCCCCCATCGGCTTCGAGGAATTTGCCGGTGCGTTTCTCGACAGCGCCGGTAAAGGAGCCTTTCTCGTGGCCGAACAGGATGCTCTCGACCAGATTCTCAGGGATCGCGCCGCAGTTGACGGTCACGAAGGGCTTGGATTTGCGGCCACTTTCGCCTTGGATGGCGCGAGCGATCAGCTCCTTGCCCACGCCAGATTCGCCTTCGATCAACACCGGGATGGTGGAGTTGGAAGCCCTGTGGCCGAGCTCAAGCACGCGCTTCATGGCATCGCTGCCGGCGATCAGGTCGGTGAAGCCAAGCTCGCCGCGGGCGGAGGCCTTCATGCGGACCAACTCGCCGGCCAGCGCTTCGATCCTGAGCGCATTCTTGATGGAGACTTCGAGCCGCTCGGGACTCACCGGCTTGACCACGAAGTCGACGGCGCCGGCGCGCATCGCCGTAATGGCGGCGTCGATGCTGCCATGAGCGGTCTGCACGATGGCCGGGGGCTGGCGGGGCAAAGTGCGCATGGCGGAGAGAACGGCTAGGCCGTCGGTGCCCGGCATGACGAGGTCGAGCAGGACAAGGCAGATCTCTCCCGTGTTGTCGGCCTTGAGCGCGTCGAGCGCCCTATTGCCGCTATCCGCCGTGGCGACGCTATAGCCGAACCGCTTGATGGTCTCTTCGAGAATACGACGTTGAGCAGGGTCGTCGTCGACGACCAATACGCGCTTAGGCATGACGCTGGACTCGCTACGTTACGCTAAAACCGACACGACGGAGGACAGCGGGGCGTCGAACCTGCACCCGGTCGAAGCGCGCTGCTCCTGTGCCAAAATTGTGCAGTCGAAGGGTAAACATCCCCTTTATCGAAGTACGATTTTGGTGAAGCCGTGGTCTTGCGGTCCTCGAAAAGGACCAAAACACGTGATCGATGGCCCTTGCAGGGCCGCGTCTGCCCTCCCACACTAGAGACCGGTTCACCGACAGCGAGGTTCACCCTTTCCATGCTGCCTAAACTCTGCAATTGGCGCGAACACCCTGTTTTCGCTACGTCCGCCTCAACCAAGGGCGAGGCGAAGCCTGCCAAGACCGCCGAGGCGGGGGGCAAGGTGAAGCTCGGCAAATTGCCGGAATGGAATCTCGCCGATCTTTATCAGGGGCCGGAGTCGCCGAAACTCAAGACCGACCTCGAAACCTCCGAGCGGGCGGCCGACGCCATGCAGGAGCGCTATGCCGGCAAGCTGGCCGCGCTGCTCGACGGCGGCAAGGGCGGCGCGCATCTCGCGCAAGCCGTGCGCGAGTTCGAGGCGCTGAACGACGTGCTCGGCCGGGTCGTCTCCTATGCCAGCCTGCTCTACGCGGCTGACACCTCGGACCCCAAGCGGCAGAAATTCTTCGGCGACATCCAGGAGAAGATCACCGCGATTTCCTCTAAGCTGCTGTTCTTCCCGCTCGAGCTCAACCGGCTCGACGATGCGATGCTCGAGACGGCGATGGCCAAGTCCGAGCTCGGCCATTACCGGCCCTGGTTCGAAGATTTGCGCAAGGAGAAGCCCTATCAGCTCGAGGACAAGCTCGAGCAGCTGTTCCACGAGAAGGCGGTGACGGCGCGCGGCGCCTGGGACCGGCTGTTCAACGAGACGATGACGGCGCTCCGATTCGAGGCCGACGGCGAGAGGCTCAGTCTCGAGCCCACCCTGAACCGGCTGCTCGATCAGGACGGCAATAGGCGCCGCGAAGCCGCCGAGGCTCTGGCGAAGGTGTTCAAGGACAATGTTCGGCTGTTCACGCTGATCACCAACACGCTGGCCAAGGACAAGGAGATTTCCGACCGCTGGCGCGGCTTTGTCGACGTCGCCGACTCGCGCCATCTCGCCAACCGGGTCGAGAAGGAGGTGGTCGATGCGCTGGTCGCCGCCGTGCGCGCGGCCTATCCGCGCATCTCGCATCGCTATTACGCCATGAAGGCGCGCTGGCTCGGCAAGAAGACGCTGGAGCATTGGGATCGCAACGCGCCGCTGCCCGACGAGCCGAAGCAGGTGATCGGCTGGGACGCGGCGCAGAAGACCGTGCTCACGGCCTATGGCGATTTCTCCCCGCGCATGGCCGACATCGCCGGCCAGTTCTTCGCCAAGGGCTGGATCGATGCGCCGGTGCGCGAGGGAAAATCTCCCGGCGCCTTCTCGCATCCCACGGTGCCGAGCGCGCACCCCTATATCCTGCTCAACTATCAGGGTAAGCCGCGCGACGTGATGACGCTGGCGCATGAGCTTGGGCACGGCGTGCATCAGGTGCTTGCCAATGTGCAAGGACCGCTGATGGCGCCGACGCCGCTGACGCTGGCCGAGACGGCGAGCGTGTTCGGGGAGATGTTGACCTTCCGCAAGCTGCTCGACCAAGCGCCGACCCCGCGTGAACGAAAGGCGCTGCTCGCGTCCAAGGTCGAGGACATGATCAACACGGTGGTCAGGCAGATCGCGTTCTATAGTTTCGAACGCCAGGTACACACCGACCGGCGCGAGGGCGAGCTGACCAGCGACCGGCTCGGCGAGATCTGGCTCGAGGTGCAGCACGAGAGCCTCGGCCCGGCCATCGAGCTCAAGCCCGGTTACGAGACCTTCTGGTGCTACATCCCGCATTTCATCCACGCGCCGTTCTACGTCTATGCCTACGCTTTCGGCGATTGCCTGGTGAACTCGCTCTATGCCGTCTACGAGAAGGCGGAGAAGGGCTTCGCCGAGCGTTATCTCGACATGCTCGCGGCGGGCGGCACCAAGCACCACAAGGAGCTGCTGGCGCCGTTCGGGCTGGATGCGTCCGACCCGAATTTCTGGTCGATGGGTCTCAAGGTGATCGAGGGCCTGATCGACGAGCTCGAAGCCATGGATAAGACGTCGATCGCCAAGCATTAGGGCGAGCCTCACCCCTGTGGAGAGGTTGACGGGGAGAGATTGACGCGGTGGAGTCGCGATAACGGGTTGAGGGGGGTTTATCGCGGTGACGCAGGTATCTCTGGTTCCCATTTTGTTGTGGGTGGCGGCGCTCGCTTGCGCGGGCATGGCGATTTGGCGCGAACCGCGTCCGGTCTTGCCAAGCTTCGCGGTCGACCGGCTGCTGCGCTATGTATTCCTGTTCCCGCTCGGCGTGCAGGGCCTGTGGGCCTTCATCGGCCACGTGTTCTTTCCGCAGCAATCCGCCGCCTCGATCGGCTGGGCCACCAGCCCGTTCCAATATGAGGTCGGGGTCGCCAATCTCGGGCTCGGTCTCGCCTGCATCTATGCCGCCTTCAGGGGCTTCGAAGCGCGGGTGGCCGCCGGCATTGTCGCCGCCTGCTTCCTGCTCGGCGCCGGCATCGGTCACGTCAGAGACATCCTCACGACAGAAAATCTCGCGCCGGGCAACGCGGGGCCGATCATGCTCACCGATTTTCTGACGCCCATCGCTCTTTTCGCGCTGCTGTTCTTTGCCAGCGACAGGTGGAAGCCGAAATCGGCGGCGACGCTCGCGCTCGAGGCCGAACTCGATGTCGCCCGCAGGGCGATGCGCGACTATCGCCAGGCCCTGAGCCAACTCGGCAAGGACTGAAATCGCGTCGCCCCCGCCGGCCTCAATCCTTGGCGAGCGGGCCGGGCGCGAGCGCGATGTTGGCAATGATCGGCCGGTGATCCGAACCCTGCCGCGCGCCGCCCATCGCGGCGATCTTGGCGAACTCCCGCGAGGCCGAGTTCGGTCATGCGCGTGACCCGCTTGAGATGATCGGTCCACGGCGTCAGGTTGAAGTCGCCCGCCACGACGATCGGCAGCGTCCGGGCCAGCACGAGCTGCGTGAGCGCGGCCACATCCTGCGCCTGCAACAGGGGGTGGAAAGGCCGCGCGCAATGCACGCCGACCACTTCGACGGCGGTGCCGTGCGCGTCGAGCTCGACCCACCGTGCAAGTAGGCGGAGCGATTCGGGATAGCCTGCGCGGTCGACCCGCCCGTCGGCCTTGATCGCGTATTTCGAGAAGATGACGATGCCGAAATCGCCGACGCTGTAAGGATAGGGAGCATCGAGCCCCTTATGCAGTGGGGCCAGATGCTCGCCCGTCACCTCCTGCAACATGACCACGTCGGCATCGGTCTGGTTGAGGAATGTGTCGACCTCATCGATCCGCTCGTTTTCGAACCAAAGATTGAAGGTTGCGACGCGCAGGAACCGCTTGGCGTCGGGGGCAGCTTCGGCCGCTGCGCCAGCCAAGCCCGCGACGATGAGGCCGACATTGATCGCCGCCAGCAGGGCGGCCAGGGCAATGGAGCGCCAGTCCCGCGTGACGACGGCAAGCGTGCAGAGGGCGATCGCGCCAGCCGCCAACACGGGCAGCACATTATTGACGAGATCGAGTGCCGGCCACCATTGCGCGAGCCGGCCGAGACCCGTCAAAGCGAAACCGACGGGGATCCCCACCCCAACCAGCACCCTGAGCCATTCGATCATGCAGTCTCTCTTGCCGGCACATGCAAAGGTCGCGGCGGGCGGTATACCGGGATCGGGGCTCCTATATGAAGGGGACCCTTGGTCACGCGTGAAGGCAGCGAAGTCCCCCCATGAACGACAGCCCCTCCGACAAGGAGAAGAATCGACTGAGCGCGCGGGCGCTCCGCTACGGCAAAGTCGGCGCCAATGTCGGCGGCGTGGCGGCGCGCATCGCCGGACGGCGTCTGTTCGGGCTCGATCCCGAGCGCGACAAGGATGCCGCCGCGCTCGCCGCGGCCCTCGGCGGACTGAAAGGCCCGATCATGAAGGTGGCGCAGCTGCTGGCCACCATTCCCGAAGCGCTGCCGGCCGAATATGCCGCGGAGCTTGGCCAGCTGCAGAGCCAGGCGCCGCCGATGGGCTGGCCGTTCGTGCGCCGGCGCATGGCGGCGGAGCTCGGACCTGATTGGGAAGCGAGGTTCGCAAGCTTCGAGCACGAAGCCGCAGCGTCTGCCTCGCTCGGCCAGGTGCATCGCGCACGATCGCAAGATGACCGCGCGCTCGCCGCGAAACTGCAATATCCGGACATGCAGTCCGCCGTCGAGGCCGACCTCGTTCAGCTCGGCATGCTGTTTTCGATCCATCGCCGGGTGAGCCCGGCGATCGAGACCTCCGAGATGCTGAAGGAGATCTCGGCGCGTCTGCGCGAGGAACTCGATTACGATCTCGAGGGGCGCCACACCCTGCTCTACGGCATCATCTTTCAGGACGACCCGCTGATCCGCGTGCCGGAGATCGTGCCCGAGCTTTCCACCAAGCGGCTGCTCACCATGACCTGGCTCGAAGGGCGCCGGCTGCTCGACTACACGGGGCGTCCGCTCGAGGAGCGTAACCAGATTGCCCGAGCCATGTTCCGCGCCTGGTGGTACCCGTTCAGCCATTACGGGGTGATCCACGGCGACCCGCATCTCGGCAATTACACCGTGTTCGAGGACGGCGAGGGCAGGGCGGCCGGGATCAACCTGCTCGACTATGGCTGCATGCGCACCTTCGCGCCGAAATTCATCCAAGGGGTAATCGATCTCTATCATGGCCTGCTGAGGGGAGACCGCGCGCTGATCGTGCACGCTTACGAGACTTGGGGCTTCGGCGGGCTCTCCAACGAGCTGATCGACATTCTCAATATCTGGGCGAAGTTCATCTACGGCCCGATGCTCGACGACCGCGTGCGGAGCATCGCCGACCAAGTCAGCCCCGGCATGTATGGGCGGCAAGAGGCCTTCAGGGTGCATCAGGGCTTGCGCGACAAAGGACCGGTCAAGGTGCCGCGGGAATTCGTGTTCATGGACCGCGCGGCGATCGGGCTCGGCGGGGTGTTCCTGCATCTCGGGGCCGAGCTGAATTATCACCGGCTGTTTGAGGACACGATCGCCGGCGCCGAGCTGGCCGATGTGGCCGAGCGCCAGCGCGCGGCCTTCACGGAAGCGGGCGTGCCGCTGCCCGAGGGGTCTTAGCTTGGCGAAGATAAAAGTCCGCTAAGGGCTAATTGCGGACATTAGGTGCCTAACCGGTGGGACTTAGCAGGTTCGACACCCGCAGTAATTCAGGCCGCATAGGCGACCCAGACATTAGGCTCTTCATAAGTGCCGGTATAATGATCGAAATCGATTTTCACCGGCGCAAGACCACCTTCCAGTGCGTAGGCGCCGGACTTCTCGAACCGCTGGTGAGACCAATTCTCCCAAAAGGCGATGGGCTCATGCACGACCATCGAGCGCTCGCACGGGCGGATCACCTTGCCGCCCACGGATAGATGGCTGCGCAACCACGGATCGTAAGGGCGCCCGCGCTCGTCGGTCCAGGCCATATAATCCAAGATCGGCACCCAGGGGTGCCCAACTTTGGCCGTTGGTCGCACCGGCACCACGACACCTTGCAACCTCTTTGTCTCTGCGAGGTCGAGTAGCGCGCGGATCATGCGTCGCGCGTAGCCCTTGGACCTATGCACGGGCGAGACGGATACCGCCAGCGCGCCGAGCATATTAGCCCGCGCATCCTTGGCAAGAGCGGCCGTCTCGACCAGCCAGTCCCATCCTTCGGGCGGTAAATCCTCCGGGCCGGAACAGGCGAATGGGACACTATTTGCGACGGCAACCGGGTAACCCGCCTCTTCGTCCACAAGACAGAGTTGGTACTCGGGGTAGGTGTCGAGGAGTTCGGCGTAGTACTCGTAGTGAGCTCGCGTGTAGTTGAGAAACCCGAGATTGCTCCACGCAGCCTGCTCGATAGCGCTCGCGGCTTTACTCAAATAGGGAGCGTCCGCCCGAGAGCGTATTACGAGGTTCGCGGACATAGAGGGAGTTCGATCTCGCTGACTGGAAAATGGCCGACCGCATCGCCAGACACGATGAAAATCACCGTCTCACGGCTTAACCTTAATAGAGCGTAAACGGATTTGTCGCAACCGGTTAGCGGCGTTAACCTTAATCCCGCCGCTTGGGATGCAGAGGTCCTGAGAGGCAGGGGGCCGACAAGCGAAAGAAGCTTAACAACTCAATTTTTATGGAAACTCTCAAACGCAACTTAAGACGTTCTGTTACAGAAATTTGCTGCCATAAAGGTCTACCAGCTCTGCGGGGTTCCCGTTGTCCGCTCTCGATCTCACCAAGCATTTCAGCGGAGACCTCCGCCGTCTAACCCGAACCATCGGGATTGCGATCGCCTTCTTCGGCCTCGTCCTCGTCGCGATCATTGCCTACGCGGGCTGGTCGGCCAATGAGACGGCAACCGAGACCGAGCGCACACTCGTCGAGAACGCTCTCAATCATCGCATCGCGCGAGTGCTGAACGAGGAGAAGTCAGTCGCCTGGTGGGACGAACCCATCACCAAAATCACTGACAAGGCCGTCGATTTCGACTTTGCGGATACCGAGTTCGGCATCTTTCTCACCGAAACCTACGGCCATGATGAGGTCCACATTCTCAACGGTGCAAACCGCCCCATTTATTCGTATTACGGTGAAAAGCGGGAAGATCCATCGAGTTTTGAGACACGCCGCACAGCCGTAGCGGGGGTCATTGACGAAGCGCGCCAGAGCCCCGGACACTCAAGCCTGCGAGCTCGCCCTGATACATTTAGCCAGTCCCAGAGCAACTACCGCGTCCTGGCCGGCGGCGGTCAGGCCGCACGCTGGGCCGGACATGTAGTAACGGTCGAAGGCCGTCCCGCCTTGGTCGCTGCCATGACCATCGTACCCAATATCGACACGAGCCTGCTCAAAGGGACGCCCAACCTCCTCGTCGACATCAAGTATATCGACGACGCCTTCATCTCCGAGATCGGCCGCTCGTTGCTCCTGAGCGATTTTTCACTCACTCCCAAACCCGCGGAGAAGGGCGCTGTCGTGTCCCAACCCTTTGTCGGTGATGACGGTACCCCGATCGGATATCTGAACTGGACGACAAGGCAGCCAGGCCAGGTGTTGCTGACGATCGTCTTACCGCTGGTTGCTTTCGGCGTCTTTGCCACGGGCTTGTTGTCGCACACCATATTGAGGCGCCTCCGACGCGCGTCGAGAGAATTGTGGGAGCGTGAGGCACAGGCCCGTCACGAAGCGAAGCACGATGCTCTTTCCGGGCTGCCGAACCGCGTGCACATGGTGGAAAAAATCGACAGCTTCCTGCAAGGTCGCGCCTTAGCGACCCATGACAATCGCGCCGTCGCTGCTTACCTCGACATTGACCGCTTCAAGGACATCAATGACACGCTCGGCCATCAAGCCGGCGACGAACTCATAAAGCTCGTCGCGGGGCGCTTGATGGACTGCCTGAGGCCCAACGACTTTCTGGCACGATTCGGCGGCGACGAATTTGTGATCTTGTGCGCGCCGGCCGGAGCCGAAGCGAGCTCAGCGCTGGCGGAACGCGTGGACCAGGCCTTTGCATCGCCGTTTGCGCTTGGTGGCCAGAATATCCGCGTGACCGCCTCCGTCGGCATAGCCGTAGCGCCGGACAACGGCGTCAGCGCTGACGAACTGATGCGCCATGCCGACATCGCGCTGTATGAGGCGAAAGACGCAGGTCGGGCCCGCGCTGTGCTCTTCTCAGAAGAAATGGCACGCCAGGTTGAACGTCGCCGCACAATTGAGTTGGATCTGCGGGCGGCGATTGAGACGGATATGCTATGCCTCAACTATCAGCCAATCGTCTCAAGCGCTTCAGGCGAAATCGTCGGCTTGGAGGCACTCCTTCGTTGGAGGCACCCCGTGCATGGCGACATGTCGCCCGCGGACTTCATTCCCATCGCGGAAAATGCGGGACTGCTTCCTGAGCTCGGCGAATGGGTGCTCAGCCATGCCATGGAGGATTCGAGGCGCTGGCCTCATCTCGAGATCGCATTGAACCTTTCGCCGGTGCAGTTTCGTCACGTCGACCTCGAAACGACCTTGCGCAGGCTGGTTAAAGCACATTGCGTCGAACCGAGCCGGTTCGTCCTTGAGATAACCGAGGGCGTACTGTTAGAGGCGACCGACCACACCAATGCAATTCTGGAAGCGCTTCACTCCATCGGCTTCAAGATCGCACTCGATGATTTCGGAACCGGATATTCGAGCTTGGCCTATCTCTGCAATTTCAGGTTCAACAAGATCAAGATCGATCGTTCTTTCGTCCGAAGAATCTCGAGGGTCGACATTTCGAGGACCATCGTGAGATCGGTTGTTTCGATCGGCCGCGGCCTGGGCATGGACATCGTTGCTGAGGGAGTCGAGACCGAATTCGAAGCGATGATGATGGCCAAATTGGGCTGCACGGAATTGCAGGGTTACTACTTCTCGAGGCCGGTCGACGCTGAACAGATGACTGACCTGTTAGCCAATTTCCAGCCGAGGCGTCAGGTTTCCGCACTTACGCCGGTCCAGTTGCCGCACGGCGCAACGGCGTAAGCGACGAGTTTATTGAGATTCGGCTTTGCCTGTGCAAGTCATGAGATCCTGGGTCGGAAACGCCCTGGAGGATGTCGTGTCTGATAACGGGCCTCCCCAGGCGCGCCTGGGCAATGCCGACTATCAATGGGGACAGTTCGACCCCGAGGCCTACTTTCAACACTATTACGGCGAGCCGCACCCCGACGACGAACGCGTGATCCGCTGCGCGGTAGCGGCGATGAAGGAGGCACCCCCGGTCGACGCGGAGCTGGACGTCGTCGATGTCGGAACCGGCCCCAGTCTCATTCCATTCTTGTGCGCATTGCCTCGAGCCCGGCAACTCACGGCCTGGGAATATGCGGAAAGGAATATTGCTTGGCTGGAATCGGAACTACTCCGCAAAGAGATGCGCCCCCAATGGCGTCACTTCTGGAACGTCGCCCGCGAGGCATATCTGCCGGAATATCCTCTTTCCGACGATCCGATGCCCCTCCTGCGCGAGAAAAGCATGGTCAGACGAGGCTCAATCTTCGACCTCCCAGAACGCACATGGGATGCGGCGACGATGTTCTTCTGTGCGGAATCCATTACTGAGAGGCCAGACGAGTTCGGAGCCGCATGCGCCGCCTACGCCCGCTGTGTAAAGCGAGGCGGTGCTTTGGCAGCAGCGTTCCTCGCGCATTCGGCCGGATATATCGTGAAGGCAAACCGATTTCCCGCTTTGCCACTGTCGGCCGATTCAATCCTGAAAGCGTTTGCGCCGCATGCTGATCACTTAAAGGCGGAAGCAATTGGCATCGTCCCACGAGAGGTTCGCAGTGGCTACTCAGGTTTGGTCTTCCTGACCGGAAACGCGCGATAGCTCTCTGCTCAATGGAGAACGGATTTCGAGAATACATTCATTACGATCACGCCTGCCGTAATGAGGGCCATGCCAACGAGGGCTGGCGCGTCCAGTGCCTGCTTAGCCCAAACCCAGGCAACGGCTGTTATCAAGACGATCCCCAAACCGGACCAGATGGCGTAGACGATGCCCGTCGGCATCGTCCGAAGCGGAAAGGAGAGCAGCCAGAAAGCCGCGACGAAACAAACGATCGCTACGACGCTCGGGAGGAGTTTGGAAAAGCCATCGGATGCCGCGAGCGCGGTGGTGCCGATGACTTCGGTTATGATCGCCGCAGTCAAGCACAAGTAGGTGATGGCAATACCCATCAAGGTCTCCTGTTCAGGTGTGGCGTACCTGGATGGCCTACTCGACCCACAGCCCTCAAATCAAGCAGACTCAATGGCCAGGGAAACCCCCGGCAACGGGCCGGATTGCGGCCCTGCCAGGCTTTGTGGTATTTCGCGGGGGAGAGGCAATAAAACGAGCGTCAGAGGGGAGCGGAATGCATATCGACCCGAACGAGTGCCATCCGGCGATGGACTACGCCGAGCACCAGAAGACCTACAAGCTGTTCACCAAGCTCACGCTGGTGACCATTGTCGCCGTGGTTGCGCTGATGGCGTTCCTCTACATCTTCGTGGTTTGACCCGCCGGAAAATCCCCGCCTGCGGTGTCACAACGCCACTTCCTTTAGCCTTCGACATCGTTTCGCACGGGCGCTAGCCTCTCGCCCGGCGCGTTGCTTGAGCCTTGGAGCCTTGGATGGTCGCGATCGGCGTACCCGCGGAAAGTCAGGACGAGCCGCGGATCGGGCTGACGCCCGAGACGGTCAAGAAGCTCGTCAAGGCGGGCGCCAGCGTCACGCTGCGCTCCGGCGCGGGGCTCAGGTCGCATTTCTCGGACGACGACTACAAGGCGGCCGGCGCCACGATCGCCGCATCCGACCAGGATGCGGTCGCGGACGCCGATATTGTGCTCACGGTGCGGCGGCCGAGCGCGGACCTTGCCGGCAAGATGAAGAAGGGCGCGTCAGTGATCGGCATGCTCGACCCGTTTTCCGATGCCGAGGGTCTCGATGCGTTGGCCAAGTCGGGGGTCGCGCTGTTCGCCATGGAGTTGATGCCGCGCATCAGCCGCGCGCAGAGCATGGACGTGCTGTCGTCGCAGTCGAACCTCGCGGGCTACAAGGCGGTGGTGGATGCGGCTGCGACGTTCGAGCGGGCGCTGCCGATGATGATGACGGCGGCCGGCACGGTGCCTGCCGCGCGCGTGTTCGTCATGGGCGTCGGCGTCGCCGGCTTGCAGGCCATCGCCACGGCGCGCCGCCTCGGCGCCATCGTCACCGCGACCGACGTGCGCCCGGCGGTCAAGGAGCAGGTCGCCTCGCTCGGCGCGAAATTCATCGCGGTCGAGGACGAGGAGTTCAAGCAGGCCGAGACCTCGGGCGGCTACGCCAAGGAGATGTCCGACGCCTACAAGCAGAAGCAGGCGGCGCTCGTCGCCGAGCATGTGAAGAACCAGGACATCGTCATCACCACTGCGCTGATCCCCGGCCGGCCGGCGCCGAAGCTCCTCTCCAAGGCTATGATCGAGAGCATGCGTCCCGGCTCGATCATCGTCGATCTCGCCGTCGAGCGCGGCGGCAATGCGGAGCTTGCCAAGCCCGGGGAGACCGTTGAGCACAATGGCGTGCGCATCATGGGCAAGCTCAATCTGCCCGGTTTGGTGCCGGTCAACGCCTCAAGCCTCTATGCGCGCAATCTGCAAGCCTTCGTCGAACCGCTGATCGACAAGATCACGAAAGCGCTTGCCATCAATTTCGACGACGAACTGGTCAAAGGCACGCTGATCGCGAAGGACGGCAAGATCGTCAACGCTATGATTGCCGAGCGGCTCGGCGGCAGCGGCAAGGCGCAAGCGACTTCGCCGGTGACGGGCGCCGCCGACGGAAATGGCAAGAAGACCGCCGCGAAACGGCCGGGCAAGGGAGCCAAACCATGACCAGACGGCGTTGCGGCCTCGGGCTTCTCTTTATTGTGGGTCTGATGTTCGCGGAAGCGGCACTCGTCGGCACGGCTTATGCGCAAGACGCGGCGGCACCCGAGGGCGGGCATGAATTCGTGTTCCGCTTCTCGATCTTCGTGCTGGCGATCTTCGTCGGCTATTACGTGGTGTGGAGCGTGACGCCGGCGCTGCACACCCCGCTGATGTCGGTGACCAACGCCATCTCCTCGGTGATCGTGGTCGGCGCTCTGCTGGCAGTCGCGGTGGAGGGCGCCGAGGCGGTCGGCGCTTCGGGTCATCTCACCGCCAAGCTGCTCGGTCTCGCCGCCCTGATCATGGCGAGCGTGAATATTTTCGGCGGCTTCCTCGTCACGCAGCGCATGCTCAGCATGTATCAGAAGAAAAAGAAATGAGCTCAGACCTCGTCGCGCTGCTCTATCTCGTCGCCGGCGTCCTGTTCATCCTGGCGCTGCGCGGGCTGTCGTCGCCCGAGACCTCGCGGCGCGGCAACTATCTCGGCATGGCCGGCATGGCCATTGCCGTCCTCACCACGCTGGCCGTGGCAGCGCCCGATGAGCCTCTAACCTGGGCGATGATTATTGGTGGCATCGCGGTCGGCGGCGGCATCGGCGCGGTGATCGCGCGGCGCATCCCCATGACGGCGATGCCGGAGCTGGTCGCGGCGTTCCATTCGCTGGTCGGCCTGGCGGCGGTGCTGGTGGCGGCGGCCGCCTTCTACGCGCCGGAAGTCTTCGGCATCGGCGTGCCCGGCGCGATCCACACGCAAAGCCTGGTCGAGATGTCGCTCGGCACGGCGATCGGCGCCATCACCTTCACCGGCTCGATCATCGCCTTCCTCAAGCTTTCCGGCCGCATGTCGGGGAAGCCGATCATCCTGCCGGCGCGCCATCTCCTGAATATGGGCCTCGCGCTCGCGCTGGTCGCCTGCATCGTCATGTTCTGCCGCGACCAGTCGCCGGCGTATTTCTGGGCAATCGCCGCGCTGTCCTTCCTGCTCGGCATCCTGATCATCGTGCCGATCGGCGGCGCCGACATGCCGGTGGTGATCTCGATGCTGAACTCCTATTCGGGGTGGGCGGCGGCAGGCATCGGCTTCACCCTGGGCAATTCGGCGCTGATCATCACCGGGGCGCTGGTCGGCTCGTCGGGCGCGATCCTCTCCTACATCATGTGCAAGGGGATGAACCGTTCCTTCATCAGCGTGATCCTCGGAGGCTTCGGCGGCGAGGTTGCCGGCCCCGCCGCGGGCGGAGAGCAGAAGCCGGTCAAGCTCGGCTCGGCTGAGGACGCCGCCTATCTGATGAAGAATGCCAGCAAGGTGATCATCGTGCCCGGCTACGGCATGGCGGTGGCGCAGGCGCAGCACGCCTTGCGGGAGATGGCAGACGGGCTGAAGAAGGCCGGGGTGGAGGTCAAATATGCGATCCATCCGGTGGCGGGCCGCATGCCCGGTCACATGAACGTGCTGCTCGCCGAGGCGAACGTGCCTTACGACGAGGTGTTCGAGCTCGAGGACATCAACAGCGAGTTCGCCCAAGCCGACGTCGCCTATGTGATCGGCGCCAACGACGTGACCAACCCGGCCGCCGAGGACGACCCGTCATCGCCGATCTACGGCATGCCGGTGCTGCAAGTGTGGAAGGCCGGCACGGTGCTGTTCAACAAGCGGTCGCTGGCGTCGGGTTATGCCGGCATCGACAATCCGCTGTTCTATCGCGACAACACCATGATGGTGCTAGGCGACGCCAAGAAGATGACCGAGGAAATCGCCAAGTCGATTTGACGCGGGTTTCTAGGTTAACGGCCGCATCCCCACCTGAAAATCGCCCAATTCTCGCTCAATTCAGCGTTTAACCCGCCATCCGAAATAGAGATCACGCCGCATGGCGGCGTTGCCACCTTCGGTCGCGCCCGGGATAATCCTAGCGGGGCCAATGTTTTTCAGGAGCATGCGCGGTCTATTCCTGCCGGGCCCCCGGAGTTGTGGTGGCCGAGACGGGAAAAGACATCAAGGAGAGATCGACGCCATCGTCGCCGCCTACCAACAGCGCTTCCAGCAACAGGCCCTCCGCGTCGTGATCCGGTCGGCGTGCGCCGCTTCCTGATCTTCCGCAAATGGTTTTGGTTACCGGGAGATTGCAGCAACGCTCGCACGTCATGCAGGCTGCATTCAGGAAAGTTAGCATAATTCGACTACAAGCTTGAACGGAACAGTTCGAAAGGTATTGCTTGAACCATGCTGAACCTTGTCCTTGCTCTTATCGGCGTATTCGCATTGATCGTCGTCGTCGGGCGGCTGCTGCATCGTTATTTCATTTACCTTCCAGACCGCACGCGGGTCGCCCCCAATGAGGCGGGTCTGCTCGGGGTCGAGGAGATCGTGTTCAAGGCGGCCGACGGCACCAAGCTGATCGCCTGGTATCAGCCGGCGCGCGGCAGCAAGCCGACACTGCTCTATTTCACCGGCAATAGCGGCAACGTGGCCAATCGCGCCGGCAAGATCCGCACCATCGCCGCCGACGGCTATGGCGTGTTCATGCTCAATTATCGCCGCTACGGCGGTTCGCAGGGCCGGCCCAACGAGAGCCGCATCACGGCCGACGCGGTCAGCGCCTACGACTATCTGCGCGGGCTCGGCGTCGCGCCGCACGATATCGTGGCTTACGGCGAGTCGCTCGGCACCGCGGTCGCGACCAGGCTCGCGCTACAGCGCCATATCGAGGCGCTCGTGCTCGAGGCGCCATTCACCTCGATCGTCGATGTCGGCCGGTTGATGTGGAAGGGCTTCCCGCTGTCGCTGATCATGGCCGACCAGTACCGCACCATCGACCGCATCGGCGCGGTCAAGGCGCCGCTCTGCATCGTCCATGGCGGCCGCGATGCGATCATCCCGCTCGGACTGGCGCGCCAGGTGTTTCACGCCGCGGCGGAGCCGAAAAGCATGGTCGTGGTGCCGCAAGCGGGCCACAACGATTTATTCGACCGCGGCGCTTGGGACAAAGTGCGTGGGTTCCTCGGCGCTTTTCGGCCGGTGCCGGTGGTGGCCAAGGCCGGGCGGCGGATCGAGATCGCCGCGGCGGCAAGCAACGAGGCGCGGTAGCCCTTCTGACAACGCAAACAGCGTCATGCCCGGCTTTGTGCCGGGCATCCAAGATTCTCCATCCACGGCCTTAAAGACGTGGATGGCCGGGACAAGCCCGGCCATGACAGAAGCTACTTAGATTTGGATGTTCGCTTTAGCGGCGCGGTCCGCGCGTCGGCTTCGCCGCGGCGTTGGCACCGGGAGTATTGCCGCCACCGCCCTCGCGCTGCGCCTTCTTGCGCGCCAGCTTGCGGGCCCGGCGGATGGCCTCGGCTTTCTCGCGGGCGCGCTTCTCCGACGGCTTCTCGTAATAATTACGGAGCTTCATCTCGCGGAAGATGCCTTCGCGCTGCATTTTCTTCTTCAGCGCCCGAAGCGCCTGATCGACATTGTTATCGCGAACGACGACTTGCACGCGTCTAGCTCTCCGTTTTTGGCCGTTGGATTTGGGAATTGAGCGGGCGGCCAAATTTAGCCTGACCTAGTACCGGTCAGGGTCCCGCTTCGCGGATTGCTCTAACAGAAGCACCCCCGGTTGTCCAGATAGGGGTTTAGCCCTTGGGAAACAGCCGGGTGACGTGGCCCATTTTGCGGCCGGGACGCGCCTCGGCCTTGCCGTAGAGATGGACGGCGGTGCCGGGCTCGGCGGCGAGGGCGCGCCATTTGTCGACATCGGCGCCGATCAGATTGGTCATCACCGCATCGCTGTGGCGCGCCGTCTCGCCGAGCGGCCAGCCGCAAATTGCCCGAACATGGTTTTCGAACTGGCTGACGAGACAGGCATCGAGCGTCCAATGGCCGGAATTATGGACGCGCGGGGCGAATTCGTTGACGATCAGCGCTGGGCTCGCGCCTTCGCGTTCGAACATCTCCACGCAGAGCACGCCGACATGGCTGAGCGCGTCAGCGACCTTGCCGGCAATCTCTTTGGCCGCGACCGCCGTGCTGTGGGCGATGCGGGCGGGCGCGCGGCTGATGGCGAGGATGCCGTTCTGATGCACGTTCTCCACCGGATCGTAGAAGGCGAGCGCGCCGTCCTGACCGCGCACGACGATCACCGAGATTTCGCGTTCGAACAGCACCAGGCCTTCGAGCAGCGCCGGCACGTTGCCGATCGCCTCGAGCGCGGCAGGCGCCGCATCCTCGGTGCGGATCGGCGCTTGGCCCTTGCCGTCATAGCCGAAGCGGCGCGTCTTGAGCAGCGCCGGCGGTTTGATGCGCGACAGGGCGGCGCGCAGATCCTCCAGCCGGTCGACGCGGGCGTAAGGGGCGACGGAAATGCCGAGCCCGCTCACGAAATCCTTTTCGGCGAGGCGATCCTGCGCGACGGCGAACGACTTGGCCTTGGGGAAAACCGGCGCCGCGCGGGACGCCGCTTCAAGCGCCTCGGCCGGCACGTTTTCGAACTCGCAGGTCACCACGTCGACCGCGTCGGCGAAACGCGCGACCGCCTCGGCGTCGGTGTAAGGGCCGACCGTCTTCGCCGCCGAGACATCGAAGGCCGGGACGTCGGCCTCATCGGAATAGATATGCGTTTTGAGGCCGAGCCGGCTCGCCGCCACGGCCAGCATGCGGCCGAGTTTCCCGCCGCCCAGGATACCGATGGCGCCGCCGGGCGGCAGCGGGCGCTCAGGCATTATCCTCGACCGCCTCGGGGATAGCGTCGGTCTGGGCCGCGCGATAGGCGGCGACGCGGACGCCGAGGCGGGGATCGTGCAGGGCGAGGATCTGCGCCGCCAGCAGTCCGGCGTTGATGGCGCCCGCCTCGCCGATCGCCAAGGTGCCGACCGGCACGCCCGCCGGCATCTGGGCAATGGAGAGCAGGCTGTCGAGGCCCTTGAGCGCGCGGCTCTCGATCGGCACGCCGAGCACCGGGAGTTCGGTCATGGAGGCGGTCATGCCGGGGAGATGGGCGGCGCCGCCGGCGCCGGCGATGATCACCTTGAGCCCGCGTTCCCGGGCGCCGGTGGCGTAGCTGTAGAGCCGCTTCGGTGTCCGGTGCGCCGAGACGACCTTGGTCTCGTAAGGCACTTTGAGCTGATCGAGGACGTCGGCGGCGGCCTTCAGGGTTGGCCAGTCCGAGCGGCTGCCCATGATGATGCCGACGACGGGCTTCTCGCTCATGTTTCAAGTCTCGGGAGGAACAGGCCGGCTCGCGGAAAGCGCGGGATTATAGGGATGGGGCCTTGCTTGGCAAGGCAAAGCTCGACGATTCAGCCCCTGGGAGCGCAAGAGGACCCCTGGACGAGGCAAGGGAGTTGGCGCAAATCAGTCCGATGGCTCCAACACCGGCACGGGCCGACAGGTTAATGCGCGCCTACCTCCTGCTCGTCGCCGTCTTGCTGGTGCCGATCGCGCTCAGCTACGGCGTCGCGCCCGCAGCGATCCTTCCCAAGGTCCTGGACATCACCGTCGCGGGAACCGATCAGACCCAGATTTTCCGCGCGCTGATGTGCCTCTATCTCGCCACCTCCACCTTTTGGGCAATCGCGGCGTTCAATCCGACCTGGCAGCGCGTCGCGGTGATCTGGGCGATCTTCTTTTCGTTTTCGCTCGCCATCGGCCGGGTGATCAGCCTTGTGGTGGACGGCCCTGCCAGCCGATTGCTCGACCTCTATCTCGGTCTGGAAATCATGGGCGGCCTGCTCGGGTTGGCAGTGCTCGCTTATGCGCGGAAGTCAGCCGTCTAAGCGATGATGTCGGGGAGAAGCTGGTCCTCGATGCGGGCGATCTCGTCCTTGAGATAGAGCTTCTTCTTCTTCAGGCGCTTGAGCTGGAGCGCGTCGGCGCGGCCGGATTCTTCCAGCGCGTTGATGGCGCTGTCGAGGTCGCGATGCTCCTGCTTGAGCCGGAGCAGCGTCGTCCGGAGCTCGCGAATCTCCTCGCTCTCCATCGGACGTCCCCTGCTCCTTCGTTGCCCCCCGGGACGGCGGAAAGTATCGCGGCGAACCGGGGGCCGCGCAAGGCCTTGGCGCGATTTGCTAAGGGGTTGACTTGGGTTGATCCAGCGCAAGGAGCGACGCCTGACCGCAGGCCAGCATTAGACAAATCGTCGTCGATTTGACAGAATGGATGATCGGAGACCAACAAAAATGGAGGTCCGATATGGCGCTAGACGCACACCTCGTGGAGTTGTCTGAGAAGCATCGTGCACTGGATCGTAAGATCGAAGAAGAGTTGGCCCGGCCAACGGCAGACGACCTCAAAATCGCGGAATGGAAGCGTCAAAAATTGCGTCTCAAGGATGAGATGGAGCGTCTGAAGCACGAGATGAGCCACTAGCTCACCCGCGCTCGGGAGTTATGACAGGCCGTGGGGGCGCAAGGACAGCTCGCGCCTGAACGGCCTTTCATTTTAGCCTTGCCGCCGCAATTCGGCGCGGGCCGCACGCTAGGATTTCAGGCGAATCACCTTTGCCGCGAGGGGTATTGGGCAATGCCGGCCGGAACGCTCAAGGATCGGGGGAAGGAGCTCGCGGCGTGTCTCGCCACTGCGCTCGTCTTTGGATTTTTGACGTTCCCGGCGTTCGCCGCCGACAAGGACCTGACCAACAAGGGTGAGGCGCTGGTCAGGGAAAACTGCTCGCGCTGCCACGCCATCGGCAAGGAAGGGACGAGCCCGCACCCGCAGGCGCCACCGTTCCGCACGCTCTCCAGCAAATATCCGATCGAGGACCTCGCCGAATCGCTCGCCGAGGGGATCGTCTCAGGTCACCCGGACATGCCGATCTTCGTGTTCAGCCCGCACGACGTCGAGGCGATCATCGATTATTTGCAGTCGATCCAGGAACAGCCGTCGCCGCCAGTCGAGCAACCCGACAAAGGCTAGTCGGCGGCGCCTTCAGGCCACATCAGCCAATCGCGGGCGGCTTCGACCTCACCCGGCGAAAAGTGCTCCACTTCGCAACTCATGAAGGGGGAGACCAGGCTCGACCAGAGAT
>Ga0157375_10000396_pt1 | contig 39655 bp, 36 predicted proteins | sample M35metaG_FD_115311 | JGI IMG/M metagenome (GOLD analysis project Ga0157375, IMG submission 115311) | Miscanthus rhizosphere microbial communities from Kellogg Biological Station, Michigan, USA - M3-5 metaG | ecosystem: Host-associated > Plants > Roots > Rhizosphere > Soil | place: USA: Michigan... | reverse complement strand
CTCGGGACTCGAGTTCGACGTCAAGGACGCCACCGGAATCGTGCACGTGAAGTCGACCGGCGTGCCACCGCAGATGTTCCGCGAGAACATCGGCGTCGTGGTCGAAGGGACGATGACGCGCTCCGGCTACTTCCAGTGCAACCGCCTGATGGTCTCGCACAACAACGAATACCGCGCGCCGAAAGCCGGCCACGCGGTGAACAAAGAAGAGCTGCAGAAGATGATGAAGTCGACGGAAGGACTGAAGGACTAACCTGTCATCCTGAGCCGCCGGAGCTGCGCAGGCGAAGCCGGAGCAGCGCAGGACGGCGAAGGATCTCAAGATGCGCGGCATTTGCTGAAACCGGGTTTCAGCGCAAGTTGCGTAACTTGAGATCCTTCACCGTCCTGCGGCGCAAACCGCTTCGCGGTTAGGCGCCTCCGGCGGCTCAGGATGACAACAACCCACACACACCATGACCGCCACATTCGGACGTTTCCTCATCCTCGCCTCGGTGCTCGTTTCGACGACCGGGGCATTCATCGCCTACGCCGCCGGCGCCAAGCGCTCGCCCGAGGGGCTGAAGTGGTCGCAGCGGTTCGCGTACGCATTCGCGGGGCTGATGGTGATCGCCACCGGCGTCATGGAGTACGCGCTTATTACGCACGACTTCAGTGTGCAGTATGTTGCGCACGTCGGATCGACGCAGGTGCCGCTGTGGGTCACCATCGTCAGCCTCTGGTCGTCGCTGGAAGGGTCGATCCTCTTCTGGGGATTCATCCTCGGCATCTACATCGCGGCAACGACGTGGGTGAACCGCAATCAGCATCAGGAGTACATGCCGTTCGCGATCGGCACCTGGCTTTCATGCGGCGCGTTCTTCAGCTTCCTGATCGCCGGTCCGGCCAATCCGTTCCTCAGCGTCATTCCGGCGCCGCTCGAAGGGCCGGGACCGAATCCGCTGCTCCAAAACCACCTTTTGATGATCATCCATCCGCCGATGCTCTACCTCGGCTATGTCGGGATGACGATCCCCTTCGGCTTCGCCGCCGCCGCCCTGTTGCGCGGCCGCCTCGGACAATCATTTCTCCGGCCGTTGCGCGCGTCTTTGCTGCTGCCGTGGGTCTTCCTCACGATCGCCATCATGCTCGGCGGCTGGTGGGCGTACGAAGTCCTCGGCTGGGGCGGTTACTGGGCATGGGATCCGGTCGAAAACGCGTCGTTGTTGCCATGGCTGACCGCGACCGCAGCCCTGCACTCGGCCATCGTCATGGAGCGGCGCGGCGTGCTCAAAGGGTGGACAGTCACGCTGATCCAGGCCAGTTTCCTTCTGACGATCCTCGGCACGTTCATGACGCGCTCCGGCGTCTTCAACTCCGTCCACTCATTCACGCAGAGCGCGATCGGGCCGACCATCCTCATCTTCCTCACCGCCGTCCTGCTCTTCTCCGTGATCCTGCTCGCGCTGCGCATCGACTCGCTCGAAGCCGAGGGGCGGATTGAGAGTGCGGTGAGCCGCGAGGGGATGTTCCTCGTCAACAACCTCTTCTTCGTCGTCTTCACGTTCACCGTGCTCGTTGGAACCGTCTTCCCGCTCGTCGTCGAAGCGGTCAAAGGGAAACAGATGAGCGTCGGCCGGCCGTACTTCGACGCCATGGTCGTCCCGGTCGGAACGGCGCTGCTGTTCCTCCTCGGCGTCGGCCCCGCGCTGCCGTGGGGGAAGACGTCTCGCAAGGAGATGCTGCGCGTGCTGTTGCCGCCGCTGATCACCGGCGCGGTCGTGCTCATCATCGGCTACGTCCTTGGCGTTCGCAGCGCGTGGACGCTGGTCACGCTGCTTTTCGGCGGATACGCGGCGCATGTGACGCTCGCGCAAATGTGGCTTCCGCTCCGTCAACGTTTGAAGAAGGGCGACGCGTTTGCTCCCGCGCTCATCGACGCGCAACTTCGCCGCGGACGACGCCGTTTCGGCGGTTACGTCGTGCACGCCGGCGCGGTCATCGTCTTCGTCGCCATCGCCGTCAGCAGCACGATGCGCACGCAGCAGGAAGTGACGCTGACGCGCGGCCAGAGCACGACGTTCGCGGGATACACCGTCACGTTCACCGGCACCGAGGAGCGCACCGAACCACATCGCCAATCGACGATCGCGCACTTCAACATCAGCAAACCGGGCGGACCGAGCGGCGGAGGAACATCCGGCGGCGGCGGAGGCGGCACGCTGATCACGACGATGGAGCCGCGCATGAATCAGTACGCCGCGATGCGCGAGCCGATCGGCACGCCTGCGGTCTACTCGACCATCGGCCGCGACTACTATCTCTCGATCATGAATCTGCAGGGCGACCAGGCCGGAATCCTGATCATCAACATGCCGATGGTCGGCTGGATCTGGGGCGCGGTGCTGCTGATGGGCGCGGGCGGTCTGATCGCGCTGATTCCGGCGCGCAAGCGCACGTATGTCGTCGTTCCGGAGAGCGCGCCAACGATCGACGATGAGGCGATCGCGTGAACCGCACGGTTCTGATCATCGGCATCATCATCGTCGCCGCGATCGTCTTCGTCCTCTTCGCCGGCCTGGGCAAAGATCCGCAGCACATCGACTCGCCGCTGGTCGGCAAGCCCGCGCCGCCGTTCGCGCTGAAGGCGGTCAACACCGGCGAGACCATCGATCTCGAATCGCTGCGCGGCAAGCCGGTCATCGTCAACTTCTGGGCCACGTGGTGCGTGCCGTGTTACGAGGAGCATCCGACTCTTGTCGCCAACGCGCGCCAACTGCCCGACGTGCAGTTCGTCGGCGTCGTGTTCAACGACACCGAGGACAAGATCAACCGCTTCCTGGCCGAGCGCGGAAGCGCGTATCCGACGCTGCTCGACGCGAACGGCAAGACCGCGATCGCGTACGGCGTCGGCGGCGTGCCCGAGACGTACTTCATCAATCGCGCGGGAACGATCGTGGCCAAGTACGAAGGACCGATGAGCACCGAGATTCTGCAGGAGAATCTGGCAAAGGCACTCCGATGATCGCAACCTTTTTTCTTCTCGCGCTGCTGCAGGTCAAAGTGCCCGACGCCGCGCAATTCGTCGGTCAGCCGAAAGGCGTTCCGCTTTCCGGACAGCAGCTCGAAGAACAGACGATGACCATTTCGCACGAGCTTCGCTGCCCGGTGTGCCAGGGCCTCGCCATCGGCGACTCGCCGTCGATCATGGCTGCCAACATGAAGGCGCAGGTGCGCGAGCTGCTCGAACGCGGGTACACCGAGGAGCAGATCCTCAGCTACTTCGAAAAGTCGTACGGGCAGTTCGTCCTGCTCAAACCGAAGTTTCAGGGCGTGAACACGTTGGTTTGGATCCTGCCGATCGCAGTCCTCGCCATCGGATTCGTGCTGGTGGTTTCGAAGGCGAAGAAGCTGGAAGTCGCGCCCGCCGTCGACGCGACGCCTGAAGAACCGGCCGACGATCCCTACCTCGCCCAGGTTCGCAAGATGGTGGAGAAACCATGACCGATTGGCTCAGCGCCGGCGGGATGATCCTGTCCGGACTCATCGTCGGCTTCATGTTCTGGTACGGGATGAAAGGCCGCGCAGCGAAGCCCGACGTGGAGCGCCTCGACCTCGAAGCGAAACGCGATCTGCTGCTCCAGCAGTTGCGCGAACTGAAGGAGACCGGCGGCAGCGTCGAAGAACAGCGCCGCCTCGAACGCGAAACGGCCGATGTGCTGCGCGCTCTCGACAAACGCAAATCGGTTGTTCCCTCGAAAACTGCCGCTCCCGCGCCAGTCGCCGCGGACGTCAACATCGCCGCGCTCACCCGCGCCGCCTCCATCCGCGGTTTCATCTGGGGCGCGGCCTCGGTGGCAGTTCTCGGCGGCATCGCCTGGTTCGTGACCGAAAAGGCGACGCCGAAAACGGAGCAGACGATGGGCGGCGCGCCGATGGCTTCCGCGCCGCAGTCGCAAGCGCAGCAGCCCGATCCCGCGCTGCAGCAGATGGAAGCCGCCGTCGCGAAATCACCCGACGATCTGGAGATGCGCAATCAGCTGGCCAAGGCCTACCTCGAACGCGAAAACCTGATGGGCGTTTTCGAGCAGACGAAGTACATCCTCGCGCGCACTCCCGACGACGCCCGCGCGCTGACGTACCAGGCGCTGGTGCGCATGTCGATGGGCCAGCGCGATCCCGCCGCGGAAATGCTGCGGCACGCCATCAAGTCCGACCCGCAACTCCTCGACGCCTACGTCGCTCTCGCATGGGACGACATCCAACGCGGCAAGACCGCCGAGGCTGAGGCGCAGATCGCCGAAGCCACGCGCCGCCATCCCGACCAGAAACAGCGCCTCGACGACGTGCTGGCCAAAATGAAAGAGCAGGCGAAGAATCCCGCGCCTGCCCCTGCACCCTCTGCTCCCGCCGCCGCGCCGGTGTCTGGTCCCTCGGTCCACGTAACGCTGACGCTCGCCGGTGCGGCACCGTCGCCCAACGCCGTCCTCTTCATCATCGCCCGCGCTTCCGGCGAGACCGCCGGCCCGCCCGCCGCCGTCAAACGGATCGCCGGCCCGACCTTCCCCCTCGACATCGACCTCAGCGCCGCCGACTCGATGATGGGCCAGCCCCTCCCGGCGACCATGCGCATCGAAGCGCGCCTCGACTCCGACGGCGACGCGATGACGAAAAACCCCTCCGACCCGCACGCGGTCCAGGACGGCGTCGCGACAGGCTCCAAAGTTTCGCTGGCGTTGCAGTAGGGGACCGTTTTCACCACAAAGACACAAAGGACACAAAGAGGTTTTCTTCGTGTCCTTTGTGTCTTTGTGGTTCAACGCCTTTCGCGCAACTGCGACGCGATCTCGCTGAGCAATTCGATCACCCGCTGGTTCTGCGCCTCGGTGCGGCGTTGGGAGGCGCGCGTCGACTGCATCCAGATATAGCAGAGGTAGATGATGACCAGGGTGGCGGCGGCGAGGATGTACAGCACGTCAGTAGATCTGCCAGAGCCGTGTGAGGTAGTCGGCGAAGGTCAGGACGAAGAGGACGCCCAGCCAGAGGAAGGACGCGATCACCACGACCCACGTCAGGCGCGTGGAGTGGATGACGTGCATGAAGAAGAGGATTACCAGCACGGCTTTGATCGTGGCGATGAGCAGGGCGATGGGGGTGTTCATCCAGCCCAGATCGATCGTCGATACCCACCACGTCAGCAGCGTGCCGACGGCGAGCGCCAGGAAGACGGCGATGTAGATCCACATCGGGGTGACATGGATGTGCGGGGCGTGCGCGGGTGCGTAATCGTGTTCGTCAGCCATGGTGGACACCGTGAATGAGGTAGAGGAACGGGAAGAGGAAGATCCAGACGATGTCGACGAAGTGCCAGTAGAGGCCCATGATCTCGACCGGGCCGTAGTACTCGGGGCCGAAGTCGCCGCGCCAGGAGCGCATCATCATCCAGATCAGCAGGCCGGCGCCGATGACCATGTGCAGCGCGTGCAGGCCGGTCATGCTCCAGTAAAACGTCATGAAGAGCTGCACTTTCGGCGCGAGCGCGGGGACTTCGTTCCAGGTGAAGTGAATCCCGGGGAAGAGTCCCTCGTGGAAGTGCTGCCAGTACTCGATGCTCTTGATGGCCAGGAAGGTCGAGCCGAAGAGCAGCGTGGCGAAGAGCATCCCCACGGTCGCTTTGCGCTTTCCGAGTTGCGCGTTGCGTACTGCCAGCGCCATCGTCAGCGAGCTGATGATGAGGACGATCGTGTTGAGGCCGCCGTAGAGTTTGTTCTGCTGCTCCGCGGCCAGCGCCCACGCCTCGGGGTACATGATGCGGTAGACCCAATACGCGCAGAGAACGCCGCCGAAGAAGAGGATTTCCGTGGAGAGGAACATCCACATCCCGAGCGTCGAAGCCTCGTGTTGCTGGCCGAGGTCCTCGAAGTGGTGCTGGAGGAACGGATGATGCGCGTGCGGTTCCGGCGCGGCATCGGTGATGGCGATGTCAGACATTCTGTGTCTCCCCCATCGCTTTCATCATGGCCGGATAGTCGTAGGCGTCCCACGTCACGACCGGCGTCTCGTGGAAGTTTTCCATCGGCGGCGGCGATGATGTCGCCCATTCCAGGCCGACGGCGCCCCACGGATTGGGGCCGGCCGGACGTCCGTACCAGAGCGACCAGAGTAAGTAGATCAGCGGCAGGACGTATCCGGCCGCGAGCACCGAGGCGCCGGCGGTCGACATCACGTTGAGCACCTGGAACTCGGGCGCGTAGGCGTGATAGCGGCGCGGCATGCCGAGGTAGCCGAGCACGAACTGCGGGAAGAAGGTCAGATTGAAGCCGGCGAAGATCAGCAGCGCTGCCAGGCGCGCCCACCATTCGGGATACATCCGTCCGGTGATCTTCGGCCACCAGTAGTGCAGCCCGGCCATGTAGGCCATCACCGCGCCGCCGACCATGACGTAGTGGAAGTGGGCGACGACGAAGTAGGTGTCGGTGACGTGGACGTCGAGGCCGATGGCTGCGAGGAAGAGTCCCGTCACGCCGCCGATGGTGAAGAGGCCGATGAAGCCGAGGATGTAGAGCATCGGCGTCAGCAACGCGACGGAGCCTCGGTAGAGCGTGGCCGTCCAGTTGAAGACTTTGATGGCCGAGGGGACGGCCACGAAGTAGCTGAGGAAGGAGAAGATCATCGCCGAGTAGACGGAGATGCCGGAGACGAACATGTGGTGCGCCCACACCAGGAAGCCGAGGAAGGCGATGGCGAGCGATGAGTAAGCGACGAATGAATATCCGAAGATCTTCTTGCGCGTGAACGCGGCCACGACCTCCGAGGCCACGCCCATGGCCGGCAGAATCATGATGTAGACGGCCGGGTGGGAGTAGAACCAGAACATGTGCTGGAAGAGCAGTGGATCGCCGCCGATCGCGGGATCGAAGATGCCGACGTGGACGACGCGCTCGAACATCAGCATGGCCAGCGTGATGGCCAGAACGGGCGTGGCGAGGAGTTGCACGATGCTGGTGGCGTACATCGCCCACACGAACAGCGGCAGACGGAACCAGGTCATGCCCGGTGCGCGCATGCGATGGATGGTGACCAGGAAATTGAGTCCGGTCAGGATCGAGGAGAAGCCGACGATAAAGGCCGCGAACGTGACGCCGAAGACGTGCGTGTTCGAGTATTGGGTGGAGAAGGGAGTGTAGAACGTCCATCCCGTGTCGACGCCGCCGGTGATGATGATGTACAGCCCCATCACCGCGGCGATCATGTAGAGGTACCAGCTCAGCAGGTTGATCTTCGGGAAGGCCAGATCCTTGGCGCCGATCATCAGCGGCAGAAGGAAGTTGCCGAGGACCGCGGGAATCGAGGGGATGAGGAAGAAGAAGATCATCACGATGCCGTGCAGCGTGAAGAACTTGTTGTAGGTGTCGCTGGTGAGGAGGTCGCCTTCCGGCGTGAGCAATTCGATGCGCATGGCCACGGCGAAGAAGCCACCGAGGATGAAGAGCGCGGTGATGGAGAAGAGGTAGAGGATGGCGATGCGCTTGTGGTCCTTCGTGAGAAGCCACGAGAGCGCGCCGTAATCGTGCGTGATGTAGTTGCGCGTCCCTTCGGGCTCGACGAAGCGGACGTCGTGAAGTGTGACTGAGCTCATGGCGTCGTACCTTTTTTCGGCTGCTGCGGCGGAATGCCTGCGCCCGGGTTGAGCGGCGAGCCGGCGCTGGTTTGTTTCGATGACGCTGATTCGACTGGAACGACGGCCGCTTTCTGCGCGCCGAGGGAGCGGACGTAGGAGACGAGCTTGAGGAGATCGTCTTCGCTGACCTGCCCCTGGAAGGTCGGCATGATCCCTGTGAACCCTCGGACGATCTTCGCCTGAGGATTGAGGATCGATTCGCGGATGTAGTTCTCGTCGGCGACGACGGTGCTGTTGTCGGTCAGCGTGACTGGAGTTCCGTACACGCCGGCGAGCACGGGACCGCGGCCGGTGGCGTCATTCGTGTGGCAGGTGTTGCAGGCGTATTTCTGGAAGAGCTTCTCGCCCTGCGACGCCAGCGAGCCTTCGGCGCCGCCGGCCAGCCATTTCTGATAGTCGGTCGGCTCCATCACTTCCACCCATCCGATCATGCCGGAGTGCAGCGTGCCGCAATATTCGGCGCAGAAGATGTGGAAGCGTCCCGTCTTCGTGGCCTGGAACCACATGGTCTTGTAGCGGTTCGGCAGCACGTCCGCCTTCACGCGGAAGACCGGGAAGAAGAGGCTGTGGATCACATCCTCCGAGGCCAGCGTGATGCGGATGGGGCGATTGACCGGAACGTGCAGCGTGTTGATCTCGCGCTGGCCGCCGGGATGCTGGAACTTCCACATCCACTGTTTGCCAGTGGCGTAGATGTCGAGGGCGTTTTCGGGGACACGCTGAATCCTGAAGTAGAGCCACGAGCCCCACACGAACATGACCATGAAGACGAGGAAGGGGATGATGATCCAGGCGGCTTCGAGCGCTTTCGGCGGCTCGTAGTCCTGGGCCAGTTCGTTCTCCGGCGTGCGGCGGTACTTGATGGCCAGTGCGAAGATGACGATGAAGATGAGCACGGAGACGCCGCCGGTGACGAGGCACATGAACGTCATCAGCGCGTCGACGCCCGGCGCGACGGTCGAGGCCTGGTCCGGCCACAGCGGGAAATCGGAAAGCATCATCGAATGTGCTCTTTGCGGATCATGATGAAGATGAAGCCGAACAGTCCGAGCATGGTGGCCACGCCGCCGGCGCGAACGAAGTTCATCGCGCTGCGGCTGTAGCGGCCCGTGGCCGGATCGTAGTGGTAGCAGAGGAGAAGGATGGAGTCGGAGGCGGTGCCGATTTTCCCGGCCGAGGCTTCGACGAGGGCGAGGCGGAGATCGCGCGGCTGGTACGTGAAGCCGTATAGGTAGCGGGAGACGCGGCCCTGCGGAGTCACCGCAAGCAGAACGGCGCCATGGGCAAACTGGTCCATCTTGATGTCGTACGCGTATTGGAATCCGGCGATGCTCGTGAGCCGTTTGATGGCGCTCTCCGGTCCGGTCAGGAAGTGCCAGCCGTTCGCGGCGCCGAAGCGGCCGTAGCGGTTGACGTACTGCGTCTTCTTCATCGCGGCCTGCTCGGGCGTGTCGCGCGGATCGATGCTGATGGTGACGACGTCGAACTCTTTACCGATGTCGAAACGGAGCTCGGTGAGCGCGTTCGTGACGCCGTCCATGACCATGGGGCAGAGCATCGGGCAGCGGTAGTACATGAAGTTGAGCAGGACCGGCTTGCCGTGGTTGAAGTACTGGCCGAGTCGCACGACGTTGCCGGTTTCGTCGCGGAGCATGAGGTCTAGGGGAAGCTGTTTATTGAGGTTCTGTGTAATCGCGACTGGGCCCGGGAGTTGTGGTGGGGTTTTCGAGTTTTGGGCGACTAGCGGGAGAGTCGCGATGATTAGAAAGAGAACCGTTTTCACGCGGAGGCGCGGGGACGCGGAGAAAAGCGAACTTCTCCGCGACTCCGCGGCTCCGCGTGAAACGTTCTCCGGATAAAACTTCATGGAGTCACCACCGGTAGCCCACGTTGGACGACCAACTGCTTTGCGGTTTCGATGGGGAGTCTCACGATGCCTTTTTGTTTGTCGACCCAGGCCGGTTTGTTGAGGGCTTCGTCTTCGGCGGCGCGCATGTCGGCCATGTCGGTCAGGGGGGTGTTCGTGTTCGGGGGGAGGTCCTGTCCGTTCACGAGCTTGTTCGAGAATGGCTGGAGGCGCGGTGCTGGCGGGACTTTGGATGGAGGGGCCATCATCGTCAGCGGCTGCGAGCTCTCGTTGCGGAAGTGCTTCGCGTAAGCGTGGAACTGCAGGTAGAGGACCGCGTGCGTGACGAAGGCGAAGACGATGAAGATCACCACGGACCACAGCAGCGCGCGGACGTTGACGTCGCTGTCTTCGTGGCGCGTCTCCGGATTGACGATGTCGTCGTCGCGGTAGTGAGCGTGTTCAGGCATTGACCTTCAGCGCTCCTTCCCGAATGGCTTCTTCGACCCACGTCTCGTGGATCGGGATGATGGTCTGGCCGCGGAGCTGGCCGAGGAAGGCCCAGATCCAGACGCCGCCGATTCCGACGAGCGAGGTGAGACTCATCCACGACCAGGTGAAATGCTCGCCGTACCACGACGGGGCCACGAGCCAGTAGAGGATGACGTAACGCATGACGATCACGATCACGGCCACGATGGCGATCGTCTTCGGTTTATCTTTGATCGGCCGCATCAGCAGCAGGCCGAACGGCAGGAAGAAGTGAAACATGGCCACGCTGAACGCCACCACGCCCCACGTGCCGCTGTTGCGCACGAGGTAGTGCGGGATTTCTTCGTGCAGATTGGCGTACCAGATCAGCAGGAACTCGGAGAAGGTGGTGTAGGCGTAGAACATCACGAAGGCCAGCATGAGATTGCCGAGGTCGCGGAAGTGGGTGGGCTTGAGGACGCCGCGCATGGCGTCGGTGTTCGCGAGCTGTGCGAAGAAGAAGGTTACGAAGGCCAGCGCCGACAGCCCGCAGCCGACCACGAAGGTGATGCCGTACATGGTCGAGCTGAATTTCGGTTCGGTGGACAACATCCAGTCGATCGAGGCGAAGGTGAGCGTGAGGACGATCATCACTAGCCCCGAGGCAGCCCACTTGCGGCGCTTGAGCTCCGTGAACGGCGAGCGGTCTTCGTAGAACTTGAGAGACAGGATGCGGATGCGCCACGCCCAGAGGTTCCAGAGCGCGAAGTAGATCGCGGCGAAGATCAGGAAGCGCTTCCAGTTCAGCCAGTCCAGCTTCTGCCGGACGTTTTCGTCGGCCATGGCCCACGCGGTGTCGGACCACGGGTAGAGGTACTTCATCCCGAACAGGATGGGGATGAAGAAGAGCACCATCCAGAGCATCGTGCGCGCCGAGGCGCCGAGCGGGCGGCGGATCATGAGGCCCCATTCGCCGCCGGTGACGTACTGCAGCATCAGAACGGCCAGCGAGCCGGCCACGATCGAGAACCAGAAGAGGAAGCTGGGCAGATACGCGCGGAAGAAGGTCTGCGGATCGATGACGTAGCCGACGATGCTGAGCGCGAGCCCGATGATGCCGGCGATCAGCGACGGCATCCGCCAGCGAGCGACTCCGGTGGCGGGGGTGGTGGTGCGCACGTCCGCCGTCACTGCGCGCCTCCGAGCTGCGCGCGCTGCGCCGGCGGCAGGTCGTTGACCGTGCCGTTCTGGCTCAGTTGCAGTGCGCGGATGTAGGCGATGATGGCCCAGCGGTCGTTGACCGGTACCTGCACGTTGTACGGCGGCATGGCGCCGAATCCGTTCGTCATCACGTCAAAAAAGTGCCCCGTCTTCGCCGCCCTCAACGCCTCGGTATGAAACGACGGCGGATGCCGCAAGCCGCGCGAGGGGATCATGCCGTTGCCGTCGCCGCGCCGTCCGTGGCATGGGGAGCAGTAGATGTTGAAGCGCTCCTGCCCGCGGTTCATGACCTGCGCCGTGACCGCGAACGGGAAGCCGTCGCCGTCGGCGTTATTGATTTTGCCGGTGACGAGGAAGCCCTCCAGCGGCAACTCGCCGCGCGCGACGGTGCCCGGGATGCGCGGCCGCGCGGACATGCCGTCGGCGAAGAAATCGCTCGGTTCGAGCGGGTCGTATTTGGGCTGGTTGGACATCTTCTGTCTGCAGGAAGGCAGAAAGCAGAAGGCAGAAAGCAGAAGGAAGAGCGGCAGCATGCGGCGCATGGCCACATCACTTCTGCCTTCTGCCCTCTGCCTTCTGACTTCACTACCAGGGAACATCGACGACCTCGCGTGGGTGGAGTGCCTCGAGGAACTTCCAGACGCCGTCGAAGTCGAACTTCGGATCGCGGGCCTGGATGACGAGGAAGAACTTGTCGCGCGAGGCCTGATCGAAGCGCCGCACGTTGAAGACCGGGTGATACGGCATCGGCAGGCCGTTGAGGGCGAGCATGCCGAAGACGGCCGCGAAGGCCGCGAGCAGGATCGTGCATTCGAAGGTGATCGGAATCCAGGCCGGCCATGAGTTGAACGGCTTGCCGCCGATGTTCAGCGGATAGCTGATCACGTTGGCGTACCAGCACATGAAGAAGCCGCCGATGCCGCCGATGATCCCGCCGGTGAGGACGAGCGCGGACATGCCTGTGGACTTCATCCCCACCGCTTCGTGCAGGCCGTGAATCGGGAACGGCGAGAAGGCGTCCATCTCCGTGTAGCCGGCATCGCGCGCGGCTTCCGCGGCGGCGGTCAGCTCCGCCGGCGAGGTGAACTCGGCGATTACGCCGTACAGGCCCGTTCTGATTTTGCCGATCGCCATCGCCCTACGCCTCGTGTCCTTCCGGATGCGTCTGGGCCTCGGGGAGCAGCGTCCGCATCTCGAAGATGGAGATCATCGGCAGGAACCGTACGAAGAGGAAGAGCAGGAAGAGGAACAGTCCGATCGAGCCGACGTACATGCTCCAGTCCCAGCGCGTGCCGTGGTACATGCCCCACGACGACGGCAGGAAGTCGCGGTGCAGCGACGTGGGGATGATGACGAAGCGCTCCAGCCACATGCCGACGTTGACGAACATGGCGGTGATGAAGAGGCCGACGGTCGAGGTGCGCATGCGCCGGAACCACATCAACTGCGGCGCCAGGCCGTTGCAGACGATGAGCATCGCGTACATCTTCCAGTACGGTCCGTGCACGCGGTTCAGCCACATGTAGCGTTCGAATCCGTTGCCGCTGTAGTAGGCGAAGAAGGCCTCCATCGCGTACGAGTAGAAGACGATCATGCCGGTGGCGAGCATGATCTTGCCCATGTTCTCGAGGTGCTTCATGGTGATGAAGTCTTCGAGCTTGAACATCTTCCGCGCGGGGATGGCCAGCGTGAGCACCATGGCGAAACCGGCGTAGACCGCGCCGGCGACGAAGTACGGCGGGAAGAACGTGGCGTGCCATCCCGGGATCTGCGCGACGGCGAAGTCGAAGGAGACGATGGTGTGGACGGAGAGGACGAGCGGCGTGGACAGGCCGGCGAGCAGCAGGTACGTCGACTCGTAGCGGAACCAGTGCTTGGCCGAACCGCGCCAGCCGAGGGAGAGCATGCCGTAGATGACGCGCGCGACGTTGCCGCGGGCGCGGTCGCGCAGCGTGGCCAGATCGGGGATCAAGCCGACGTACCAGAACAGCGCGGAGACCGTGGCGTAGGTCGAGACGGCGAAGACGTCCCACATCAGCGGGCTGCGGAACTGAGGCCACAACGTCATCGTGTTCGGGTAGGGGAAGAGCCAGAAGTCGTACCACGGCCGTCCGGTATGCAGCGCGGGATACAAGCCGGCCGCGGCGACGGCGAACAGAGTCATCGCTTCGGCGAATCGATTGATCGACGTCCGCCACTCCTGCCGCAGCAACAGCAGGATTGCGGAGATCAGCGTGCCGGCGTGGCCGATGCCGATCCACCAGACGAAGTTGAGGATGTCGAAGCCCCAGCCGACGGGATGGTTGATGCCCCAGATGCCAACGCCGACGATGACCAGCTTGCCGATAGTTGCGGTCAGGACCATGACGCCGAGGACGCCGGCGGCGAGGCCAACCCACCACAGTTTCGGCATCCGCTTGCGCAGAACGATGGAGCTGATCTGGTCCGTGACCGTGGCAAACGTGTGCCCCGGCTCCACCGTCGGAACGGGGATGAAGCGCTCCGGGATCTCCTGGGTGACCGGGCGGATTTCGTGGGCGGGGGTTAGGTTGGTGGCCATGATTATGCTGCGCTTCGCGCGTTGTCGGTTGTCGGTTGATTGCGCTTCGCGCGTTGTCGGTTGTCGGTTGATTGCGCGTTGCGCGTTCGTGGTCGTCTGCTGTTTCTGTTTTCCTCGCCGCGCCTGTCCATCGAGAGCCCTTGTCCCCCGCGCTTTTCAGCGGGGGAGAAGGTGCCGAAGGCGGATGAGGGGGCTTTCGCACCCGCACGGATGTCGATTGCTCGCGGCGAACGCCACGCGAAACCAACCGACAACCGACAACCGACAACGTGCGAAACGCCGTTCATTTGATCTCCGGATTCGGATTCCGTATCGCGCCGAGGTACGTCGTGCGCGGACGCGTATTCAATTCAGCGAGTAGCGCGTAGTTCGTCGGCTCCGCTTTCAAACCAGCGACGCGACTGTGAGGATCGTTCATATCCCCGAACACGATCGCGTCCGTGGGACAGGCCTGCTGGCAGGCGGTGACGACTTCGCCGTCGCGGACGCGGCGGCCTTGTTTTTCGGCGTCGATCTTGGCGGCGTTGATGCGCTGCACGCAGTAGGTGCACTTCTCCATCACTCCGCGCGTGCGGACGGTGACGTCGGGATTGCGCTGCGCTTTGAGCGCGGGCGTTTCGTAGTCGCTGTAGTGGAAGAAGTTGAAGCGGCGCACTTTGTACGGGCAGTTGTTCGAGCAGTAGCGCGTGCCGACGCAGCGGTTGTAGGTCATGTCGTTCAGACCTTCGCCGCTGTGCGAGGTCGCGCCGACCGGGCAGACCGGCTCGCACGGCGCGGTCTCGCACTGCATGCACGGCACCGGCTGGTTGTAGACCTGCGGATTGTCGGCGTCGCCCTTGTAATAGCGGTCGATGCGCAACCAGTGCATCTCGCGCTCGGCCAGCACCTGCTCCTTGCCGACGACCGGGATGTTGTTCTCCGACTGGCAGGCCACCACGCAGCCGTTGCAGCCGGTGCATACCGAGGTGTCGATGACCATGGCCCAGGCGTGACCCTTGGAGTAGTCGTAGCGCGGGTACATCGACTCGGGGCTCTCTTCTTCTTCGCGCTTGTAGTCGTGCGCGAAGTCAGGATTCTTTTTGTACTCCTCGAACGACGCCGTGCGGATGATGCCGCGGTCCGCGCCGACGTCGCTCGCATTCAGGCTCTGGTGCTCCTGCGTGCAGGCCACGTCGTACGGCGCGGCGTTGGTCAGCGCGATGTCCGCGCCCGATCCGCCGTTCAGCGCGTCGGAGAAACGGAACGGCGTGAGATCGACGCCCATCGTCCCGCCGGAAAGGTGAAACGAGTCGAGGGTCGGCGCGAGCATGCTGTCCGTGGGGACGGGGGTGGCGATGCGGCCGCCGCGCGTGCGGCCGTAGCCCATGAACATGGTGATGGTGCCGTCGGCGTGGCCGGGCACGACCCAGATCGGCGTACGGATCGTGCGGCCGCGGTACTTCACGTCAGCGAGCAATGTCTGCTTCTCGTTGACGAGATCGTCGCGGCGCTTGTCGGCGTATCCGAGGGCGACGGCGGTCTTTGGACTGACCAGAGCCACGTTTTCCCAGCAGATCTTCGTCTGCGGTTTCGGCAGCTCCTGCAGCCAGGCGTTGTTCGCGTAGCGGCCGTCGTAGATGTTCGGATCGGGGAGGATGCGCAGTTCGTAGGAAGGCGTTGTCGGTTGTCGGTTGTCGGTTGCCGCTGGGAGCGCGGACGTCCCGCCGGCGGCTCTGGCAGGAAGCGCCGATCCGGCGATCACGCCGTCGTTCAGCCACTTCCGCCATGTGGCGTCGAAATTGATGCCACCTGCCTTCGGCTGCCAGTAGGCGCGGACGACGTCGTACGGCGAGGCGTCCAGTCCGCCGAGAAGTGCGCCGAGAACCTCGTGCGGCGAGCGGCCGTTGTAGAGCGGCGCGATCAGAGGCTGGACGATCGAGACCGTGCCGTCGTGCGCGCGCGCGTCGCTCCACGACTCGAGGTAATGCGTCTCGGGGATGTGCCAGTGCACGTGCATCGACGTCTCGTCGTAGTACGGCGAGAGATGCGCGCGGAACGGCACCTTGTCCATCGCCTTCACGAATGCGAGATCGGTCGGCGCGTCGTAGACCGGATTGCCGCCGAGGATGATGAGCGTCTTCACGGCGCCGGCGTTCATGTCGGCGACGAGTTGCTTGAGGGAATCGAGCTGATTGACCGGAGCCACTTCGACGGGGTCGGTGATGGTGATCGTCGAGCCGATGTTGCCGAGGGACTGGTTGATGGCCATAGCGATGGCGTGGACGGCGGGCGGCTGCTCCTCGCCGGCGATGACGATGCTGGCGCCGCGGTTCTTCTGCAGGTCGCGAGCTAGCGCGGTGATGAACGCGTTGTCGGTTGTCGGTTGTCGGTTGTCCCCACTACCCGCTCCCAAAGCACCTGCAATTGCCCGCGCGTACGCCTCGATCTGCGACGGACGAGCGGCCAGACGGTGATCGGCGAGCGAGCCGGTGCCTGTGGGGCCGGACTCAATCACGTAGAGGCGATTGATCGACGTCGTCCCCTTGCGCACTTTGCGGCGGCTGGAGAAATCGCGCGCGTAGCGGAGGTGACCTGGTCCGCGTTCGAGGAAATCGGAGTCGAGCGAGACGACCACGTTGGCTTTGTCGAAGTGATAGACGGCGTTGGCGTAGCTGCCGAATGCGAGACGCAATCCTTCGCGCACGTTGTGGCCGCCGGCCGGCTCCCACTGATGCCACTTCGCGCCGGGCGACTGCGCCAGGAACTGCTGGATCTGCGCGCCGAGGGTCGGCGAGGTGATGGTCTGCGTCAGAAGGCGAACGCCGCCGGCTTTCACCGCCGGTGCGAGCGTGGCCAGGAACTCGCTCCAAGTCGAGATTTCGCCGAGGTGGCGGACGACTTGGGAGCGATCGGGATCGTAGAGGCCGAGGATCGAGGCCTGCATCCACGAGTTCGTTGCACCGAGGGACGACGGATGATCGGGATTTCCTTCGATCTTCGTCGGACGGCCCATGTGGCTCTCGACGAGGACGCCGTGCGCGTAGCCGCTGATCGGCATTGCCGAGGCGAAGAAAATCGGCTTTCCGGGGATCAGCCCTTCCGGCTGGCGGACATACGGGACGATCTTCTCCGCGGGACGGTTGCACGCGGCTAACCCGCCGAGGGCCATCGATGCGCCCATGAGTTTGACGAAATCGCGCCGGTCGACGCCGCGCTCCAGCGCCAGCGCGCCGGCCGGGAACTCCGTCTCCACGACCTGCTCGAAATCCTCGCGCGACAACTCGTCGAGGCTCCGCCAGTACTCGTTTGTGAGGCGAGTGCGGAACTTGGCGAGATCGAGTTCGTTTTTGTCAGCCATGGTGGTTGAACGTGTTGTCGGTTGTCGGTTTTCCGTTGTCAGAGACGCCGTCTCGCTCACTCTCCGACAACGGATCACCGACAACCGACAACTCTAGTAATGACATGTCGAGCAGCTCGTCAACTTCTGAATGTTGTACTCCTGCACCAGTTTCGGGCCGATGCTCTCCTGATCCCTGGCGATGTAGGCCATGTTGAAGACCTGGCTGCGCGGGCGGACAAACTGCTCCGGCGCGCGGTGGCAGCTCAGGCACCACTCCATCGTCAGCGGCGAGGCCTGATACGTCAGCGGCATCATGTCGATGCGGCCGTGGCAGCTCGCGCATCCGATTCCCTTGCTGACGTGGATGGAGTGATTGAAATGAACGAAATCGGGCAGCCGGTGCACGCGCGACCAGACGATCGGTTTTCCAGTAGCGAAGCTCGCCCGCACCGGTTCGAGCATCTCGGCATTCGTCCAGATCTGTGAGTGGCAGTTCATGCAGGTCTGCGTCGGCGGGATGCCGGCGAAATTCGATGTCTCGACGCTGGTGTGGCAATAGCGGCAGTCGATCCCCAATCCGCCCGCATGATGCTGATGGCTGAACGGAACGGGCTGTTCGCGCTCGATCCCCTGATCGGTCGCGTACGGCGAACGAACCACGCCGCCGATCACCCACAGCACGAATGCGACGGCGAACACAGCGCCGAAGATCGTGACGCGGGCGAGAGTATTGGCGTAACGTTGGAAAATCTGAGCCATCTACGGGCGGCTACCTCGGTGGGATACGGCGGGCGCGATCATATCCAAAAGTTGCGACGACGCAAGATATGCGCGAACGCACTGCACAAAGCGTGTCACGCGGAGGCGCGGGGACGCGGAGGGGGCTCGTTTTATCTCCGCGTCTCCGCGGCTCCGCGTGACACACCCCCTGAAATCACAAGAGCCATGACGTTCGCGCTATCCACCGACAGCGCCTCCACCCGCTCGCGCGATACCACTACCAACGTACCAGCCATGCTGTAAGAAAACGGCAGGTAGACGGCGATTTGTCCGGGGAGAGCGAGGAATCCGAGGTCGTCCTGCGTGATGAAACCGAGCGTGCGGACGCCCTCGGTGATCGTCACGGCCACCGGCTGATCGAAGCGCTTCTTGTCGCCGACGAACGCTTCGAGCAGGTCCTTGATCGATGCGTAGATCAGCCGCACCAGCGGAGCGCGCGTGAAGATCACTTCTGTCAGCCGCAGAAACTTCCGCACGAAATAGTTCGAGGCCACCGCCCCGATGGCGACGATGGTCACGATCATGATCGCGAAACCCGCTCCAGGCGTCGGCAGGTTGAGCAGCCGGTCGATGCGGACGAACGCCTCGTACAGCAGATACAGCGTCAACGCGATAGGCACGACGATGACGAGTCCACGCAGGAAGTTCTTGATCAGCCAGTTCATGGCCGTATCGTACGGCGGGAGTGGGGATCATCGCCTGCGATTGGCGAGAAGAGTCTCGTACGCCTCGTGCGGACCGATCCAGAACCAAAGGATCGCTCCCGCCTCCCGTTGCACGCCTACGGCGCGATAGTCACCACCAATGCGGACGGAGACGATTGGTTCGCGCGTGAACGCTCGTTTGAAGTGGAGGCTTGGATGCCGCGGATTTGATTGAAACAGGCGGTATGCAGCGCGCGCCTGCTCCTGGACATCCCGAGGAAGGGCGGACAGCATCTTTCGGAACGCCTGGTTCGTGCGCGACTTCACATCGTGTCCGGATCGAGAGGCTGCGTCAGCCCAGCCTCGTCCTCGCGGATCGCTTCAGCTGCCATTTCGGACAGCATGTCGTGCGAACTCGCAAACAGCTCGTCCCAACGCCGTTCCGATTCGAGTTCCGCGAGGAGCCAGGCCCCTACGGCTTCCTGCTCCGCTTCCGGTAACTTCGACGCTTCATCAACAGCCTTCTGAAGTAAGCGGCCCATATCGAGGGAAATCCTAACATCGACCGCTTTTCTCCGCGTCCCCGCGTCTCCGCGTGACGATGCTACAATCCGCGCCCTTACCCAACCCCCTTGGGTCGCGGAATCACCGCAAACAAAATTTTCGGAGGACCTATGAAGTCATGGATCACGCGCACGCTGGTCCTGGCGATGCTGATGGTCTGCATCGCCGGCGTTGCGCAAGCGCAAAGCGCGGACACAACCCATCCGGCCGGAAACGCTCCGGTCGCGTCGCAGGAATCGAGCCTGGCCGGTCAGCCTGCCGAAGCGCAGACCGAGGCCAATCTCGTACTGCCTGATTTGAGCTCGGCTACCTTCCTCGGCGGCATCAACGGACGGCAACTGCTCCTCTACGGACTGATCGTCTGCATCCTCGGGCTGCTCTTCGGCTTCGTCATGTACGTCAAGCTCAAGAAGCTCGAAGTGCACAAGTCGATGCTCGAGATCTCGGAGCTCATCTACGAGACCTGCAAGACGTATCTGCAGACGCAGGGCAAGTTCATTTTGCTGCTCGAGCTCTTCATCGGCGTCATCATGGTCTTCTACTTCGGCGTGCTGCGGCACTACGGCGTCACGAAGACCTCGATCATCATCATCTTCAGCCTGGTGGGCATCGCCGGCAGCTACGGCGTGGCCTGGTTCGGCATCCGCGTCAACACGTTTGCCAACTCGCGTTCGGCCTTCGCCTCACTGCGCGGCAAGCCATTCCCGACGTACGACATCCCGCTCAAGGCGGGCATGTCCATCGGCATGCTGCTCATCTCCACCGAGCTCGTGCTGATGCTCTTCATCCTTCTCTTCATCCCGCGCGATTACGCCGGACCGTGCTTCATCGGCTTCGCCATCGGTGAGTCGCTCGGCGCCGCGGCGCTGCGCATCGCCGGCGGAATCTTCACCAAGATCGCAGACATCGGCTCCGATCTGATGAAGATCGTCTTCAACATCAAGGAAGACGATGCCCGCAACCCCGGCGTCATCGCCGACTGCACCGGCGACAACGCCGGCGACTCAGTCGGCCCGACTGCCGACGGCTTCGAAACCTACGGCGTCACCGGCGTGGCGCTGATCACCTTCATCCTGCTCGCCGTGAGCAATCCGATGGTGCAGACGCAGCTCCTGGTCTGGATCTTCGTCATGCGCGTCCTGATGATCATCACCTCGGCCGTCTCCTACTGGCTCAACGGCGCCATCGCCGCGGCCAAGTACAAGAACGCCGACGTCATGAACTTTGAAGCGCCTCTCACATCGCTGGTGTGGATCACGTCAATTCTCTCGGTCGGCGTGACCTACCTCGTTTCGTATCTCCTGATTCCTACCCTCGGCGGCGACGCTTCGATGTGGTGGAAGCTCTCCACGATCATCACCTGCGGCACGCTGGCCGGCGCGATCATTCCTGAGCTGGTGAAAGTGTTCACCTCCACCGAATCGCGCCACGTGCAGGAAGTGGTCACGGCCTCGCGCGAAGGCGGCGCGTCGCTCAACATCCTGGCCGGCCTCATCGCCGGAAACTTCAGCGCCTACTGGATGGGCATCACCATCGCCGGCCTGATGGGTGTCGGCGCCTGGATCAGCAGCATGTTCCCGGTCGGCGCCGGTGCGCTGATGATCGCCCCCGCCATCTTCGCCTTCGGCCTCATCGCCTTCGGCTTCCTCGGCATGGGACCGGTGACGATCGCCGTCGATTCCTACGGCCCGGTCACCGACAACGCGCAGTCGGTCTTCGAGCTGTCGACGATCGAATCGATCCCGGGAATCGAAGCGGAGATCCAGCGCGACTTCGGATTCAAGCCGTCATTCGAGAAGGGCAAAGACTTCCTCGAAGCGAACGACGGCGCCGGCAACACGTTCAAGGCCACGGCCAAGCCGGTGCTCATCGGCACGGCGGTCGTCGGCGCGACGACGATGATCTTCTCCATCATCGTCATGCTCACCAACAAGCTGACCGTGGACATGGACAAGCTCTCGCTGCTCCATCCGCAGTTCCTGCTCGGCCTCGTGGTCGGCGGCGCGGTCATCTACTGGTTTACCGGCGCGTCGACGCAGGCCGTTTCGACCGGCGCTTACCGCGCGGTCGAGTTCATCAAGGCGAACATGCATCTCGACGCCGGCGCGACGAAGGCCTCGGTCGAAGATTCAAAGAAGGTCGTGGCCATCTGCACGCAGTACGCGCAGAAGGGGATGTTCAACATCTTCCTGACGGTCTTCTTCTCGACGCTCGCCTTCGCCTGCTTCGAGCCGTTCTTCTTCATCGGCTACCTGATCTCGATCGCGCTCTTCGGCCTCTACCAGGCCATCTTCATGGCAAACGCCGGCGGCGCATGGGACAACGCCGAGAAGATCGTGGAAGTGGAGTTGAAGGAAAAGGGAACGCCGCTTCACGCCGCCACGGTCATCGGCGACACGGTCGGCGATCCGTTCAAGGACACTTCCTCGGTGGCCATGAATCCGGTCATCAAGTTCACCACGCTCTTCGGCCTGCTCGCGGTCGAGCTGGCGGTGGAGATGACGAAGAACGGACAGCAGGGACTGACGCGCATCCTCGCCGTCGTCTTCTTCCTGATTTCGTTGATCTTCGTCTACCGCTCGTTCTACGGCATGCGCATCCACTCGCAGGCCGCCTCACACTGAAGCAGTCGATCAGTAGATCAGTGGAGCAGTGGATCGGGACAAAGCATCGTCCTGATCCACTGATCTACCAGTCCACTGATCTACTGTTCTACGATCCGTTGGCCTGCCGAGGCTCTTCATGGGGATCGGCGACGCAGCGGGCCAGCATCTCCTGAAGCGCACGATGATCGAGCGGTTTCGCGACCACGCCGCAAACGCCGTATTGCGCGACGCGCTCCCGATACTTTTCGGGCAGACCGCTGGAGATGATGGTGTGCGCCATCACCTCGGGCTTGCAGCGGTCGAGATACTCGAGGACGCCGAAACCGTCGATGCCGGGCATGAGCAGGTCGAGCACGACGGCGTCGTAGTGCGCATTGGCGATCCGCTCGATCCCCTCGCGGCCGTTCTCGGCGATGTCGACCGCCAGTCCCATGCGGCGTCCGAAAACGGCCACCAACTCCGCGGAGAGGGCGTCGTCGTCGACGACGAGCATCCGCTTCTGCGATTCCTCGGCATTCTCTTCGTACGGCCGCACCGCGGCGACAACTGCGGCGACGAGCTTGCGATAGCTGAACGGTTTCCGGAAAAGCCGCGACAGCAATTGCGGCGCGGTGTTCATCACCGTCTGCTCCGACATGCCGGTCATGAGGAAGACGCGCTCGATCAGTTTCGGCTGCTCCATGTCGATGAAGTTCAGCACGCCGAATCCATTCAACCCTCGGTGGATGATGAGATCGAGGATGACGGCCGAGTACTGATGCGCGCGCAACTTCTCGATGGCGGCGTAGCCCTCTTCGACGAAGTCGACGGCGAATCCTTCGCGCTCCAGCGGGATCCGCAGGATCAACTCGGCGGCGCGGTCGTCTTCGACGATGAGTATCCGATCTTGTTTCACTACGGCCGTAAGTATATGCTTGGAAACCTCCCAGGCAACCGATTCTCGTCATCGGCGCGCATTTTGCGCATGCAGGCGCAAAACTATGTTCACTGCTGACGCTCTACTGAACGCCATCAGCCAGGCAGTCCTCGCAACGGATGGGGACGGCACGATCGTCGCTTCGAATCCGGCTGCGGACAAGTTGTTCGGCGGCGATACCTCGCTGATCGGCCGAACCCTGGCGGGGGTCATGACCGGCCACGACGTCTCTGAGCTGTTTGCCGCGGTGAGGGAGAAAGGGACGTGGTCCGGCGGCCGCCGCCGCAGCGGGAAGGACGACGGTCTCTCGTTCACGACCGCGAGTGCGCTTCGCAATGCGAATGGCGACATCGGCGGATTTGTCATCGTCTCCACGCCGCTCGACACTCTCGATCTGCCGCGCGTCGATGAGAGCGAACGTCTTCGCCTCGAAAACCGTCTGCTCCAGGCCGAACGCATCTCCAGCCTGGGGCGCCTGGCCGCCTCGGTCGCGCACGAGTTCAACAACGTGCTCATGGGCATCCAGCCGTTCATCGATCTGCTCACCAAACGCGCCGGCTCCGATCCCGCCGTCAAACTGGCCGCGCCGCGAATCGCCGACGCCGTCGCCCGCGGCAAACGGATCACGCAGGAAATCCTCCGCTTCACGCGCATCGGCGAGCCAACCCGCGTCCCGGTCAACGTCGCCGAATGGCTGCACGCCTTCAAGCCGGAACTGGTCCAGCTGGCCGGACCGCTCGTCACGGTGACGACGAAGTCCGATCCATCGCTGGTCATGTTGGCCGATGCGCATCAACTGCGGCAGGTCTTCGCCAACCTCGTGGTCAATGCGCACCACGCCATGCCCAACGGCGGCCAGCTGGAAGTGCGCGCGATCAGCGAGCCGATGAGCGACGGCAATCCAACTCCCATCCCCGCCATCCATTTTTCGATCCGCGATACCGGCGTAGGCATCCCGGAGGACACGCTGCACTACATCTTCGAGCCGCTCTTCACGACCAAGAAATTCGGCGGCACTGGCCTCGGTCTTGCCGTCGCCTCGCAGGTCGTACAACAACATAAGGGACATATCTACGCCGAGAGCACGCTCGGCGAGGGCACCACGTTCCACATCCTGATTCCGGCCGCGCCCGCGGAGTCGGTCGCCGCGACCCCTCAACAAATCATGTCGCGCCGCGTACGTACTCCCATGCGGGTCACGATGGTCGAGGATGACGAATCGGTCGGCGCCGGCCTCGTGGCCATCCTCGAATTCGAAGGCATCACCACCGATTGGGTCCGCCTCGGCGCCGAAGCGGTCTCGCGCATCGCCGCCAATTTCCCCGACGCCGTCATCCTCGACCTCGGCCTCCCCGACATGGACGGCATGCAGGTCTACGAACAGATCGCCGCCCGCTGGCCCGACCTCCCCGTCCTCTTCTCCACCGGCCACGGCGACCGGAACCTGCTGACGAAAACCCCGAGCGGAAAGAAGGTCGGATACCTGCAAAAGCCCTACGAGTCGGACGAGTTGCTCGCCGCGCTGGACGAGCTTTTGGCGTGACTGTCATCCTGAGAGGTCAGGGTTCGACCTTGAAAAGTCAGGGTTCGAGGGCAGAAATGTGGGGTTCGAGGGCACAAATGTGGGGTCCGAGGGCACAAATGTAGGGTCCGAGGGCACAAATGTGGGGTCCGAGGGCACAAATGTGGGGTCCGAGGGCACAAATGTAGGGTCGGAGGGTACAAATGTAGGGTCGGAGGGTGCAAATGTAGGGTCCGAGGGCACAAATGTAGGGTCCGAGGGCGCCTTGGGCAGCCTCAGGATGAAAGCTACTGCCCCTTCACCTTCTCGAAAAATGCCACCAGTTTCGGCGACCACGCGGCCGCATCGAGCTGCAGCGCGTGATTGAGCCGCAACGCGGACTGCATGTCCGCGGTGGCGCTGATGAGGAGGGGATCGGCGTTGCGCGAAAGCATCGCCTGCGTGTAACGCGCGCAGCCGCGCAGCAGGTACGCCTCGGCGCTTTCCTTCGTGGCGATGAGTTGCGTCAGAGCGCGGTCGGATGACGCCAGATCGCCGGCGGCAAACGCGCGATATGCCGACTCGAGTTGCGTCCGCGTCGGATCGGGTGTGGGCGGAGCGACGACAACCTCGGCTGGCTTGCGCGCATCGAGCTCGCGCTCTTTCGCTGCGACGTCGTCGGCCACGCGCCGGATCGTCTTCGCGTCGCTGCCTGGTTTCAGTTGACGTTCAATCCGCTGCGCATCGGCGACGGAAAGTTTCATCGCGATCAGCCGCCGGCGATAGGCCTGCACGGCCAGCTGCGCGTTGACGAAGTCCTCGCTGGCCGTCTCCGGCTGCGGCTCGGGCTTCTTCACCTCGGCTTGCACAGGCTTCGGCGGCGGAACGGTCTGCGTAACCGGGACGGGAACAGGAACCGGCGCGGGCCGCTTCGGCTGCGGCACGTCGTCGAACGGGACCACGATATCGCCCGGCGCCACTTTCGGCTGCGTAACCGGCGGCGGCTTCACCGTTCGCGCGGCGCGTTGCTTTTTCGCATCGTCCGTCGCGGCGACGAACAGCGCGCGCGCCTCCTCGGCGATGTCGGCCGCGTGTTTGTACGCGCGCACGTCGATGCCCGCTTTCACGTTCGTATCCTTTGCCTCGGTGAGCTTGCGTTGCGCGGCGTGGTACGCGTCGCTGTGGTCGCCGCCGACGGTCATCGCCTCGGCCTGCGCGGAAATCGCGCGGCCGATCGCCGCATTCGCTTCCTGCTTGCTCGGAACGGCGGCGCCCTCGGCGCGGCGCTGCTTCTGCGAATTGGCGCGGCCGATCAGATCGCGCAACTGCGCGTAATACGGCGTGTTCTTCACCGCCCCCTGATCCTCGGAAATCTTCCACTCGCGCAGCGCGCCGTCGGGATCGCCGAGATTCAGGCGGGCGATGCCGAGCCAGAAGTGGGGCGTATAGGTGAAGATCTGATCGCGCACGCGCGCCGTCGCATTCTCCTCCGGCACTTCATCGATCGCATGCTGCAACGCTTGCGCGCCCGCCTGAAACTTTCCGGCGCGGACGAGGTCAACACCTCGGTTGTATGCCTCGGCCCATTTCTCCGCAGCGGCCGCCGGCAGCGCGAGGAACAGCAGCAACGCCAGCGCGCGCTTCACGGCGTGCCTCCGCCGAATTGCGGAAGCGTGGCCGTGGCCGGATCGGCGAATGCGACGTTGACCAATTGCTCCTGTCCCGCCTTCACATCGACCTTGCGCGTGATCGGCGAGCGGAACGCGGGATTCGACAGCGTGATCTCGTACGTGCCCGGCGCGAGATCGACTGGCGCCGGCGTCACGAACGGCGCTTTCATCTCGATGGTCGCGCCGTTCGCCATGTTGCGGATGCTCGTCACCTCGCCCCACGGAAACGCGTTCAGCGCCACGCGTCCGGGCGCGACGGCAATCGGCGGCGGCGCAATCTTCTTCGCCGCTTCAGCGGCCTGGTACTTCCGCACCAGCACCGCGGCGCCAACCGCGAGCGCGCTGACGACGAGCACCAGCACGATCCAGCGCATCACCGAGGGACGCGGCGGCGGAACCGGTACCACATTCGTCGACGACACCTTCCGCAGCGGACGCGCCATCGGCTCGCCGTTTGCCGTCAGCACTGTCGATGCGTGCGAATCGACGCGCGGCGCTTTCGGCGGCACGCCGCCGCTTGGCACCGTCGGCGTCGAAACCTTCGTCGGCTCCTCGGTCACCTCGAATGCCTTCGGCAACGGCGGCGGCGCGCCGGTGCGATCATCGAGCGACGGCTCCATCTCCTCCAGCGCGCGCGCCATCTCGCGCGCGGTGGCGAAGCGCTTCTTGCGGTCCTTCTCCAGTGCCTTGAAGATCAGCGCTTCCAGCTCGGGCGACGACGGCATGGCCGGATTCACCTCGCGCAGCGCCCGCGGTTTTTCCGACGCATGCAGCATCAGGTACGCATGCGGCGTGTCGGCCTGAAACGGTGGCACGCCGGTCAGCATCTCGTAGAGCACGATGCCGAACGAATAGATGTCGGCGCGGCCGTCGATGCGCTCGCCGGCGTCGAGCATGCCGAGGTGCTCGGGCGAGCAGTACTTCCACTTGCCGACGAACATCCCCGTCTTCGTTTTGTTCGCTTCCGTCCCGTCGCCCTGCTTGGCGATGCCGAGGTCGATGAGCTTCACGTGCTGCTCGCCGTCCTCGTCGCGGTCGATCATGATGTTTTCGGGACTGATGTCGCGGTGCACGATGCCGGCGCGATGGATGGCATCGAGTCCGTGCAGCGCCTCGATGGCCAGCTGCGCCGCGTACTTCGGCGACAGCGGACCGTTCGTCTCGATCAACTCGTGAAGATTGGTCCCCTCGATGTACTCCCACACCATGTACCGCGAGCCGTCGTCGAGCGTGGAGAAGTCGTAGAGCTGGGCCACGTTCGGATGGTTGATGCGCGTGGCCAGCCGCGCTTCTCTGAGAAAACGATCATCCGCCCCCGGCTCGTTCGCGATGCTGCTGCGCATCAGCTTGATCACGCGGATCGAGTTCAGATGAAGGTGCAGGACCTTGTAGACCTCGCCCATCCCGCCAACGCCGAGGCGCGAGAGGATCTGGTACTTGCCATCGAGAGGATGCTCGAGGTGTTTTCTCAGGAAATCGGTGATCGGCTCCCCGCAATACGGGCACGCCTTGAATTTCGAATCGATTTCCGACCTGCAGTGGATGCAGAAGAAGGGCATTCGTTGATGAGTATCGTTGATTATAACCGCGCGATGAAGAGCGCCGCGCGTGATCGAAGACAGAAGCGGAATGTTGAATGTTGAGTGTTGAATGTTCAATGTTGAACGGGAGCCGCCGTTCTCGATTCATTCAACATTCAACATTCAACATTGAACATTCAACATTCAACATTTGCTTTTCCTCAGCGCTGATCAACTACCATTCCGTTCATGCTGCGCGAGGAGATCTTCTCGGTTCGCACGACGGCTCGTGAGCAGATTCTTATCATCACGTCTGACGTGAATCGCGCACTCGGCGCCATGACTCGCGGCGACGGGATCGCCACGATCATCGTGCCGCATACGACGTGCGCGATTTCGGTGAATGAGAACGCCGATCCCGATGTGCCGGAAGACCTGACGAAGGCGTTGCGCGCGCTCGTTCCGAAGGTGAAGTTCGCGCACGGCGAGGGCAACTCCGATGCGCATTTCCTGTCGATGCTGATCGGCTGCTCCCTCTCCTGGCCGTATCGCGCCGGTAAACTCATCCTCGGCACGTGGCAGGGCATCTACTTTGTCGAGCTGGATGGTCCGCGCTCCAGAAAGGTCACGGTGTACGTCAATGAGTAAGCCAATCGTGCAAGTGGTCGCGCATCGCGGCATGGGGCAGGGCTTCGTTCAACCCGACGCACCGCCGGAGAACACGCTGCCCGCATTCGCCGAGGGATGGAAGATCGCAAAGGCGTGCGAGTTGGACGTGCATCTGACCAAAGACGGCCAGGTCATCGTCATCCACGACGACACCACCAACCGCACCACCAACGCCAGCTGGGTCGTGCGCGATCGTTTTTCCGCGGAGCTGCGCTCTCTCGACGCCGGCCGTTGGAAGTCGCAGACCTGGGCCGGCACGCGGCTGCCACTCATCGAGGACGTCCTCGATTCCATGCCCGACGATTGCGAACTTTTCATCGAGCTGAAAGATGGCCCGCAAGTCGTCCCTCCGACCGCGGAAATCGTGCGCCAGTCCGGCAAAGCCGCGCGTGTCGTTTTCATCAGCTTCGACATCGATACCATCGCGCTGGCGAAACAGGAGATGCCCGACAACGACTGCCTGCTCATCGTCGTCTTCGAAGCCGACTACGACCACGGCGGCTGGAAGGTGTTGTACGACGAAGGTCCCGGCTTTCGCACCGTCACGAAAACCTACGTCGAAGACGACCTCATCACGCTCGTGAAGCAGTACAACCTCACCGGCATCGACACCAGTTTCGCCGTCCCGCCGTCGCTGATTACACGCCTGACCGCTGAAAAGCTGCGTAGCGTCGTCTGGACCGTCGACGAGCCGAGCATCGCCCTCGACATGGTCCACCTCGGCGTCAACACCATCACCACGGATCGCCCTAAACCAATCCGCGATGCCCTGAGCGCCGCCGGCTATCAACTCCGCTAATTTCCCCGGAAATTGACAACCCGCAAGCCTCGGTTTGCGTATTCTCACTACCCGTCCAGTAGTCCAGTCGTCCAACCAACCAAGAGGAAAACAAACTGATGAGCTTGAGACGTATTGGTTCTGCCGTTTCTCTGCTTCTGCTTTCTCTTTCCACCACCGCCGCATTCGCCGCCGACGCGAAGACGGCTCCCGCCGCACCGATCGTTGCCGAGCGTTACGGCACGTGGGGTTTCGATATCCAGGGAATGGATCGCACCGTCAAACCGGGCGACGATTTCTTCAAGTACGTCAACGGAGCCTGGCTCGCCAAGACCCAGATCCCGGCCGACAAAACTGCCTACGGCGCCTTCTCCGTCCTCACCGATTTGTCCGAGGCCCGCGTGCATGCGCTGCTCGACAAGTGGGCGGCCGACAAGAGCCTGAAGCCAGGCTCCGATGAGGCGAAGGTCGCCGCCATCTATCGCACCTTCCTCGATGAAGCCACCGTCGAGAAGCTCGACGGCAAGCCGCTCCAGCCGTACATCGATCGCATCAAGAAAGCGCAGACGTACGACGACGTGGCCGCGCTGATGGGACGCGCCGCCGGCGCCCTCGGCAGCTCGTTCTTTAACGCAGGCATCGGCGACGACGCCAAGAATCCCAACCAGAACACGCTCTACCTCTCGCAGTCCGGTCTCGGCCTTCCCGACCGCGAGTTCTACCTGAAAGATAACTTCAAAGCGCAGAAGGATCGTTACGAGAAGTACGTCGCCGACCTGCTGACGCTCGCCGGATGGGACGATCCCGAGAAGAGCGCCGCCGACGTCGTCGCACTCGAGACCAAGATCGCCGAAGCGCAGTGGACGCGCGCCGAGAGCCGCGACCGCGACAAGACCTACAACCCGACCACCATCGCCGAGCTGGAGAAGAACGCTCCGGGCTTCCCGTGGAAAGTGGCGTTCAAGGAAGCGGGCTTGGACAAGGTAGACCACGCCGTCGTCCGTCAGAGCACCGCCCTTCCGAAGATCGCCAGGATCTACGCCGACACGCCGGTCGCTACGCTGAAAGCGTGGGAAGCGTTCCACACAGCCGATGACGCCGCGCCGCTGCTGTCGAAGCGCTTCGTCGATACGCATTGGGAGTTCCACGCGAAGTTCATGAACGGCGCGAAAGAGCAGCGCCCTCGCTGGAAGCGCGCCGTCGGCGCCGCCGAGGGCGCGATGGGCGAAGCGATCGGCCGCACGTACGTCGCCGACTACTTTCCGCCGGAGTCGAAGGCGAAGATGGAGCAGCTCGTCGCTGCCCTTCGCGCCTCGATGAAGGGACGCATCGAAAACCTGCAGTGGATGAGCCCCGAGACGAAGACCCGCGCCCTCGACAAGCTGGCGCACTTCACCGTCAAGATCGGCTATCCGTCCAAGTGGCGCGACTACTCGGCCCTCCAGGTCAAGGACGGCGATCTCGTCGGCAATGTCGAGCGCTCCGGCAAGTTCGAGTGGGCCTACGACGTCGCCCGCCTCAACAAGCCGGTCGACAAGGCCGAGTGGAACATGACGCCGCAGACGGTCAACGCCTACTACCAGTCGACGAAGAATGAAGTCGTCTTCCCGGCCGCAATCCTGCAGCCGCCCTTCTTCGATCCGAAAGCCGATCCGGCCGTGAACTTTGGCGGCATCGGCGCTGTGATCGGTCACGAGATCACGCACGGCTTCGACGACCAGGGCCGCAAGTCCGACGGCAGCGGCATGCTGCGCGACTGGTGGGCTCCCGAGGACGCCGCGAAGTTCATGGCGCAGGCGGAGAAGTACGGCGCGCAGTACGAAGCGGTCAACTTCCCGCAGCTTCCGGGCATGCACATCATCGGCAAGCTGACGATGGGCGAGAACATCGGCGACCTCGGCGGCATCCTGATGGCCCTCGACGCGTATCACATCTCGCTGAAGGGCCAGCCGGCCCCGGTGCTCGACGGCTTCACCGGCGACCAGCGCGTGTTTCTCGGCTGGGGCCAGGTGTGGCGCACGATGATGCGCGACGACGCCCTGCGCCAGCTGATCATGACCAACCCGCACTCCCCCGGCCAGGTCCGCGCCTTCGCCCCCCTCCGCAACGTCGACGCCTGGTACGCCGCGTTCGACGTGAAGGAAGGCGACGCCGAATACGTGAAACCCGAGGACCGGGTCCGCATCTGGTAGGTTTTATCCTCGATTCAAGAACCGACGGCCACCCGCGAGGGTGGCCGTTTTTTGTTGCAGTCTGATAGTTATTAGGCGCGCTGCTTGCTCTATGGAACTCAGGAGGAACCATGGACAACAAAAACAAACCTCACGATTCAAACCCTGATCCCATTACCGGCGAGCCGGGTGCGCATCCCCTCGGCGTCGCAGGCGGCGCGAGCGGCGGTGCCCTGGCGGGCGCGGCCATCGGTGCTGTCGGCGGACCGGTTGGCGCGGCAGTCGGCGGCGCCATCGGCGCAGTCGCCGGCGGACTGGCGGGCAAAGCGGCCGGCGAGGCCGTCAACCCCACTGAAGAAGATGCCTACTGGCGCGAGCATCACACCTCGCGTCCCTACTTCAAGAGCGGACGCACCTACGACGACTACCGCCCGGCGTATGCCTACGGTTGGGAATCGGCGAGCCGTTATCACGGCCGGAAGTTTGAGGACGTCGAGTCCGATCTCAGCCGCGGCTGGGACAAGGCTCGCGGCGCCACCCGTTCCGAGTGGGCCGACATGAAGGCCGCCACGCGCGACGCCTTCGATCGCGCGCAGACGCGGCTGTCCCCCGGCGTGACGCGCGCGACGGAGACGCCTTCCGCAACGGTCGGCACCACCACGCGCAGCACGAACAACCTCACCGACGAGAACGAACTGCGCAATCGCTGATTCGTTTCGATCTGCTGTCCGGAACGCCCGCCAAAACGACGGGCGTTTCTTTTTTTGCATTGACGCATCCTCTTTCGTCCCGTACGGTAGTTCCACCCACACGACTCTGCCGCGCAGTCACGACAAAGGAGAGACATTCGATGCGTTTCGTTCGTGTCCTGTCCGTCCCGGTGATCCTGCTCCTGGCGTTTTCCCTTCATGCGCAGTGCGGCGTCGAGCGCTGGTCGATCAAGACCGGCACCGATTCCGGCGCCTCTTCCATCAACCTCGGCTCCTACGTTTCCACCACGATTTACAACATGCTGCAGTCCGCCCATCCCGCAACGTTGCCGGCCAACAGCCGCATCGCCCCGCGCGAGACCACGCAGTACCGCCTCAGCGGAACGCTCACGAAATATGCGAAGGAAGGCGACTCCGACTACCACCTCGTCATCCAGGACGGCGCCGGACGCACGATGATCGTGGAGATCCCCGCGCCGAACTGCGTCGGCGCCGGCAGTCCGTTCGGACCGGGCGTCGCGAACGCGCGGCGGCAGTTCGACGCGCGCTTCACTGCCACGACGAGCTTCAAGACAACGTCGACTGCGGTCACGGTCCGCGGCGTCGGCTTCTGGGATTTCCTCCATGGCCAAACCGGCGTCGCGCCGAACGGCATCGAGATCCACTCCGTGCTCGACATCACCTTCGGCTCCTCGGCGGCACTCGCCCCGGGGGTGCAAGCGCTTCCGTCGGGCGATCCCGCGGATGACGTGCGCTATCCGGCCGACGTGATCCGCGACGAAGACGGCGGCCGCATCCGCGTCTATCGCGGCGGCGACGCCATCGGCGATGCGCTTTTCCACGGCGGCGCCGTCGTCGAAGATCCATCAATCAACGTGATCTTCGTCGGCGATCACTGGGACGCCGCGCACCGCCTGCCCGTCATTCAGTCCGTGCGCCAGATGAATGCGGATGCGAACTTCCGCGACCTCGATCGCTACGGCGTGAAGACCTTCGGCATGCGCGTCAATACGCTCCAGGTCAGTGGACCGGCGCCGGATGTGACCGATCTCGACGTGCAACGCCTGCTGTCGTCATCGATCGATGCCGGCCGCATTCAGCACCTCGACGAGAACGCGATCTACCTGGTCATGCTCGATCCGCAGATGGACGCTTCCGTGGCCTCGGATCGCAACTGGCTCTCCTACCATTCCGAGTTCCATCCGACCGATCTTCCGATGCGCTACGTCGTCGCGCGCGGCAAGCTGGAAGGCGCCGCTCTCCGCGACGCCATCAACGCCAGCGTCTATCGCGCCCTCGTCAATCCCGCGGGTAACGGTTGGTTCTGAGCAGATTCAAGTCCGCCAGCGACAATCCCCGCCGTACTCCGGCGGGGATTTCGCTCGTCCTTCTCGTTCTCATGGCCATGCTCCCGGCCTGCACGGTGAACGTCCGCCGCTACGCCTTCAACACCGCCCTCGAAAACCAGAAGCACATCGACAAACTGCGCATCGGCCAGACGCTCGCCGAGGTTGAACGGATCATGGGCAAGCCCCCCGAACGCCGCAACGCCCACGTCCGCTTCGACGGTATCTCCATCGAAGAATGGAGCTACATCACCGACTACGTACGGCGAATGGACACGACCATCACCTTCGTCGGCGGCAAGGTGGATGAGATCCGCTCAGCGCCGTGGGAGTCGGATTAGTTGTGGCACAGGCGCTCTTGTCTGTGCGATCCTGCCGCGCTCGATTCGAGCGAAGGAGGACACCATGAGCAAACATAACGAGGACCACTGCTTTTGAAGTAAGCAGCAAACGCCGCAAAGGCTATCCATCCGAAACGCGCGTCAAGCGCGGAGTGCAGATCGTCCACGGCGACAAAGAGCTGATCGAGAAGTTAGGCCGCAACGATCCCTGCCCCTGCCGTTCCGGGAGGCGTTTTCAAGAACTGCTGCCTGCAGTCCGGCCGCTACGACGGCACCCTCCGAGACCATTACTTTCCGCTGACACCAACCGCCGGGCCTTCGGGCCCGGCGTCAACATCGGCTTCGACGGCGCGTTCGAGTCTTCATGCTCGCGCCAAACCGGTCTCTGTAGATGCAGAGGATATTTTCGACGTGGATGGGCTGCCGACCACGGAGTTCTGGCGGAAAATCCGCCATTTCGAGTGCGTACTGATGATAATCGAGACCGAGGGCCATCGCACCTGCCCGCGTGCCTCGATGCAGGTGTACGCGCGTTGGAAACTGGCCGAGGTAAGCCCCGATGCGCAAAGCGGTATCATAGCAGTACAACTCGCCGATGCCGTCGATTTGATGGACTTGAGCGAAGACCAGACTCAATAGATCGTCAAACGAAGTTACGGTTGCAAGGGCCCGTTCGGACGCCAGAAGGGCCGCGGTCGCCTGTGTGATGGCTATGCGCCGAATGCGATATTGATGGTCATATCGCTTCTCGCGATCGTCTGTTGCACGCGCGGCTGTTTCGATCGCCACTCGCAGCGAGGGCTGTCGACGAAACCACGAAATCTGTTGGTCTTCGTTGTAAGCATGAGACTCATCGTAGTCGCGGAGAATCTCGTCCCACATCAATGATCCGCCGTGCGACTGCGGTATCACAGCGATGCCTTGAGCGCTGCCTCGTCTGCTCATTGAAATACGCTCCTGTATCGCGGCACGATTATGTAGCCGTTTTCGCGAGCGCCAAATATTTCGTTGCCTTCCATGCCCCATCGGGCGAGATGAATTGCGAGGTAAACACAAACCCACGCATCGAGAAGATCTTCATAACGCTTGAGAGCCTTTCCTTTCATAGCCGCAAGATTGGCCGAAAGGAATGTTCTTCCACAGGCTCCTGGACAAAGACGCGGATCGCGATCAAGGGCAAGTTGCGTCGTTAGGTCGCGCAACTCGGCGAGCCCGGTCCGCTGTTGAGCAGCTCCATGTTTTGGTTTGTAACGAATGATGGTGCCACGATTGAAAAGGCGAATGTGCGCCGGATGTGGATAGACCTCAAACATTCGTAAACCGTCGGTCAGAATCTGATTGCCCTCGACCCCGTGAGTGAAACCAAGCTTTTCCATGGTCTCGACAAGGTGGCCAAGTCCATATAGCTCGAATTTTGGCCGATTCATGCTGTGAGCCGAGGCGTGAAAGCGCCCGAATTCGTTACCGATCCTTGCTTCGCAAGCGCGATTGCCCACCGGATTCGTGGCGATTAGCGGAGCGTCGATTGCAACGATCGTGTTCTCCGATCGAAACTTCTGCACGACTGCGGCCACGTCAGAATGCGTCCGCGGATAAATGAGAGCCGTCAACGTTGCTTTCTCGATGCTGCCCTGCGCAATCGCAACGCCTGAGGGCTTTGCCGTTTTCCACGCGGCATCGATACCGATGAATGTTGTCGTCATACTCGGGCACACTACAGGAACGTCCGCGTCGAGGTGGGCGCTCCTTCACCGTTCCCGTTTCCTCATCGCAATGTAAACCGCGGCGTCCCAGGCGTTGTGGATGCCGATCAGCAGGAGCAGCAGCGCGGTGGCGGCGACGACGTAGAGTGCTCCCAATTCGTGGCGGTATGTTGCGATTCCGCTCGCGAAGAGGGCCACGTAGGCAATGGACGGAAGGACGAGGTGCCAGATGCGGTCCTCGAGTACGGGCTTGTAATGCATCTCCTTGCCGAAGCGGAGCATGACGATCACGGCGTAGACGATCCCGGCCAACCCCTCGGCGGCCAGGCAGGCGGCCAGCGACGCGGGCGTTTGCCGCGGCACGCAGAGGATCGCGGCGATCAGCAGGGTGGCGCAGAAGTGAACGACGGTCGGCGTCGCGAAGACGTCGGAGCCGGTGCTCAGCCCTTCCGTGTCGGCGCTCAGCGCGACGACGACGAATTGCAGTCCGGTCAACGCTGCGGCTGAGGACCCGACGATGACGTAGAACGATTCCCATTCACCCGCGACGGTCATTCGGCGCCTCCTTTCGAAGGACGAATTATCACGCCTTCGCGAAGCCGATTTCGCGCGTGTTGCGCGGCGAGGGCGCCAGAAGGGAGCGCAGCGCCTTGAACATGTCGCCGAGATCCTCGTCGTGATCCGTCACTCGACGTTCGAGTGCATCGAGCCGCTTCGCGATCTCGGCGTGTCCGCGTGCGTACGCGCGCAAGCGGACGAAGGCGCGAATTACGAAGACGCTCATCTCGACGGCACGCGGGCTGTTCAAGACGGAGGCGGCCATGAGCGCGCCGTGCTCGGTGAAGGCCCAGGGAAGGTACTTGACGTTCTGGCCGCGCTTCAAGGTCACAGATTGTGACCTTGAACGACGCGCTCGTTTGGCTTCAGCGGCGTTGAGACGAAACACGAAGTCTGCCGGAAAGCGATCCCGGTTTCGTTTCACGGCCTGGTTGAGCACTTTTGTCAGCACGCCGTACGCGGCAGCGAGATCCATGTCGAGCATCACGCTCTGCCCGCGTACTTCTACGATCGGAGGATCGAGTGGTTGTCGCGCGAGCATCTTCCTCCCGGATGCGGCGCGTTTCGTTCTTGTCACCATGCCACTGGTATACCTCGGACGCCGTGCAACTCCGAGGCGCCGCGATCATTCCTGAGGCGCATCCTCAATCCTCTCTACAGGCAGTAGGAGAGCGCTCGTCACCCGCTCTTCGCGCAAGCGACTACAGGGAGGTGGTCACAAACTGTGACTACCTCTGCTTGCGGACTCGGAGTCGCTGTTCAAGGTCACAATCTGTGACCTTGAACGGAGTGGCCGCGCCCTATCATTCGTGGAGATCGTGCGCCTGTCTTTCTTCATTCTCGCAATCGCCATCGCTCCCGCGCTTCGCGCGGGCGACTACGTCGCCGACACTGAGTGCGCGAGCTGCCATCAGGCCAAGTACGCGTCGTATCAGGGCGTGGGGATGGCGCAGTCGATGCGGCGTCCGCGTGCGGACGTGTTGATCGAGGACTTTCGCAACGCGCGGTTCTTTCACAAGCCATCGCAGAGTTGGTTCGAGATGGTTTGGAAGGATGGGAAGCTGCTGTTCCGCCGATGGCAGGTTGATGCGGGTGGACGTTCCATCAACGAGATTGCCCAGCAGATCGATTGGATCGTCGGATCGGGACACCGGTCGCGCGTCTATCTGTATCGGACGCCGAGCGGCGGTCTGTTCCAGTTGCCGGTCGCGTGGTACTCGCAGGAGCGCGCGTGGGGGATGGCGCCGGGGTATGACCGTGCGGACCACGACGGCATCACGCGGTCGGTGCGGCGCGAATGTCTGTTCTGCCACAACGCGTATCCGGATGTGCCGGCGGACAGCCATTGGTCGCCGCAGCGGTTTCCGGCGGCGATGCCCGAGGGGACCGGGTGCCAGCGGTGTCATGGGCCGGGGGCGCAGCATGTGAACCTGGCGACCGCGGGCGAATCCAACGCAGCGGTGCGCGCGGCCATCGTCAATCCGGCGCGGCTGGTGCCGGCGTTGCGCGATTCGGTCTGCTTTCAATGTCATCTGCAGCCGGCGGTGGCGATGATCGGGCCGCGGCGGTTCGAGCGCGGCGATTTTTCCTTCCGTCCCGGCGAGGCGCTTTCGGATTACATGCTGCACGTCGACATCGACGAGCCGGGTCGTCCGCGCGAGGAGCGTTTCGAGATCAATCATCACGCGTATCGATTGCGTCAGAGCCTTTGCTACATCAAGGGCGGAATCACCTGCAGCACCTGCCACGATCCGCATCAGCCGCTGAAAAAAGATCCTCGGCTCGCGAACATCGTCTCCATTTGTCTCGGATGCCACACGCGGCACACGGCGTCGAACGATTGCGTGCGCTGCCACATGCCGCCGCGGCGCGCGCAGGACGTCGTGCATGTGGTGATGACGGATCACAAGATTCAGCGACGTCCGCCAGCGAATCTGACCGCGCCGCTTGCGGAGCATGATTCGACGATCGATCGCGTCGAGTTTCTCGATCGCGCTACGGCTCCCGAGGGGACGTTGGGAGCGGTGTACAGGGTCGTGTCCGTTCTTCGTACGACGCCGCTCGATCCCGACGCTGCGAATTTCCTCGGCAAGCATCTTGACGCCACGACGTCGATCGTTCCGCGGCTCGATCTCATCGCCGCGCAGTTGCAGCAGCGGCAGTTCGTGGCGGCGTTGGCGTCGATTGGAGCGCTCGGAACTGTCAGCGATCCCCGCGTGCGCGAATGGCGCGGATCGGCGCTGCTGGGAACGGGAGCAACGACGGAAGGCCTCGCGGATTTACGCGTGGCGATGGATGCTGATCCGGATATTCCGGAGTTCCAGCTCAACTACGGCGAGGCTCTGCATCGAATCGGACGCGACGCCGAGGCGCTGCCGGCATTGACGCGAGCGATTGAGCTGCGGCCGAACTTTGTCGCCGCGTTCATGCTGCGCGCCGACGTGTTCGCAGCGCTCGGGCGCGAGGCTGACGCGATCGCCGATCGGCGCCGTGCGCTGGCTATCGATCCGCGGCAGCCTCAGAAAAAATAGCCTCTGTGGTTCAATCCACGTCATGACGGATAACTTCGACGTCGTCGTCATCGGCGGCGGGACGGCCGGGCTGGTGACGGCGTCCGGCTGCGCGCGGTTGGGGCGGAAGGTCGCGCTGATTGAGCGGGAGAAACTCGGCGGCGATTGCCTGTGGACCGGATGCGTGCCGACGAAGGCACTTGTGGCGACGGCGCGGCTCATTCATCAACTTCGGCATGCGGACGCGTATGGACTCGATCCGCAAGAAGTGCGCGTCACGCCGAAGGCGATCATGGATTCGATGCGCGCGCAGCGGCACGCCATCGAGCATCACGATGATCCGGAGAAGTTTCGCTCCCTCGGCGTCGACGTCATATTCGGAAACGCGAAACTCGTGTCGCGCAGCGAAGTCGATGTGGACGGGCGGCGGCTCGCGGCGAAGGACATCGTCATCGCCACCGGCACGCGCACGGCGGTGCCGCCGATCGACGGACTGGCCGAGCACGGCTTTCTCGATCACGCCAGCTTTCTTAATCAGGACGCCTTCCCATCGTCGCTGCTCATCCTTGGCGGCGGCGCGATCGGGATCGAATTCGCGCAGATGTTCCGCCGCTTCGGCTCCGAGGTCACGGTCGTGGAGATGGGCGAGGAGATCATCAACAAGGAAGATGCGGCCGTCATCGCGCACGTGCGGACGATGCTGACCGATGAAGGCATCGTGATCCGCACCGGCTGGAGCGCGAAGTCGGTGCGCATCGACGGCGGCAGGAAAGCGATCCGCATCGAGAACAAACTCGGCGAGACGATGGAGCTGCGCGTCGACGAAATCTTCGTCGCCAGCGGCCGGCGTGCGAACACGGAAAACATGGGACTCGAAACAATCGGCGTGAAGACCGATCGCGGATTCATCACCGTCGACAAGTACCTGCAGACCTCCGTCCCGCGCATCTGGGCTTGCGGCGACGTTCACGGCGGCATGCAGTTCACGCACGTGGCCGCGTACGAGGCGGTGAAACTCGTACGCAACATGCTTTTTCCGGGACGCGCGGCGGTGTCGTACGACGACATCCCATGGGGGCTGTACACCGATCCCGAGGTGGGGCACATCGGCATGACGGAAGGGGAGGCGGTGAAGAAGCATGACGGTGTTCGCTGCTACAGCGTCGAAATGGCGGAGGTCGACCGCGCCGTCGTCGACCGCACCACCGCCGGATTCCTCAAGCTCGTCTGCGATAAACGCGGCCGCATCCTCGGCGCACACGCGCTCTGCGCTAACGCCTCCACGCTTATCGAAACGCTCGTGCTGGCGCGCAAGAAAAAGATGACTGTGTCGCAGCTCGCGTCACTCGTCTCGCCCTATCCGTCGCTGGCGGACGCGCTGCAGAAAGCGGCCTCGCTTTACTACCAGGACTTGGCCAAAGGCTGGCTCGGATCGGTAGGGAAGTGGATCGCGAAGCGGTCGCAGTGACCAGCGGGAACGGCATTGGCAATAGAATCGCCCGGATTTTGTAAAGGGAGGCAACATGAAGAAACTGATGGTGATCCCGTTCGCGCTCGTTTTCGCCGCGTGCGCGCATAGCAAAGGTCCGAT
>Ga0157375_10000395_pt1 | contig 39678 bp, 28 predicted proteins | sample M35metaG_FD_115311 | JGI IMG/M metagenome (GOLD analysis project Ga0157375, IMG submission 115311) | Miscanthus rhizosphere microbial communities from Kellogg Biological Station, Michigan, USA - M3-5 metaG | ecosystem: Host-associated > Plants > Roots > Rhizosphere > Soil | place: USA: Michigan... | reverse complement strand
TGGCCTGACTCGTCGAACAGGTTGTCGAACTCCTGCTCGCCGGACGGCGCCTCTTCGAGCGGTTGCTCGCGCCACTGCTTGCGTAACAGGTCGATGATGCGGTTCTTGAGGATGGACGTGAGCCAGGTACGCAGCGAGCTGTCGCCGCGAAAGGCGGCACGGCGCTCGTAGGCTTGGGTCAGCACATCGGAAACACAGTCTTCTGCGGCATGCTCGTCGCGCAGTTCCATGCGCGCAATGCGCATCAGGTAGACACGCTGTTCGGCCAAGGCTTCGAAGCGAATGTCAGCGCCCGCGGCACTGCTGGCGTTCGGTGGCATGGCGATTTTCCTTGCATCGACGATCGCCCGCAACGCGGGCACCGTTTCCAAGTATGGAAGTGCTGCAAATCTCCCCGCTCCATGATAGCCGAACGTTCGCTCGCACCGCATTCTTCGGCGCCCAGCCAGCCGTCAGCTATCGTGATCTGCCTACGGCTTTCACCCGGACGTTTCGCGCGGGCACGCCGACACGCTGCCGGCGACCACGGCGCGCAAGACCGCCGCGACGTCCGCGGCGATGCGCGCGATCGCGCGCTGATGGCCTTGCACCAGCGCGTCGTAACCGGGCTCGACGCTTTCGGACGCGTTGCTTGTGCAACTTGCAAGCGTACGGTCGGCGTCGCCGCGAATGTTCCAGTTGGCCTCGATCAGCGCGTGGCGTCCAGGCCAGGAATCGAACCGCCGGATGTCGACTTGGATGCGGTAGACCGGCGTCGCCGGCGGATGGGCCAGGCCGTGCACGTCGTGCGTTCCGAGCGCGCCCGCCAGATCGGCCGCCAGCGCCTCGCGCAGTTCGGCGGCGAGCGGTGCGGCCCAGCGCTCGTTGTCGAGCACGGCGACGCGCTGCTCACTCTGGCGCACCAGCAGTTCCTGCTGATCGACTTGCGCGGGCACCGCGACTGGCTGCACGTCGATCAGGAACCGCGGCGCGGCGACGGCGGTGTCTACGCCCGCGATTTCGCTGTGCTGCAAAGTGTAGAAGTGTGTCGGTGCCGAGGAACAGGCCGCAAGCGAGGCGGTCATGGCCGCAGCAGGAACGCGCAGGAGTCGGCATGCACGGCGCATCAGGGGCCTCCCGGCGGCTTCGACGGTGGTCGTGGTTGTTCTTGCGACTGCGGCGATTGGGGCGCGGCATCGCCACGCTTGCCGCGAATCAAGGCTTCGGGGTGGCGATTCAAGTAATCCGCGAGCGCGCGCAGCGACTGTGCGGCGCGCGCCAGCTCGTCGAGCGTATGTCCCGCGCCGCGCTGCAGCGGCGAATCCTCGGCCAGACTGCGATCGAGCGATTTGAGTGAATTTTGTGCCTGTTCGAGCATCGCCCGCGCCTGCGGGGCTATCTCGTTGTCGAGCTTGGCCAGCAACAAGCGTGCGCTATGCAGCGCGTCGCGCAGCTCGTTGCCGATTTCCTCGAACGGCACCTTGTCGAGTTTTGCGACAATATTGGTCAGCTGTTTCTGCAGCGCATCGAAGCTGCCCGGGGCGGTCGGAATCTCGATCGGCAGCTTCGAAGCGTCGAGCCTGGCCGGCTTGGCATTGGGCACCACATCGATCGCGATATACAGCTGTTGCGTCAGCAAGTTACCCGTGCGCACCTGCGCGCGGAAGCCATGATCGATCAGCGAGGAGAGCACGCCGATGAAATTGACCCGTCCCTGGCCTGCTTCGAAGAAGCGCTCGTTGATGCGCCCGAGCCGCTGCGGATAGATCGTCGCGATTATGTCCGCCGGAAAGGTCTGCGTCTCCGGTTCGTAGTCCAGATTGATCGACTTCACGTTGCCGATCGTGATGCCGCGGAAATCTACTGGCGCCCCGACCACGAGCCCGCGAAGGGTTTCGTTGAAGTGCATGCGCACGTCGAGTTCCGGACCGTCGGGGAGCTTCATCGCCGCGGCCACGTCGCGATACATTTCGAAACGCGTTCCTTCATCTGCAGGCGGCAAGGTCTTGCTCTCGTCGAACGACTGGAAAGCCACGCCGCCGGCGAGCACTGTCGCCAGGGACTCGGTGTTGAGTTTCAGCCCGACGGCGCTGACCGACAGATCGATGCCGCTGGCGTTCCAGAAATGCGCCTCCGCTGTCACGAAACGATCGTACGGCGCATCGACGAACAACTGGATCGAGACGCCCTTACCGTCCGCGTCGAGCTTGTAGCCACTGATGCGTCCGGCCTGGATCCGCCGGTAATACACGGGCGAGCCGATATCGAGCGAGCCCAGGTCATCACCGTGAACCACGAAGCTGCGGCCTTTCTGGCCGCGCAGCACCGCGGGCGGTGTTTCCAGCCCGGTGAAATCGGTCTTGCGGTCCTTGGCGGTTCCCAGGTCGGCCGCGACATAGGCGCCGGAGATCAGCGTGCCGAGACCCGACACTCCGGCCAGTCCGAGGCGCGGACGCACGACCCAGAAGCGCGTGTCGGCCACGGCAAAGTCCTTGTCGCGCTGGTCCAAGCGGATATGCACGAGCACGTGCTCGTGATCGTCGCTGAGCACGATACCGGTGACGTGGCCGATGACGACCTCCTTGTAGCGCACCTGGGTCTTGCCGGCCTCCAGCCCCTCGGCGGTTTGCAGGCTGACCGTGACGCTCGGGCCTATCGTCAGATAAGTGCGCAGCGTCAACGAAAGGGCGGCGATCGCGGCAACGACCGGCACTATCCAGACCAGCGACGGCGCGAAGCGATTCGACCGCTGCACTGCGGGAGGCGGCAGGTCCGGCAATCCTTGACCGGGACCACTGCCTTGATCACCGGCGTCAGGCCCGGTCGGCATCGCGCGCGTCCCAGATCAAGCGCGGATCGAGGCTTATCGACGACAGCAGGGTCAATACCACGACCGCGCCGAACGCCGCGATGCCGGGGCCGGGCAGCACTTCGGCGATGCCGCGGAAACGCACGAGACCGATCAGCAGCGCGACGACATAGACGTCGAGCATCGACCAATGACCGACAGCATCGAGCATGCGGTACAGGCGCGCCCGTTCGTGCCGACGCCAGTGCGAGTGTCGCTGCACGGTGATCGCGAGCACGGCGAGTACCAGCATTTTCAGGATCGGAACCACGATGCTGGCGACGAACACGATTGCAGCGAGGTCCCAGGATCCATCGTTCCACAATTCGACAACGCCGCCGAGGATCGTGTGGTCTTCGCTGCCGAACAGACTGTCCGTGCGCATGACGGTCAACAGGTTGGCCGGCACGTACAGGATCGCCGCGGCGATCAGGAACGCCCAGGTACGCGCGATGCTGTCCGGCTTGCGCGCGTGCAACGCGGTGCCGCAGCGCGGGCAGGCGAGGCCGGCATCGGCATGGCTGCCGCGGCACAGCAGGCCGCACTGTCCGCACGGCAGCACGCCGAGTTCACGTGCGGTGACGATCGCACTCATGCCTCGGCCTCCATGGCAATGTCCCACAACCACCGATGGTCGAACGCGGTCACCAGAGTGATCAGCCAGGTCAACGCGCCGAATGCCCACAAGCCGATATCCGGAATGACCGTCGCCAGATCGCCGAGCTTGACCAGCGCGACGATGGCACCGAGCAGGAACACCTCAGGCATGCTCCACTCGCCGACCAAACGCAACACGCGCATGGCGCCGGCAAAGTGCGGCGCGCGCCGGCCGCGGGCCAGCGGCAACAACACGTACCCGGCGGCGAGCAGTTCGGCCAGCGGCGCGAAGAAAACAGTCAGTGCGGCGAGGACGGCAACCGTTTCCGAGCCTTCATTCCAACTTGCGAGAATGGCGCCCCAGAACGTGCTGACACCGTATGCCCCGCGCACGTCGACGCGGACGATCGGATAGATGTTGGCCAGAATGAACATGATCGCTGCGGCGATCGTCATTGCCAGCATCCCGTCGGGCGTCAGGCGCTGCGCCCGCTCCAGGCGTGCGCCGCAGCGCGCGCACTGCGCAACCTGGCCACGCCGCATGTGCGACTTACGATGTGCGGCGTCGCACTGTTCGCAAACGAGCAGTGCGATCGTTGCTTGCGTCGGCATGGGATTGAACGCTAGTCCTTGCTGGAGTTGCCGACCGATGGTAGTTCAGCCCTCCGGCAGCCGCAACGCGAAGGCGGCAAAAAGAAATGGTCGTTCAACTGCCGTTGTGCCAACGTGGCTGCGTGGATCTCAGCCAGCCGGCCACACGGCAAGGTCCAGTTGCCGGCTGGTTCCAGCGACGCTGCGCGCCGAACGGATCTCGAAGCCGGATGCGACAAGCGTCGGATCCTGCTCCTTGGCCAGCGCAATCAGACTTGCAGTAGTACACGCCGCCGCGTCTTCGGCCTTGTTGTGCTTCTCGAGCTTGGCGGCGAGATTCACGGATTCACCGATCACCGTGTATTCGAGCCGCCGCTCGACGCCGATGATGCCGAACACCAGCGAGCCATGGGCGACGCCGATGCCGATGCCGAGCGCGGGCAGGCCCCGTTGTGCACGATCATTGGCCCAGGCGTTCGACGTCGCCAGAATCGCGCCGATGCAGCGCAGCGCATCGGCAGCGTAGCTCGACGAGGCGTTGACGGCGCCGAAGCTGGCCAGGATGCCGTCGCCCATGAACTTGTCGATGTTGCCGCCGTGCGCACGCACGACCGGGAGAACGACATTCTGGTAATCACCGATCAGCGCAATCAGGTCGGCCGCCGAAAGCGTGGCCGAGGCCTTGGTGAAGCCGCGCAAGTCGGTGAACATGACCGCTGCTTGGCGCATGACGCTCTGGCCGGCCATTGGCGCAAGATCGGTGGTCGTGATGTGCGCCGCGACATCGCTGTCGAAGAACTGCGAGAGGGCATCGGCGGACTGGCCGGACTGCACGGCTCGGGCGAGGGTGAGCCGCGCGCGGGCCAGTGCGGTCGCCAGCACGGCGGTGACGATCAGGATTACGGCAACGCGGATCACCTCGTTGTGCATGTCGATGCGGTCGGTGGTCGCAGCAACGACGAAATCCATGGTCTGTCCGGCAGTCCCGGCCTGGCGCCAGGCAAAGAATGCAAGCAGGGACCAGCCGATGGCCGCCGTCAACCCGGACAGCCATACCCAGATCGGCTCGAAGCGCAGCGTGCGCAGCACGATCAGCACGAACACCGCAACAAACAATGCATTCTTCAGTGCCACCGCCAGCGTCGTTTCGTATTGCGGCGCGAAACCCCAGAGGATGGCGAGCAGCACGCTCATTTCGGCGACGACCGACGCAGCCAGCACTGGGCGCGTCAACTGTCCGTTCCAGGCAAACCACGCGCGCAACGCGATCAGCAGGATCAGCGCGAAGATCCCCAGCGGCACCGCGGCGATCGGCGCATCGGGGCTGAAGCCGCGGGGCGTGAATACATAGGCGAGCGCCGCGGCCGTTATCACCACGATCTGCGCGACGCTGACCCAGATTTCCGATTCGTGCTGGCTGCGCGCGATCTCCTCGACCACGCGCGCCGGTTGCGGCATGCCGACGCCCCACAACTCGCGCAGGCGTGTCGTCAGCGACGTGCTCACGGCGCGCGTTCGTCCTTCGCTCCCCCGGCCAGGCGGTCGCAGGTGCCCTTCGGAACGGCGAGCCACTCGCGGAAATCCGAATCGGCCTTGCTTTGTTTCGCGCACGAGTGCACGGCATTGGCGCAATCGTTCTGGCCGGTGCGCGCGATGCCGTAGCAGCGCTCGCGTTCGACCGTACCTGCGCCGTTGTGGCGCACGCTGGCCGCCACGGCGGCAATCATCGCGCCGGCGACGGCAAGCAGCAGTCCGGCATTGACGGCATCACGTGTGTTCATGGCGCTGATCCTCGCAGGAATCGATTGGACCACCACTTGCGGCTTGGCGACGAAGGAATCACAGGAATTCCGCCTCGAGATCAACCGACGAGCGCTCGCCGATGTCGCGGTAGTGCGCGCGCAACCAGCTTTCGGTCACTGCGCCCCCGCTGTCGCGCAACGAACACAGGAACTGCCAGTCCGGACTCATTTTCGAGGCGATCGAGTGAGCTGTCATGGCTTCGTCGTCGCGGATCGAATGAATCAGCATCTGCTTCATCTCCGAAGCCTTGAGTTTCTTCTGATCTATCAGCTTGGTCACGAAGGCAATCGCCCGCATTTCGCGCATCAGCGAAGAATTGAAGCTTATTTCATTGATTCTGTTCATTATTTCAGGCGCGCTCTTCGGTACGCCACGGCGCACGATCGGATTGATGTGGACGATCACGACGTCGCAGCTCTTCGAGCCATAGATCAACGGAAAGATAGCCGGGTTGCCGATATAGCCGCCGTCCCAGTAGTTCGAGCCCTCGATCTCGATCGTCTGGAACAGCAACGGCAGGCAGGCGGACGCGAGCACGGTATCGGCAGTCAGTTCGTTGCGCTTGAAGATGCGCACGCGACCGGTTTCGACGTTGGTCGCGCACAAGTGAACATTGATGCCTTTTGTACTCCGCAGCTTCTCGAAGTCGACATGCCGGTTCAGCACGTCACGCAGCGGGTTGAAGTTGAACGGGTTGAGCTGGTAGGGAGAAAACACGCGGATCATCGTATCGAACATCCAGTAGAACGGCGATTGCTCGACCGGCAGAGCGCGCCCGGACCAGTCGCGCAATGGCTTGACCGGGTTGTACTGCGCTCCCGCGTCGGCGATCGCTTTCCAGAACGCGGCCAGGCGTTCGCGCGCGTGTTGGCGGTCACCGTCGGTCAGCGCGTCGGCCAGCACGACAGCGTTCATCGCGCCGGCACTGGTCGCGCTGATTGCCTCGATGTCGATCCGGCCGTCGGCGAGCAATGTGTCGATCGCGCCCCACGCAAACGCGCCATGCGCGCCACCGCCCTGCAAGGCAAGGTTGATCGACTTGCGTGAGGTGTCCTTCTTCTTCGTTGCCATCACGTGCTCCGGAATGCATGCGAAGTGTCCGAGCCGACCGCCTCGCTGGCAAGATACACCGTCGATGCGTCGAAATGGCTGACCCCGACGAAATTTGGGCGCTCCTCCAGTTCTTCGTCATGGCGCAGACTGGTTCGAGCCATCGCGTTCCCGCGAGTGGCCGTCCTCCACTCAGGCCGCCGACCGCCGCGGCCCGGGCATCACGCCGGCCTTGTCGCTGTCGAGCAGTTCGTGACTGCGCGTGAAGCGGAAGTGCGTGATGTCGGGTGGAAAGAACATGCCCCAGCTCCACTCGACGAAGATGCGCACCTTGCGTCCGAACGTCGGCATCTGGCTGAGGTAGTACGCGCGCCAGAGCATCCACGCGGGCAGGCCGGATAGCCTGACACCGAAGATCCTGGCGACGCCTTTCAGGTGACCGACGGTGGCCATCATGCCGCGCGCGGTGTAGTTGAATGGCCGGGTCGCGCGACCGCGGCAGCGCGCAACCAGGTTTTTCGCCAGGTGCCGGGCCTCGGCGATCGCAAACTGCGCGGTCGGCGGTGCCAGTCCTTGCCCACCATTCCTGATCAATGCGCAATCACCCACCGCCCAGACGCCATCGGCGCCGGCCACGGAGAGATCCGGCCGACAGGCGATGCGGCCACGCTCCATCTCCAGCGGTTGCAGGCGCGCGGTCAGCGCATTCGGCGTCGTGCCGATCGTGCAGATCGTCGTCGCTGCGCTGATCACGCGGCCATCGTTGAGCTGCACGTCGCGCGCCGTGATCGCCGAAGCGCCCGTCATGGTCATGACTTCGACGCCGCGTTTCACCAGCGACCTCTCGGCCGCCCGGCCGAGTGACGGCGGCAGTTCGACCAGCAGACGGTCGACGCTTTGCAGCAGCGTGACTTTGAGTTCGTCCACCGCAACGCGCGGATAATAGCGGCGGATCTCGCGCAGGCTGTCGGCGATCGCGCCGGCGACTTCAACGCCGGAAAATCCGCCACCGACGACGACGAAGTGGCCGAGGCATTTGCGCAGCGCCGGATCGGATTCAAGTTCGATCTGCGCCAGCCGGCGCAGCACCACGTTGCGGATGTGCATCGCATCGCCGACCGTCTTGAGAACCACGGCGTGTTCGACCATGCCGGCGATCAGGTCGATGCGCGCGCGATTGCCGAACGCCAGCACGAGGTGATCGTATTGCAGTTCGACGTTGCCTTTGAGTGTGTCGCATTGCAGGCGCTTTTCGCGGAAGTCGACGCTGCCGACGGTACCCATGATGAAGCGTGCGTTGCCGACCGTGGCGCGCAGCGGGGCGACGACGTGCTCCGGGAATACCGTCGCACCGACGACTTCGGCGAGCATCGGGTTGAACGTCGTATAGCTTTCCTCCGATACCAGGGTGATGTCGGCGAATTTTGCGCGACGCTGCAACAGGCGCGTCAGGTTGGCACCGGCGAACCCGCCGCCGACGATCACGATGCGCGGTCTGGGTGAGTTCATCTGAGGTACTCCAGTCGAAGTTGCCGTGGCGGCCAGGCGAATGCGATTCGCGGGATTGGACGCGACGGCCCCGGATTCCTTACACAATCGAGCATCCCGCCGCCGTTACCCGGCCGTTTGTAAGGAATCGAGCGCACAGCGCGTCCAATGAGCGCAGGCCGAAAAGCCTGTTCGAGCGCCCCGGAGTGCCAAGGCGCCCTTGCATTGGGGCAGGGAAGCAAGCGGTCCTGCCTTCAGCACGAAACCACCCAAGAGGAATCACCATGAACAAGCGTCACTCCCTCATTGCCACCGCGGTCGCCGGACTGTTTGCCGTGTCCGCTTCGGCGATCGCCGCCGAAAAGGATCATGTGAACCAGGACAAATGCTACGGCGTCGCCAAGGCCGGCCAGAACGACTGCGCCACGAGCACGGGCACGCATGCCTGTGCGGGTCAGGCAAAGTCGGACAATGATGCGCAAGACTGGAAGTACGCTGCCAAGGGCACGTGCCAGTCGCTCGGCGGCAAGACCGAGCCGCCGAAGAAGAACTGAGGAGTAGCATTGGCTTTCGGCTGCGGAATGGGCCGCAGCCGATCGACACCGCATGAATGTGAGAGCGTCTACGGAAACCACGCGGCCGACATATCTGCGGCCGGGCGAAGGAGCACCTGCTGGAGCGCCCGGCGGAATTGGCATCGGCCTGCGCACTGCACACTATCGTGACCTGCTCGCGCGCGAGTGCTGCGTGGACTGGCTCGAGGCGCACAGCGAGAATTACTTCGGCCAGGGCGGTTACGACCTCAACGTGCTGATGCGTCTGCGCGAACGCTATCCGATCAGCCTGCACGGCGTGGGCCTGGCGCTGGGCTCGGCCGAGGGGTATTCGGGTGAACATCTGGATCAGGTCGCACAGCTCGTGCGGCGCGTCGAACCGTGCCTCGTTTCCGAGCACCTGTGCTGGGGCGCCGTCGCCGGGCAGGTGTTGAACGACCTGTTGCCCTTGCCGATGACGAATGCAGCACTCGACCTGATGTGCTCCCGCGTGTCGCAGATGCAGGAGGTGCTGCAGAGGCGCGTACTGGTCGAGAACGTTTCGAGCTACGTGCGCTTCACCGGCGACGATCATGACGAGGCCGGTTTCCTCAACGAGCTCGCCGCGCGAAGCGGCTGCGGCATCCTGCTCGACGTGAACAATTTCTACGTCAACCAATGCAATCACGGCGTCGATGCCGTAGCGCAGATCGACGCAATTGCGTGCGAGCATGTCTGCGAAATTCACCTGGCCGGACATCTGGTCACCGATGTGGCCGTGATCGACCATCACGGTGCGCGCGTTGCCGAAGCGGTGTGGTTGTTGTACGAGCGCGCGCTGCAGCGTTTCGGCCGGGTCCCGACCTTGATCGAGTGGGACACCGATGTCCCGGAGCTGGACATCTTGATCGACGAAAGCGCGCGCGCGCGGAGGCGCCATAAAGCCGCGGGGGAACATCGTGTCGTTGCCGCTTGAACGCCTGCAGGCGAAGTTTGCCGAAGCATTGACCGATCCGCTGCGCGCGCAGGAGATCACTGCCGATATCGCCGGGCGCGACGCGCGCACTCTTGATCGCCTCGCGTTGTATCGCGGCAATGTGCACGCCGCGTGGGAAAAGGCGCTGGCGAACGCGTATCCGGTGGTGCGTGCGCTGGTCGGCGAAGACTTCCTTGGCGGCCTGGCACGCGCGTACGGACGCGCGCACCCGAGCACCAGTGGCGATCTGAACCGATTCGGCGCGCACTTCGCCGATTTCGTCCGCGATTTCGAGCACACCCGGGCGCTATCGTACCTGGGCGACGTCGCGGCACTCGAGTGGGCTGTGCACCGCGCGTGTTACGCCGCCGACTCGTTTGGCCTTACGCGGGATCGCATTGCCGTGCTGCCACCGGCCGACTTGCTCGCGGCTCGTTTCGAGCTACATCCGGCCTGCGCGTGCCTCGAGTCGCCGTTTCCGGTTGCCAGCATCTGGCTTGCCCATCAGCCGAACGCGACCCTGGCCTTGCCCGACGACCTCGCCCGGCGTGAATTCGCGCTCGTCGTCAGGCCGGGCTGGCGTGTCGAGGTGCTTGCCAGCAGTGCGGGTGAAATCGCCGCGCTGAAGCACCTGCAGGCAGGCGCCGACATGGAATGCGCCATTGGCGCCGCGCTGGAGGTCGAGCCGCAGTTCAATTTCGCGCGCGCGCTCGTGCGCTGGCTCGACCACGCGATCCTGGTCGACTTGCATAACGGCGTCCTGGGTACAGTTTGCGGAAGCGCATAAATTTCCCGCACTGCCGACAGCCCGTATGCGGCGACTGCTGTAAACCAGCTTGCTACACTGCGCGTTTGATTATCCGACTCTGTTCGGGGACGCGCTCATGAACCAGGTACTGTTCCACCTGCACCACATCAACGTGACGCCGTGGAAGTTGATCGGCTACATCGGCGTTTTCCTGTTCACGGCGCGCTGGTTCGTGCAGCTGTACGCGACGAAGAAACTGCGCCGCGTCGTCATGCCCCTGTCGTTCTGGTGGCTGTCGATCACAGGCAGCGCGCTGCTGCTGCTTTACTTCACATCCGGAAAGAACGACTCGGTCGGCGTCATGTCGAACCTGTTTCCGGCGTTCGTTTCTGTGTACAACCTCTACACCCACCTGCGCCACCACAAACCCGAAGTGATCGAACCGGGCAGCGCTGAAGAGACCTAGTCGTTGTCGCCGCCGATATCGTCAATCAGATCGAGGCGCCGCAGCGGTGGATGCCTCGCCGTGTTCACGGTCAACGTGTGTCGGTAGCGCGCCGACGCGGCGCGCCGTGTGGCACGCGATAGCGGTCGAGTTCCTTCAGCAGGTAGTTGAGCAGGTTGCCGAGGTGGCGGATCAGGGGGAAGCCCTGCGGTTTGAGTTCGAGCGCAAAGTCCCCGTGCATTGCCCGTTCGGACAGATTCGCAATCGCCATAAGTGGCGCAACGCCGCGCCTCCAGCCGACGACTAGCAGGGCGGCAAGCAGGAGCAGCGCAGCCATCATCGCCACTATCAGCGCCGCCACGACGGCATGCAGCAGCGCTTCCGTATGCGTCGGTGGTACGAGCGCGACGAGGTAACCTTTACGGCCTCCCGGCTGCAGTGCAACCGCGCGCGCCGTCCATGCGCGCCCGTCGATCAGGACTTCGAAGCTGGATGGAGCGGCGTTGACCCAGCGCTTGCGGTCGTTTTCGATGGCGGCCGACAGCTGCTCGGCGGTCTTCGTTGCCAGCGTCGAGTTCACGACGCTGGGCCCGGTCGGGTCGATGGCGATCAGGGCAAACTCCGCCCTGGCGATGCCGCTCATTATTCTGGGCAGACCCGGCGGAACTCGAACACCGGTGACGAGCAAGGCCTTGAGCTCGGAATCCTGCGTGATCGGCGTCGCCGTAGCCACAGGCAGGCGCGCATCATCGTCCAGCACGGCAGATGCCTGGACTTTCTCGGCTCGGCTCTTGATGACGAACGGAAGTGAGCCGAGCACATGCTCGGCAAGAAAGGTATCGCCGATTTCGGCAACCAGTTTGCCGTTTGCATCGAGCAGGGCGATTGCATCGAGTGCAGCGCTGCGGCGGCGCTCGTCGAGCGCATTGCGGATTGCGGCGGCTTCGCCGGTGTCAGCGGCCACTTCGCGCGCGCCGAGCAGCTGGATGATCTGAGCGGCGAAGCCCGCGTCGGCAGCGATGTCGCTTGAAACCAGTTCGAGCTGCCGGGCTCTCTGCTCGTTGACGTACGTGCCGACGGAAATGGCCGTGTCGAGGACCTGCGCGGTGGTCTGGCTTCTGAGGGTGCCGAACTGCCAGAGGCCGACGGCAAGGGTGCCGCCGACAATGCAGGCTGCCAGCGCAAGACCAAACCCCGCCGTGGCGACCAGTGCCTTGTTGCGCATCGTCAGGTGCTCCCTCGCGGAATCGCTGCTTGCCCGACAACACGCATTCGCAGATCGCCGAAGCGCCGCGCGCGGACCCTTCCGCACCTTGCTGCTTTCGAATTCACGCCAGCCCCCTGACAGCGAGCGCCGGATTCCCAGGAATACGGCAAGCTATCCTAGCAGTGTCGGGAGGCAAGCGTGACCGCTACGTCAACATCGCGGGCTGAACGAGCGGGGCCGCCCGCGCGTAGGGACTACTCCGGGTCGTAGTCGAGATTCGGTGCGAGCCAGCGCTCGGCTTCCTGCAGGGTCCAGTTCTTGCGCTTGGCATAGTCCTCGACCTGTTCCTTGCTGACGCGGCCGACGACGAAGTACTGGCTGTCCGGGTGGCTGAAATACCAGCCCGAGACCGCCGAGGCGGGGTACATCGCAAAACTTTCCGTCAGTTCAATGCCGGCATTCTTTGTCGCGTCGAGCAGGCCGAAAAGAGTTGCTTTTTCGGTGTGATCGGGGCAGGCCGGGTAACCCGGGGCAGGGCGGATGCCGCGGTATTTCTCCGCGACGAGGTCGTCGTTCTCCAGCGCTTCGTCGCTCGCGTAGCCCCAGAATTCCTTGCGCACGCGTTCGTGCAGGCGTTCGGCGAACGCTTCGGCGAGACGATCGGCTAACGCCTTGAGCAGGATCGACGAGTAATCGTCGTGCGTCTTCTCGAATTCCTGCAGCTTGCGCTCGATGCCGATACCAGCGGTCACCGCAAACGCGCCGATCCAGTCGCGCACACCGCTGTCCTGCGGCGCGATGAAATCGGCGAGGGAGAAATCAGGGCGTCCCGGCGGCTTGTCAGCTTGCTGGCGCAGGAAATGAAGCTTCAGCCCTCCCGAAGCTTGCTCGGGGGAGAGGGTTGGGTGAGGGGGCTGCGCGTCGACTTGCCGAGGCGGTCGAGAATTGCGCGGCGCGTCCCCCTCACCCCGGCCCTCCGCCCCCAGCTCTGCTTGGGGGAGCGGGAGTATTTCGACGTCATCGCCGACGCGTGCGGCAGGCCACAGTCCGATCACCCCGCGGGCGGTCAGCCATTTTTCTGCGACGATTTGCTTCAGCATCGCCTGTGCGTCGTCGAACAACTCGCGCGCCTGCTTGCCGACAACGGCGTCGTCGAAGATCTGCGGATAGTGGCCGGACAGTTCCCAGGTGTTGAAGAACGGCGTCCAGTCGATCCGTTCGATCAGTTCGTCGAGCGGATAATCGTCCAGTACCGTGATGCCCGGCTGCTTCGGCACGGGTGGCGTATACGTTTCCCAATTTCCGCAAAATCCCTGGCCGCGGGCGTGTTCGAGCGTGACAAGCCGCTTGTTCGGGCCGCGATCCTTGTGCCGTTCGCGTATTTCCACGTACTCGGCGCGGATCTTCGCCAGGAATTCGTCAACCAGCTCTTTGCTGATCAGGGACTGGGCGACACCGACGGCGCGCGAGGCGTCCTTCACCCAAACGGTCGGCGACTTGTAATGCGGTTCGATCTTCAACGCGGTGTGCGCGCGCGAGGTGGTTGCGCCGCCGATCAACAACGGCAGATGGAACTGCTGGCGCTGCATCTCCTTGGCGATGTGGCTCATCTCTTCGAGCGACGGCGTGATCAGGCCGGACAGGCCGATCATGTCGGCGTGCTCGGCCTTCGCGGTCTCCAGGATCTTCTGCGCCGGCACCATGACGCCGAGATCGACCACGTCGAAGTTGTTGCAGCGGAGCACGACGCCGACGATGTTCTTGCCGATGTCGTGCACGTCGCCCTTGACCGTTGCCAACACGATCTTGCCGTTGGCCTTGTGCGCTTCGCCGGTGCGCAGCTTTTCTTCCTCGATGTACGGAATCAGGTAGGCCACGGCCTTCTTCATTACGCGCGCCGACTTTACCACCTGCGGCAGGAACATCTTGCCGGCGCCGAACAGGTCGCCGACGACGTTCATGCCGTCCATCAGCGGGCCCTCGATCACGTCGAGCGGGCGTGTCGACAGCTGGCGCGCTTCCTCGGTATCGCCTTCCACGTACTGGTCGATACCGTGTACCAACGCATGCGAGAGGCGCGCGCGCACCGGCAGTTCACGCCAGGCGTGAGATTCGACGACCGCTTCGCCCTTCTTGCCCCTGTAGCGCTCGGCGATTTCGAGCAGCCGTTCGGTTCCATCGACGCGCCGGTTCAACACGACGTCTTCGACACGTTCGCGCAACTCGGCGTCCAGATCGTCGTAGATCGGCAGCGCCCCGGCATTGACGATGCCCATGTCCATGCCGGCCTTGATCGCGTGATACAGAAATACCGCGTGGATCGCCTGGCGCACGGTTTCGTTGCCGCGGAACGAGAACGAAACATTCGAGACGCCGCCGGACACGTGGCAGTGCGGCAGCGTCGCCTTGATTTCGCGCGTCGCTTCGATGAAATCGACGGCGTAGTTGTTGTGCTCCTCGATACCGGTGGCGATGGCAAAGATGTTCGGATCGAAGATGATGTCTTCGGGCGCCATGCCGACCTGCTCGGTCAGGATGCGGTAGGCGCGCGCGCAGATCTCCACTTTGCGCGCCTTCGTGTCGGCCTGGCCGACTTCGTCAAAGGCCATGACGACGACCGCGGCGCCGTAATTCAGAACCTTGCGCGCGTGCTCGATGAAGGCTGCCTCGCCTTCCTTCATCGAGATCGAGTTGACGACGCCCTTGCCCTGGAGGCAGCGCAGGCCGGCTTCGATGACCGTCCACTTCGACGAATCGACCATGACCGGCACACGCGCAATGTCAGGTTCGGCGGCGATCAGGTTTAGAAACTTCGCCATCGCCATTTCGGAGTCGATCAGGCCCTCGTCCATGTTGACGTCGAGGATCTGCGCGCCGTTGGCGACCTGCTGGCGGGCGACTTCGACGGCTTCCTCGTAGCGGTCCTCCTTGATCAGTTTCTTGAACTGCGCCGAACCAGTGACGTTGGTGCGTTCGCCGATATTGACGAACAGCAGCTCCGGCGTGATGACCAGAGGCTCGAGGCCGGAAAGGCGGGTGTGGCGAGGTAATCTGTTCACTGAGAAGAGATCTTTGACGCGGATGAACGCGGATTGACGCGGATAAAAGCGAGGGAACCGGTCCTGTCGAGGTCGGACGAGTCGCCTTTCATTATTCCGTCTCCCCCAAGCACAGCTCGAGGGAGAGGGCTTTGAGCTCTATCCGCGCCAATCCGCGCCAATCCGCGTCCAAGAAAGTTCTTCATGCCGCCGCCACAACGCTTGATGGCAACGCCCGCGGCGCTACCCCGCGCACGGCCTCGGCGATCGCGCGGATGTGTGCCGGCGTCGTGCCGCAGCAGCCGCCGACGAAATTCACTAGGCCGCTTTGCGCGAACTCGCCGATCGTGGCCGCCATCTGCTCCGGCGTTTCGTCATATTCGCCGAATGCGTTCGGCAGGCCGGCATTCGGATGCGCGCTGACGTAGCACTCCGCCACCTGGGCCAGCGCATCGACGTATGCGCGCAGTTCGGTCGCACCCAGCGCGCAGTTCAGGCCGATCGACAGCGGTCGTGCATGACGCAACGAGTAATAGAACGCCTCGGCAGTCTGGCCCGACAGCGTGCGCCCGGACATGTCGGTGATCGTGCCGGAAATCATGATCGGCGCACGCGCGCCGCGTCGCTCGAACTCCTGCGCGATGGCAAACAGTGCCGCCTTGGCGTTGAGCGTGTCGAAGATCGTCTCGACCATGAGCACGTCCGCGCCGCCGTCGAGCAGACCCTTAGTCGCTTCGGCATACGCCGTCGCCAGTTCCTCGAACGTGACATTGCGGAAACCGGCATTGTTCACGTCCGGCGAGATCGACGCGGTACGGCTGGTCGGTCCGAGCACGCCGATGACGAAGCGCGGCTTGCTGCCTTGCGACTTCGCTTCGGCCAGATCGCAGCTCTCGCGTGCGAGGCGCGCGCCTTCGCGGTTGAGTTCGTAGGCCAGGTGCTCGAGGTGATAGTCGGCCTGGCTGATCGTGGTCGAGTTGAACGTGTTCGTCTCGACCAGATCGGCGCCCGCGTCGAGATAGGCGGTGTGCACGGCCTGGATGATTTTCGGCTGCGACAGCGACAGCAGGTCGTTGTTGCCCTTGAGGTCGCAGCCTGGACCGTGATGTTCGTGCGACGACTGCGCATCGCGGCCATCGCAGAAGCGGCTGCCCCGGTAGCCGGTTTCGTCGAGCTTGTAGCTTTGCAGCATCGTGCCCATGGCGCCGTCGATGATCAGGATGCGCTGTGCCAGCGCGTCGAGCAGACTCTGCGTGCGCTGCGGGTTCAGCCAGGGAAGTGTGTTTTTCAAGTTCTTGCTCCTGTAAAAGCTTTTTTTACGCGGATCAGAGCGGATGAACGCGGATTGACGCGGATCAAGCGAATCAACGCAAATCGCGCCGAGGTCCGGCGAGCATCAGTACGTACTTGCAAGCATCCTCTTCTGCGAAAATCCGCGTTCTCCGCTTTATCAGCGCAATCCGCGTCAGACGCCTTTTCTTTCATTTCTTGCCAACAAGGACAAGACTTCGAAGTGCGGCGGGCGGCGTTCGCGCGTCAGGCGTTCGCAGGCGAGAACCTTGAGGCCGGCCTTCGTCGCAAACTCGCGCAATTCTTCTTCGCGGAAACCCAGGTTGCGGTGATCGAACGGTTCGACCGATGCGCGGTGCGCGTGACGCGCGAGCGTCGTCGCCAGCAGGCGCCCGCCCGGGCGCAACACGCGCGCCGCCTCGGCCACGGCCTTGGCCGGGCGCTCGCTGTAGGTGAGGGCGTGCATCAGCAGCACAAGGTCGAACTTCTTCGAACCGGTATCGAGCGCGTGCATGTCGCCGAGTTTCACCTCGACGTTGGCAAATTCCTTCAGCCGCGTGCGCGCCGCGCTGACGACGCGTTCGCTGGCATCGAGGCAGAGAATCGATTTCGCGTGCGGAGCGAGCAATTCGGCCAGAACGCCGTCGCCGGACGCTACGTCGAGCACGTCGCCGCTGTCGATCAATCCGGTCAGCGCCCGCGCCAGCGCCTCCCACGTGCGGCCCGGCGAGTAATGCCGCTCCATGTCGCCGGCGACGCTGTCGGCCCAGCCCTCGGCACGCGCGCGCTGGGCGAGGATCGTCGGCAGGCGCCGCGTATCGTCGTCAATCAAGCCGTCGTTGACGTTTTCACGCAGCGCGTGCAGCAAGGCAGTCGGCTTGGGGCCCAGGTCCAGGTTGATGCGGTAATAGGCCGATACGCCGGCGCGGCGGTCGCGCACCAGCCCGGCTTCCTTGAGCTTGGCCAGATGAGTCGACACGCGCGGCTGGGCAAGGCGCAGCACTGCCGACAGTTCGGCAACGGTCAGCTCCTCGCGTTCGAGCAGAGCGAGCAGGCGCACCCGGGTCGGATCGGAGAGCAGGCGCAGCAAAGCAGTGGTCGAGCCGAGATCCAAGAATATCCTTTCATCTTGATCAAGAGATGGATGGCTAGATTAGCCCCCATCGTGGCCAGCGTCAATGCGGGCTGGAGCAGAGGTGGACCCTCGAGCTGCGTCAGACCCGGAAAGCTCGCTTGGGCCGCCCAGGTTCACGAACACCCAATGGAATTCGTCGGCGCACCCCTCTCCTCGTCAGCTTCGCCGATGGGGAGAGGGGATGAGGAGCAGGATGCAGGAAGTGCCGCGCCCCATCCTGCGACATTCGTTCGAGCGAGTGCCCTGGGGCTTCGTGGAACGAATCGAGACGATTGATCTCCAAGGAAAGTCGCTAAACTGAAACTGTTCTTCCTCATTTTCATTGTGTCTACGTGGTGAAACACCTCCTGCTGCGCTGCCTGGTCATTGCCTTCACGCTGGTTACCCGCGACGGCGCTGCGATCGAATACGACGAATTGGCGAAATACTGGACGCCAGACGCGCAACGCGTGCCGTACCGCGCCTTCGTCACGCCGGGCCGCGAACATGGCGAGCGCTTGCCGCTGGTCGTGTTCCTGCATGGCGACTGGCAGGACGGCGACGACAACGATTCACAACTGGCCGGCTACGGCAACGGTTCGCTGGAACTTGTCGACCGCGCGCGCGAAGGCAATATTCCACTCGTATACATTGCCCCGCAAACGACGAATGGCTACTGGCCGCCGCAGCGAGTCGCCGCAGTCATCGCCGATGCCATGAAGCGGTTTCCGGTCGATCCGCGACGTATTTATCTGACCGGCATTTCCGACGGCGGCAGTGGAGTATGGGACGCGCTGAAGGCATGGCCGGCGTGCTTTGCTGCCGGTGTGCCCATGTCGGGCATGACCGAGCTGGCCGGACTGGCGCCGATTGCACGCGTTCCGCAATGGATCTTTCACGGCGGCAAGGACAACGACACCGACATCGAGACCGGCTACGGCGGCGCCATGGTCGGGTCGCGCGCTGTCGTGCGCGCGATGCGCGCCGAGGGCGGCCAGCCCCGCTACACCGAATATCCGGAAGAGATGCATCCGATGTGGCATCGTGCCTATGCCACCGAAGGGCTGTTGCCGTGGCTGCTGAGCCAGCGCCTGCATACCAGGCCTTGCGACTTCGACGCGCTCGGCAAGACGCCAGCTGTGCGAAACCGGTAAAATCGCCGTTTTCCGCCCTTCCCGAGAAAAAAGAGGTCTCGGGAGTGTTGGCTGAACTGTGCGGATACGTTTTCACACCGTCCCACCCAAGCCTCCCCTTGAAGGGAGGGCTAACGAGCCGTTGCGCGTCAGTCGAGGTTGCCATGGATTTCCGCTTCACCGAAGACCAATTGTCGATCCAGTCCGTCGCTCGCGATTTCGCACAGAAGCGCATCGCGCCGATCGCCGCAGATTTTGACAAGAGCGGCGAGTTTCCGCTCGAGACCATCCGCGAGATGGGAGCACTAGGCCTCATGGGCATCGAAGTGCCGCATGAATACGGCGGCGCCGGCCTCGATCCGGTCGGCTATGTGCTGGCGATGATCGAAATTGCCGCAGCCGACTGCGCGCACTCGACGATCATGTCGGTCAACAACACGCTCTATTGCAACGGCATCCTCAAGAACGGCAACGAGGAGCAGAAGCAGAAATACGTGCGCGCGGTTGCCGATGGGCACGCGATCGGCGCCTACGCGCTGACCGAGCCGCAATCGGGTTCCGACGCATCGAACATGCACACGCGTGCGGCGAAGAACGCGAACGGCGACTGGGTCATCAACGGCAAGAAGAGCTGGATCACCTCCGGTCCGGTGGCGAAGTACATCGTGCTGTTTGCGATCACGAGTCCGGGCAAGGGCGCGAAAGGTGTTTCGGCATTCATCATCGACACGTCGCGTCCAGGATTCCACGCCGGCAAGACCGAACCGAAGCTCGGCATCCGCGCCTCGGCAACCTGTGAGATCGAGTTCAACGAATACGTCTGTCCGGCCGCCGACATGCTCGGTGAGGAGGGCAGGGGTTTCGGCATCGCCATGGGCGTGCTCGATGCCGGCCGGATCGGCATCGCTTCACAAGCGGTGGGGCTGTCGCGCGCGGCGTATGAAGCGAGTGTCAGCTACGCGCGCGAGCGCAAGGCGTTCGGCCATCCGATCGGCTCGTTCCAGATGACCCAGGCCAAGCTGGCCGACATGAAATGCAAGCTCGATGCGGCAACGTTGCTGACGTTGCGCGCGGCCTTCGTCAAGGGTGAAGCGGAAAAGAATGGCGGCCGCTTCAGCACCGAAGCGTCGGTCGCCAAGCTGTTCGCCTCCGAAGCGGCGATGTGGATCACGCACCAGGCCGTGCAGATCCACGGCGGCATGGGCTATTCGAAGGAGATGCCGCTCGAGCGCTATTTCCGCGACGCCAAGATCACCGAGATCTACGAAGGCACCAGCGAAATCCAGCGCATGGTCATTGCGCGCAACGAAACGGGACTGCGCTAGCAAGTCTCCCGGCTGGCACAGTCAGGTCGGCTCGACGGTAGTTCGCTGCCGGCATCGACGATGCGGTTGCGGCCGAGATTCTTGGCCTGGTACAGCGCGGCATCGGCGCGGCGCAGCAGGTCCTCGGCCGCGCGCCCATCGCGCGGGTACATCGCCGACCCGATCGACACGGTCACGTGCGACAGCTGTTCGCGCCGGTGCTCGACGCTCATTGCCGAGACGGCGGCGCGGATCTGCTCGGCGCGCTGCGCGACGTTTTCGGCGTCGGCCTCGAGCAGGACGACGGTGAATTCCTCGCCGCCGTAACGGCAGGCGATATCCTCGTTGCGGATGCAGCGCTTGAGCACTTCGGCGAACTTGGACAACAGCGCATCGCCGGCCTCATGCCCGTGGCTGTCGTTGAAGCGCTTGAAGTGATCGATGTCGAGCATCAGCACGGCGAGCGAAAGCGAGCGTCGTGTCGCGCGCAGCAATTCGCGTTCGAGCGAAACCTCGAGATAGCGCCGGTTGAACAGGCCGGTCAACGGATCGCGGATCGACTGTGTGCGCAACGTTTCCTGCAGGCGCAGGTTGGCCAGCGCCAACGCCAGTTGTTCGCCCGCTGCAAGCGCGAGGCGCCGTTCCGCGGCGCTCGGCGCGCGCTCGCCGTCGAAGGTCAGGACGCCGATCACCTCGCCCTGCGCCGACAGCGGCACGCACAGATAGCCTGCGTGCGGATGATCCGGTGACGGCCATTGCACGTGCTTGCACACGAAACCGCTGCTGGTGCCGGCGAGCGGATAGGCCTGGCCCCGGCGCAACGCCCAGCAGTCTTCGGGTGCGAACACCGACTCGGCGAGCAGTGCATGCTGGCCCCAGTGCGCACCGATCACGGCCAGGTTCTGCGACGGATTGATCAGGGCCAGACGTCCGCCAAGCCCCGGCAGCAGATCGTCCAGGGCGCCGCCGAGTCCGGCGCGGACCTCGCCGAGTTCACGGCAGCTCTGCAGCATTTCGCCGAGCTGGCTGAGCTTGTGCATGCTTTCGCCGATGCGGCGCGTCTCGGCGAGTGCTTCGGCAAGTTGCGCATTCGCGTCGCGCAGTTCGTCGTGACCGCGCGCGCTGCGCCGCATGGCCGCGGCGACGAGCGCATACGCGATCGCAAGAAACATCAGGCTGAGCATGATCGCGACGCTGGTCAGTGTCTGCGTCAACGTCGACGTGTGGTCCGTATCGACGCGACGCTGGCGCAGCAGGTTGCCTTCTTCGTCGAGCACGATGCGCGCCGCGCCGCGCACGGCGTTGATGCCCAGGTCGGCCATTGCTGCCGGCACGGTGCCGGTTTTGTGCCGCGCCTCGACGGTGGCGACCGCCAGGTCGCGCTGCTGGTTCACGCTGCTCGCGAATTCTCCGACGTGCGCAATCTGCACGGGATTGTCCTGGACCAGGTTCGCCAGTTCGCCGAGATCGTGGTCGAGCAGCGGCAGCTGGCCGTTGAAGCGCGCCTGCCTCAGATCGTCGCCGGTAGCCGCATAGCCGATCGCATCAGCTTGCATCGTGCCCAGGCGCGCGAGCACCTCGGACACCTTGCCTTCGACTTCATAGCTGTGCGCGACCCAGTTGCTGTTGCTGACGAAGCGTTCGATGGTCTCCCAGACGCGAAAACCGACGGCGCCGAGAATCGCCGCCAATGCCAGGAACAACAGCAGCAGGCGCCTCGGAATGGGCGACTTCGGCAGCGGCGCGCCGGTCGAGTGTGTGTCTTGGGTCAAGTTCGTGGTCGCATTGCATACGGCGTGGTGCCGGAAACGGTCGGCAAACCGGTATTGAGGCGAGAAGGCGCATCAGTATGCACTTATCGGGCCAACAAAGCCTCGTCTGGCTAGGTGGCAGCCGTAGCGCTATCCTAGCGCCCCGCGAAACCAGCCTTCGAATTCGGATTTTTCATGAGCGCGCAGCCCTCCGTCGCAGCGACCGACGTCGCAGCCGTCCTCGATCAGCTGGCGCAGCGGGTGGCCGCGGCGCAGGTGCCGCAGGCGCAGGCATTCGCCGCTCAGCTGCTCAAGCGCATGGCGCCTGAAGATCTGGCCGCGCGCAGCGCGGAAACCTGGGCGGCACTGGCCCTCGGACTGCTTGATTTTCTGCGCGTGCGCCGGCCCGGTACACCGTGCGTGCGCGTGTTCAATCCGAACCCGCATGACCATGGCTGGGAATCGACGCACACGGTGATCGAGGTCGTGACAGACGATGCTCCGTTCCTGGTCGACTCGGTCGGCATCGCCATCTCCCAGGCCGGGGCGCTCCTGCACACGGTCATCCACCCGGTCTACAACGTCGAACGCGATCCGGGAGGGCACATCCTGAATCTCGGCGCCGACGGCGCGGGCAAGGGCAAGGCCGAATCGGTCATGCACATCGAAGTCGATCGCATGACCGAACCGGCAGACCTGGAACGCATGGAACGCGACGTACGCGGTTCGCTGCAGGACGTCACCCACTGCGTGAACGACTGGGCCGCGATGCGCGACAAGATGCTGTCGATCGCCAACGAGATGGCACGGCAGCAAATTCCGCTCGCACCGGAAGGCGTCGCCGAGGCGCAGGAATTTCTGCGCTGGGTAGCAAACGATCACTTCACCTTTCTCGGCTATCGCCAATACCGCGTCGTCAAGGCCGGCGGCGAGGATGTGCTTCAGGCGGTCGATGAAAGCGGGCTCGGCATATTGCGCCAGGGCGAGCGCTCGGTTGCACCGCGCTCGCTGAAGTCCTTGGCGGCGCGCGATCTGCCGCAGTCCGGCGCGATCGATGCCGTGATCCTGACCAAGACCAATGCGCGGGCAACCGTGCATCGTCCCGGCCACATGGACTACATCGGCGTGCTGGAATTCAACGACAAGGGCATGCCGGTCGTCGAGCATCGTTTCCTCGGCCTCTATGCCTCCGGCGCCTATACGCGGCGGCCGTGGGACATTCCGCTCGTGCGGCAGAAATACGAAGCGGTGATGGACCGTTCCGGGCTGCGTCGCGACTCGCACTCGGGCAAGGCGCTGCGCAACATCCTGGAGACGCTGCCGCGCGACGAACTGTTCCAGGCCAGCGAAGGCGAATTGTTCGCGATGGCGACAGGCATCCTGCAGTTGCAGGGCCGCTCGCGTTCGCGCGTCTTCGTGCGCGGCGACAAGTACGGGCGCTTCTTCTCGTGCCTCGTCTTCACACCGCGCGATCACATGACCAGTGACGTGCGCGAACGCATCGAGAACCTGCTCAAGCGGACGTTCCACGGCGAGCGCATCGACTCGACGATCCAGGTCGGCGAGTCGGCGCTGGCCCGCCTGCACCTGATCATCCGCCCCAAGCCCGGCGACAAGCCGTCATACGACGTCGCGGATCTCGAGACCAGGATCAGCCAGATCGTGCGCAACTGGCACGACGAATTGCGCGATCTGCTCGTGCAGAAGCACGGCGAAGACAAGGGCGGCAAGCTCGCCAGCCGCTTCGGCAAGGCGCTGCCGGCCGGCTACATCGAGGAAGTCACGCCGCATATCGCCGCGGCCGACGTCGAAAGCGCCGCCAGCCTGAAGGATGCGAACGACATCCGCATCGCGCTGTATCACTCGCGCAAGCGACGCGACGACCTGCGCTTCAAGCTGTTCCGCTATGGCACGCCGATCACCCTGTCCGAAGCATTGCCGATGCTCGAGAACATGGGCCTGAAGATCGTCTCCGAACATCCGTACGAGATGCGCGTAGGCAATGCCACGATCTTCATCCAGGACTTCGATGTGCAAGACGGGGCGACCAGCAATTTCGATGTCGACCAGATCAAGGACGCATTTGCGACGAGCTTCGAGCGCATCTGGCGCGGCCAGGCCGAGAATGACGGCTTCAATCGCCTGATCCTGAGCGCGAATCTGGAATGGCGCCAGGTCTCGGTCCTGCGCGGATTGTGCAAGTACCTGTTGCAGACCGGCGTGCCGTTTTCGCAGCCTTACATGGAGGAAACGCTCAACCGCTATCCGCTCATGGCGGGACTGCTGGTCGAGTTGTTCGAGGCGAAATTCGATCCGGACCGCGAGACGACGAGCAAAGGCGTGATCGAAGGTGCGCGCAAGCGCCTGCAGAAGGAATTGGAGACGCTGCTGCCGGAATCGATGGACAAGCACCACGCGATCATCGTCGATGCCGTCGTCAAGGCGCGCGGCGAGAAGCGCGAAGTGCAGATGCAGGCGATTGTCGCCGCCTTGCGTGCGCTGCTCGACAATGTCGCGAGCCTCGACGAGGACCGCATCCTGCGTGCCTATGCCGGCCTGATCGGCGCGTGCCTGCGCACGAGCTACTACCAAGCGCCCGACGGCAAGCCGCGCGAGTACATCAGCTTCAAGTTCGATCCGTCGAAGGTGACGGATCTGCCCAAGCCCAGACCCTATCGCGAGATCTTCGTCTACGCGCCGCGCGTCGAGGGCGTGCACTTGCGCTTCGGACCGGTCGCGCGCGGCGGCCTGCGCTGGTCGGACCGGCGTGAGGATTTCCGTACCGAGGTGCTCGGCCTGGTCAAGGCGCAGATGGTCAAGAACACGGTCATCGTGCCGGTCGGGTCCAAGGGCGGCTTCTTCGTCAAGCGCTCGCCGCCGGCCGGCGATCGCGACGCGGTGCTCGCCGAAGGCGTGGCCTGCTACCGGCTGTTCATCAACGGCCTGCTCGACATCACCGACAATCTCGTCGACGGCAAGGTCGTGCATCCGCAGAACTGCGTGCGTCACGACGCCGACGATCCGTATCTGGTCGTCGCCGCCGACAAGGGTACGGCGACATTCTCGGACATCGCCAATGCGATCTCGGCCGAGCACGGTTACTGGCTCGGCGACGCGTTCGCGTCCGGCGGCTCGGTCGGTTACGACCACAAGGGCATGGGCATCACCGCGAAAGGCGCGTGGGAATCGGTCAAACGCCATTTCCGTGCGCTCGGCCGCGACAGCCAGACCCAGGATTTCACCTGCGTCGGCGTGGGCGACATGTCCGGCGACGTGTTCGGCAATGGCATGCTGTTGTCCAGGCACATCCGCCTGCTCGCTGCGTTCGACCACCGTCACATCTTCATCGACCCGAACCCGGATGCGGCAGCGACGTTCGTCGAGCGCACGCGCATGTTCAAGCTGCCGCGCTCGTCGTGGGCCGACTACGACACCAGGCTGATCAGCAAGGGTGGCGGCATTTTTCCGCGCACGGCGAAGACGATTCCGGTTTCCGCCGAGGCACGCGCCGCGCTTGGAATCGAGGGCGACATGACGTCGATGGCGCCGAACGATCTGATGAAGGCCATCCTCGAGGCGCCCGTCGATCTGCTGTGGAACGGCGGCATCGGCACCTACGTGAAGGCGGAGACTGAGTCCAATGCCGACGCCGGCGATCGCGCCAACAACGCGATCCGCGTCAACGGCAACGACCTGCGCTGCAAGCTGGTCGGCGAGGGCGGCAACCTCGGCTGCACGCAGCGCGGACGCATCGAGGCGGCGTTGAACGGCGTGCTGCTGAACACCGATTTCATCGACAACTCAGCCGGCGTCGACACGTCCGACCACGAGGTCAACATCAAGATTCTGCTCAATGACGCCGTGCAGCGCGGCGAGTTGGCGATGGATGCGCGCAATACGCAGCTCGCGGCGATGACCGACGAAGTCGAGCGTCTGGTGCTGAACGACAACTACCGGCAGAACCAGGCGATCAGCCTGATGGAGCGCATGTCGGTAGCGCGCCTCGGATCCAAGCAGCACTTCATCCGCACGCTCGAGGCGCAGGGCCTGCTCGACCGGCAGATCGAATTCCTGCCGAGCGACGCGGAATTCGTCGAGCGCAAGGCGCGCGGCCTCGGATTGACGCGCCCAGAACTGTCGATCCTGCTGTCGTATTCCAAGATCGTGCTGTTCCAGCAACTGCTCGAGTCGGACGTGCCGGAAGACGCGTATCTGTCGAAGGAACTGCGCCGCTATTTCCCGGAGCCGCTGCAGGAGAAATATGCGGCGCACATGGAACGTCACCGGCTGAAGCGCGAAATCATCGCCACGGCCGTGACCAATTCCATGGTCAACCGGATGGGCGCGACGTTCGTCATGCGCATGGGCGAAGACACGGGCAAGACGCCGGCGCAGGTCGCGCGCGCGTTCAACATCGCCCGCGAGGTGCTCGACGCGCGCACTTTCTGGACCGACATCGAAGCGCTTGACGGCAAGGTCAACGGCAATACGCAGATCGACGCGCTGCTGGTGATCTGGTCGACGCTGCGCGGCATGACGCGCTGGCTGCTCAACCACGGCGAGGCGGCCCTCGACATCGCCGTCGCGGTGCAACGCTATCACCACGGCATGCGCGAGCTGCGCACGCACATTCCCAACGTGATCACGCCGCGCGAGCGTGCGCGCTTTGATGCCGACCGGCAGCGCTGGATCGACGCCGGCTTCCCGGAGACACTCGGCGCCGAACTCGCCGCGTTGCCGACGCCGGGTTCGGGCCTGGACATCATCCATACCGCCGCCGAACACAAGCTCAAGGTCGATCGCGCCGCCCAGGTTTACTTCGAACTCGGCGAGGCGCTGCACTTGTCCTGGCTGATGGGCAAGGTCGAGGACCTTCCGGTCGAATCGCGCTGGCACGCCCAGGCGCGTGGCAGCCTGCGCGACGAGCTGTATTCGCAGCATCGTGCATTGACCGCGCAGATACTCGAACAGGGCGGCACGGGCAAGGGTGCCGACCTCGTCGCGGCGTGGCTCAACCGCGAGGATCCGGCGCTGCAGTTCACGCTCGGCATGTTCGACGACATGCGCACGCAGGTCGTGACCGACTACCCGATCGTGTCGGTCGCCGTCAGGCGCCTGGCGCAACTGGTGCAGGCAGGGGCAAACGCGAAGGCGCCCTGAAGCCGGCGGTCTTTCGAGCGACCGGCGAGCGTCTCCAGACTCTGGTCAGAAGCCGCAGGCCGAGTCCGCCATCGAGTGTGCGAGAACGTCTACACAGCGCGATTTCGCGCCCGGCTGCACGTTTGCATCGTTTGCTACCGGCTGGGAGTCAAACCGCGCCATCTCGGCAGGCTTGGGCGCTTCGGCCTGAACATTCCGCTCGGATGAGGGCATTCTGAGAACTGGTATGGTGGATGAACTCACGACGATCTCCTGACTGTTGGTCGTTGCTCCTTGGCTTCGTCCCTGTTCATATCTACATCGATGACAACGCCGGATGGTGCCGATCTGCGACATTGAATTCGAGCGCATCGGTACGCATCGCCGCATACCGTCCAATCGTTCAGCGCCGTTTGTTTGGGGAGAAGCCGCGCCGTGACTAATGCACCATCACGCCAGATTCCCTTGCCGCCGCTGTCGCAACACCTGCGTGAGTTCGCCGCGCGCCGTGACGCATGGCTGGTCCTCGCGCGCAACCTGATTCCGGTCGTCGGCATCTATGCCTTCGCCTGGTCGGCGCCGCTGGCGGTATTCAACTACTGGTTCGACGGCCTCTCCGCGGTTGCAGCGATCGTGGCCGCACTCGTACCGCGCGCGATGCGTGAAACGCGTCCGCCGCCGCGGAATGTGCTGGACCGGATCAAGAGCGTGCCGATCGGTTTGCTGGTCTGGCTATTTCTCGTCGGCATCGTCGGCTTGCCGTACTGGATCGTGCTGATCCCGTTGAACGGAATCCTGCTCGACAGCGAACTGATCCGGCAGATCGTCCATTCGCCCGGCCTGTGGGCGACCTTCGGCGTGATCGCCGGCGGACATTTCTGGAAAGCGTTCCACGTCGGCTACGACATGATGCCGGAAAAGGACCTGAGGCAGCGCGCGCGCACCGACCTGTACCTGCTGGTGTTGCGCGCGATCGCGATGTTCATGATGGCTTCGCATGGACTTGCCTTCATCCTCGTGCCGCTGATGGCCCTGCTGCTGACCTATTTCGAGGTGTGGCCGGAGCGCGTGCTCGGCGCCGTCTTCGGCGATCCGACGAAGTTGTGGGAGTACGATCCGGACGAAGGCAGGAGCGAAACGCACCGCAAGAAATGACGCTCGTTTCGGTGGCACGACATGGGCCTGGATCGCGTGCGGGTTACTACCTTTATTCCGAGCAGGCGCCAATCGTCGTCGGCGTTCGCCTGTTCGTGGATGCTCTGCGATTTCTTGGCTGGCTTGTGCCGCGCGCCACGCGTCTTGAAAATAGCGGCCTCGAGCGCTGGACGTCGTTTCGCGCATCCCGGCGACGCGCGGCCGGGACACGCTGCGTGTCGTCAACCCAGCAGAGTCGCCACCAGCGTGCCCGCCTTGTACTTTTTCGCCGGGCCGACCATCTCTGGCGTCTGGTCGTAGCCGAGGTACTTGAGTTCCGCGGCGCTGAGGCTGACGAGTTGCTTGAGCGTCGCGTTTTTCTTCCTCGACTTCTGTTCGCGCAGCGTCTTTGCGAACACGTACGAAAACGCGCCGTAGCTGATCGCCCCGTGCTCGTATTCGCTGGCGAGCTGGCCTTCGCCGCAGGCGAACATCATCAGTGGCATGTACGGACCGTGGTGGTCGTAGTCCTTCTGCACCTTCTTGTCGTCGCCGGTCGTGCGGATCTCGCCGGCCTGGCCGAGCGCCTGCATGGACGTGTTGGAACTCGGCAGCGACCTGCTCGCGAACAGGCGGTTCGGGCGATCCTTCTTGTGCTTCTTCAACCAGCCGCGCGGCACCCACATCTGGTCTTGCGCGGACCATTCGAGCATGCGGTGACGGATGTCGTCCGGCGGGTCGAGGCCGCGCGGGCGCAGCGACCCGCGCGCCATGCCGCCGGCGTGGCAGCAGTCGAACGCGGCGAAGAAATGCGCGTCGTACGGCAGCTGCGCGTAATACTTGCGGAAGTTCGAGTCGGTGAATGCGTGCGCCTCGCTCCAGTCGAAATCGTATGGCACGAGAGATTCTTCCATGCCGTCTGGCGTCGCGTGCTCGCTATAGGTGGGAATTTGCGCGCCGTGCCCGGAATAAAAGAATACGCGCGTGTCGCCTTTCTTGACGTCGTCCATGAGCCACTCCATGCGCTCCTCGATGCCGGCGCGCGTGGCGCGGTCGTCGAGCACGATGCGGATGTCGTCGGCGGCGAACCCCAGTTCCTGCAGGACGCTCGACACGAGGAACACGTCGTTGACGCAACCCTGCAGGCGGTTGCGCGGATCGGGATATTCGTTGATGCCGACCAGCAGCGCGCGCTGCTTGCTCTGTGTGTCGGTGCGCACGACTGCCGGCGCGGTGTCGGCGACGCTCGTCGACTTCAGCGCCACGCCGAGCGCCCGGGCAACGTCTTTCCCGTCGACGGTCAATGCCGACCAGGCCGGTGTGCCGCCCGGGTTCGACAGATACGATTCGCCGTTGTGGCTCAATACGTCGTGTGAACCGTTGGTCAGGCCGTTGAAGTCGGCTTCGAGATTGCTGGTCCGCGGGTCATTCTTGATCGGCAGACGCGCGGTGAAGACCAGATCGTGCGTGTTGAACAGGTGGAACCACTGGCGGAAGCCGGCTCCGGCTGCGTCGTGCAGCGGTTCGATGCGGCCGTCGAAAACCGGCAGCACGGCCGGGTTGGCGATTTGCGAACCGAACGTAAGCAGATAGCGCTTCGCGTGCTGCGCACCGTTGCCGGCCGCGATATCGCGGCGAAACAAGTCGTAGGCGACGAGGCTGCCGAGGCTGTGCGCGGCGATCAGGTCCGGATCAAAGTCCTGCACGTGCTGCGCGACGCGCTCGCGCAGTTGCGCGCGCAGCCTGGGGTCGTCCACCCATTGCACAATCATGCCGGCGCTCCAGCGCAGCTTGTCCTCGACCTTGCCCAGCGACCCCAGCAGCCCGCGCCGCGCGGTTTCGTTCGGCCCCGAGATCAGGCCGCCGGCCAGGCGCAGCAGCGCCTCGCCGATCTGCTTTGCGCCAAGCGGCCGGGTCTCGAAGAGGTCGTCGTACACGGCAAATTCGACCTCGACATTCCAGTCGGCAGTGCCGGGCTGCGCACGCACCTGCTTGACGATCGCGTTGCGCCATTCGTCCCGCCAGCCGGTATCCTGATCGCCGTGGCCGACGCCGTGCACGGCAAGCACCTTGACCAGGCGCTTGTTCTCTTCGCGTGCGAGCATCTCCTCGGTCGCGTCAGCGCGCGCGAAGGCACGCTTGCACAGTGCCTGCGGATCGCGCAGTGGCGGTGCGAGCGCGCGCGTCGGCGGGGCCGAGAAGCCAAGTTCGGCGTGCATCGCGTCGATCGATTTGGCGAGTGCGACCTGGTTGGAGTTGACCACGGACGAGGCGCCGGCGGCTGCCGCCATGCCCTTCGGCCAGGTCAGAGTCGACGGCGTATCGGTGCGCAGGTTCGGCAGGCCGGAGAACGCCTGCGAGATCGAGTTGGCGCCCTGTTCGCGCTTGCCCAGACGCTCGAGCCCCCATTTGTCGCACAGGTAGCGCAGCACGCTCGTATGGTCGAACTGGGTGTGCGAGACGCCCTGCGGCAGCCAGGGCGAAACGAGCACGGCTGGCACGCGCACGCCGAGCTGCGTGAAATCGAAGTGCTCCTGGTTGTCGCCGTCGGGCGCTATCGTCTTCGGCGGCGCGACGTGGTCGTAGAAGCCGCCGTGTTCGTCATAGACGACCACCAGAAGCGTCGATTCCCACAGCGCCTGGTTTGCGCGGATCTTGTTGTAGACGTCGGCGATCAGTTGTTCGCCGCGGCGCACGTCGTGCGGCGGGTGTTGGTCGTCCGGCACCTTGCCGAAATAGTTCGGTTCGATGAATGCGAACGCGGGGAAGTTGACTTCGGGGCCGGCGACGTCATTGTCGAAATCGTCCATGCCGCGGCGCCAGCTCGGATGCAGCCAGGTCTGGCGCATGATCCAGGTAATGGACTTTCCGGCGCAGTACGAGCGCGCCGTCAGGCCCTTGTCGGCGAAGCGGTTGAAGATCGTCTCCTGACCGTAGACCAGTGGCGGCCCGCCGATGTGCAGGCCGCTCGGCATGCTTCGCCAGCCGGCGGAGGTACCGGTCAGCGCGAACAGGCGGTTCGGCCAGGTCGGACCAGGCAGCGAGGAGAACCAGCGATCGCAAACGGTGAAGTTGCGTGCCAGCGCATGCAGTGCCGGCAGTTTGTCGGCGGCGGGACCGACGCCGACCGGATAGTAGGCCATCACCTGCTGGGCGAGCCCGTCGTCGTTGCCGGCGGAATTGCTGTTGCGGAAGTCGCCGACAAAGCCCGACATTGGCGTGCCCTTGAGATCGAGCTGGGCATCGACGTTGTCCGGCTCGTGGCCGATGTCGACCTTGTCCGGAAGCGTGTAGCTCGCGATCGGCTGCTGCGCGATCGGCGTATTGGTCTTCGGGTCGATGTTGGTGCCCGGATGCACCCGATCGATGCCGTCGATATCAGCATTCTCGCTCTTCAAGTCCCCGAGCATCTGGTCGAAGGAGCGGTTCTCGAGCATCAACAGCACGACGTGGCGGATCGGATCGGCGACGGACATGGGTTCCCTCCGGGGTCAGACGATGCGAATCTCGAGAAGAGAGAGTCGGCCGGAGGCAGGATGTCTCAGGGCCGATACGCATCGGCTGCCATGAGCAGATGCGTACGATCGAGCGCTCACGGAGGGGCTGTTCGGCTGCGGCAAGCGGACTACGGACTGGCGCACCCAACGTCGCGGTCAACCGCGATTGCACGAATTGCGGTGGCCGAGTGGCTGCCGAGCGTTGTGAGAATTTGCGGTCAGGCGCCAGTCTTCGCCTTCAACATCGAGTCGATCGGAGCGGCGACTCCAAAATAATCGCCCTGACCCCAGCTGACGCCCAGCTCCTGGAGGCACTTGGCAATTTCCTCGTTCTCGACATATTCCGCCGTGGTATCGGCTCCGCAGGCGTGCGCCACGGCGACGGAGGCGCGTACCAGTTCATAGTCGCGCGCACGCGCCGTTATGCCGCGCACGAACGAGCCGTCGATCTTGACGATGTCGAACGGCAGTTCGCGCAGCCGCTCGAAACTCTGCATGCCGATGCCGAAATCGTCCAATGCGATGCCGCAACCGCGTCGACGCAGATCTTCCAGCAGGCGCCGTGCGTCGCTGAAACGCGCGATGGCTTCGGTCTCGGTAATTTCGAAGCACAAGGACGCCGGCGGGACCGGCGCCTGGTCGATGAGCTTGAGCAGCGTCTGGCGAAAGCTGTCCGAAGTTACGCTGCGTCCGGTCAGGTTGATGCCCAGGCGCGGCAGATTGTCGCCCGTGTGCTTGCGCAGCCAGGCAAACAGGCAGTTGATCACCGCCAGGTCGAGCTCAACCGATCGCCCGCGTACTTCGAGTTCGCGGATGAAGACACCGGGCATCAGCAGCTTTCCGCCGACACCGAGTCGGCACAGGACTTCGCCATAGCGAATCGGCTGATCGGGCGGCTCGCCGATGCGTCTGATCGGCTGGAAGAACAATTCCAGTTCCCCTGCGCGCAGGTGCGCCAGTGCCAGCGAAGCAATTGCGGAGGCGCCGCGGTTCGCAGAACTCGCATCTCCCAGGAGCGAAGGTTGCGCATGCACCGGATGCATGTCTCCGTGCATGGCGGCATCCTGCGCGGCCGTCGATGCGGCATCGAGGGCAGCTTCGATTTGCTGCTGCGCCGTGCCCTCCAGCGCCGCGACCCCGAGGTATGGAGTCAACCGCAGGTTTTCGCCCGCATAGTGAAAACTGTATTCCTCGAGGCGATGAAGCACGGCATCCCATGCCTTGGGCGTCGCCGAGTCTTTCGAAATCAACGCGAATTGGCCGGTACCGACATAATAGGTCTGAACCTCGTCGGACAGGTGTTTGGCCGTCTCCTGCATCAAGGCTTCCTGCACGCGCAGACCAAAGCCGCCGGCAAGGCGGTCGAGATTGGCCAGGGCGAGGTAGGCGATCTCCTGCGGCGGCGGTGTCATGCGCGGTGCGTCGCCGAAAAGACCATTGAGGTTGCGCAGCCCGGTGATCGCCTCGTGCTGCGATTCCTCGCGCAGATTCGCCAGCGCGCGCTCGCCGTCGCGGCGCATGATCAGCAGCAGCACGATCAGCAGCTGCAGGACGCTGAGTTCAAAGGCGGCCTTGAGCAATCTCAAGACGCCGGCCCACTCGTCCATTCGCGGCGCGGACTCGGCGAGGGAAAACAGCAGCAGCAACTGGACCGACATCAGGATCGGCACGACGATTCTCGGCCGCAAGCGCAACGCGCACCAGGCCAGGATCGCGATCAGTGCGAAGCGGAGGCTGAGAATCGAAGCGAGTGGATCGTGCGGTCCAGAACCCGGTCCGTGCAGGGTGAAGGAGGCAAGCAGATTGGCAGCGGCCCCGAGCAGAAGCACCAGCAAAACCATCCCGTCCGATTCGAAACGGCGGCGCTTGCCGAAATGCTCGCCGAGCAGCAGGATCAAGGGCAGCGTCACGACGGAAACGCCAAAGTGCTTGGCGAACAGGGTTTGCACTCCCTCGCTGAGCGCCGCCACCGGCTCCCATACCGGAATCCGGAGCGTCATGGCGTAATCGAGAACGGCCCATCCCGACGGATACAGCAGCAGGCCAAGTTGTGCGTAACGCGCCAGGTCGCTGCGGCGGACTTGTTGTTCCGCCGCAGGGCGGGGCCAGCCCATGAGCCGCGCAGACCAGACGGTCCATGCGTACATCATTGCGTACAACACCGGCGTAAGGACCAGAATGGCTGCACTGCTACCTTGTCCCCAGGAGTGCCATAACCAGCCGAGAAGAACGAAGGCAAAGGCCGTGCGCAGGTAGATGCGGTCGACGAACGACATCGCGAGCGCCAGCAGCAGACCGGTGTGCAGATGGACCAGTGATCCCGAGGCGTGAAAGCCGAGCAGATCGATTTGATAGTTGATCGACCACTGCTGCAGCAACAGCGCTCCGGCTCCCACCGCCAGGGCTGTTACTGCACGACCGGCGATCTGCGCCTTCATGCGATCAGGAATCGAACGCGTACGAGGCAGGCGCTCCGGCCTTGCACGGCAAATCGGCGGGAATCCGGACTCCGTGATGGGGCGGCAATGCGCAGCAGCTGGAATTGCCGCATATCGCTTCGGCACCTTCGGCCCGACCGGGCATCTCCAGCAGGCAGGCGATCAGCGGTTCTTGACGGTATCCAGCCGGGTGCGGACGGCGTGACTCGTCGAGGCACACGAAATCGGTAACGGTAGCATTCGTGCCATCGTCATGCATGAGCGTCCCCGGGCAGGACCGAGGAACGAAGCACCCCACTTCGTTCATGTCCGCCGCTCTTTCAACGAGCTAACGGATACTCTCACTAATGACTACCAGCAGCAACCACGGGCGCGTGCGAGTCGGAGCTCGGTCCGCCCGGGCCTCCTCGTGACAGCGATTGCTGCGCAATCCTGCCCATGAAAAGCGGTGCGGTCGCCGCAAAGAAAAGAGGCCGGGTCAGTGGCCGGCCTCAGTCTGGTCAGGATGAACTTCCAACAGTTACGGCGCTGTGCAGGCCGACCCGATGATGTGGTGCAATCCCAACGCGGGCCGACGGAGTATCCGCCGTTCAACGAGAAGGCGCGTTCCCTCACCGAGCAGCTGGGCAGTCTGGTGACGCTGCCTACCAGTGGTAGTGCACGGTGTAGGTGATCCGGCCCTCGGCATCGGCAGCGATGTCGACCGGGAAGTCGATCGTCTGCGCGTCGCGTTTTTCGAAGGCGTGATTCTTCGCCGTGATTTCCCACGTGCTCCAGCGATAGAGGTACTCGCGCACGACCACGGTCGCGGCTTCCTTCTTGCGGTTGCGCACGCTGATCTCGAAACTCTCGTCGATCGTTTTCGCGCTGGTGTCGATCCTGAAACCGGTCTGCTTGCGCTCGCCGACGATGTCGAATGAATTGCCGAGCTTGATGCGCAGCGTTTCGTTGCGCGGCGTATGCTTGATGACGTCTTCGCCGACGAATTCGAGCGTGCCGTCGTTCGGGTTGGCCTGATTGACGCGCACGCGGCCGCCGGGCAACGGCATGCCGAGATGGTTGGCTTCCTTGTTGTCGAATTCCAGATAGGCGCCGACCGTGCCCTTGCTGGTCGCCGCGTAGCCCTGGTCCTGGATCGGGCCGGACCAGTAGCTCCACGGCACCGGACCGGCCGTGAATACCAGTTGCTTGCGGCAGGCGACGGCATGCGCGGCCGGAAACAGTTCGAGCTGCTTGGTCGAGTTGTCCGGCAGGTCGGTGCGCCGGCCCAGGGTATACAAGTGGTATTCCGACAGGCTGGTTTCGCTGAACGCCGGCGCCGCGGCATCCATCTCGCGTGCGGCCTTCATCGCATAGCCGGCGACCGCCGGCGCGGCGGCCGGTGCGCGGTTGACCTCGCCGGCGACGAGTTTCAGTTGCGCATCGGCATAGCTGCCGCCGGACTGATTGACCAGGGTCACCCATGCCGCCAGATCCATGTCGCAGGCGCCGTTCTGTTCGCGCATCGTCACGTTGTAGTCGCTCCACCACGTGACGCCCTGGGTCTGGTAGCTGACGCGTGCGTCCTGCGTGCCGCCGCTCTTGCTGCTGACTTTCCAGACCAGCGTCGGTTTCGTGATCAAGCCCCCCGGCAGGGCGGGGAACTGGATGTTGCTGTAGTTGCTGAGCGTCAGCACCTCGCCTGAATCGCGTTGCAGGATCAGGCCGCCGCTCGCCGACAGCAGTTTGCCGGTGATCGTTTCGGTCTTTTCACCGCGCGTTTGCGTCACGCTGATCGGCTGCCCGATGTAGCGGTCGAGCAACTTGGCGTTGTCGACGAGGTCGTACTGGTAATTCTGTTCCATCACGCGCGTGCCGGCCGGGTCGGACAGCGACTCGAACGCAACCGTGGTCGGATCGATGCGCTTGGCCACGTCGCTGAAGCGCAGTTCGCCGGTGCCCTGTGTCAGGTTCATGCGCCGCGAATCGCGCACCAGTGCGTAGCCCGGGAGGTTCGCGCCGTACTGGGCCAGGTTGGCAGTGCTGAGCTGGCCCGGTTGCGCCGCACTGTATACGGTGAGCGAATAGCCGGCGTCGTTTGCGGCGATGGCGCTGCAGGAAGCCAGGCTGGTGGCGATGGCGAGAGCAAGCGGTCGATACATTGTCGGATCTCCTCGTTAGGTGCGCAATCCAACGAAGCGAGGCGGCATCCGGGGTCAGCAGGCATCGCAGCGAAGCTCGAAATTGGCGACAGGTAGGCGGGCGCGACCGCCGTCGCGTAGAATCGGACCATGGGCGCAGAGCAGAAACCAATCGCGTTCGTGGCGAGCAAGACCGAGGAAGCGCAGGCGGCTCTGGCCGAGATGCGCCGGCGTTATGCCGAAGTCGCGCTCGACAAGGCCGAAATCATCGTCGCGCTCGGCGGCGACGGCTTCATGCTGCGCACGCTGCACCGGCATCTGGCGTTGAACCGTCCGGTGTATGGCATGAAGCTCGGCACGGTCGGTTTCCTGATGAACCAGTTCCACTCGGAAGGGTTGAACGAGCGCCTCGCTCGGGCGCACCCGACCGCGCTCAAACCGCTGGTCATGCAAGCCGTCGGAGAATCCGGAACGACGGCAACCTCACTGGCTTTCAACGAAGTTTCGCTGCTGCGCCAGACCAAGCAGGCCGCGCACATCCGCGTGTCGCTCAACGGCGTGGTCAAGATCGAGGAGCTGATGTGCGACGGCGTGCTCGTGTCGACGTCGGCCGGGTCGACCGCGTACAACCTGTCAGCGCATGGGCCGATCCTGCCGCTCGGCGCCGACGTGCTGGCGATGACACCGATCAGTCCATTCCGGCCGCGGCGCTGGCGCGGTGCGATCCTGCGCGCCGGTACGGAAGTAAAGTTCGAGATTCCCGATCCGTACAAGCGCCCGGTCAGCGCGACTGCGGATTCGAACGAGATCCGGGACATCGTCGAGGTGACGATCCGCGAATCGCGCGAACAGACCGTCACGCTGCTGTTCGATCCCGAGCACAATCTCGAGGATCGTATCCTCAATGAGCAGTTTGCGTATTGATCAGTGCCTGCCACGGCTGCGAGCGGCGCTTTCGTCATCGCTGTTGATCGCAGTCGCATCCTGCCCGTTTGCCTCGGCCGCTTCCATCGACCCGAAGGTGCTCGCCGATGCAGCCAGAAACGGCAGCGTGGACGCGATCCTGGTGCTGGCCGACCAGACGCGGCCGCTGCTTGGGCCGCTGAAAACGGACGGCGACTATCGCGTGCGGCGCCGTGCATTGATTTCTGCCTTGCGCGCGCGCGCCGATCGCGATCAGGCTGGCGTACGCGCGTGGCTCGATGCGCGCGGCATCGCGCATCGTGATTTCTGGATTGCAAATCTCATTCAAGTGCGCCTGCCGGCCGCCGCACTCGCGGAACTCGCTGTGCGGAACGACATCGAACGCGTCGATCCGAACCCGCAGATTCCGTTGCGCCTTCCTCCCGTTGAGCCGGCCGCCACGCCCGATGACATAGGGGCAGTGGGTATCGCCACCGGCATTGCCTGGGGCGTCGCGAAAATCGAAGCGCCTGCGGTGTGGAGCGCGGGTTTCACCGGTCAGGGTGTCGTCATCGGCGGTGAAGACACCGGCTATCAGTGGAATCACCCGGCGCTCGAGCCTCAGTATCGCGGCTGGAACGGGGTAGCGGCGGATCACAACTACAACTGGCACGACGCGATCCACGACTCCACCACGAGTTCGTGCGCCAACAACTCGCCAGCCCCGTGCGACGATGTGGGTCACGGCACGGGAACTGCCGGTGTCTTTGCCGGCGACGATGGTCTTGCAGCAATACCGCGCCATCAAACCGGCGTCGCGCCGGGGGCTCGCTGGATCGGCTGCCGCAACATGGACGCCGGAATCGGCACGCCAGCACGCTACATCGAATGCATGCAGTGGATGCTGGCTCCGACCGACCTGGATGACGCAAATGCCAATTCCGACCTGGCTCCGGACGTTGTCAGCAATTCCTGGGCGTGTGGGACGGACGAAGGCTGTACGCCCGACGTGCTCGAAACGGCGGTGGGCAATCTCGTGGCCGGCGGAATCTTCTACGCGGCAGCCGCGCAGAACTCCGGTCCCGCCTGCACAACAATCGATGACCCTCCTGCAATCTATGGCGCAAGTTTCGACATCGGTGCCACCGACGTTGACGACGTGTTGGCAAACTTTTCGTCGCGTGGGCCAGTGGGCGGAGACATGACGATCCGTCCGGATGTCTCGGCGCCAGGCGTTGGCGTGTGTACATCTATACCCAGCAACGGTTATACCTGCAGCTTCACGGGAACAAGCGCTGCGACGCCCCACGTCGCCGGTGTCGTCGCACTGATGCTCTCGGCATTTCCTGCACTGCGGGGACATCCGGGAACAGTCGCCGACATCCTGCGCGCCACCGCAACGACGCAAGGCGTCACCAACACCGCAGGCGTGACGCAGAGCTGTGGCGGCACTCCAATCACGCAGTGGCCGAACTATATGGTCGGCTACGGTCGCGTCGATGCGTGGAACGCGGTGCGCGAACCGGTGTTCATCGATGGCTTCGACCGCTGAAGCGCCGCGCGATTCGCGGACCGATGACGGCAAGCTCGTCGTCGCGATCTCCGCTCGTGCGCTCTTCGACCTGTCGGAGGGGCACGAACTGTTCGAGAGCGAAGGCCTCGACGCCTATCGCGACTACCAGATGTCGCGCGAGAACGAACTGGTCGCGCCCGGTATCGCGTTTCCGCTCGTGCAGAAGCTGCTCAAATTGAACGAAGCGCCGCCGGCAGCGCCGCGCGTCGAGGTGATCCTGCTGTCGCGCAATTCGAGCGACACGGGGCTGCGCATCTTCAATTCGATCGAGCACTACGGCCTGGCGATCGCGCGCGCCGCGTTCACCGGCGGCGCGCCGACGGCGCCCTACGTGGCCTCGTTCGGCGCGCAACTGTTCCTGTCAGCGAATCCCGAGAGTGTCGCGCGCGCCCTGCACGACGGCGTGGCTGCGGCGACGATTCTGCCATCGAAGGCGCCGCAGACCGCATCGGACCAGTTGCGTATCGCCTTCGACGGCGATGCCGTCATCTTCGGCGACGAATCCGAGCGCGTCTCGGAAGAGCAGGGCATCGACGCGTTTCATCGCAACGAGGTCGAACTGGCGGACCAGCCGCTTTCCGGCGGCCCGTTCCGCGGCTTCCTTGCGGCGCTGCATCGCTTGCAGGAAGCGTTTCCGGTCGAGAACTCGCCGATTCGAACCGCCCTGGTAACGGCGCGCTCCGCGCCGGCACACAAGCGCGTGATCCTGACCCTGCGCAGCTGGGGCGTGCGTCTGGATGAAGCATTGTTCCTCGGCGGCCGCGACAAGGGACCGTTCCTCGAGGCGTTCGGCGCCGATCTGTTTTTCGACGACTCGCACGCGAACGTCGAATCGGCCCGCAGCAGCTTCGTCACCGCCGGGCACGTGCCGCATGGCGTGCGCAATCGCCGGTAGAAACCCTTTCGGCCGGTTTCCGGATTGCCCGTAGTTTCCCTTAGACTGGCGTCATGAGCATCGAAGGATTCATCACCGTCGCCG